>WNFN01024860.1_pt1 | contig 17857 bp, 20 predicted proteins | sample 5400161 | NCBI WGS metagenome assembly WNFN01 (sample SAMN13153353, study PRJNA577476) | soil metagenome | isolation source: 80 cm saprolite on Douglas fir-dominated hillslope | place: USA:California | collected 2013-09-17 | reverse complement strand
TTCGCGAATCTTCTTTTCCATGCGCCAGTACAGCCCCATTCCCTTCCCGGTCTCTCCGCTCGCGGGATCACCCAGCATCAATTCGCCGCTCGCGGCGCCGACATCGGGGTCGGCGAAATTCTCGATCAGCAAACGCAAAGCACTGGATTCGATCTGCTGGCGGGCGTCGGTAAACAGCAGCACGTCGCCGGTTGCCAGCGCTATTGCGTCGTTGAGACCAGCGGCTTTGCCCTGAGATGCCGGTTTCATCAGCGCTCGCACCCGGATGAGTCTGCCTGTTCCCACCTCGGAATCCCGGGCGTAGTCGGCAAGAATGGCAGGCGTGCGGTCGCTTGAACCGTCGGAGACGACGACGACGTCCAGCTTCTCCTTGGGATAGTCAAGCGTCAGCAGGTTCTCGAGCTTGCGAGCGATCCCAGCTTCCTCATTGCGCACGACCATTACCGCCGAGACGGCGGGGACAGCGGACCTTCGGCCCGGACCTTGTCCGGAACTTCGGCGCACCGGACGCGGCGACCACCGGCTGCGCAGCCACAGCCATGCCGGATAGCCCAGGTAGGAGTATCCGACCAGCAAAGCCGCGAGCCAGAAGACATATTTCATCTTCATTTATTGCGCTCCCCGCCGCAACAGAACCGTCTTCACTGTCAAGAACATGATCAGCAGATCCAGACCAATCGAAGCGTTCTTGATGTAGAACAGGTCGTACTGAAGTTTTTCGCGCGCATCTTCGACGGTGCTGCCGTATTTGTACTTGACCTGTGCCCATCCGGTCAGGCCGGGCCGCACCATGTGGCGCACGCCGTAATAAGGAATTTCCTTGGAAAGCCACTCGATGAATTCCGGACGCTCGGGACGCGGGCCGACGAATGCCATATCGCCTTTCAGCACGCACCACAACTGGGGAATCTCATCGAGCCGGGAGGAGCGGAGAAACTTGCCCACACGGGTAATGCGGGGATCATTATCGCCTGCCCACTTCGGACCGCTGGCGGCTTCGGCGTCCTGGCGCATGGTGCGAAACTTCACCACTTTAAAGATGCGTCCCGCCTTGCCCACTCGCGTCTGGGTATAGAACACGGGCCCTTTGGAATCGAGGCGGATGGCGAGCATGATCAACGGAAACAAAGGCAAAGCGAGGATGAGACCAGTCAGCGAGATAACGATGGAGACTATGCGGCGCACCGCGATGAAGGCTGTGCTCCTGCGAAAGCCCTCGCCAAACACGAGCCAGCTGGGATACAGATTCTCGACCTCAATCTTGCCGGAGATTTTTTCCAGCCACGACGTGGCCTCCTCGATCTTGACCCCCTGCATGCGCAATTCGAGCAGTTCCGGCATGGGAATGGTACCGCGGCGATCAGGCATGGCGACGATGACGCGATGGACTTTTTGTTTGTGGACGACTTCCATGAGGTGCGCAGCCACGGAGTCGCGGGTTACCGCACCTTCCATTTTGCCCGTCCAACTGGCAATCTCGACGCCGATTTCAGGATTCTGGCGCAGGCCCAGCACCACGCGCTGCGCGCGCTCACCGGTACCCAGGACATAGACGCGCTCGACCAGAATTGGCAACTGGACCAGCCAGGTGAAGCCGAGCCGCCATCCGAACAGGGCAACCGTGAGGATGAGCAGGCCGACCGCAGACGAACCGCTCCCCAACAAGTAATCAGGCCGTACGTAGGCGACACCGGCCAGAACGAAGGCCAGCACGCCGGGAACCATGAGCAGGCGAAAATAAAGCTCCCCTTTGGTGTTGAGGCGCGCGGTGTCATACAGGTCGAGCCAATGCGAACACAGCAATACCAGCACCGTGACTCCGAGGATTTTAAAGTAGCCACCCTCGTAGTTCAGCACCAGGTAGCTGTCTTCGCGAAGTTCGTACACCGCCCCGAGCAGGAACGAGGTCCAGACGATCAGGGCCTCTCCGATCAGCAGGACCAGAGTACGGACTGGTATATAGACATTGAAGAGCCGGATCAACTTGGCCTCGGTTCATCTTCACCACGAACATCAGGCTTGGCTGTTCACGGCCTCGCCATAGTAGTACCTCGACTGTGCAAGCTTTCCGGATGGGGCTCCGTTAAGCACAACTCCGAGCAGAAGCTTGTCCGGAAATTCCTCGCGGGCACGCCGAGCCAAATCAGAGGGCGTCGCATTGGAACGCACGACCATAAGGATGCCATCACAGGAACTTGCTACCAGCGTGGCGTCCGACACGGGGATGACGGGGGATGTGTCGATAATAATCCAGTCAAACAAGGACTCGACGCGCTGCAGGAGGAGCTTCAGACGACCGTTGGAGAGCAATTCTGGGACACTCGGCACAGTCCGGCCCGCGGGCAGGAAGAACAGATTTTCCATCGGCCCGCGTTGCAGGGCAGCAACCTCGTCGCATTCGCCCAACAGGTATTCGGCCAATCCCGGCGACTGGGCCGCTCCGAGGTGGCGGTGCAGGCCAGGGTTGCGCAGGTCCGCGTCGATAACCAGGGTGCGGCGCCCGTGCTGCCGCACCATGACCTGGGCCAGATTGGCAGCCACAAACGATTTCCCTTCTTTCGGAAGCGCGCTAGTTACCAATCCGACTGTCGTCTTCCTGAAAGAAGAGCATGGTGCGGGGATCCGGACTCCATTCGCTCTGGGCGCACCGGGCAAGCAGCGATTCGTAACTCAAACCGGAAGTTATGGTTGGAATCGGAGTCGCCCCAGATGGTTGCAGCGACGGCATGTTGTCCCGCGCCTGGCGTTGTTCGTCGAAGGTGGGTTCGGCGTGCGTCCCCATGGAGGTGGCTCGTTCCTGCTCGGCGCGTTTTAAAGCGTCATGGATGCGGCTCATAATTTCCTTTCCTTGGGGAGATCCAGCTGTTCTGATTGGCGCAACCGGTCAGCCAGGGTTGCCAAGGTGCGCAAGGCTTCGACCAGATCAAACTTTTCCGATGACGGAGGAACCGGCGCGGTCATGGCTGCGGCGGCGTTTCCGTCGGTCAGATCGAAATCGCGGGCGACCGAATCGATGACTTCGGCCGAGACCATTTTTTTCTGATCGACGAACGCGCTTACCAGGCAGTGCTCGCAGAGCAGGTTGATGATGCGCGGAATGCCCAGCGAGTACCGGAAAATCGCGACGGTGGCGTCGGAATCAAAAATCGCCTCACCATTTGATCCCGCGATGCGGAGGCGCTGGTTGATATAAGACTTGGTTTCCTCAAGATTGAAAGGATGGGTTTTGGCGCGCAGCGTCAGGCGCTGGCGCAACTGGCGCAACTGAGGCTGCTTCAGGCGCTGTTCGAGTTCCGGCTGCCCGACCAGAACGATTTGCAGGAGTTTTTCGGTGAAGGTCTCCAGATTGGTGAGCATGCGGATTTCTTCGAGCACTTCGTCGGAGAGGTTTTGGGCCTCGTCGATGACCAGCACTGCAGTCTCGCCGGCGCGATAGCGATCAAGCAGCCAGTTATAAAGGCGCTGCAAGAGTTGGCTCTTCGACTTGGTATCGCAAGGAATGCCGAAATCGGCCATCATGAAATCGAGGAGTTGGGGCACGTCCATGCGCGAGTTGAAAATAAAGGCAGTCGCGACCTGCTGCAGGCGGAGCCATTCCATCAATTTGTTGATGAGAGTCGTTTTGCCGGTGCCGACCTCGCCAGTGAGCAACACGAAACCCTTGCGGCTTTGTATGCCATAGGTGAGGCAGGCCAATGCCTCTTCGGTATGCCGCGTCAGGAACAGGTAACGCGGGTCCGGATTGACATTGAACGGGTTGGCGCGAAGGCCAAAAAATTCCTTATACATAAGCTTGCGCTAGACCTCTATGTTCTCGTGCTCTTTCGGCAAGGCGGGATCACCCCGCCCCCAGAAACGGCGGCGCCCGTTACCATTGCCCGAGACCTCGGCCTCGTCCTCACCCAGCCATGGCACGGAAATCAGCAGCGGCAGATCCATGATTGAGGCGGCATCTTTCTCGGTGCGGATGGACTTGTCGCTGAACTCCAGCAAGATAGCAATGAGGAAGCCAATCGCCAGACCCGTACCCAGGCCACCTGCAGCAAAAAGCGGGCGGTTGGGAAAGCTGGGAGATTCAGGCAGGCCAGCGCCGACCAGAATGTGCATCTGTTCGCCCTGCTGCTGGTTCTCCATGCTCGTGCCCAATTCGGCGGAACTTTTCTTAGTCAGCAGGTCTTTGTAGAACGCCTGGGCATTATCGTTATCGCGGGTAAGCAGCTTGTATTGCTCCTCGACTCCCGGGGGCGAATTTCCGGCGGTTCGGCGGCGTTGGCCTTATCGCTGCTGGCGGTGGGGGCGGCAGCCGCTGCGGCATTGATCTCTTTCAGCCTCTTCTGGACTTCGGAGATGTCGGACTTCGTCTTAATCACGTCGGGATGATCGTCGGTATAGCGCGCCCGCAGTTGCAGCAATGTCGCCTGCAACTGGCTCAACTGTTGCTCAAGCGTCTGCGGATTGGTGCTGGACTGAGAGCTCTTCCAGGCAGCCGTCTGTTGCGCGAGCATGCTCTCGGTGTAGGCCTTATCCTGCTGGGCGCGCGCCAGAGTCTGGGTGGTGGCATCGAGCTGGGGGTTCAGTGACATCAGCATGCGCATGTTGTTATCGACATCGCTCGGCAACTGACCCATGTATTGCTTTTTGAAGGTGGCAAGCTTTGAATCCTGTTCGTCAATGGCGCGCTTGGCGTCTTCGACCTGCCGGCCCAGAAAATCGGTAGTGCCTTTGGCAGCTTCGGCGCGCGAGCGGAGGTTTTCATCCACAATCAGCAATGCCATGGCATTGCAGATTTTTTGTGCGCGAACCGGTTCGTTGTCGGTGTAATTGACATTGAATCTACTCATCGAGGTGATCACCGGCTCGACGGTCATATTGTGCTGAATGTCCTCGATGAGCTTGTTCTCATCGTCGGACTTAACCAGCGCAAGGCTCTGAATCACGGGACGCAGGCGGCTCGGGCTCAGGACCTGCTGGCTGAGGGTCTGGATGCGCTGCGTAAAATCGGCGGTGATGACCGACTGGACCAACGTGTCCGGCACCTTCTGGCCTTCCACCAAAACCGTGGCCTGTGATGTAAATTTTGGCGAGAACGCGTAAGAGACGCCGAAGCCCGCCAGAGGTGCCAGCAGGGCCGGAATCAAAATGACTCTCAGGCGCCGTCGTAGCATCGCCAGATAATCGTCCATCGTCAGTTCGCGATTTTCACTCATACTGTTCACCAATCCGGCCACTAGAGGCGGCCATAAAAACCTATTCGATACGAGTCGGCTTGGGGTGCCATTCCACTCCAATGGTGCCGATGTGACGCTGAGAAATCCTGCCGCCGGTGCCGCTTAGGAAAACCGGAACATTGAAGGCCACCTCGCTGAAGCGATAAGCGGCAAAAAAGTCGTAAGAACGCCCCAGGTGTTTGCGGAAAACTGCCCCGGCAGAACCTTCGTCGTAGCTGGACGCATTCGCGGCCCCAAGATTCGCAGGCTGAAGTTTCGTGTTATGGGAGTAGCTAAGATCGCCATAGACGTCCCACGTGCGTCCCAGTGATCGTGTAAAACCAAGCCGCGCAGCCTGGGTATCGGCGCCGGCGAAGAAGCCCGACCCTGACGAAGTGTATTTTTCGTAGGACCCAACTACCGACGAATGGCTAAACTTGTAGCGCAACTGAACCCGCGCGCTCAGGGACCAATTTGTAAGGTAGCCACCCTGTTGCAGGTCGGTGTACTGCGGACCGGCTCCGGCAATGAGGCTCAGCCTGCGGGTGATGGTGTGGCTCCAGCGCACATTGACGATATGGTTATAAATCTGGCCGCCGGTATCTTGCGGAAATTGAAACAGCTGAAAGCCGTAGATTAAGCCGATCTGATCGTGACGGGAAAGCACATGGCTGTAGCCAGCCTGAACTGTGACCTGGTCGCTATTGATCAGACTTTTGCTCGGGTCGTAGAAGTGAGCGTTGCTGAATCCACCCGCCACAGTAACCGCGGAGACCGGACTGAGAGCCTGCACCGCATCGAGCATCGCTGTGCCGCCGCTGATAAGACCCAGGCCTGGGTCGCCACCATAGCCGACTTGGAAGGAACCGTCGGGCAGATAACTGAAGGAATCCCGCAGCGTCACCTGGCCAGTTCGCCAGCGCGTCACTGCTTCCAGGCCGACAGCATGCAATTGCTTCGCATCATAGGGGCTGCTGTAGAACGCTCCGCCCCCGAGGTACTCGAGAAAGAGATCACTCTTGGGCCAGAATTGCTGGAGATCGAGAGCTCCGAGAACGTGGGTAACGGATTGTAAACCGGTGCTGCCGATCCGGTTGCCCCCATTTGTGTCCGCGGATTCGCTCACTTGCAAAGCCGGCGAGACGAAACTGCGGGTGGCGGTATGCAGATCAAGCCCGGGCTCGTCCAAGCCGGACACCGGGGGGTTCTCCGGGTTCAGCACTGGCGCACTCTGGCCGAAAGCCGGCGCCGGAGCGGCGGTCTCGGGCTGAGACTGAGAGTTATTCTGGGCCGCGACGCCGATGCTCATGCCGAACACCAGCACCGCCAACCGGATTTTTCGCATTCTTGCCATGCTTTTCACCGTAGATCCCTTGCGGGTCGCGAATATCCCTTACGGGACAACAATGGTATCCCCCGGCTGCAATCTGTAGTTTTGCTCGATCTCTTCCCCTCTAACTAGCTTGCGATAGTTCACTGGCAGCTTCTTTTGCTTGCCGTTCTCGGTGCGCAGGACGTAAATGCGCTTAGTGTTGGCAAACTGGTTTAATCCGGCACTGGACAATGCTTGCAGAACGGTCATGTTGGGCAACATCGGCGTCGCCCCGGCGTGCAACACCTCGCCGACCAGGTAAATCCGCTTGCTGTTGATCGCAGTCACCACCACGGTGACGCGCGGGTCGGCGATATACTTTCTCAGCTTCTCCGTTACGGAGTCGGCTAACTGTTTGGGCGTCAGGCCTGCGGCTTGCACATCGTCGAGCAAAGGAAGAGAGATTTTGCCGTCAGGGCGCACCGGCAAAGTGGCAGTAAGATCATTCTCTTTCCACACGGCGATATGCAGTACGTCCTCGGGGCCGATGACATACTCGGGCCCGGCTTGGCTGGCGAAAGCTGCATCCGTCGCCTTGTCGGCGGCGGTCCTATCGGAACCGGGTCTGGCGGCGGGCTGCACGGGCGCATTCTGCGCTGCCACGATGCTGCCCATCAGGACGAATGCCGCAACCGCCGCTTTCCATATTGATCTCATATCTTCTCCTCTAAACTGCCTTACTCCTCTCAGGCCCTGAGCACAGCCATCAAGCCCCATACTCCTGGTATCCGATCTGCTTCAGCTTGTAGAGCAGCGCTTTGTAGCTGATTTGCAACTCCTGCGCGGCCCGGCGCCGGTTCCAGCGGGTGCGAGTCAAAACCTGAAGAATGATTTCCCGTTCGGCTTCACGGGAGGCGGCGCGTGCCGCTTCTTTCAGAGAGATTTTCTCGCCACCGCCGCGATCGACGCGCCGCAAAAGAGAGCGCAGACCCCCCATGGCAAGGGTTTCATCGCCAAGCGCGACAATGGCCCGAGCGGCGTCTTTCAGCTCGCGAATGTTTCCCGGCCAGTTATATTCCAGGAAGAAGTTTTGGGTTTCCGGGCTAAGTACCGGTACGGTTCGGCAAAAATCACGGGCAGCGGCCGAGAGAAACCAGTCGCGCAGAACGGGAATATCTTCTCTCCGCTGGCGCAAAGGAGGCAGCCGCAAACACACTCCACTGATTCCATAATAGAGGTCTTCGCTGAACTTGCCGGCTTTGACTTCGGGCTCCAACTCGCGCGAGGTTCCGCAGATGAACCGCGGAACACGGCGGTGTTCGGCGCCGTTCAGACCAATCTGGCGAACCAGTTCCTTCTGCGCCGCAGCACTTAGGTCTCCCACTTCCTGAAGATAGACGGTTCCGCCCTGGCCGTCGTCAGTAGCCAGAATTTCCGCGCTGGTTTCACGGCCCTGGTAGACCTGAAACGGTTCCGAGGCGCGACTGGAAAGAACATGAATACGCGCCGCGGCTGCCGCTTTGCCGGAGCCGCGCTCGGCCACCACCAGCACGGGAACATCATTTTGCGACAGTTCGCGAATCACGGCTTCGACCGTGCGCATGCCAGCGCTGACGCTTTCAAGCCAGACGCGAGCGCCGCCGTTCTGCGGTACTCCGGTAGCTGCCAGGATTTCGGTTCTGTCGAGATCCATACTATTCACTTCGCTATTTCCTGGCCCAAGACAGCGGGGAGAAGTCCTGGACGAAGGCTCACATTCAATCTAGTGCACACGCGCTGCCAATTCGGTGAACCATGGATGCGAGTCCACAGAACAGTATATGTTTATGTTTCAATGAGTTGCGAATACAAACCCGTATCACCAGCTGACTCATACGTTACCACATTGCGGACAAATGGGAAATTAATTGCCCACATCTTGCGTAATCTAATTGGGCATTACTCTCCAACGATCTTGGGGATAAAGCCCCAACTCCCGCGTATAGTCGGCGAAACAGCATCTTCTGCCATTTCTAAGAGGACAGATGGCCGTCTATGGTTGGCGGGAATGGGAAATAGTTTTCCATTCTCACGCTGGCTGGCCGAGTTTCCGGGTCCAGGCGACTCCGAAAGTGACTTTTGATCGTACTTCGATGTTTGTAGCCAGCACTGCCGGCCGAAGTACCGGTTTTGCTTTGCGTCCGAGACCCACTTTCGCATATTCTCAGATACAAGCGCGCTATATGAGTAACTCAGTAGAGGTAGCTCCGATCCTCTCGACGAGGGAGGGTCGCTTGTCGCCAGGCTTACCCCGTTGGCAGGGAGCAGCGCTGCTGCTGCTCGTCGCCTGGCTTTACACCGCGATTCTCGCCCGTCTTTTTCTGCAGTGGGTCGGACCTGCCCGCGATCCGAACTTTGAGCACGGAATTTTCGTCCCTCTCTTTGCGTTGTTTGTTCTCTGGCAGGACCGCAAGCTACTGAAAACAATCGCGCCAGAGCCATCATGGGCTGGTCTCCCCCTGGTGGTCCTGAGCCTCCTTATGCTGGTTCTGGGAGTGTTGGGCGCGGAATTGTTTTTCTCGCGGACGTCGCTCCTCGTACTCCTGGCGGGCCTGATCATTCTGTTCCAGGGGTGGACGTTCTTTCGCGCGATTCTGTTTCCCTGGGCTTTTCTGATTCTAATGATCCCGATTCCCAACCTGATCCTGCAACAGGTCACCTTTCCCCTGCAACTGCTGGCTTCAAGGTTGGCGACCGCCCTACTCGAACTGGTTGGTGTTCCCGTCTTGCGGCAGGGGAATGTAATCGTGCTTGCCTCCATGCCACTGGATGTTGCCGAGGCCTGCAGCGGAATCCGCTCCCTTCTGACCCTGGTCACACTCGCCATCATTTACGGCTACCTGATGGAGACTCGCGTCTGGGTGCGCGTGGTACTGGCAATCTCAGCAGTGCCGATCGCCGTAGCCGCCAACAGCTTTCGTATCTTTGGCACGGGGTTGCTGGTGCAGTACTGGGATCCGGATAAAGCAGAGGGATTTTTCCATATCTTTTCTGGATGGCTGATCTTCGTGGTGGCATTGATCATGCTGTTCGCGGTACACCGGCTGATTTCGGTCATCTGGATTTCGAAGAACGGGGCAGAGGCGAAATCCGCATGAATACGAAGTCACTTCGCTTCGGGATTGTGGCGGTGCTCATGTTGGCCACGGCCCTCGTGCTTCAGGCACATTCCCGCATCGAATTTTTTCCTCCGCGCGCATCGCTGAGTTCCCTGCCCCAGCAGATTGATGGGTGGACCGGAACCGACAGCGTTCTTGACCAGGAGACTCTCGACATCCTCGGGCCGGGCGAATTTCTGATACGCGACTACGAAAATGCGAGCCAGTCGCAACCCCAGTCGCAACCATGGATCAATCTTTACATTGCCTATTTTCCGACACAAAAAACTGGCGATACCATCCATTCGCCGAACCACTGTCTGCCCGGCGCGGGATGGGTTCCGACCTCGAGGGAGCTAGTTCAGATTACGCGTCCTGACGGATCTTCCTTCCCTGCCAATCGGTACGTAGTTTCAAAAGGCCAAGACCGGGAACTGGTGTTGTACTGGTTTCAGGCTCATGGCCGCGAGGTGGCCAGCGAGTACTGGGCCAAGTATTACCTGGTGTCCGATTCGATTCGTATGAATCGCAGCGACGGCGGGCTGGTTCGCCTTATGACCCCCATGCTTGAGGGCGAGTCTCGCGATGCCGCCCAGGCTCGCTTGATGACTCTTGGATCGCAGTTCCTACCGCTGCTCGACAGTTACATTCCGCAATGATTCAGCGGGCTGCTGAATGACTTCGCGCAACTGACATCTTTCATTTAGTCCTCAAGCATTTTAGCTCCCAAGGTGCGCCCAGCGGCCGACAATTGCCTGCACCCGGCCTAATAGGGAAACCTTTGATAAGTCGACCGGACAGCATCGATCTTCAACTTTTGTCTCGTTTCTTGGGGATTGAAGCCTTGTTTTTGAAATTCGACAGCCACGGCTCTTTTTGCGTTTTCAAAGGCTTCTTCATTTTCCCACACGGCCGTCGTCAAGAAATTGTGCCGGCTCTCTCCATCCTTCTTTTCATAAAGAAAGCCCTCGACGAAGCCGGGTAAGGTTCTAATGAAACTTTGCACTTTGCGCGTCCCCACCAGAAATGCCGCTTTAGATTCTTCGGGAACAATGAATTCATCGATCAAGATTGTTTCCATTTTGTGCTCCTGTTGTTTGTGGATGCTATTGCTTGATGTTTTCGGCTATCGACTGGTGATGCCTCCATCTAGTCGCCAAGGTCCGCGCTGGAGGCTGACAAGGAACTACTGCGACGCCACACCAGGACGGACGATAAGAGACCAAGAAGTACTGAGACTCCCACGATGCTGATCGACTCCCACAATTTGGGCTTGGCTGACATGAGCAGAACAATGCCAAGAAAGACAGAGATTCGGACGCCAAGCGAGACGTTCAGAAACGGATCCCGCAGTCGGCTGAGCAAGTCGGAGTTGATCGCTTTCGCATCGGCGCAAGCCCGGCGGATTGCACGCATGCGCTTGCCAGTCAGTGCGCCGAGCGGTCCGATAAGCAGAATAGCGGTAATCGTTACCTTCGGCCACGCCAAGTCCAGGATTGACATTCGAACAGCCAGGTAAACCCCGGAAAAGAAGATGAAAAGGAGCGATCCTATCGCAACGAAAGGCAAGCCCGGAACCGGATCAATCCAGCGGCGGGCCTCGCTCAAGGTGGAAGCACGTCTCAGATGGAATAGTGACAGAACTTCAAAACCCAGGGCAGCGAACATGCTTAGCACCGCTGTGACGTGGACGAACAGAATGAGCGAATCGAGCGTCATGTTTACCTCGTTTCCAACTAGTTCGAGATCCCTGCGATTTTGCGGATCGAGGAGGGATTCTCGACCGCTTTGATCATGAAATCCGCTACATCCGCCCGAGCGATTTTGAAACCGAAACGAGGCAGATGGCCCTCTCGCACGCGATAGTTGCCTGTGTAAGGTTTGTCGGTAAGTTCCGGAGGACGCACGATAGTCCAGTCGAGTTCGCTATTTTTAAACACGTCTTCCATGGCGGCCGAATCGGCCACGACGCCGGGAAATAAGATCCTGCCGAGAAGATAGGCAGGCGGGATGATTGAGTCTTTAAACAGAAAGGCTACCGATTCGACTACGACGCGCTTGACTTCAGCGCGCAGCATTGCCCTGGTCAGAGCGACGGCGAATTGTTGAAGAAGGTTCGCGTCAGCTTTCGACACCGGCATCCGCGGACCGAATCCCGACACAACCGCATCATGACCCCGAATGACCCGTTCAAGCTCGACACTCTTGAGCAGATCTCCTTGCGTGAGGGTGATGCGATCTTGAAACGGCTTGAGCCGCTCCGGAGATCGAACAAATGCGGTCACGGAATGACCGCGTTCAATGGCTTTCCGGACGATCTCAAGTCCCGTGCCCCCCGTGGCACCCAGTACAATCAGTTTCATGCCTCGCATTTCAGAACTCGCGGCGCTTTTAAGTTCGGTGGCAATAGAGTCTCGCATATTGGATATAGAGTACTCTACTGACTAAAGGATGCTATAATTTCGCGTTGCCGAAAATAAAAAAGCGTCCTTATAAATCACTGGTTCGCCAGCGCCAGGCACGCGACACCAGGAGCCGCATCGTCGAAGCCACCCGGAAGCTCTTGCAGCGGGAAGGCTACGCCGGAATGACCATCGACGCGATCGCGCGGCGGGCGGAGGTATCTGCTCAAAGCGTGTATGCCCTCTTCAAGTCGAAGACGGGAATCCTCATCGAACTTCTCGATCAGTCCGCATTTGGGCCCGATTACGAGGACGCCGTCCGGCAGGCATTGAGCGCGAGCGACCCTGAAATTCGTTTGCGGCTCACGGCTCGCATTGCCAGGCAGATCCATGACGCGCAAAGTGCAACGTTCGATCTGCTGCGAGGTGCCGGTGTGGTGGCACCCGAGTTGGCAAAATTGGAACAGCAGCGAGAGGACCTGCGCTATGAGAGACAGGAACAGATGATTCTTTCTCTGCGCGAAGCTGGAAGAATTCGACCGGGGCTAAATCACCGGACCGCTCGCGATGTCTTCTGGATGCTTACTGGGAGGGATGTCTACCGCATGCTGGTGCGCGAGCGTGGGTGGTCTCCTCAGAAATACCAGGACTGGCTGGCCGACGCCCTGGTGCAATCCCTCCTGATTCCGGTAATGGATAAGACCAGTTAATGCAGAATCGGATTCGCTTCTGTTCTTCTTCTTGACTGTTTACCTCGAAGGCACAAATCCGGCTAAGGGTGGATGCGTGGGTCAGTGAGTTTCTGATGCCGCATCTGCGCAAACGCCTGGGGCAGGAAATGCAACAGGTCCGTCGCCACCAGCGAATTCTCGCCGACGGCTTCATTGGCCAGATCCCCGGCCAGTCCATGAAGATAGACAGCCAGAGCAGTTGCTTCGAGCGCGTTCTGCGGATGTTGCGCGAGCAGACCAGCCACCATTCCCGTAAGGACGTCTCCCGTGCCACCGGTCGCCATGCCGGGATTGCCTGTGGCATTCACCCAGACGGTGCGATCAGGCGCCGCGACTATGGTGCGATGTCCCTTCAGTACGACGATTAACTCATGCTCGCGGGCGAAAGTTCGCGCCACTTCCAGGCGGTTGGCCTGAATTTCTGCAACGCTCAGTCCGGTCAAACGCGCCATTTCCCCCGGATGTGGAGTAATGACGAGGGTCCGTTCGCGACCGTTCAGTTGGCCGGCAGATCCTTCGAAGGCGTTCAGCGCGTCGGCATCCACAACTATATTCATGTTGACGACCGACGACGCGCCGCCTCGCTTGACGACGACGCGCACAAATTCGGCGGTCTCGGCATTGCGGGAGATGCCAGGGCCGATCGCGAGCGTCTTGTGTTCCAGCAATGTGTCGAGACCAGATCCTAGTGCTCGCAGTGAGATCGTGCCGTCGTTGGTTTCTCCCAGCGGCTCCGTCATGATTTCGGGATGGAAGGACGCCACGGTTGCGAGCACGGATTTTGGTGTGGCTACTGTTGAAAGACCGGCGCCCGCTCGGAGCGCCGCAAATCCCGCCATTGCCGCCGCGCCCGCTTTGCCGAACGATCCGCCAATTATCAGCACATGTCCGTAGCTACCCTTGTTGGCGTCGCGCGCGCGGGGTGCGAGCAGCGGAGCGAAATCGGATGGAGTGCCCAGATGAAGTCCCAGCTGCGAGGCGATTGCTTCTGGCGGGGAACCGATGGGCGCAATCACCGTTGGTCCGCTGGTCAATCCCGCGAAGACGTGCGCCGGACGCGGAGCGGTGAAGGTAACGATGGCATCGGCACGTGATTCATTACAGGCACTGGTATGGGGCCGCATAGCATCGGCATCGGTGCCGGATGGAATATCGACGGCAACAATTGGAGCTGGAGCCGCATTCATTTTGCCGATCGCTGCCGCATAGAGCGGGCTGACCGGCGGACGAAAACCTGTGCCCAGAATCGCATCCACGATTACGTCCGCGGCGAAGATCTCTGCCGCATCGGACGAATCGAGCCCACTCGCATCGCGCACTGCATCGCGAATAATGAGCGGCGCATTCTTCAGCGGCCGCAGTGTCTGCACCAGCTTCTGAAACATGGCTGCCGCATCGCCGCGAAGTTCCTGGGGATCACACAGCAGCAGAACTCGCACGCCACGCCCCGCTTCGACGAGTTTTCGAGCCGCGACAAATCCATCACCGCCGTTGTTGCCTTTGCCGCAGAGAATGCCGACGCGCTCTGCTTGCGGGTACTCGGAGAGGACGAAACGTGCTACGGCCGAACCGGCGTTCTCCATCAACGTGATCGAAGACACTCCGAAACGCTCCGAGGTTGCGCGATCAATCTCGCGCATCTCCGCCGTGCTCACGATTTTCATAGGATGATTTTCATAACATAATGTTCGCCCGCCGGGCGCTTTGCTCCCTCGTAGAATCCGAGTATAGACCGGGTGGCGCCCGTAACGCCGCGCCGCGCCGAGGTTGTTTGTGGAGAGCCGGGCGTCCCCGCCCGGCCTTCTGGCTGCCAAAGGACGGTCAAGACGCCCGTCGCTCCACCGTATGACTTGTTGCGACGAATCCGCCGGAAACAAGCCGAAGGTCATCGAAGAATACGTCGGCCGTATCAACAACGCGACCGTTGGCATTAGCGTTGCCCACATGCATAGCCCGGAAGGTTGGGAGGAGCCGGGCCAGACTCCGGAGTTTGACGAATACACCGTGGTCTTGCGGGGAACGCTGCGGGTACAGCACAAATCGGGCGAAGTGGACGTGACGGCCGGACAAGCCGTCATCGCGCACCGTGGCGAATGGGTTCGCTACTCCACTCCTTTTTCGGGCGGCGCGGAGTATATCGCTCTTTGTCTGCCCGCTTTCTCGCCTGATACTGTGCATCGCGACCGCTAATACCCAGTCCAAAACCCTCGGTTTACAATCATGATGGATTTGAGCGGAGTCTCGCTGTCTCCAACTCACCATGAAACTTTCCGTCGTCATGCCGGTATTTAACGAGCGCAACACGCTCCGCGAGGTGGTGCACAAGGTTCTCGGCGTTCCTATCGAGATCGAACTCATCTGCGTGGACGACGGCTCGCAAGATGGCTCGCGCGAGATATTGGCCCAACTGCAAACTGAGTATCCGCAGATCCGCGTCGTTCTTCAGCCGCATAACATGGGCAAGGGAGCAGCGCTTCGTCGCGGCATTCAGGAAGCCACGGGAGACTTCGTCATTATTCAGGATGCCGATCTGGAGTACGATCCGGCGGAGTATCCGCTCATGCTCGAGCCTTTGATCCAAGGCAAGGCAGACGTAGTTTTTGGCTCGCGCTTCCTGGGCAGCGCGCCGCATCGCGTCTTGTATTTCTGGCATTCAGTCGGCAATCGGGCTCTCACCCTGCTTTCCAATTGCCTCACCAACATCAATCTTTCCGACATGGAGACCTGCTACAAGGTCTTTCGGCGCGAGGTGATTCAGTCGATCCCAATCGAGGAGAATCGTTTCGGATTCGAGCCTGAGATCACGGTCAAAGTCGCACGGCGAAAACTGCGCATCTATGAGGTCGGCATCAGTTACTGGGGACGTACCTACGAGGAAGGTAAAAAGATCGGATGGAAGGACGGCGTACGCGCCTTGTATTGCCTGTTGAAGTACTCCATTAAAGAAGGTACCGCAAGCAATGTTACACAGGCAGTTGCAGCGTCGGACCGCTCAGGCGTTTCGCGATGAATCTCGGAGTGAACCGTCTCTTCTTTGTTTATTGCGGTCTCTTGTTAACTAGTGAGTGCGTTTCTGCCTTAGACGCCCCTTATACGGGTTCGCACCTTGGTTGGTTAATCCCGCATTCTTGCCGCCCGTCCCGCCGAAGTTGATTGGGGCATTCGGCTTATCTTTTACTGGCTTCACCGCGGACGGTCCCGGCGCGCTCTTTTTTACAGGCCGAGATGGCGCGACCTTCGCGCCTTGGTGCTCCACGCTTTGCAATGCCCTGGAGTTCGCCGCAGAAGCGGTTGCCGTACTCCCCGGCGTGCTGACAACCGCGCTCTTTTTCGGAGCCTTCTCCGGGTCGGAATGCTTAACTTTGAATGTTTTGCTTTGCTGCCCAAGGCCGCTTATGCTGATGCCCAGCACCACGACCGCAACCGCCAACGAAAACCGCATGTTGAAAATCCCAAAGCGTTCATCTCTCCTATGTTAAATAGCTTAAATGTTAAATAGCTTAAACCCGCCGCAGCAGGAAAGCACTCGCCAAAAGAGACTGAAGGCTAAAGGGTTAGTCGGGGGCGACGGTTGGGGCAAACGCTGGCGCTAATGAGCCGATAAGGGCAATATGCAATGTTCTGCACAGGGCTGAGGATTCCCTGTCCCGGACGTGGCGAGCCGCATCCCTAACGGATACCTTAGCCAGCGAGCAACGTAGCGATTCGTTCGCCAGCGTGACCGTCCCAGAGAGGGGGGATGGTTCCCTTCTTCGCCTGTCCGGCGAGGATTCGGGAGACTTCGGAACGCAGTTTATCCGGATCGCGTCCGACAAGAACGTTCGTTCCAAGAGAAACCGTGACCGGGCGCTCGGTATTCTCGCGGAGCGTCAGGCAAGGAATGCCGAGATAAGTAGTCTCTTCCTGGATGCCGCCGGAGTCGGTAATGACGACGGTTGCACGCGACTGCATGCCAAGAAACTCCAGATAGGACAGCGGGTCAAGCACCTGGAGTTGGTCCGCATGCAATCCGAAATCGGCAATGCGCTTTTGAGTCCGCGGGTGCGCGGAGAATATGACGCAAAGATCCTGGCTGACCTCAAGCAAAGACTGGAGAATACGCTTCAGCATTACGCCGTCGTCGACATTGGCCGGCCGATGCAAGGTGACCAACGCATAGCGCTCGGCACAGCGCTCAGGAAGCCCGTTTCGGCTCTGACGCTGCGCCGCAGGCAGAAGCTTCACCAGAGAATCGATCATCACGTTGCCGACCCGGAAAATCCTTTCGGCGGGAATTCCCTCTTTCTGAAGATTGATGTCTCCATCCTCGGAAGGCGTAAACAGCATATCGGCAAGCTGATCGGTAACCAGCCGGTTGATTTCCTCCGGCATCGTGCGGTCGAAGGAGCGCAGTCCGGCTTCAACGTGGCCGACGCGCACTCCGAGCTTGGCACAGACCAGCGCCGCAGCAACGGTTGAATTGACGTCGCCATAGACCAACACAATGTCGGGCTTGCCGTCCAATAGCACCGGCTCGAAACGACTCATGATTTCGGCGGTCTGCCGCGCATGTGTCCCGGAGCCAACCGCCAGGTTCACATCCGGGGCCGGAATGCCAAGCTGCTCAAAAAACACGTCCGACATATTCGCGTCGTAGTGCTGGCCAGTATGAATCAAAGTCTGGACGACGTGCTTGCGCGTCTTGAGCGCGTTCATCACAGGCGCCACTTTCATAAAATTTGGGCGAGCCCCTACGATGTGAAATACGTTCACAGCTTCTCCGATCAACCACCATCCCAGATTAAATTATTCGAGGTTAAATCATGTGACGACAACCGCAGCAGCAGGAAGAATTTGGAGCGGGTGGGACGGAGTCGGCACCGCCGCTGTGACCCTGGTCGGGCCCATCGCCTACTTCACCCGCGTTTGTTGGCAATACATCGACACTCTGCAAAAGTTCTCTTGGATGAAGGTATCAGGTCTCAGGAAACCCATGAAGACGAAATGAAGTTGATTTTTTGTTTTTCCTGACACCTGGGACCTGCCACCTGAGACCTTGTTTTCCGGATTCTCTACACTCGAGTCTCCG
>WNFN01227318.1_pt3 | contig 17863 bp, 19 predicted proteins | sample 5400161 | NCBI WGS metagenome assembly WNFN01 (sample SAMN13153353, study PRJNA577476) | soil metagenome | isolation source: 80 cm saprolite on Douglas fir-dominated hillslope | place: USA:California | collected 2013-09-17 | reverse complement strand
GTTCCGAACTGGCGGTGCCGCTGATCAACAAAAACAAGGGGATCGGCGTAATGGACCTGGAAGCGCGCGAACGCGGGGATTTCAAGGAAGAGCACGCGCGTGTGTTGTCGTTGATCGCGTCGCGCATCGCCGTCAGCATTGAGAATGCGCGGCTTTATACGCGGGTGGTCAAGCAGGCCGGGACGCTCGCGTTGCTGAATGAGATCAGCCGTGATCTCACCTCGATCCTGAACCTTGACCAGCTGCTCAAGCGCATCGGCGACCTGCTCTCCAAGGTGATCGACTACCAGATGTTCTCCATTCTGCTTCTGGATGAGAGCAAGCAGAAACTGGTACACCGCTTTTCCGTGCGCTTCAAAGAGAACATCCAGATCAAGCATGACATCCCCGTGGGGCGCGGCCTGGTGGGCGCTGCGGCAGAGACAAAAAAGCCGGTGCTGGCGCCCGATGTTGCTCGCGATCCCCGCTACATCAAGGCCAATCCGGAAACACGTTCTGAGCTTTGCGTGCCTCTCATCTATAAGGATGAGGTTATCGGCGTGCTTGATCTGGAGCACACACGCCGCGGATATTTCACTGAAGATCACGTGCGCACCGTAAGCACGCTGGCCGCACAAGTGGCTATTGCCATTGAAAACGCGCAGCTCTATGAGCGTATTGCGCGTGAAGAGCAGCGCATGGAGCGCGATCTGGCAATGGCGCGTGAGGTTCAGCACCACTTGCTTCCTGCTACCTCTCCCAGCATGGCCGGCGCCGAGGTCGCGGCGCGCTTCAACCCGGCGCATGCCATTGGCGGCGATCTGTACGATTTTCTCGATTACACGCTTCCTCGCGCCTGCATTGTGGTGGGTGATGTAAGCGGCAAAGGCGCTCCGGCAGCTTTGTACGCCGCATTGGTCAGCGGCATCTTGCGCAGCCTTGCCCGTGACGAACCTAACCCGGCGGAGATGCTGAACGCGGTCAATCATTCCCTGAATCACCGCCGTCTGGACGCGCAATACCTGGTGTTGACCTGCGCGCTCTGGGACGACGAGAAAAAGACCATGCGGGTGGCCAATTCCGGACTTCCCCGCCCCATTTTCTGTCGCGACGGCCACGCCCACATGATTGAAGCCGCCGGACTGCCTCTTGGCATGTTTGAGGATGTCTCTTATGACGAAATCACCATCCACGCCAAGCCCGGCGATATATTCGTCTTTTTCAGTGATGGCATCGTCGACGCCAGCAATCCCAAAGACGAGCAATTTGGACGCAGCCGAGTGGAATATGTCATCGACAAAAACGCCGCCGGCTCGGCCAAGGAAATTGTGGATGCCATCTTCAGCGCGGCAGACGAGTTTGCCGCGGGCCGTGAAGTTTTTGACGACCAAACTGCTGTCGTACTCAAAGTAAAGTGAGCAGCTCCTCTCGGTCTTCCGATCTTCGGGCCTTGGCCGTCCTCCGCGTCTCCGTGGTAGGGGTTGGCTTTCCCCGATCCGCGGATCATCCGTGTTGATCCGCGGTAAGGTTTTTCCTTTCCCCGATCACGGCGATAACCGGGGACCCCGGCAGGCGCGTTTTTCGCGTGCTGGGGTGGGATGTCGGCGATCACGCGCGATCTCGGCGATCCTCGCTAAATCGCTTCATTTTATGTCTTGTCGTAGCCTGGGCCCAGCTTAAGTTAGCGCAATTTTCGCCGCGAAGGAAGCACGAAACAGTTCATCGTCCTTCTTCCTGCGGCGTGAGAATCCGGTGGCATATCCGTGCCATGTTGCCCATGACTTCTGCTCAAAATGCCGACCATCAGATCGGCCATTTTCCGTTGGCCAGGAATCGGTACATTGGCCAAAAAGGAAAATCTGCCCTAACCAGCTGTGCAGCGCAGGTAGACAAAGCGAAAGCAGCAGAAATGTGGTTCACCGCCTAGTTCCTGCGTGTTCGGCAAAGCTGGCTTCAACCTGGCAGAGCACATGCTTCGGGACCAGGTGCTCTACCCGGCATTCCTCTCGGAATCCCTTTTAGAATCAGCAGCCGCAACAACCATGGGTGTTGAAGCCTGTTGAACTGCGAGGCATTCGCAGCTACAAAATCGTCTACAGCGCTAACTGGCGGGCCTTTCGAGTCTGCTAACGCATTGATTTCCAGGCCGATTAGTGAAGGATTTGCAGGTCGAGCACCTGGGTTTGCACCAGGGGACCGAGGTTTGGCAGAGCGGTTCGCTGTTCTGTGGGCAGAATCGACAGACAATCTTACTTCCGGAGTGGGCCATCATACGGCAGGTATTCCACTGATGTGAGCATCCCGCAGAATCGCTTCTGCTATGCCGGCCTGTCTTGTCGGGATCAATCTCCATGACCCAATCTGGATTACTTCCGGTTTGCCGACTACACGGGAGTTGTAGCGCGGCGGCTCGAATATAATGACGAGTGCCCTCGCCTGAGTACTTATCCTTTTGACTTACGCACTGGTTCTTACGAGGGTTGAATTTGGCAACGACTTCGCTTAGGGGTCGCATGAAGATGACTGTCAACGCCGACAGTGAACGGTTCCAGAGCGGCGCGAACCAGTATGCCGTCTACCTCGAGACGCCTGAGGGCCGCTTGCGCTCCGACTTGGCTTTTGCCAACCTGCAAGATTTTCTTCCCTTGCAGGCCAAATCTTCGTTGTGTGCACTTGATCTCGGATGCGGCCCGGGAGCGACTGCCATTCGCCTGGCGCGACTTGGCATTCACGTCACGCTGCTGGATTCCTCTCCAGCGATGCTGAATATCGCGAAGCGCGCGGCACGGGAAGCAGGGGTCACGGACAAGGTCGTACTTCAACACGGCGACGCTGCCCAATTGGCCGATTTGTTCCACACGCGATCGTTCGACGTAATTCTTTGTCACAACATCCTGGAATATTGCGACGATCCGAGTGCTGTGTTGCGCGGTGCGGTCCGCGCCTTGCGGGATTCATCGGCTATATTGTCCATTCTCGTACGTAACCAGGCAGGCGAAGTATTCAAGGCCGCTATCCAAGCGGGCGATTTGGCTGCAGCGGAAAATGGCCTCGGCGCTGAGTGGGGACAAGAGTCCCTGTACGGAGGCAGGGTGCGGCTATTTACCGAGCGAGGTGTACGCGTGCTGGCAGACTATTTGCCGCCGCGGGTTTCCCGCAGCGCAGACTACGAACGGATTTTTGAACTGGAGCGGAAGCTGGGCAGCCGGCCAGAGTACGCCGCAATCTCCCGCTACATACAATGCCTGGCACGTTGGGTGAGTTCGGCGGCGGAGGACGGTGCGTGACCAACATCCCTGTCGAAGTTCCGGGCACGGCATCCAGCGCGCAGGCGCCTGATGCCACGATTGCGCTCGGGCTCGGGCTCACCAACGAGTGTAACCTCGCTTGCGCTTTCTGCTACCGGGACCCAACCCGCACTGATCGCCTCTCTCTGCATCAGGTGAAGTCTGTCATGGAACGGCTGCCGGTCCGCTCGGTGAATCTGGGCACCGGTGAGAACGGCATGCATCCGGACTTTAAAGCGATTCTGGCGTACCTGCGCAAAAAACTCATCAAACTTACGATCACTTCCAACGGCCACAGTGTTGCTGTGTTGGAAGACGACGAGTTGCGCGCGTTTCACGATGTTGAGTTTTCTCTCGATTACCCGACGCAGGCGGAACAGGATGCACAGCGCGGAAACGGCAATTGGGATCTGGTTCACCGGCAAGCAGAACGTTGTGTAAGGCTCGGAGTGCCTGTAACCATCATCGCGGTCATGATGAAGGCGAACTATCTGCGTCTAGCGGAGGTCGCGCGAGTCGCCAAACAGTTTGACGCTCCCCTGCGTGTGAACGTGTACCAGGCGGTGCGATCCGACCTGTATTCGTTGTCCTACGAAGAGTATTGGGAGGGTTTCCGTGCGCTCTTTGCGGAAACGGACGTGATCGCCATTGGCGAGCCGCTGGTTCGAGCGATGGCGGGCCTTCCGCCGCGAACCGGCGGATGCGGCGTCAGCACGGTGCGCGTGACTCCACGCGGCACAACTCAGCCTTGCGTCTACTGGCGGGGAACAGGAGGGCCCTTAGCCGAGTTGGCACAATTAGGCTCAAGAGTGATCGAAACTAATCCATTCCATGAGGCGCGATCCTTGCCTCCTGCGTGTCAACCTTGTGGATCACGATGGCCGACGCTCGGGACCTTCCCAAAGGAGAGAGTTCCTGCACCACCATCGTGATGGCGCAGAGTTGAGTATGCAGTGTCTTGTCCCCTCACGCAAAATGGCCAACCTATTATTCGCTGCGATCATTTTTGTCCTGGCGCAGTTGGTTTTCACGTTCTCACATTTCGCGGGCGCACCGGTTTGGGCACAAACAGGCACGACCAATGCTCAACCTGCGCCGCGCAAGACGAGTCCACCCTATACCGGCGATCTGTCTATTTTTGAAGATAAAGACCGGGACAAGAAACTACAGGTCCAACGCGTCATGGACATTCTGGGCATCAGGGAGGGCAGCCATGTTGCAGATATTGGGGCCGGGTCGGGCTGGTTTGCAGTTCGCGCGGCCAAGCGTGTGGGAAATACTGGAATTGTCTACGCCGTGGACATCAATCCAGAGTCCATTGCTTACATAGGTCGGCGTACTCAGCGGGACGGCATTCGCAACGTAAGCTCGATCCTGAGCAAAGAGGATGATCCCAGACTGCCGCAAAGCAGCGTTGATTCCGTACTGCTGATGAAGACCTATCATGAGGTCGCGCACCCCGTGCTCCTGCTGGAGAACTTGCGAAAGTCGCTGCGCCGCGGAGCAAAGATCGGCATCATCGATCGCAATGGGAAAGGCGATGATCACGGCGTCTCTCGTGATGTGGTCATACAGGAAGCCGCACAGGCCGGTTATCAATTAAAAGAACACTACGACTTTGTGAAGGGAGACGGACAAGACTATTTTCTCGTCTTCCGCGCGAACTCTGCACCTAAGTAGCCGAGAATGCCTGCAATCTGTGCGGAAACGAGATCAATGGGCGGCACGAGTCCGCCCGTTTCCTATTGCGCCTTCATCTTTTATTGCGCGTTAACCCAGGTGTCTGAGCCCGTCAGCTTGACGGCCACATTCGAGAAGGTAAGCACCAGCGGCGCGCCGTCCGCCGTGCCGTGGTGCTCGGTCGAAACGAGAAGATGGCCCGCCTTCTTGTAGCCCGCCCACGTCGCCACGACGGCATTCGGCTTTGCGCTTCCACCGTGGTGGAAGACCATTTGCTGCACTCGGTTATCGGCGCCCACATAGAGTTCCCAGGTGTCGCCGGGCGTGTAGCCGATATTCGAAGGATATTTCACTACAACGTGCCTGGCAGAGCCCTTACCTGTCGGCAGTTTCTGCAGGCTGGCTGTTGAGTTGAGAGCGCACGTATGTAACCTTCACCGGATTGCCTGCCTTGTCTTTTCCCTCATAGGTGACTCGGTCAGCTTTGGGCTCCCAGGTCCACGTCCGGGAGAGTTTGAGTTTGAGTGCGGGAACGTCCAGGCTGAAGGTGTAGCGGACCGCCTCGATTTGTCCCCACGAATCCAGGCCATAAGCTTTGGCGATCTGTTCGGCAATTGGCGGTTTCTGTGCCCAGGCGGTTGCCGAAAGGACCAGCATCGCGAAAGCTAAAAGACGGATCAGCATTGCACGGCTCGCATTTTTCATGGAGTTCGCTCCTCGGTGAATTGTACCGCCGATCGTGTGAATCGGCGAAACCCGATAATTGCACCGGCCGTTGCCACGGATCCATATTCCAGCAGCATAATCCAGCCAGGAACCAACCACGGACGACCAAGCGTACGCAAATGCCAAACGTAATAAGTTGGGATGATGCTAACTGTCCAGACAATGATTGGCACGGTTGAGCTCGACCGCACGAATGGCAGCAGCCAGAGAAGGTACCATGGATATACGACCGGTGCACATAGAAGCGATGCTGCCATGGGCCAAGCAAATGCGTCCGCAGACCATGCCGCGGCCTTGCTTCTCAGCCAGATTGCTGTAAGAAAGCCGACGAGCACTGCCAACCCAACGACAAGCTGCGGAGCCGCCACTCGCTCGAGCATTGCAAAAACCGGACCATTGAAACGGAAACTCTGTACGTAAGTGCTGAGCGAGCCGATCGGAATACGCCAGTGGTTCAAAAATGGTATGTATAGCAGTCCGACCACAACTGCCGCCAGAGCGCCGTCGCGCACACGAACACGTTTCCAGTAGAGTGGCAGCAGTACAATCGGGAGCAATTTCACTGCAACAGCCAGCCCAAATGCCAGGGCTGCAATCGCACGCCAGCGCCGCCCGAGCGCGGCGACAGAAACCAACAGCAGCAGCACACCGACAATATCGACGTGACCGCTGCCCGCCACTTCCACTGCCAGCAGCGGGTTCCAGGCATAAGCCAGAACCCAGTGCGCTTCTTGTCCACTACGACGCAATATATCGAGCAAAACGAGAGCGATCGCGAAATCGCAAACTACAAATGCTACTTTCAGCGCAAAGACAGACTCATGAATTGCTGTTACGGCGCGGAAGAAAAGCTGAGCGCCCGCTGGATATGGGCTCGGTATATCCGGGTGGTTCAGCGTGTGAGTCTCCGGTGTGTGTAATGCGCCGAGCGCAGGATCGTTGGGAACAACAAGGTACGGGTTATAGCCGAGCCGCTGTATGTGGCCGTCCCACAGATAACGATGAATGTCATCATCTGGGCCTGGCGGCGCCAGTAGAAATGGGATATGCCACAGAGCAGCCAGCGCGAGCCCGATGACGATGACGCGGTGCGGGAAATTTGCCGTGGAGAAGAACTCACGGATTGCGAGGAGGTACACGATGCCGGCAACTGCCAGCGGAACGATGAAGGACGGTCCACCAATGCCGCCGAATTTGCGTGAGCAGATCGTCAGCGCTATAAGCAAGATGGCGCCAAGCCCGTACATCCTGCGCGACGGCGTGAGCTTCACAGGCTTCCCGCGCCCGCTCGCAACTGTGCGACCGCCTGTTCCCATTGTTTCAGCCAGACCGCCGTTCGTGGCGCCCTGACCGGAGCGTGCCGTAGTTCCGCGGCAAGCCGAGTTAAGTCGCCCTCCACGTCGATGTCGTAGAAGGGATCGGTGAAGCCAACGGAAAGCTGCAGTCCGTGAGCGCGCGCCAGCAGGGCCTCAAGCGCGCTCTCAGTGCCCATGCCGTCGCCATCGAAAAGAGCTGGATGGTCGGCCTTTGCCCCTACGAGATAATAGCCGCCATCATGTGTCGGTCCAACTACCATGTCGTGCCCGATGAGTGCCTCGAACGCGCTATCAAGCTCTGAGGCCGGCAGATGCGGGCTGTCGCTGTTGAAGGCAACCACGCGTTGCCGGCCAGCCGCTGCGAAGTTTGCAAACACCGAGGTCAGCCCTGCCGCAAGGCCTTCACCCTTCTGTGCCACAACCTGCACTGCATCGCCTTCCAACGGAGTTAGTTCTTTGATATCCGAAGCAGGGCACATAATGGCAACCTTCACAGAGCTCAACGAGCACGCTAACGCCATGGTGTCGTCTAAAAGGCAGCGATAGAGCTCGGTGACCGCTTCAACTGGAAGGCTCTGGGTTAAACGGGTTTTGACCATGCCCGGCCTGGGTGCCTTTGCCATGACAACCAGCGTGCGTCCACTGTCAGGCGAATGTGCTGTATGTTCGCGGGAGGATTTCATAAAAGATCATGTGCCAGGACTCACGCTGGCCGTGGCATTCTGGATCTTCGATGCCGAAAATAATAGCGCACTATCAGGGAGAGGATGAACCACGCCGCTCCGACAGTGCCCCTCAGCGTACCGCTAATCTTCGATTTCCCAATACGTGGATAATAGCTTACTGGCACCTCAACGATGCGGAATCCCCCGAGCGTACCTTTTAGGACTATTTCAACCGCCCAGCCGTATGTTTTCTCCTGGAGTTCAAGCCGGCGAAGGACATCTGCTCGCCCGGCTCGGAACGGCCCGAGGTCGCTGATTCGTAGGCCATACAAAAGCCTGATCAGGACAGCCGCCAGGCGGTTACCAAACGCGGAATGCCAAGGCAACGCCCCATCAATGCTGTGCTTCCCGAGGCGCGAACCGAGCGTGATATCGGCACGGCCATCAATGATTGGAGCTAGCAGAAGTGGCAGCTCATCTGGTCGATCGCTGTAATCGCCGTCGAGGAACACTACAACGTCGGGGCTACTTGCGCCAGCCAATCCGGTCAAACAGGCGCGACCGTATCCGCGACGCGGTTCGTGGAGCACGCGGGCGCCCATCTTTGAGGCAATCTCGGGAGTCCCGTCAGTTGAATTGCTATCTACAACCAGGACCTCAGTGACGAGATCGGCCGGGAGATCAGCTAAGACGCGTCCGATGGACTGCGCTTCGTTGTGCGTAGGAATAACCACCGTCACTCGCACTCGATCCTGGCTCAAGTCACCACCATGGAGAGGATGGCCGGCGCCGCGCCAGCAAGGCGTCGACGCCCCACGTTCGACCGGCCCGCCCCACCGCGAGCCCAAGCGATGCGAGCATCGGAACCAGTAGCTCCCAGATCCATGACGTGCCCCATTCGGATATCCAAAGGCTGGCCAGGTATAAAAATGCTACTAAGGCGGCCGGGCGCGTGAGCAGACCAATGACGAGCAGGATCCCCAGAGAGATTTCGGTCAACGCCTGCATGGGAGCTGCCATCACGGCATGGCTCGCCGCCAGCCCCATGATGGCCTTCCACGCGGCTGGCGCGTGACTCGCCTTTATGTAATAGTTGATCAGGCCTGCGTAGCCCGCTGTCGTGTAGAGACCCTTCCCCAGATTCTCGAAGAAGACCCACACAAACATTGCGCCGACCGTGAGACGAACTATGGCCAGCCCATTTGCCGCCGACGGTTGCTTGGCCACAGTTTGCGTTGGGCTTGCGTTCGTCATCGTCGTGAACCTCGTACCATGGGATGCCGTGCCAGTTTGCGACGGAAAGAGAAGGCCTGGACATCTTAAGCGGTTTTTTCCGTTCTTGGTAGTGGATGCGAAAGGGGCATGTAAGTTACAGCAGGACGCAAAGCTGATTTCGTTCCAGCTGGAAAGCTTCGACACCGCGCAAAAGAGACTCTGGAGCTCGAATGCAAAATAGCAGATAGACGGCCATGTGGTTATTGACTGGATGACTCTCGGATCGTCGGCCATTCGGAGTAATTTGTGTGTCGAGCCATTCGTCGATGGTCCCGAGAGAGAGGGAATCCCTGATGACATTCAAGACAAAGATTCTGACTGTAGATGATTTTGTGCTGTGAAAGCCTCCGACTTCAACAAATCGCAACAGCTTTCCACGACCGGCTCGCAACAACTTCATTATCAACCAGTTGCGAACCTCAATTTCCCACATGCTTCAATACTGATTCAAATCTGGTTCGGGACCAGGGGGTCGGAGGTTCAAATCCTCTCTCCCCGACCAATATTTTCAAGCAGATGCAATCTCTCATGCCCGGCTATCTGGTCATGTACCAGGTGCTTGAGCTAGAAAAGCCCCGCCAATACTGGGTTCTGACATCGCACACCGAGGCGGCACCCACCACAGTTTTGCCTACAACTCCGGCTGTCGTCGCTCTAGCCCTGAGTTTGGGGTAGCACAAGCTACTGCTTCGAAGGGGAACGCACGTATTTGTTTGCAACTTATTCTGACATCGGGAATCGCAGCTACCGGGGCGATACTCAACCTCTAATTTAAGGAGATTACGACATATGAAACGACTGGCTGCGCTATTGGCGCTTGCTCTGGGGACCACCATCCTGATGGCCGCGCAGGACAAGAACAAAGGCACGGAAATGACCGGGATGATTTGTGACCAGAAATGCGTAAAACAGGACGCAGGTAAGTCCGCATGCGATGCTTCGTGCACTGAAAAGAGCGGGGTAGCAGTGTTCGTGGACGATGAAGGCAAGGCCACGAAAATTGCCAATCCCAAAATGGTCAAGGACAAAATGGGCAAGAAAGTGAAAGTCCACGGCGAGATGATGAAAGACAAGGACACCATGAAGGTTTACGACGTTGTTTTCGCCAACGCCGGCTAGGATTGGGGCGAACGAATGGACGGAGAGCTTCCAATCCTAAAAAGCGAGGCTCTCATTTTTAGCGCATGACTTTTGCGTCACAGCTCTGTGGCGCCATCGTTGAGTTCCATACCTCGCTGAATGTGCCGCGCGCGAGGCGTAACGGTGATCATGTTAGGAGTCCGCTGTCCTGGCTGCATCCAAGAGTACAGTCATTTTCATACGCTTGCTGGAAGCGTGACCTGCAAAAGGACTGTCTTGGCCGAAAAACTCCAATGCGAAGAGGTCTGGTGGGAAGTCTCAAACTACATAGATGGTACGGTTGCGGTCTCCCTTAAGCGGCGGATGGACGAGCACTTCGCCGAGTGCCGTCGTTGCCGAGCTGGTACGGCTGAGCGCGTGCGTTGCGGGCTGGAGCGGAACCTTGAGCTCATTCCCATGGGAATTACGGAAGATCGGATCCAACTCGGTTCTCATCTGATTTATTTCTGGGAATCGGACGACGACTTCAAACGCGGGGTGAAGTTTCTGAACCGCGGTCTGGGCCAGAGCGATCATTGCATTGTTTTCGGACATGATGAGGCAATCGAAAGAGTCCTCGCCAACCTGGCTGCTGACGGATTTGATACGCAAAGGCTCATCAGTGAACTACAGCTCACCGTCCTGCCTCGCCGCAAATCGGCCCAGCACACTCTTTCCGACATCAGTGACGTTGTTCAAGCGGCGCTTCAGGCTGGGGCAAGGGCGGTTCGGTTTCTCGGCAACCTTGGAATGGGCCGTGCCCCGAGCGCAAGCTGATTGTTGTAACCTTCTGCCAAAGCGCGAATCAGACACGGAGGAGTTCGTGTCTCCGCGGCACAAGACCAACGGGCATCGAAAACAACGACAACACATGGACCAGATCATCCTGATTACTTGCGCTGAAGTACGGCGCGAGCTCTCCAATTACATCGAAGAGGACGTTACCGCTGACTTGCGCGCACGTATTGATCAGCACGTAAACAAGTGCTCCGGATGCAAGGCCGTTTTCGACGGCGTACGCAACGTCCTCACGCTCGTAAGCACCGGGGACATCATCGACCTGCCGCACGGCTTCAGCGCCAGGCTGTATCGCCGCCTGCTGTCATCGCAGGCCGATTGATCGATCGTTTTTTGACCAGCCGCCCTTCCTGTGATAACTTTCGGGGAAATCGTGCCCAGACAATAAGGCGGTCGCCATGGCTCAGGATGATCAGAGCGCGATCTCCGCGGTAAAAACGGAGTACCGCGAGGCCTATAACAGTGGCGACGTGCATCGTTTGCTACAAGTGTTTGCTCCCGAATTTACAGACTGCTGTGACGGCGAGCCCAGCTTTTACGGGGGCGAAGCTCGCCGCGCGCTCGAGTTGCGCACCATTAGGCTTTTCCAGCGATTCAAGGTCGAACTGTTCGTGATCATTATTGATATCGTCGTCAAAGAGGGGTTCGCTTATGACTGGGGATGGCACAAATTGCGCCTGGTCGACAAGCAATCGGGAGAGGAAAGCGATACCAAATATCGCTATTTTGAAACGTGGGCCAAAGCGGACGGAACGTGGAAGATCAACTACATCATCACGAATAAGGAGATGCCACCAACGATGCTGCCGGAAGAAAAAAGTGCATTGGCGGACGCTGCGGTGGGAAAGCGGCTAACTTAGTCCTTAAGTTCCTTCTGCAGACGACTTTTTAAACGATCGCTGAAGCCTGCCGGCAGATCGAATACGCGTCCATCCCCCACCAGCCGGACGACATTTTTGGTGCCATCCAGGACCGCGCTGCAGTGTTCGCAGCCTTTGAAATGCTCCTCCATCCGGCGCCGCAGCTCAGGGTCGATCTCACCATCAATATAGTTTGAGATCTCGCGCCAGACGTGAAGACAACTAATTTCTATTGTAGCCATGGGTTACCAGGGCCTCACTTTCTTCCAGGATCCGTCCCCAACTTTCCATGCGCCGTCAAAGCCGGGCGCCAAAGCATCGCGCATTTGCAAGCGCGCACGCAGCAAGCGTGTTTTTACTGACGCTTCTGTAATGCCCAGCGCCTGCGCGGTTTCAGCGATGCGCACGTTCTGTATGTCGCGCATGACGAAGACCTCGCGATATTTCTCGTCCAGCGATGCCAGGGCCTTCTGCAGTGCCTGGCGCAGCTCATTGCGTTGCAGCGTCTCCGAAGGGATCTCGCGCCAGTCGGCAAAGTCGCGCGGAAAATAATCGCCTTCATCGCCAGATTGCTGCTGATCGATGGACTCATACAGGCCTTTGCGGTCTTTGCGGCGCTTCATCCGCGCTTCGTTGATGGCAATCTGAATCAGCCATGTGCTGAACTTCGACTCCCTGCGGAAGCTCGCCAGGTGCGCAAAAGCCTTCAGGAAGGCCTCCTGCGCTACTTCTTCCGCGTCTGCCTCGTTCTGCAGAACAGATTGCGCAGCTATAAAGACCGACCGCTCGTAGGGCTGGATCAGCTCATAAAACAAGTGTTTCTCGCCGCCGCAAACACGCTCCAGCAGGGCGAGTTCGTACTCTGGCGTGCGCGACGCCTGCTTAATTCCCGGTGATGTGGGACTGGTTGCCATACCAGAATTACGCTTTACAGCTGCCTGCCGGATTGCACTGGATGCCACCATTATATGTCGGTTCCGTCCGTCCCTTTCAGCAAGAAGGCTCGCACACTCGGATTCGGATAGCGCCGGAAAGTTTCACCCGCGTGTAAGGTTCTTTTTCACGGCTTTCTCTGAAACTAATGTCCGGATACGCAATCACACCGCACTGAAAAGCGATGAATCTCACCTCCGCACAACCGGCACCAGTACAAGTTGCCAACACAACTGCCCCGGAACGGTCTTCTCTTCTTCTTCCTCTGACGCTCGGGCGCGCTCTGCGGCTCCACTGGCCAGAATACTTAATGGAGGCTGCGGGTCTGGGCTTTTTTATGGTTTCCGCATGCCTGTTTGGCGCTCTTTATGAAAACCCGGCTTCACCGGTCCGGCAGGCGGTCAACTCGACCTTGCTTCGGCGTCTGCTGATGGGATTCTCAATGGGGCTAACGTCGATCGCAATCGTCTATTCACCCTGGGGCAAGCAATCCGGAGCTCACATCAATCCCTCCGTCACCCTTACATTCCTCCGGCTGGGCAAGATTCCCAAGTGGGATGCTTTGTTCTACACGCTGTCCCAATTCGTTGGAGCGGTGCTGGGAGTGATGGTTGTAGCTCTCTTCTTCGGCGTGGCCGTATCTGATCCGGCCGTGCGTTACGTCGTAACCCTTCCGGGCGAAACGGGGATTGCAGTGGCGCTGGTGGCGGAATTTGTAATTGCTTTCCTGCTCATGTCCGTCGTCCTTCATGTATCGAATCATCACCGTCTCAGCAGGTTCACAGGCTTATTCACTGGCGCGTTGGTAGCAACGTACATCACCCTGGAAGCGCCGTTCTCGGGCATGAGCATGAACCCGGCCCGAAGCGCGGGCTCTGCACTCTCCGCGGATATCTTCAACGGACTCTGGATCTATTTTGCCGCTCCGCCTCTCGGCATGCTCTGTGCGGCGGAGCTGTATCTCTGGTGGAAAGGCGAGCTGGCGGTCAAGTGCTGCAAGCTTCACCATGACAATCCGAAACGCTGCATCTTCTGTGGCGCCAACGGAGGTTTTGCTTCATGAACGGCACTCATTTTGACGTCATTATCATCGGCACCGGCGCAGGTGGCGGCACGCTGTTGCATAAGCTGGCTCCCAGCGGCAAGAGAATCCTGGTGCTGGAGCGCGGCGGCTTTGTCCCGCGCGAGAAAGACAACTGGAGCTCGCGCGCCAACGTGATGGAAGAGAAGTACCACGCACCGGAGAAATGGCTGGACTCCAATGGCAAGGAATTTCAGCCGGGGACGCATTATTACGTTGGTGGAAATACCAAGTTTTATGGCGCCGTCCTCTTCCGTTTCCGCAAACAGGACTTCGGCGAGGTTCGCCACCATGGCGGCATCTCTCCGGCTTGGCCGGCCAGCTATGACGAATTTGAGCCTTATTACAGCGAAGCTGAATATTTGTACCAGGTCCATGGCGAGCGGGGCAGCGATCCCACGGAGCCCTGGGCCAGCAAGCCTTACCGCCGGCCCGCGGTGAGTCATGAACCGCGCATGCAGGAGGTAGTGGAGGGTTTTACCAGGCTCGGTTGCAAGCCGTTTCCCGTACCGCTAGGCATCTTGATCGACGAGCAGAATCCCCACAGCAGCAAGTGCATCCGCTGCAGCACCTGCGACGGCTTTCCCTGCCTGGTGCAGGCCAAGGCCGACGCACAAACCATCTGCGTGGAGCCTGCCCTCGAATATCCGAACGTCACGTTGCTGACGAATGCATACGTCGAACGGCTTGAAACTGACAGCAGCGGCCACACGGTAGCCAAGGTGATCGTAAAGCGTAATGGAGCGGGCGGGGCTATCAACTCCGCTGCCTTGCTGCTGCGCTCCGCCAATGACAAATATCCGCACGGCCTAGCCAACAGCTCTGACCAGGTTGGCCGCAATTACATGGCGCACAACAACACGATTCTCTTCACCTTTTCTCTAACGCCGAATCCGACGCTTTTCCAGAAGACCATGGCGATCAATGACTTCTATTACGGCGACAAAGACTGGCAATTCCCAATGGGACATATCTCCATGGTCGGCAAGTTCGATGGGCCCATGTTCAAGCCCGGCGCGCCGCCCTTCGTGCCCGTGGCCATGCTCAACCAGATGGGCAAGTACTCCATCGACTTCTGGCTGACCTCAGAAGACCTGCCCGATCCCAATAATCGCGTCACCATCAACTCCAGTGGCAGAACGGCTCTTCACTACAAAGAGAACAACCTTGAGGCGCACGCCCGGCTCGTAGCCAAGGTGAAGCACCTGATCGGCCAGTGGCAAACAGGACTGCACTTTGAGAAGTCCGGCAAAATCCCGCTGGGTGGAGTGGCCCACCAGTGCGGCACCACGCGCTTCGGCCATAATCCCAGGACATCAGTGCTGGACATCAACTGCAAAGCGCACCACCTGGACAACCTGTACGTAGTGGATGCGGGCTTCTTTCCTTCCAGTAACGCTGTAAATCCGGCACTCACGATCATGGCAAACGCCCTCCGCGTGGGCGACCATCTGCTGGAACGCCTCAGCGTGAGCAAGTCAACTATTGAGGTTAACCTCCGTCTGCGACAGGAAGAAAAGCAGGTGCTGGCATGAGGCGCCTTTTTCGCAATGCGGTATGGCTGTGCCTGACGATTATATGGAGCTATGCTTCAGGCGAGCAGCCGATCGTGACGGCGGTCGGCCCGATTGGCATCACGGTTTCAGACATGGATCGCTCCGTGGATTTTTATACGCGCGTCCTGCACTTCAGCAAACTCTCTGACGATGAGCTTGCGGGGGAGAATCTTGAGCACGTGAAGGGCGTCTTCGGCTCACGCGTTCGCGTGGTGCGCTTGCAACTGGGCGACGAACAGATTGCATTAACGGAATTCCTGGCCCCGCAAGGCAAGCCGGTCCCGGTGGATTCCCGCAGCAATGATCGCTGGTTCCAGCACATTGCCATCATCGTGCGTGATATGGACGCTGCCTATACCTGGCTTCGCCAGAACAAAATCCACTTCGCAAGCAGCGGGCCGCAGACCCTGCCGGCGTGGAACAAGAATGCCGGCGGCATCAAGGCATTCTATTTTCGCGATCCCGACAATCACGTGCTGGAGATCCTGTGGTTCCCCGAAGGCAAAGGCCTGGAAAAGTGGCACAACGCCGGCAAGGACCTTTTTATAGGCATCGACCACACCGCGATTGTGGTGAGCAACACAGAGTCAAGCCTGCTCTTTTACGGCGACCAATTGGGCTTGCGGGTTGTGGGTGAGAGCGAAAATTACGGCATCGAGCAGGAACACCTGAACAATGTGTTTGGTGCGCATCTTCGCATAACCTCCCTGCGCGCCGCGAGCGGACCGGGGATTGAGTTTCTTGAGTACCTGGCGCCGCGCGATGGCCGGCCTATTCCTGTTGACCTCCACGCCAATGACATCGCTCACTGGGAAACGGAATTGATCACCCGGCAGCCGCCCCAGAATTGGGCGGAAGTGTTGCGGAAGGCCGAGCATGTCTCGTCGCGTATAGAAGACTTGAGCATTGCCGGGGAGGCCGCGAGCGAATTCATCGTAAAAGACCCGGACGGGCATGCAATCAAACTAAAAGCGAAAAAGGAGCAAGCAGTTGTCAACAAGCAGTAACCAACAGCCCGCAGTGGAAGACTTAAAAAACGAGTTTCTGGAGGAGTTTCGGCGCATGCAGCGGGCCGCGCACCGGCTGATCAATCATTTGACCGCCATCAGCGGTTACACCCAGATCGCGCATGTGCAGTCCGGCACGGAGCCGCTCGCGGAATTTGGCAAGATTCTCGACACCGTTGAAACATCCGTGTCGATCCTCAGGAATTGCCTAGTGCACCTTAAAGAAGTGGAACGGAGATATTCATGACCAGCGAAGAGCTACGCCTTCAGGAATCACGCGACCGCATTGCTCATTGGAAGCGTTGGGGCCCCTATGTCAGTGAACGCGCCTGGGGCACCGTGCGCGAAGATTACAGCGCGTACGGCAAGGCCTGGGATTACTTTCCCCATGATCACGCTCGCTCTCGCGCATATCGCTGGAATGAAGATGGCATTGCTGGTATATGCGACCGTCATCAGCGCCTTTGCTTCGCGCTTGCGTTGTGGAATGGTCGCGATCCCATCTTGAAAGAGCGTCTCTTTGGCCTCACCGGAAGTGAGGGAAATCACGGCGAGGATGTGAAGGAATATTACTTCTACCTGGATTCCACGCCGACGCACTCTTACATGAAATACCTCTACAAGTATCCGCAGGCGGAATATCCGTACGCGCGGCTTGTGGAGGAGAACCGCAACCGCGGAAAAGACCAGCCTGAGTTTGAGCTCATCGATAGCGGCATCTTTGATGACGACCGCTACTTCGATGTCTTCGCAGAATATGCGAAGGCCGGAATCGAGGATATTTGCATTCGCTTGACCATTGCCAATCGCGGGCCGGAAGCCGCGGAGATCCACCTGCTGCCGACGCTCTGGTTCCGCAACACCTGGTCGTGGTTTGAGGGACGTGCGAAACCCAGTCTTCGTTTTGATGTAAGATCAGGTGCGATTCGCGCACACGAGCGCGAGATCGGGACTTATTGGCTTTACGCAGATCAAGGTGGCATTCCGCTCTTTACCGAAAACGAAACTAACAACCAGCGTCTCTTCAACGCCGCCAACAGCTCACCCTATGTAAAGGACGCTTTCCACGGAACCATAATTAACGGAGAGAAAGATGCAGTGAATCCTGCGCTGCAAGGTACCAAAGCCGCGATGCATTACAAGCTGACGATTCCCGCGGGTAGGGAAACGATTGTCAATCTTCGCCTGCAAAAGAGCAACGCAGCCATCAAGCCGGCGCAGGCGCTCGGCGCGGAATTCAAAGAAATCTTCGCCCAGCGAAAGCAGGAGGCCGACGAGTTCTATGCCACCGTGATTCCTGAGACAGCCGATGCAGACACAAAGAACATCATGCGGCAGTCATTCGCGGGGCTGCTGTGGAGCAAGCAGTATTACCATTACGTGGTCCGTGACTGGCTTAACGGCGATCCCACTATGCCCAAGCCGCCCGAGGAGCGGAAGAGTGGGCGCAACCGCGCCTGGGGACAAATCTACAACGCTGACATCATTTCTATGCCCGATAAATGGGAATACCCATGGTATGCCGCCTGGGACCTGGCCTTTCATTGTGTCTCGCTCGCCCTGGTAGATTGCGAATTTGCT
>WNFN01164005.1_pt1 | contig 17865 bp, 19 predicted proteins | sample 5400161 | NCBI WGS metagenome assembly WNFN01 (sample SAMN13153353, study PRJNA577476) | soil metagenome | isolation source: 80 cm saprolite on Douglas fir-dominated hillslope | place: USA:California | collected 2013-09-17 | reverse complement strand
GACTAATGACTAGCGACCAGCGACCAACGACAGGTACCCCATGTCCAAGCTTTCCATTCGCGATCTCCCTCTGAACGATCACCGCATCTTCATGCGCGTTGACTTCAACGTCCCGCTCGACGACGGCCGCGTCATGGACGACACGCGCATCCGTGAAACCCTGCCCAGCATCGAGTATGCTCTGCGTCACGGCGCCCGCCTAATCCTCGCATCTCACCTGGGCCGCCCCAAAGGCAAGCCCAATCCTAAGCTGAGTCTCAAGCCCGCCGCCGAGCGTCTGCGCATGCTGCTCGACAAAGAACTGTCGCGCGGCGAAAACGTTGGATTCTGCCCCCAGTCCGTTGGTCCCGAAGCCGAAGAGATGGCACTCAAACTCGAAAAAGGCCAGGCGCTGCTGCTCGAAAACCTTCGCTTCCACGCCGAGGAAGAAAAGAACGACGAACATTTTTCGAAGCAACTCGCCAAACTCGCTGATTTCTACGTCAACGACGCCTTCGGCGCCGCCCATCGTGCCCATGCCTCCACGGTTGGCATCACCAAATTCGTTCAGAAATCCGCCGCCGGCTTGCTCATGGAAAAAGAGCTGCAATATCTGGGTCGCGTCCTGCAGAATCCCGAGCACCCCTTCGTCGCCATCCTCGGAGGCGCCAAAGTCAGCGACAAAATCGGAGTCATCCAAAACTTGCTCAGCAAGGTTGACGTTCTGATCATCGGCGGAGGCATGGCGTACACCTTCCTCAAGGCGCAAGGCGAATCCGTAGGCAAGAGTCTGGTCGAAGAGGACAAACTCGAACTCGCCCGCCACCTTCTGCAGCAGGCGAAAACCCATAAGCTCAAGTTCCTGTTGCCCACCGATCACGTCATCGCCGACCGCGTCGAAGCCGGCGCCTTGACCAAAATCATCGGCCATGGCGAGCCCATCCCCGCCAACATGATGGCGCTCGATATCGGCCCCGAATCCATTGATGTGTTTTCCGAAGAAATCGCCCGCGCCCGCACCATCGTCTGGAACGGCCCCATGGGCGTTTTTGAATTGCCGCCCTTCGCCAAAGGCACCTTCAAGATTGCCAATGCCGTGGCAGAAAATGCCGGAGCCACTACGATCGTAGGTGGCGGTGATTCCGTAGCCGCCGTCAAAGCCGCCGGCGTAGCCGACAAAATCACCCATATTTCAACCGGCGGCGGCGCCTCCCTCGAATTTCTGGAAGGCAAGAAGTTGCCCGGAGTAGAAGCGCTGACAGAGAAAAGATAGGTGTCAGGTGTCAGGTGCCAGGTTTCAGGTGCCAGGTCTTACGTCTAACACAGTAGTTTGTACCGCTGCGACTAGCTCCGCATCGGGGATCACCGTAGCGACGCCAATGTCCGGTAACCTGAAACCTCTCACCTTATCTCAGTACCCCAACCTCGAAGGTATCCCGAAGTACTGGCAAGAGTGGCATCCATCAATCCGTCGGGCCCGCGTGCTCTCCGAATCGCTGTTCAACGGATGGAACGATGCTGTATTGTTTCGAACCCTCGCGACCTTGCGATTGGATGTACCCGTTTTTGATACGGTCGAGGATCTTCGCTGGAAGGGACCAGGGCTGAACTTTGAGGAACATTGCCGCCGACTGAAGTTCCCCGATCTGCTGCGTCGTGTCACGTTGGCAAGACCGCGTCCACCCCAGAACCACTAGATCAATATCAGGCCCAACAACGCCGAAATCATAGGGTAGTCGGGACTCATGCTTCGGCCACACCGACACTTGCGGGCTACCGCGACACGGCATATCCATTTCGATAACAACACGAGAACAGGGCAGGAACAAGACTACAAGGAGGCCAAAACCGTGTAATGGTGAAAAGTCCGCTCACTGGAGCAGTTCCCGAAACCTAGTCGCGCTTCCATCGCGGCCAGTCACAACCGTATCAAGCAACTGTTGCTCAAACGATCTCGCATTGGCAAAGACCAGTTTTTTTCGGACCGATTGGAACTCGTGCATCAAGTGAATCAAGACTTCCATCCCTGAAGTGAGATACAGAACGAACTCGACCTGCTGTTCGGCCTCTAGGGCGGTCCGTATGCGCTCATACTGCTTGAGACTTTTCAACGTGCGTTCGTACTCCAGAGCAAATCGGGCCGTATCCTCTTTGACCCACACCTCCACAATCGCGTCGTAGTCCTTTTGGTAAGGAGCCCGCGAAATGGTGTTAAACGACGCAATCTCAAGTTCCGTCTGCCAGCTTGCGAGCACGTTCGCGCGTGCCAGGGCCAACTGGCCGTGAACTGGCCGTAATATTCGAGCAACATGATGCCATCCTTGGTCACATGGTAGACCGTTGATCCCGCACCACATACACGCTGGCAAACACCAATGTGGCCCGAATCTAGCAGTCTCCTGACGCGCCAGTTGAAGCTGTTGCGGGAATGATCGAAGCCTCCCAACTTCATAAATTCAAAAAGCTGGTGATGGCTTACGAACTTCGAGTTGCGCACCTGCCGCAGCAGCGGGACATCACGCTCAGCGTTGATCACCAGGCTGCCTTTAGCGTATCGCATAGATACTCTTGTCAGTCGACGCCAACATCCTCAAGCAACTGCAACGCCGCTCCAAGTGGTAGTTTGGGGCAAGACATCAGGCGCCAAGTCCCCAAACTATTGCGAACCCACTCCCCCTCTTTCATCAGCAACATTGCCTCCTGCCGTTTTCGCAGTTGACTGACTGAAATCTGTTGCGTCGATTCGGATTTCCAACACGGATCGTCAAAATCAAAGATGCCGAACCGGTCACTCGACACGACCGCGAGGTACTGATCTGGTATCGCGGTCTTCGGGGTTCTTCGAACAAACAGAATGCGATTCCCGCCACACGCAAATGCTAGGTCCGAGCACCAGAACGTCTCACCAATGGCCCGGCTTGGGAAATGCGGATCGAAATCGCCAACCCCGTTAAATCGGATTAACCCTGGAACGATCCAATGGCGTTTAATTTTCTGTCCGCAGCGCACTCCCGCGGAGTTGTAGAACGCAGCATGCCGGGNGGTTGATTCTACGGAGAACGGTCGTCTGTTCTACGGTTGTGAGCTGCGCCAGTCCACTGACCTGGTTGACGACGCCCTTAGGCAGTTGCACCCTGTGCTCGGAGAAGTACTGCCATATGTCCGCGAAGCGGGTACTCTCCTCGGCAAACTCGCGTTGCTCAGGAGGCAAGGCGTTCACTCTGCGCTCGTACTCCTGGCGGTCTGAGATCGGACCAAGTTCCCCGCCTGGGAGGAACTTGGCCAAGCTTCCGGTCGCCGACCCCTGCTTTGTCGGATGCGCTTCCTGCGACATGTTTTTCAATACTCCTTGCACGGCACCGTTGCCGTTATGCGCCTTTAAGCGCACGGTTTTTCTGTTGTTCAGCTTGTAGTCTCAGGTCGGCCTGAGTAAGCTGCCGGCGCAGCTGTTTCTCCTGCTCCTGCGAGCGACCCAGTTGCTGCTCCAGCGAGTTGACCTTCAGAATGAGATCGACCTCCGGCTTGAACAACCCCATTTGATTCGCGACTTTGCTCCCATTCACCCTTCCATTCGGGGCCGTGGCGCCAGTGCTAAATCCGGTTGTCGTCCCAGCAGTCGCTTTGCCGGGGTGGGTTTCGGCGGTGCGCTTCGAAGTCGCTCTTGGAGCCGCAGGTTCTCGACGCTCAGTTGAAAGAATGGGCGAGCAGAACGTGTTTTCTCGTGCGGCTGTCAGCGCTTCGAAGAGTTCATGATTTCGTCTCGTGGCGGCGTCAATCTGGCCGTCTGCGCGCGACAAGGCGTGTTCGTATTGTTGAAGCATCTCAGCGATGCTCCACTCACGCCGAACTCTCTGTCGGTGCTGGTAAACGACAATGACAAAGAGATAACCGAGCAGACTTAGGCTGACCACGTTGCGCTTAAGTGTGAAGTCTATGAAACCCTGTTTCGGTTTTGCGGGCGCACCCTGCGTCACAGGGTCGTAGGCTGACTTTTGCGCCTGCATGACCCCAACGCATACTATCGTCAACAATAGACATGTGTGAGCAATTCGACTTGGACGCTTTAGGACCATGTCGACCGTCCGCTCTTCAACCATGGACTGCCACTGCGCCGCACCACATCGGGATCCTTGAAGCGCAAGTTCGCGCCTGCCTGCTGCGCGTGGACGGAGTGCAACACCGGATAGATTCTTGGGATCAAGCCGGGAAAGCCGTAATTGTGAGGCACTCGCACATGCAGATGAGAGTGCAGCGTGCCTTCGCGGTTGTCGGACATCAGGATCTCCATCTGGCCGACAGGAAGGTTCTTTATGTGCTCGTCCTGAGACCGTGTATCCTTGACGTCGGTTTCGCTTCCTGAGCCTGTGGTCTCGTACCTTTCCTGGAAAAGCCCCCTTCGCTGAACTGCCAGTGTCCGTCGCTTCTGCCGCACCCGTGCCGACGCTTTGAGAAAGTATTGGGCTGTTTCCTCATCCTTGGTGCGCAAAAGCATGTTGGTATTGGGCGCCGAAGACAGCTCGTCGCGGAATCCTCGTCCTACGCTCATGAGTTGGGGAATGGCTTGTAACGAGAAGAGGAACGCGGTATTGGTTCCCCTCGCTGTCTGCACAATCTGCGCGAAGTTGGAATAGGCAAAGGGTGCGAACTCATCCAGGATCACGCTCACCATCGGATGGTCCTCGCGAGAACCTCGTACTGGGTTTTCATAGCGCTTGCCGATCATTAGCTGCATGTTTTGCAGCAGCATCCTGCCAAGCGCCGTCACGGCCTTTGAGTTCTTATTGGTGTTCAAGGAAACGAACAGGATTAGCTCCTGGTCAATAACTTCATCGAGTGAAAGCATCTCCTCGTATGCCCCAGTGATGATCGAGAGTTCGTCGTCTAGGAAGTTCATCAGCTCATTCAGCAGACCTTGGATCTTGGTCACTCGTTCTCGATCTTCAAAGGACTTTTGCAGCATTCTGATTGACATCTCCAGATTCAGGCGACGTTGATTGCTGACGTCTTCGAGCGTCTGCAATCTCGCACGAGCCACGGCGATTTGCTCCCTTAAGACCTGCTGGTCGAGTGCCATCACCATCACGTCATAGATGTTGAAGCGCTTTCCGGTATAGGTGAGCACGCGCACGAGATCGTTGAGATAGGTGGCCTGATGTCCATGGAAGAAATCTTGTTTCAGATCGAACGATTCAAAAACGAAGTTTGCGTGCTCTTGGTACAGTCCCTCGTCAGCGAAGAAGGGGTTGTAGCGCACGGAGATGTCAGGACGGGAGGGATTCAGGACGCGCAGCTGGTGCATGCGGCCCGCGGCCTCAATCGCTGGGAGAAGTTCTGCGAGATATTCGCTGTCTGCCTTGCCATCGACAATCAACATCGGCATGCGGCGGGGCTGTTCGGGAGGCCCCCAAGTGCGGAAGACATCCTGGGTAATGATGCTCCTTAGTAAGGAAGTCTTGCCCGAACCGGTTGCGCCGCAGACGACAGCCTGCATGATTCTAGTGGCGTCGGGCCATAACCAGGGTCTGCCGTGCACGTCGTAACCGAGCACGATGGCATTTTGCTCGAATGCAGATTTCACCGCAGCGCGATCTTTGGCCTGGGTAATGAATAAAGGAGGATGGGGCCAATTTGCCTCACGCCGTTTTCGCAGAGTCAGTGAATACCAGATGACCGAAAAAGCCGCGGCAATGGCAGACAGAGCGCAGACCGAAAGCTCAACCAGCTGAGCTTTGATCTCGGTAGTATGGCCGCTGGTCAAGTCGATACTCGGTGTCGAGTTTCATAGTTGACCAAAGCTGAAGAACAGGAGGCCGGCGACAAATAGCATGATCATCGTCAGAATCAGCAGTAATGGGTTGATCCGCAGTCGGCCGTTGCCGGTGAGTGGCTTAAGCGGGTCCTGAATGGCTTTGGTGAAGTTTACGGAAAGACTTTCCTTGGGATGTTCCCTAAGAAAGGTGCTAAGGCGCGCCTGCATCGCTGCGACTCCGGGATCTCTTCCTCGGCTCATCCTCACAACACCAAGATGGCCCTGATGTTTCCGTCAAATACGAGCTGCAGCACTACTGGCGAGCTCAGGTCCCGCCGAATTGCCACTACTCCGCTGGCTGATTCGCCGGGCGAAAGATCTTCTGGCTTGGACTCTGCGTGCCCGATGGGCAAGGCAAGCTCCTTCAAGTCTCCCAGTTTTCTGACCGTCTGCGGGTCCAACTGCCGGTGTTCAAAGACAGGCAAAGAAATCGATGAACTGCTCACCTGCAACTGAAAAGCGCTGGGAGCGGTAACGTGATATCGATTCTTGCTGTGATTTTCGATTGAGTAGTGAACGTAGAGGCTGTTCTTGGTACGGAATACTCGCTCAACCCGTATACCGACGTTGTTTTTCGCCGTCGCAACGTTGGAGCTGTCGATCGGTTCGGCACCTAAGAAGGCGCGAGTGAGCATCATGTCCGCCAGCTGATCGAGTTGTACTTGCGGATCAAGCGCCGGTTTCGCGGCTGTGACTGAGTTGTCGATGGCAAAATTCATATCCTTCACCTCCCCCGGAGGCTCCAGTTCGTAGTTGAAGCGGCGGGACGCAGTCCAAACGAACAGATTGGTGGCAACTCCGGACTTCAGAGGTTTTACGAACACCTTGTTTTCCTGGCGCTCGATTTGAAAATCTGGACCTCCAGCCGCCACCAACGTGACCGGTTCCTGGAATTCCAGCACAGTTAGATGGTTCAGAGCCGTCGTAACGCGGATGGCCTTATTGGTGTTGGTTGTGGTCTCAGTATCTTGAGACACCGCAGTGACCGCGCAAACAAAGCACAAACCGCAAGTCAGGATCAGTAGCACTTGTCGTCGCATGATTTTGCCTTGAAGCGGGCGACGGAATCACGAAGATTCCGCCGCCCGCAGTCTGCTCCTCACATGGCCCAAGCCGCATCATGCCCATCTTCCTCGGTGGAGGTTATAGGCGGGAATTCCACGTCGTCCAGGTCAGCTTCGGGAAGAGTGGCTGTTCCGGATGGATCATGGTTTGGAGCGAGGTTGTCAGCCGGTATGGCTGGGTTGTCGTCATCGAGAAGGATCTTTCCGTCCCTGTATTTCCACAAGAACGTCTGCTTTTCTCCTTCTCTGCTGATTGGCTCTACCAGAAAAGTCCGGCCCTCGGAGTCGGTACGAACGATTCCCTCCAAAAACCGCGGCACATGCACTCGGACCAACCTGCCTCCAGTGCGCTCCGCCAGTTTGTCGATTAGTTCTTGCGGAAAAGCCAGAAAGAGAATGGAGCCGCTGCCTTTGCCGCCGCAGACAATACGGTTCAGCGCTTGCAGCCAAGCTTTGCGATTCTCTGTCTTGTTCTGTGCCCAGATTCGGATGTAGGCAAGGATCGCCTTCATCTCGTATTTGCCCCGGTCTTCATCGTAACGATAAGCACCCTGGGCCTGCGTCTTGGCAAAGAGCTTCTGTTTCCGTAGGTCCCGGCTCGGATCATTTCGAACCGCATCCCAATCGGCCCTGGCCTTCTCTAGTTGTTGTTTGAGTTGTGCATGGCGTTCGGCAATCTTGCTGACGATTGCCGCGTACGCCCGATTGACAAAATGGCAGTCCTCCAGCATCTGCCGGGTAATGTCTTCTCCAACCACGAGACCCTTGAATGCCTCAATCGGTGCCTTGTTGGTCAGCAAGTCTTCGATGTCCTTGCGGACATGGTTGTAGAGGTTCCCGATGCGGTCGGTATCGACCACGTCGAGATGCAACGGCAAGTCGGATATCCGGCGCTCATTTTTGTAGCGAAGCCAGGGCGCCTGATTCACTTGTTGGCGTATGTCAGCGACTAGGGTGAGGTCTGGCTGGACTTGCCACTTGAGGCTGTCGAGAGCGTTCTGAAGCTCCTTTGCCAATTGGTCAGCAAGGTCTTCTCTCCCAACCGCCCGGCACGAGGTCATCAAATCGGTGATTGAGCCGATATGGTTTCCTCGCGCTTTCATGGCCACATGCTCCAGGTTGAACCAGGGGTCCTTCGCCTTATTCCGCTTGGTTTTACCCTGTTGCTCACCCAGGCCTCTGCGAAACCGTCGTTCGACGAAACGCGGAAATCGGTCGGCTTCAATCACACAGATCCAGTCAAAGTCGTAGTCGCCGCCGTTTTTCTTTGCCGTGTCCGAGTGGAGAATGCAAGTCCCCTCCAAGCGGAGTTGTCGAGCGACCAGCCCCTCCAATTCGGGCTCACTCATCGCGCACTCTTGCCGGCAAAGGCTTTGTCGCAAGTGGGTTTCGATCTCACCATCAGAAAGATTCTCAAACGGTAGGAGATCGTCGAACATTCGTATCGGGTAGCGAACGCAGAGGCCACGGTTGGACGTCAGAGCGACGATAGCCTTGTGCTCCGGAGTCCAGTCGGAACCGTGGACGACAGTACCGCCTTTCAGAAAGAGGTAACCATCGTCCATAAGCGCAAACGCCGGCAGACGGAAGCCCCCTCCTGTCGCAACGCGGAATGCCCATCTCGCGAGTAGCTTGTTGAGTTGATTATTGACGTAAGGATGCCGGACGATATGTCCACTAGCGTCCGCCAAGAGCTCCAACAACTCATCGTAGCGGCCTTCGCCCACCGCACCGCTCAGTTTGCGTACCTGCTCCATCGCATGCGGCAGGATTTCGAGCTGAACGGAGTCTTCAGGCGCATGCTCTACGAGCGTGTAGCTGGACTCGAACTCGAGCTGGCGGGAAAACTCACGGATTCCGACTACGGTACGCCCGCGAAATCTTCTCCCCGGCCCAACGATCGAGTACATCACCGCTGGTTTTTTCAACCCCGGTTTGACGGCGCTCTCCGGCAGGATGAAGTCGGTCTCCAGCGCGTCGGCAACGTCATCGTCCATAATTTTGAAGGAACCTTTTGCCTGGGTATCGTGAAAAGCCATGCGAAATTGGTAAAACCGCTGTGCGCGTAGTGTCTTGCCAGCGATCTCCGACTTCGCCTTCTCTTCCAACGCCAAGCTTTCCTTTCCGCTGGCGGAGAGGTCCGTCTCACGAATTTCTCCCCGTTCTTGTTGAAGGAGCCTGTTTACTTGCTTGTCGAGAAGCTCAGAATCGTGTTTTTGTTGCAACCTCCCAAACGCCGTGCGTCTGATCCATCCGCGGCAGTCGTTTGTTCCTAGCGAGTGATCGGGTACAACCAACACACGCGCATCGGACTCCTCCATCATCACTTTGCACGACGACACCAGGATCCCGAAATAAACGATTGCCGCCTGAGGCCAGTGCTGAAACCGTTCAGCGATCGCCCGACTGTGCTCGTGGTCCACGAAATAAAACTTGCCCTTCTTCGCGGAACCGCTCGCTCCCACCAGTTTGTAGTGGATGCCCCGCCAGACCAGTTTTGCCAACGCGTTCTCCACTTTCGACTCCTCGTACTCGTCCAGTGGCTCAACCGGAACGTTTACGCTGGCGACCCTGACACCCGGATACAGCACGCTAAGCAACGTGTTCTCCAAGGGGTCGAGATCGTTCAGCCTGGGCATCACTCTTCCATTGCGGTCGATCTCCAGGTTTTGAATCTGGTCGACCGAGATTGTGTGTTTTTTCGTATTCATTGTTGTTCTCCTTAACTTTTGCCGGGAAACCCGTCGAGTTAAGGAGTTCGCATGACCGCTAGCTTCTCTCTCGCCTGGCCCCCGTTGTTCTCCGGGTTTCTGGCCAAGCTTTAAGCTCTTGAAGCCGGGTCAGCACATTTCCCTACCGAAAGCCGCAGGGTCGTCAAAGGACCAACTGTCATTGGTCTTCTGAAATCATTTGTGCTGTGTTTGCGCTTGCCACGAACTAGGCTCGGGCGAGCGCCTGCTTCACAATTACCGGATTGTTCTTTCGGTTGACTTCGGGCACTGCTTTCCACGTCGTTAGCGTGTAAAACTGTTGCCCATTCTTGAATGCTTCAATCAATGCCTCGCCCTCACTTGCCATCTCCTGGCCGAGTTCTGGCTTTGCGGAGGAAGAGCCTGCCTTGGGCAGGAAGTAGCGAAGGTTATCCTCATCGCTGCCGCGTCTCTTGCGCTTGGATTGCGCGGCTTCGGACGTGCCCACTTGCGCTTCCTCGTCGATGTTCTGTGTTTTCGTTTCCATCAATGCATCCTCTTTCTATTACGGTGCGTCCGGGCTCGTCTGCTGCATGACCCAGTTCCGCTTCTCTCCCTCGATCGCCCGCTCCCAATATTCTCCGATCAAGAGTCCGCTAGGATTCGCTTCTGAGCGCTTTTCAAGTAAGAGGCGTATATGGAATTCACTGACGACCTTGTCGATGCTTTCGCTCTGGTTATGAAGGTGATGAATTTCCTTCACCCCAAAAGCAACGTAAGTCAATGGATTGTCTTTGGCAGCTTCGAGCGAACGTAACTGAAACTCGGAAGTGGTTTGATCGTCTTCGATCTTTCCGATGGTGTTCTCTTTCTGCATGGCCGCGAACGCCGTGCGGCGTAAGTTTGCGGTCATCATGTTCAGTCCTTCAGCCCAGTTGCGGGTGACGTTCGCTGGCGAGAAATCCAAGTACCTCTCGAGAAAAAGCCGGACACGGGCACGTTTCTCAAACTCGGTGGGCTCCACTTCCAGTCCGCGCGTCACTGTGATTTCCGGCTTGGCTCGCCCCACTACACTTGCTTCACCAATAGGATCGACGCGGATTACCGTCGGTGGCTGTAATCGAACATAGACCGCAAAGCCCACGGCGACCAGGGTTGTTGGCACACACAAAAATGCCAACATCATGGCTCGGTTTGCGTAAGCGCGAAGTGCGCCATCGTGCTCGTAGTAGCGGCTATAGCGGAGTTTCTCTGGGTCCCGCGACTGTGGCTTTTCTGGCAATGTGATCACGCAACTCTCCTAGCTGTTTTTCTCGGTATCGCCGGCAAATGCCGTTGCCAGCCTGCGCCCTGCCGATTTCCGTGGAGCGCTCGACGACGAAGGTGGCGGTGTCGGCGGACTTGCATTGCTGCTCATCGCGCTGCTCACTCCCCCACGAATGAATTCCCCCACTCCCGACGCCGACCCAGAAGCCGCGCCCGACGTCGACGAGGTGCCGCCCCCTGTCACGGCAGGTGCGGCCGCGGATTCCGCAGTCATTCCGACCGCTCCGGCGACGGCGGCGCCAACCGCGAAGACCGCCGCTCGAAGGAGGGAATAGGCGGTGGATCCTACGTCGCCTGAAATTATTCTTTTCGCGATGAAGGGAATCAACGCGACGGCCAGTGCGTAGAAAATACTCACCAGCCCGAGCATCGTCGAATCCGGTAGACCTTTCAGGAACCCAAGAAACCCATTGCCCAATACATCATTGACCCGGTTGAACTGGATGGCGGTAATAAGGGCGCCGAAGGTTGCGTACAGGATGCCCCATGCGTTCCAGACCATCAGATTGACGGCATAGGATTTTCCCAGTTGACCGACCCCGGAAATCGGGATGAGGGCGAGCACGAGGGGCCCGAGGACGTACAGCAGCGACCCAAACAACACGTAGAAGAAGCAGAACACAATGATGGCCAAGGCATAGACAACATAGGCAACGAGCAGGAGCAAAACGGTGATGGTGCCCGCCGGATCGCCGGTGATGATGTCCCAAAGAGTGAGTGCTGGATTGTTCGCGAACTGTTGTTGAAGCTGGCCCATCCAGCTCTGGAACATGTCTCCCGCGCCCGAGCTGTTTCCGATGAAGTTCGCGACGGCGTTGCATGAGCCGTTGACGTCTCGAAATACCGTCGCCCAGTTGGAGAGAATCATGGCAACGACTAAATACTTGAACGCCGTAACGGCAAGCGCCTGCACGTCCCCGCCGCGAAATGCCGCCTGATACAGGCCTACGAGGAACCCGACGAGCAGGATGGCAAACGCAAAATTCGTAACTGTCGGGACGATGGCGGTGCCGTCGATTCCCGCCATCGCCCTGTTCAGGAGTTGCTGAAAATAGAACACGGCTACTGAACTCCCTGTTGTAGGACTTGTCCCCCGGTACTGTGCAGTGTGCCTGCATGGGAAGTGCTGAACTTGAGCTGTGCGCCTTGATTGGGGCCGATGTCTGAGCTTCAAGGATGGGGGCGCTCCCCGGCGCGGCATTTTGAAGTTGCTGGTTGATTTGTTCCGCTGCCTGCAGTTCAAGGTCAGCCAGGGCGTCGATTTCTACCGCCCTCTTCATCGCCGCTTGCGCTGCCGCGTCGGTCATGTCGACTAGGTCGCGGACTGGTTGCGGTGCGTCGGTCTGGGCCACAGCGGGACCATATAGCAAGGAATAGTTATTGCTGATTTGCGCTACCGCGCCAGGATTGCGGGAAAGCAGGCTCCGTTCGAGCTGTTGCGGCGTGGGCAGGGTTGCGCTGGACACCGACACTTGAAACAGTTGGCGCATCTGACCGAACTGTCCCTGGGCCTGAAGGGCCAGTCCTCTAGCCTGGTTGATGGCCGTCACTGGCCACACCACTTGCCGCTCAAAGTCCGCAGATTGTTGTGCGATCTGTTGAATGGAAGCCAGAGGTTTGGCTACGACTCCTTTCAGCAGTCCGGAAATCGAGTTCAGGCCGGCCGAGATGATGGCGCAACAAGGATCGAGGCCAAGTTGGCTGCGGGCTTTGCTCGGCAAAATTAGGACGACAACTGCACAAGCCAGTGCGAACAGAAGAACGCTTCTACTAAACTTCCACGAGTTAGCCAGCAGTTTCATTGTGAATACCCCTAAGGGTGCTTCAAGACCTGTTGCATCTGGTTCTGCAGGCTGCGGGTTGCCAACGCGCTCTGTCGCAGCAATGCATTCTGGTGCGCCAGCTTTGCCGCCTCCTGGCGCAATTCGGCGGCAAACATTTTCGCCATCTGGGCTTGGCTCACCAGGTCGGTGACGCGGGCTTGCGCGGTGAGGAGAGGAGCCGAGCCCGGAGCGGCGCTTGCCGATTGCTGCTCAAACAAATCCGCAAGGCTCAACAGGATCTGGGTTGTCTGGTCAGAGACAATGGTCGTTTTCAATGAGTCCATGGCCAGCGCATCATCGATGTCCATCATGTCGCGTTGCCCAGGCTTGGCTGCATTGGATTGCGGCATGGCCGCGTAGACTCGCGCGTATACCTGCTGGAACTGTCCCATTCCCCCGGGCTGCCCACCACGTAGCACTGATTCCAAGTGTTTTGGATTCGCAAGGTTTGCGCTGTTGTTCCTGATGCTCTCAATCTGCGACATCAGGCCTGCGTACCGGGCACGGGTTGCGCTGACAAACGCTCTCGTCTGATGGATTTCGTTGAGCGGCCAGACGATGTCCTGACGAAACTTGTTTATTTCCGAATTTACAGTCTGAATATCGCTCAGCACTCCTCCAATGGCGGTCTGAAGAGTGCTAGTGATCGTCTTGATTAGAGACAATATGTCTACTAACCCAGCCGCTTGCGCACCAACCGGCGCCAGTATCAGCGCGATCGCGGTCACAAACAGAAGACGCTTGCACAACGAACGGACTCTCGATGTCCCCGCTGTGATGATCTTTGTCATAGGCTTCTCGCTCCCTTCGTGACTTCGCCCGACAACTCTTCAGGAAGTAAATCAAGGTCTGCCAGACCGAAGGGGAACGTGTCCCCGAGTTGGCGGTAGGCCTCGATTTGAGTTAGACCTTTGTTCTGCTCCAACCACCAGGACCGATAAACCCTCTCTCGCGCATAGGTAGTCATGATCCAGTAGTCCACCGGCGTCGGAGACATGCGGATGGTGTGCGTCGTTTCCGCCTTTTCGCCAATCGCCAGTAAGGCGTCCGCGCTCCTTCCTTTTACCGGCGCGCTAAAGTGCTTGATTTCGTTCAGCGCTGTCTCGTTCAGGTGCATGTGATCCCGCAACGCCGACATCTCGCCGGGTTGCTGGCCGACGATTTTGGTGCTTGAGTTCTTTACGATCCCTGTGCCGTGCACACGCGGGCTGAATTCGGTTCCCACGAAGTCTTCCGCTGTTTGCGAGATTCCCCACACACTCGCGTTCCGCTTCCGCGCAGTGCGAAAGAGTTGGACCACTTCCGGCGCGAGCACGGGAGAGTCGAGCAGAAACCAACACTCATCGAGCACAGTAACGCTGCGGCGGCCCGCACCGCCTGATGCGCGCTGCGCAGTGGCGTGAGCGATCAGCAGGCTCATTGCCGTCTCCAGGCGGGGATCGTCGCTGAGTTGTTCAACGTTGAAGAAGAGCCATGGGTTATCGAGAGAGATGGTTGTTGGCCTATCAAACAGCTTCCGCCACTGGGCCAATTCGTCGCGAAGGTCAGAGAATGTCGGGATTGGGTTCGACGTGCGGATTGCCGCCCGCTTATAGGTCCGCAGAATGGCTTCGCTAATCAGGTTGTCGAGCAGTTCCGTGTCGTGGGCGCCACTGTCTCCCAGCATATGGCGCGTCAGGTTTTTCAGGAACGCTACTTGATCCTTGCTGGGCTCGTGTTGTCCCTCATCTACGTCCCAGGGATTGATCGTTTGGTCGCTGTCGAGAGACATCGCAACCATCCTCCCTCCCATAAGGTCAACGAGCGGGCGATAGGAGTCGCCGCATTCGATGATCGAGATCAGGGTATTGTCGCGGGCGGCCATCAGCAGGAATTGCTGCACCATGAACGTCTTTCCACCACCGCTCTTCGCCATAACCAACATGTTGGCGTCGCTCAAAGATGGATCGAACAACGAGAACGGAATGAGCTGACGGTAAGGTGTTTCGAGAAGAAATAGCGGGGAGCGCGGAGTTCCTTGCCACGGCATCTCCACGGGCAGAAGATCCGCGGCATTCGTGGTCAAAAGGTCTTGGTCACGCTTGTCGGCTTCGCCCATCGCAGGCAGCGAACCTTGGCTCCATTCATCCGCGCGATCGCGTACAAGAGCTGCTGCCTGCGGTTTTCGATGGTGCCCTCCGCTTGTTCTAGTTCGGAGGCCGTAACCGCAGGCTGCGACGTCCTTGTGCCGATCACGAGGCTCAGCCGCGCCGTCTTCACGGAGCTGGAAATGATATCCTGCTGCACCCTGAACAACTGTCCTTCTGCAACCTGTGCCTCCACATTTACCTTCACGCCGCCATGCGTGTCGCGCTGTGCGGCCTGCATTTTCCGCAGACGGCTCTTGTAGGCCTTCAGCACTTTGGCCTGGTCAGGAATCGTGAGTTGGGCATTGGCGATGATGGGGAAATCCAGGGCGGTCAGTTCCCGAAGGATTCCGGGAAAGGTTGCATCTGGCAACTCTTTCAGGCTGACAAATGTGTAGAGAACGCCGTCAACATTCAGGTAACTGTTGGTCTCATCCAAGATGCTTACATCTGCAAGTTGCTCGCGTGCGCTGCGAAATTCCAGTCGACCCTCTCTTCTATAAGGCGACCGATCGGGCCCCAGGGGATTGAGCGCTCGTTTTGCCTCAATAAATAAATCGTCATCGCAGAGCCTTCTGGCTCCGAGCTCCGCCGCTTGCAACGTAGTCTCCACACCCTGCAAGAGGCTCTCGAACTCCGCCAGCAGGTCCTGGTGCTCCTGCCGCGTGCGCTCGATACACTTGCGAGCCGACAGGCTGAAAATGTCTCCGTTCGGCTTCAACGGTTTGCCTACGATGCGGCGGTGAAGGACCGGGTCCCAAATGAAATACAGGTGCAAGAGCGGTCGCCGGTAGTGACTAGCTTTCTCCTTGGCGCTCCATCTTTCAACCCGCAGTTCATCGAGCTCACACGTTTCCAGATGCGTTGACCGTAGGTTGGAAGCGTAATCATTGAGCAAACCTCCGAGGTCTTCCACCACTTCGTAGCGGAACTGCACTCTCATGCTCTGTTCTGGGATCGATCGTAGGAGAGCTTCAAGCATCAGCTTGCCGCGGTTCCGCCCTTCATCGGTAGCGAAATAGGAGGTGAGCCCTCTAAGTTGGTAACCCGCGACGAAGCTACCGTTTGTCCGCACGACAACGTCGTCCAGGTAATCACGGACGGAGAGTTGCTCGCATAACGCAGGCTCACGAATGGCCCTTTCCCGTTGGTCGAGCGTAATTGGCACTACGATTCCTCCTTGATATAGGCGACGCTCAGTTCCTGATCTCTCGACGTGGCACAGTAGGCGCGTGGTTTCAGGTACCAGAGAGCGAGGTCTCGAATGTACCCACGCGGCCTGCCGTACTTGAACAACATCAACAACGGAATGATGGATAGCGGCACGCCATATTGCACGACGATGCTCATTGGCAAACCCCCGACTTCACCCGTGACAAAATGCCCGGCGACGTTTGTCACTGCTGCGATGCCGAGCACGACAAACAAGTCTTCAAATTCCAGGAGCATGAAGGTCACGCGCGTCTGCAGGTTTCGATTCACCGGTGTAACGTTCAGCGGCATTACTGATCTCCATTTCTCCTAACGCACTCCGGCTGTCCCGTTTTGCACCCAAACTTCGGCAAGCCGCAGCAAACCGGACAAGGCGAAACAACACATTGCGGCAACAAGATTCCGCACCCAGGCTTCGCCGATGGTCATCCGTTCCAGCAGCCCCGAGAAGTGCACCACACTCAATACCACTTGAAGCGCTCCGTAGACAGGGAGCAGGACGTTCCCAATCCAGTTCACCAGCGCCAGAACGGCCAGCCAGAAACGGTCTGGGTCATTCCAGACCGCCTGGTTGCTGAAGCCTTCGAGCACTCTGAGCAAACCCGAACACATCAGTGACGCCATTCCTGCCCAGGCAAGGTGCTGCCAGGGCTGTGCTTTACCGAAGCGGTAAATCGCGGCGGCGCCCATTAAGCCAGCCAGCGTCGGCATGATGACATTGCCGGCCCAGTTCGTCAGATGGAGCATCCCCCCGTCGAGCGACATGTTCACCTCCGTCTCGTCACGCTGCCATCGCTTGCACGAGTTTCCAAAGGGCCGAGACACTCAGGAACGCCAAGCCGGAGCCCACTAGCGGCATGAACGGTCGATGGCGCGCATAGTTCAGAATGGCGCCTACGACGGCTAGACCTGCCGCCTCTGGCAAGATGGTGCCCGCTAGAAAATTCCAGATTGAGCCGAGCATGTCGGTCATCGCGAACTCAGTGCCGCTATTCCACGTGATCATCAACTGAACCGTGCTCGACCCTGCTAAAAGGAAGATTGCAGTGACGACCGAAGCCAGCGGGTTTTGTCCCTGTGCCGCGTCGAGGGCTGCCATTAGTACGAAGAAAGCGGCGAGGACCGGAACGAGGCGGCCAACTACGACCTCGGTAACGAAATTGTTGAAGCTCGTCTCCACACCGTTGACCCAGGCGCTGCTGATATTTCCGCCTTGCGGGGGCAACACGATGCCTTGAGCAGCCATCCAGGACACAGTCTGTGGCAACGTAAGGAAAATGACCGACCACAGCATCCACTTCTGAAAACCTCCTCCGGCGAAGAAGTTCACGCCACCTTCCCGTCTTAAGGCGATTCCGGCAAGCACCAAGGCGCAGATCGCAGCCGGCGCTGCCAAGTCAAACAGCAGCTTCATTAAATCGACGATGATCCCAGGCAGGGTCATTGGAGACGGCCTCTTACTGCACTCCCCCGGTACCGTTCGCGATCCAAAACTCGATGAGACGCGTGAGGCCGGAGATGACAAGAAGTCCGGCGGCCGTCACCGACCACCGCATCACTCCCCGTCCTTGTGAATACGAAACGACTGCCATGACCACGGCCAGTGCAGCCCCGACCGGCGCGATTACGTTGCCGACCCAGTTCACCAGGTTGAGAACAGTTCCTTCTGGCTGCGCCGCCGTCTCTCCCTGGACGGCCTGACCGGTCGCCGGCGCCGCGCCCAGATTCTGTCCGTAGCAAATCGGCAACAGTTGAAGGAGCATAACTGCCCATAGCCCAGCAACAGCAAATCGGCGTCCAAGCTCTCCCTCTCGTAACAATTCCATACGTTCCTCT
>WNFN01221863.1_pt1 | contig 17887 bp, 18 predicted proteins | sample 5400161 | NCBI WGS metagenome assembly WNFN01 (sample SAMN13153353, study PRJNA577476) | soil metagenome | isolation source: 80 cm saprolite on Douglas fir-dominated hillslope | place: USA:California | collected 2013-09-17 | reverse complement strand
GGTGATGGCCGAGGAGAAGGACCACTCGAACTGGCAGCTGATCGGCGAGGTCGCGAAAAAAATGACCGGCGCAGAAGGCAAGGCGTTGAAAGAGGCGCACAAGGAAGTCGAAGACCAGGAAGACGAGCACTACTACCACTCGAAGGGCTGGATGCGCGAGCTGTCGATGCAGGCGCTCGGGCTAAAAGCGGTGCTGCCGCCGCCGGAGGAGCGCAAGCACGTCAAGACCGCCATCGGCGCCGCGCGCGCCGAGCAGTCGCGCACCAAGTCGCACTGAGCTCCTGGTCGCAAACAAAAAACCCGCCTAGGCGGGCTTTTTTTTGGCAGGGGTCTGACCCCGTTTACTTCAGCGCGGCTTCCACGGCACGCTTGCACATCACCGTGATGAGGTGCGCGCGGTACTCGGGCGAAGCGTGCAGGTCGTTGTTCAGGCCGTCGGGCTTGACCTTGATGTTGGCGACCGCCTCCGGTGCGAACTTGGAGGAGAGGGCCTTCTCCATCTCGGTCTGGCGGAAGGCGCTCGCCCCGGCGCCGGTGATGCCGACGCGCACGTTGCCCGAGCCGAAATCGGCGACGAATACGCCGACCAGCGCGAAGCGCGAGGCGGGGTTCCTGAACTTCATGTAGGCGCCGCGCTTCGGGATCTGGAACGACACGCTGGTGAGGAGCTCGCCCGGCTCGAGCGCGGTCTCGTAGAGGCCGGTGAAGAACTTGTCGGCTTCGATCTTGCGCTTGTTGGTGACGATGGTCGCGTTCAGCGCCAGCGCCGCGGCGGGATAGTCGGCCGCCGGGTCGCTGTTGGCGAGCGAGCCGCCGATGGTTCCCATGTGGCGCACCTGGCGGTCGCCGATCATGCTGGCGAGCGCGCAGAGCGACGGGACCGCCTTCTTCACCGAGCTCGAGCCCGCGACCTCGGCGTGGCGCACCATCGCGCCGACCACGACGGCGTTGCCCTCGACCTTGAGCGACTTGAGATCCTGGATCGAGCCGAGGTCGATGAGATCGGACGGCGCGGTGAGGCGCAGCTTCATCGCCTGCACCAGGCTCTGCCCGCCGGCGAGGTAGCGGCCTTCGCCCTTCTGCGCGGCGAGCGAGAGCGCATCCTTGGTGGTGGTGGGACGGTGATACTGGAATGCATGCATGGCGTTCTCCTAGGCTCTGTGCATCGCGCGCCACACGTTCTGCGCCGTGGCGGGCATGGGGACGTCTCTTACGCCGATCGCGTCGGTGATGGCGTTCATTACGGCCGCCGGCGCGCCGATCGCGCCGGCCTCGCCGCAGCCTTTGACGCCGAGCGGGTTGTGGGTGCACGGCGTCTCGCGCGTATCGATCTTGAACAGCGGCAGATCGCTCGCGCGCGGGATGCAGTAGTCCAGCAGCGTCCCGCTCGTGAGCTGGCCGGCCTCGTCATAGGCGCAGTTCTCGGTGAGCGCCTGGCCGATGCCCTGCGCCACGCCGCCGTGCACCTGGCCCTCGACGATCATCGGGTTGATGATTTTTCCGAAATCGTCCACCGCGGTGAAGGCGACGACTTGCGAAGCGCCGGTCTCGCGGTCGACCTCGACCTCGCAGACGTAGCTGCCCGCGGGGAAGGTGAAGTTCGCCGGGTCGTAGAACGCGTTCTCGTTCAGCCCGGGCTCGAGCTTGTCGAGCGGGTAGTTGTGCGGCACGTACGCGGCGAAGGCGACCTCGCCGAAGGTCTTCTTCTTGTCGGTGCCCGCGACCTTGAACACGCCGCGGTCGTATTCGATGTCGCCTTCCGACGCTTCCAGCAGATGCGCCGCGATCTTCTTGCCCTTGGCGACGATCTTGTCGAGCGCCTTGACGATCGCCGTGCCGCCGACCGCGATCGAGCGCGAGCCGTAGGTGCCCATGCCGAAGAGCACTTTGGAGGTATCCCCATGGACGATCTCGACCTGCTCCATGCCCAGGCCGAGCCGATCGGCCACCACCTGCGCAAACGTCGTTTCGTGGCCCTGGCCGTGCGCGTGAGAGCCGGTGAATACCGTCACCGTGCCGGTCGGGTGGACGCGCACCTCGCCCGCTTCAAAAAGTCCGGCGCGCGCGCCGAGGCTGCCCGCGACATTCGAAGGCGCGATGCCGCAGGCCTCGATATAGCACGCGTAGCCGAGGCCCCTGAGCTTGCCGCGGCGCAGGGACTGCTCGCGCCGGTCCTTGAAGCCCGCGACATCGGCGAGCTTCAGCACCGCACCCAGCGTTGCCTCGTAGTTGCCGGTGTCGTAGCACAGCGCCACCGGCGTCTGGTACGGAAACTCGGTGATGAAGTTGCGCCGCCGCAGCTCGATCGGATCGAGCTTGATCTCGCGCGCCGCCGTTTCAACGAGCCGCTGGCCGGCGAGCAGCGTGGCGTAGAGGATCGTCGGGATGCACGAGGCGAACGTGGAGAGGTACGCGCCCAGGTTCGCCGTGGTGCGCACGCGCATCGCGAGGAACTTGCCGTCCTTGTCCAGCGCGAGCTCGGCGGTGGTGACATGGTCGCGGCCGTGCGCATCGGAGACGAAGGCCTCCGAGCGGTCGGAGTTCCACTTCACCGGCCGGCCGAGCTGGCGCGAGGCCCAGGTGACGACCACGTCCTCCGGGTAGAGGTAGATCTTGGAGCCAAAGCCGCCGCCCACATCCGGGGCGACCACTCGCACCTTGCTCTCCGGCAGGCCGAGCACGAATGCGGTCATCAGCAGGCGCTCGACATGCGGGTTCTGGCTCGCGACGTACAGCGTGTAGCTGTCATCGGCGCGCGAGTAGCTCGCATTCGCCGAGCGCGGCTCGATGGCGTTGGGCACCAGGCGGTTGTTCACGAGGTCGAGCTTGGTGACATGCGCGGCGCTTGCGAAGGCGGCGTCGACCGCGCTCCGGTCGCCGATCGACCAGACATAGCAGGTGTTGTCCGGCGCAATCTCATGCAACGCCGTGCCGCTCTTCGCCTTCGCGGCGTTGACCACGGCGGGAAGCGGCTGGTAATCCACTTCGATCAGCTCGGCCGCATCGCGCGCCTGCGCCTGCGATTCGGCGATCACGACTGCGACGCGCTCGCCGACGTGGCGCACCTTGCCCTGCGCGAGCGGCGGATAGGGCGGCTCCTTCATCGGCTGGCCTTTGACGTCGGTGATCAGCCAGCCGCAGGGCAGGCCGCCGACCTTGGCGGCGGCGAGGTCCGCGCCGGTGTAGATGGCGATGACGCCGGGCGCCTTCTTGGCCTTTTCTGTCTTGATGGAGCGCAGCACCGCATGGGCATGCGGCGAGCGTACGAATGCGGCGTGGGTCTGTCCGGCGAACGCTACGTCATCGGTGTACTGGCCGGCGCCGGTAAGAAAGCGATAGTCCTCTTTGCGGGGGACGCGCGCTCCGATCAATGAGCTTGTCATGGCTGTCTCCCATTCTCATTTCGCTATTTGGTGGCGGCCATGGCGCGCGCGCCGGCCATGATGCTTTTCACGATGTTGTGATACCCGGTGCAGCGGCACAGATTGCCTTCGAGGCTCTCGCGCACTTCCTGCTCGGTGGGGCTCGGATAGTGCTTCGCGAAGTCGAGCGCGTTCATCACCATGCCGGGGGTGCAGAAACCGCACTGCAGGCCGTGGTTTTCCTTGAACGCGGCTTGCATGGGGTGCAAGGTGCCGTCGGCATGCGCTACGCCCTCGATAGTGAGAATATCGGCGCCTTCGGCTTGCATGGCGACGATCGAGCAGCTCTTGATGGCCTTGCCGTTCATGTGCACGGTGCAGGCGCCGCACTGCGCGGTGTCGCAGCCGACGTGCGTGCCGGTGAGGCGCAGGTTCTCGCGGATGAACGTGACGAGGAGTGTCCGTTCTTCCATCTCGGCGGACACCGGCTTCCCATTGACCTTCATGGAAACCTTGATCGACATGGGCCTCCTCCTCTCAGGATTGCATTGCGGGGGAAGGAAATCGTAGCATTTCCGCGAAAGGTTGAGACCGATTCTGCTATGAGACTACTGATCGTAGAAGACGACGCGCCGCTCGCCTCCGGTTTGCGCCGTATTTTGGAAGCCGAGGGGCACGCGGTCGACGTCACCTCGCGCGGCGAGCAGGCGGTCCTGGCCGCAGCGCAGGAGCGCTTCGACCTGGTGATCCTCGATATCGGCCTGCCGCAGATGGACGGCTTCGAGGTGCTGCGCCGCTTGCGCACCACCGCGGTGGACAAAGGCGGCCCGATGCCGGTGCTGGTGCTCACCCGCCATGCCCGAGCTCACCGCCCGCGTGCGCGCGCTGCTGCGCCGCTCGCAGGCGCATGGCGGGCCGCGCATCGTGCACGGGCCGCTGGCGCTCGATACGGTGGCGCGCCGCGCCTTCCTGAAAAACGAGCCCCTGGAGCTCGCCGCGCGCGAGTGGGCGGTGCTCGAAGTGCTGCTCGGCAAGGTCGAGAAGATCGTCTCGAAGGAAGCGATCATCCAGGCGGTGGCCGGCTGGGGCGACGACCTTTCGCCGAACGCGATCGAGGTGTACGTGTCGCGGCTGCGCTCGAAGCTCGAGCCCGCCGGCATCAAGATCCGCACGGTGCGCGGCTTCGGTTACATGCTGGAAGAATTCAAGGGAGCGTAAGCCATGGCGGCCCGCAGCCTCCGCGCGCACCTTCTGCGGATGCTGCTCCCTCCGATCGCGGCGCTGCTGGTGCTCGGCGGGCTGGTCGCCTACTACCCGACGATCGAGCCGGCGACCGCCGCCTATGACCAGGGGCTGATCGACGTCGGCATCTCGCTCGGCACCTACATCCGCCCGGCAGATGCCGGCTATCGCCTCGAGCTGCCGGCGGCGGTCGACCAGGTGCTGCGCCGGGACAGCTACGACACGGTGTACTACCGCGTGCTCGGGCCCAAGGGCGAAGGCATCGCGGGCGACGAAGGGCTGCCCGAGCCGAGCGGCGCGGTGGTCGACGCGGTGGTCGCCTATGACGCGTCGTACAAGGGACAGAAAGTGCGCGCGGTCGCGCTGCCGGCGCAATGCGGCGCCGCCGCCTGCCGCGTGCTGGTCGCCGAGACCACGGTGAAGCGCAAGCGCCTGGCCCGCGACATCCTGTTTTCCACGCTGCTGCCGGAGATGCTGATCGCGTTCGCCACGGTGTTGATCGTCTGGTTCGGCGTGAAGCGCGGCCTCGGGCCGCTCGCGCGGCTCTCCGAGGAAATCAAGGCGCGCTCGCCGGGCGATCTGCGGCCGATCGATCCGGCGGGCACGCCGGAGGAAACGCGGCCGCTGGTGAGCGCGCTGAATGGCCTGCTCGAGGAAGTGTCCCAGTCGAGCCGCAGCCAGCAGCGCTTCCTCGCCAATGCCGCGCACCAGCTGCGCACGCCGCTCGCCGGGCTGCGCGCGCACACCGAGCTGGCGCTGGCGCAGCCCTTGCCCACCGAAGTGCGCGCCGAGCTCGAGCAGGTGCACCAGGCGACGATCCGCACCGCGCGCCTGGCGAACCAGCTGCTCGCGCTGGCGCGCGCCGAGCCGGGCGCGCGCGGCAACGCCGCCGAGCTCAATCTCAAGACGCTCGCCGAAAGCGACGCCGACGCGTGGGTGCACCAGGCGCTCGCGCGCGACATCGATCTTGGCTTCGAGCTCGACTGGGCGCCGGTGCAGGGCGATGCCTTCCTGCTGCGCGAGGCGCTCGCCAATCTGGTGCACAACGCCATTGAATACTCGCACCGCGGCGGGCGCGTCACGGTGCGCACCGGCGAGCGCGGCGCGCACGCGTTCGCCGAAGTCGAGGACGACGGTCCGGGCATTCCCGAAGCCGAGCGCGAGCGCGTGCTCGAGCGCTTCTATCGCATTCCCGGCACCGCCGGCACCGGCAGCGGCCTGGGCCTCGCCATCGTGCGCGAGATCGCCGCGGGACATGGCGCGACGATTTCCATTACAGATGCAACAGGGGCTAAAGGTTGCCGCGTTGCGATAACATTTCCGCATGGATAGCGTAGATATCGAAGTGCTGCGCACCGCGGATTCGTGGCGCAAAGAGGGCCGGCGCGTGGCGCTCGGCACCATCGTGAGAACCTGGGGCTCGGCGCCGCGTCCGGTCGGAGCGATGGTCGCGATCCGCGACGACGGACAGATCGTCGGCTCGGTCTCGGGCGGTTGCGTCGAAGACGATCTGGTCGACAAGGTGAAGGAAAAGTTTGCCTCGGCGAAGAAGCCGGAGCTGGTGACGTACGGCGTGACCAACGAGGAAGCGACGCGCTGGGGACTGCCGTGCGGCGGCACGCTGCAGCTGGTGCTGGAGCCGGTCGGCGATCAGAGCGGCCTCGGCGAGCTGCTCAAGCGCGTGACCGAGCAGCAGCTGGTGAAGCGGCGCGTCGAGATGGACAGCGGCCGCGCCACGCTAGAGCCCGGCCGCTGGCAGGACGTGCTCGAGTTCGACGGCCGGGTGCTCTCGGCAGTGCACGGGCCGCGCTGGCGCCTGGTGCTGATCGGCGCGGGCCAGCTCACGCGCTATCTCGCCGAGATGGCACGCATGCTCGACTATCACGTGGTGGTGATCGATCCGCGCGAGGAATACGCGAGCGGCTGGGACCTCGCGGCGGTGCCGATCAACCGCGGCATGCCCGACGACGTGGTGCGCGAGCTGCAGCTCGACGGGCATAGCGCGCTGGTGGCGCTTACTCATGACCCCAAACTGGACGATCTCGCGCTGATGGAAGGGCTCAAGTCCGCGGCGTTTTATGTCGGCGCGATCGGCTCCAAGAAGAACAACGACGCGCGCCGCGAGCGGCTCAAGGAATTCGACGTTTCGGTCGACGAAATCGCGCGCCTGCGCGGACCGGTGGGCCTGTACATCGGCTCGAAGACGCCGCCCGAGATCGCGGTGGCAATCCTGGCCGAGATGACGGCCGTGCGCCACGGCGTCTCGGAGCCCTCCTGGGCAGCGAAGCCCAAGCCGCGCTTCGACCCTTCCGCTTGTGAAGTGAAGCAGCAGGCTTGAACATCGTCGGCCTGCTGCTCGCAGCAGGCTCCGCTTCGCGTTTCGGCTCGGACAAGCTGCGCCACGCGTTGCCCCATGGCGTTGCGATCGCAGTCCAGGCCGCGCGCCACCTCAAGGCCGAGCTGCCGCGCGTGATCGCCGTCATCAGAACCGACGCCGAGGCGCGCGACTTCAGGGCGGAAGGTTGCGAAACCGTGGTGTGCGCGAACGCGCATGAAGGCATGGGCGCGAGCCTCGCCTGCGCGGCGCGCGCCGCGGGCAAGGCCGACGCCTATGTGGTGGCGCTCGCCGACATGCCGTTCGTGCGCCCGAGCACCATCGCCGCCGTGCGCCAGGCGCTCGAGCAGGGCGCGCGGCTCGCGGCGCCCTACTTCCGCGCGCGGCGCGGGCATCCGGTGGGCATCGCTGGTGCTTTTTATCAAGACCTCATTGCCCTCACCGGCGACGAGGGCGCCCGGCATGTGCTGGCGGCCAACGAGCGTGCGCTCGTCAAGATCCCGGTGGGGGATCCTGGGGTGATCCGCGACATCGATCGCCCGGAAGATCTCACGCCGCCAATTCGCGTTTAGGAGAGAGATGGAACCATTACCGAAGGGCGCGAACTTCATCCGCGCCAAGTTTCTGTGGGAAATCGGGCTGCACATCGCCGGCAATCCGGCGACGCCCTATTACGGCAACCGCGACATCTGCATCACCATCGGCAGCGGCTCGGGCGACACCTACAAGCCGTGGCTGCGCATGTCCTGCGGCTCGCCGATCCTGGCGCACGCCGTGGCGCGCGGCGAGCTCGAGGCGGCGATCGTCAATCCGTCGGCGATGCTGACGCAGGCGGTACGCGGCAAAGGCCTGTTCAAGCAGCCTCTGCCGCTCTGCATAAGCGCATTCCGCTTCGCATCTCGACGCGCGAGGACACCACGCATTCGACGCGCGATTTCATCAACCAGACGCTTGGCGTTTATGGGTTTTCCATGCGCGACGTCGAAAGCTGGGGTGGAGCGCTGCAGCTGAACGGCGGCCCAGGCGACAAGCGCAGGCTGCAGGCGATTACCGATGGCACCGTCGATGCGGTGTTCGATGAAGGCCTTGCGCTATGGCTGGAGCCTGCGCTCGCGGCCGGCTTCAAGCCGCTGACCCTGGAGCCCGAGACCTTCGCCAAGCTGGGAGAGATGGGCTGGCGCCGGGTAGTGATGCCCGCCGGGCGCTACAAGGGCCTGGAAGCGGATCATGCCTGCATCGACTACAGCGGCTGGCCGCTCTATGCGCGCACCGACCTGCCCGACGACGATGCCTACAAGATCGTCGATGCGATCCACGCGCGCGAGCGCGAGATCGTGTGGGAGGAGTTCAACGCCTGGGCGCCCTACCAGGGCATCGGCGCGCTCGGCGAGGAAACCGAGGCGACGCCGCGCGATGTGCCGCTGCACCCGGGCAGCGCCCGCTGGTTCCGCGAGCACGGCTTCAAGGTCTAGTCGAAACCCCATCGGGGTCAGACCCCTGTCGCATCTGATGACGCGCTTTGTCGATCTGGCCGATCTTCGTTCGACTAGGTAGTAGCGCACCCACGCGCCACTAAGGAGACCACTGTTATGCGATTCCTATCGATGATCCGTATCCAAGAGAACACCGGCCAGGTCCCCAGCGAGCAGCTGATGAGCGACATGGGCAAGCTGATGGAGGAGTTGACCCGTACCGGCCGGCTGATCAGCACCGCCGGGCTTCGTCCGACCTCGGAAGGGGTGCGCGTGCGCCTGCGCCGCGGCAAACTTTCGAAGGTCGATGGGCCGTTCACGGAGACCAAGGAAGTGATCGGCGGCTATGCGATCCTCGAGGCTAAATCAAAGGAGGAAGCGATCGAGCTGACCCAGCGCTTCCTGAAGATCCACGGCGACGAGTGGGACCTCGAGTGCGAGGTGCGCCAGCTGGACGGTTAATCGGGAACCACGCCGGCCTGGCGGATGAACTGCGCCCAGAACTGCCGATCGCGCGCGAGCTCGGCGGCGAACTCGGCCGGCGTCTGGAACTGCGGGATGAAGGCGTGCGACTCGAGCTTCTCGGCGAGCGTGGTGCGCATCGCCTTGTTGATCTCGGCGTTCATGCGCTCGACGATCGCGCGCGGCGTGCCGGCGGGCGCCACCACGCTGAAGTTGCTCGGCAGCGAGAAGCCGGGGAAGCCGGCTTGCGCGACCGTCGGCACCGAAGGCAGCTGATCGGTGTGGTGGCTGATGGCGAGCGCCACGATGCGCCCGCTCTTGATGTGCGGCAGCACGATGGCGACATCAGGCGCGAGGAAATGGATCTGCCCGCCGAGCAGCGCCGGCAGCGCCATGCCCATGCCGCGGTAAGGCACGTGCAGGAACCTTGCACCCGAGGCTTCCTCGATCATGCGCACCATCAGCGCGTTCGGCGCGCCGGAGCCCGACGAGCCGTAGGTCAGGGCGCGCGGCTCGCGCCTGCCGCGCTCGACCAGCTCGGCGAGCGTGCGGATGCCGAGCGCCGCCGGCACGCAGATCACGAGCGGCACCGTGACGCCGCGCGCCACCGGAACAAAGTCACGCTCGGCGTTGTACGGCAGGTCCTTATAGAGGCTCTGGTTGACTGTCAGGGCCGGGTCGGCGGCAACCATGAAGCTGTAGCCGTCCGGCGCCGAGCGCGCGGCGGTGACGGCGCCGATATTGCCGCTGCCGCCGGGCAGGTTCTCGACCACGAATGGCTGGCCGAGCGCGTCGCCGAGCGCCTGCGCGAGGACCCGCGCGTAAAAATCGGTGCCGCCGCCGGCGCTGCTCGGCACGATCAGCTTGACCGGCCGCGTTGGCCACTGCGCGCAGGCGGCGCCGGCGGCGAGAAACAGCAGGAGACCGAAAAGCTTTCTCACAGAGCGGGCCGAAGTTATCACGTATCATTTTGTACGGAGGCACGACCATCAGCGAGACCAGCGAGCAGCGCGCGATCCTTTTCGCTGACGTCTGCGGCAGCACCTCGATCTACGAGGCCGTGGGCGATGCGAAGGCGCTCGCGCTCATCAACAGCGTGTTCAAGGCGCTCGACAAGGAAGTGAACGCGAACGGCGGCGTCACCGTGAAGACGCTGGGCGACGGCATGGTGTGCCAGTTCCGGCAAGCCGACGCCGCGTTCCGCGCCGCCTGCGGCATGCAGGAAGCCACGGCGAAGGTCGATGCCAAGGGCAAGCAGGGACTGAGGATCAAGGTGGGCTATACCTTCGGCCCGGTGCTGATCAAGGACCGCGACGTGTTCGGCGACACGGTCAACGTCTGCGCGCGGCTCGTCTCGCTGGCAAACCCGGGGCAGGTGCTGACGACGCGCCAGACGGTCGAGTCGCTTTCCACTGAGCTGCGCGAGCGCTGCCGCGAGCTCTATGCGACCAAGGTGCGCGGCCGCACGACCGAGGTGACGGTGTGCGAGGTGCTGTGGCGCACCGACCCGGATACGACGCGCGTCAACGACCTCGGCGGCGCCTCGCCCCAGACGACCTGGACCTGGGTGCTCAAGCTGACGTACGCGGGTGAAACCTTCGTGGCGGACGAGGCCAGCGTGGTGCGCATCGGCCGCGAGAAGGGCAACGAGGTAGTGGTGCCGACCGACAATGCCTCGCGGCTGCATGCACGCGTCTTCTGCCGCGACGGCCACTTCTTCATCGCCGACCAGTCGACCAACGGCACCTTCCTGATGGTCGACGGCACGACGCGCGAGGTGCGCCTGCGGCGCGGCGAGGCGGTGCTCGGCGAGCGCGGCTGGATCGGCCTGGGCAAGAGCGCGGCAAGCCACGGCGACCACGTGCTGCGCTACCGGCTCGAGCGAAGCTCCTGAACTTAAGCGCGCAATGAGCGCGCGAGGCGCGGCGTCAGCTCGATGATGATGTCGATGGTCTTGCGCACATGCGCATCCACTGCCGCGGCATTGGTCCGGTAGTCGAGCACCACTTCCTCGATATCCGGTAGCGCCTCGCAGGCGCCGCCGCAAGCCTCGAGAAACACCGGCGCACGCCGGCCGAATCTTTCCTGCAGCACGCGCTGGTGATCGGTGCTCATCGCAATGACCAGCTCGGCGGGCGCGAGAACCTCCCGCGTGAGCGTGCGCCGCTGGTGCGCGCGCACATCGAGGCCCTTGGCGAGCAGATAGTCCCGGACATTCGCCCGGACCACGTGCGGGAAATCATCGGTGCCTGCCGAGGCCACCACCAGGGCGTTTTGCGCGCCGAGCTCGCGGCGCAGCGCGTACTCCGCAGTCAGGCTGCGGAAGATGTTGCCGGTACACACGAAAAGGATCATTGCGGCTTGAGGCCCGAGAGCCGCACGATGCGCTCGGCGGCTTCGGTCTCGGCGCGCACGAAGCGCGCGAACTCCGCCGGCGTCATCGCCATCGGCTCTGCGCCCAGGCGCGCGAGGCGTTCGCGCACCTCCGCCGTGGCGACGATCTGCGCCAGGTCGCGCGCGATCTTCTCCACGATCGCCGGCGGCGTGCCCGCCGGCGCCCAGAGCCCGTTCCAGAAGGTGAACTCGTAGCCTGGCAGCGCAGATTCAGCAATCGTCGGCGCTTCGGGCAGCAGGCTCGAGCGCTGCGTCGAGCTCACGCCCAGGACGAGCAGGCGCCCGTCGCGGATGTAAGGCAGCGCAAGCGAGAGGGTGTTGAAGGTGAACGCGAGCCGCCCGGCGACCGTGTCGTTGATCGCCTCCGCGCCACCCTTGTACGGGATGTGCAGCACCTCGATGCCGGCGGCGATGCGGAACTTCTCGGCGTTGAAATGCGCGCCGCTGCCGATCCCGGAGGAGCCGTAGGTCACTTCGCCCGGCTTCGCCTTCGCCGCCGCGATCAGCTCGGCGACGCTGCGAATCCCCGACGCCGGATTGACCACCAGGGCCTGCGCCTGGCTCGCGAGCGGCGCGACCTCGACGAAGTCGCGCCGCGGGTCGTAGGGCAGGGCGGGATTGAGCGCCGCGTTGATCGAATAGCCGGAGGAGTGCACCAGCAGGGTGGCGCCGTCCGCCGGTGCACGCGCGACGATCTGCGCCGCGAGCGAGCCGCCCGCACCCGGGCGGTTCTCCACCACGACCGGCTGGCCCCAAAGCTCGGCGAGCCTGGGCATCAGCGTGCGCGCAATGATGTCGGTGGCGCCGCCGGGCGTGAAGGCGACGATCACACGCACCGGCTTGGTGGGGTACGCATGCGCTAAACCGCAGCACAGCGCGACCAGGAGCAGCGCGAGCTTCACGATGCGAAGTGTAGAATCGGCGGCTTTCCGGCTCCACACCATGTTCGCTCCCAACCTGCTCGCCCAGTCGGACCCCGAGCTGTGGCATGCCATCCAGCTCGAAAACCAGCGCCAGGAAGACCACGTCGAGCTGATCGCCTCGGAGAACTACGTCAGCCGCCAGGTGCTGATCGCGCAGGGCAGCCAGCTCACCAACAAGTACGCCGAGGGCTATCCCGGCAAGCGCTACTACGGCGGCTGCGAGTACGTCGACATCGCCGAGACCATCGCCATCGAGCGCGCGAAGAAGCTGTTCGGCGCGCCTTGGGCGAACGTGCAGCCGCATTCGGGCTCGCAAGCGAACCAGGCGGTCTACACCGCGGTGCTCAAGCCGGGCGACACCCTCCTCGGCATGTCGCTCGCGATGGGCGGGCACCTGACGCACGGTTCCCCGGTCAACCTCTCGGGCAAGCTGTACCGCGTGGTGTCGTACGGGCTGACGCAGAAGGAAGAGATCGACTACGAGGCCGCCGAGCGCATCGCGCTCGCCGAGAAGCCGAAGCTGATCGTCACCGGCGCCAGCGCCTACGCGCTCGCCATCGACTGGCAGCGCTTCCGCGCCATCGCGGATAAATGCGGCGCCCTGCTGATGGCCGACATTGCTCACTACGCGGGGCTGATTGCCACCGGGCTCTATCCATCGCCGATCGGCATCGCCGACTTCGTCACCACCACCACGCACAAGACGCTGCGCGGGCCGCGCGGCGGCATGATCTTCGGCCTGGCGGAGCAGGAGAAGGCCATCAACAGCTCGATCTTCCCGGGACTGCAGGGCGGACCGCTGATGCACGTCATCGCCGCGAAGGCGGTGGCGCTCGGCGAGGCGCTGCGGCCGGACTTCAAGACCTACCAGCAGCGCGTGCTGGAGAACGCCCGCACCATGGCGCGGGTCCTCACGGAGCGCGGGCTGCGCATCGTCTCCGGGCGCACCGACTGCCACATGTTCCTGGTCGACCTGCAGCCGAAGCACATCACCGGCAAGGACGCGGAAGCGGCGCTCGCCGAACGATCCGCAAAAGCCGATGGTGACCAGCGGCGTGCGCATCGGCTCGCCGGCCATGACGACTCGCGGCTTCCGGCACGCCGAGGCCGAATTGCTGGCGCACCTGATTGCGGACGTGCTCGACAACCCGAACGAGAACGCCAACCTCGAGCGCGTCGCCGGCGAAGTGAAGGCGCTCTGCGCCCGATTCCCGGTCTATGCTTGAGCAGCCGGGGTCAGGTCTTGAAATCACGCATGGCGCGCATCAATCCAAGATCTGACCCCTTCACCTAAGGGTTAATTTTTTCTCCATGAAGCGGCTGAGCGGGTCGGTCTGGTATTCGCCGAAGGGCCCGCAGTCGACGTAGCCGCAGCTGCGATAAAGCGCAATCGCCTCGGTCTGGCGCATACCGGTCTCCAGACGCAACAACGCCAGTCCCTCGCGTGCCGCCTCGGTTTCAATGCGGGCGAGGAGCGCGCGGCCGACGCCCTGGCCGCGCGCTTCGGGGGCGACGTACATGCGCTTCAGTTCGCCGTAGCCGGAGCGGTCGATGCGCAGCGCGCCGCAGCCGACGGGAGCGTCGTCACGCCGCGCGACGAAGAAGCATACTTCGCGCGCCGCGAGCTGCTCGACGTCGAGGAAATGGTTGCTCTCGGGTGGATACAATGAGCTCAAATAGTCATCGAGTGCCGCAATGAGCTGCCTCACGCCTTCGTCGCGCGGGTTTTCCATCCGGATCACGGTATTCGCGTTCATCGCCTCGGTTGCTGGCGCGGCGCTTGCCCAGGACCGCTCCTGGATCGAGCGCAGCGACCGCCATACCGCGATGGTATTCGAGACCCTCGGCGCGTTCTATCCGGAGTGGATGTCCGAGATCGGCGTCGAGCGCTTCGATGGCGCGGTGATGGATCGCAGGCCCGGCCGCGTCAAGCGCATCGATGCGGCGCTTGCCACGGCCTTGAAACGCGTGGCGGCGGCGAAGGATACGGAGAAGGATGTGCGCGTGCGCGCGGATCTCGATCTCGTCATCGATGCGCTCGAGCGCATCCGGCGCACCAATGCCCTCGAATATCGCCTGCTCGTGCCCTACGACGATCTGCCTCGCCAGCTCTTCGAGGGGCTGCGGGTGCTGCTCGATGAGCGCAATCCGGAACCGAGGCGCCGGCACGCCATCGAGCGGCTGCGCCGCTACGCCGGGTTGGAGCCCGGCAGCGCGCCGGCGGCCCAGCTCGCACGCGAGCGCACCGCCGAGCGCGCGCAAGCGCGCCTCCTCTGGCCCTATGGCGGCGAGGTGGAGCAGCAGCTCCATAACTGCGAGCGTTATGTCGCCGGCATGGCGCAGCTTTTCCAGGCGAGCAAGATGCAGGGCTGGGAGCCGGCGCATGAGCGCCTCGCGGCGCAGTTACGCGAGCATTGCGAGTGGGTGCGAGCCAACGTGCTGCCGCATGCGCGCGCGACCCCTGCGCTGCCGCCCGAGCTCTATGCCGACCGCCTGAAGAGCGCCGGCGTCGAGATCTCGCCCGAGCAGGCGATCGCCCTGGGCACCACGACCTTCGCCGAAGTGCGCGACGAGATGGCGCAGCTTGCTGGGCAGATCGCCCGCGAGCGCAAGCTCGCTTCATCCGACTATCGCGAGGTGCTGCGCGAGCTGAAGCGCGAGGTCGTGCCGCCCGATCGCATCCTGCCCTTGTACCGCGAGCGCCTCGCCGAGATCGAGCGCATCATCGCGCGCGAGCGGCTGGTCACGCTGCCGCAGCGCCCGGCCTCGATCCGGCTCGCGAGCGAGGCCGAATCGGCGGCCATCCCGGCGCCGTATCTCAACACGCCGCGTCTTGTCGGCAACCGCGGCGAGGTCGGCGAATTCGTGCTGCCGCTGCGCAATCCCAACGCCAAGTCCGGCGCGGCGGCCGACGACTTTACCGCGCCGGCGGCGGCGTGGAGCCTTTGGAACAGCACCAACGCCGAGGGCTGGGGACTCTATGCGGAAGCGATCATGCTGCCGTACTACCCCACCGATGGGCAGCTCTTCGCGCTGCAGCTGCGCCTGATGCGCGCCGCGCGCGCGTTCCTCGACCCCATGGTGAACCTCGGGCGCATGACGCCGCAGGCGGCGAAGGACTACCTGATGCGCGAGGTGACGCTGTCAGAGGCGATGGCGCAGCAGGAAGCCGATCGCTACGCGTTCCGCGCGCCGGGCCAGGCGGTGTCGTACCTCTACGGCTACAGCCGGCTGCGCGAGCTGCGCATCAAGGCCGAGATCGCGCTCGGGCCGCGCTTCGACCAACTGGAGTTCCACGACCTCATCATCGCGCAGGGCCTGCTGCCGCCGCGGCTGCTCGAGCCTGCCGTGATGGCCGAGCTGACTCGTCGATATCCAGGTACTTCCAGAACTCCCGCAGGATCTGATGGCGGCGGTAGCCCGTCACCCAGGGATGCGCCAGGCCGGTGATCAGCCGGTGCCCGATCGGGCGCATCGGAGCATAGGCGAAGAATAGCTTGTCCATTTCGCGATACAGCTGGTTGCGTTCCGGCCCATCGGACATTGCTTTGGTCCTGGCGTAGAGCGCATTCCACTCGGGCAGGTCGAAGCGCGACTGGTTCGACTGGCCTTTGTTCGGGCCGTAGAGGATGACGTAGAAGTCATCCGCATCCGGATCGGTGGCGATCCAGCCCAGGCTCCACATCATCAGCTTGCCGGCGCGGGAGTCGCGCAGATGCTCGGGCCATTTCGCCTTCCTGAACTCCATGCGTAGCCCTACGCGCTCCATGAATTTGTGCCAGAGCTCGTCGGTCTGCTTGCCTTGGCTGTCGGGCGTGGTGGCCATCTCGAGCACCAGCTTCGAGCCGTCGGGCGCTTCGCGATAGCCGTCGCCATCGCGATCGACGTAGCCGAAGATGTCGAGCAGCGCCTTCGCCTTGGCGGGATTGAACTCCGCAATTGGCCCGGCGACATCGGGGTCGAAGCCAAAGGCGCCCGGCGGCACCGTCGACTGGGCGGGAATCGCCTGGCCGCGATAGATGGCGCGGATCGCTTCGTCGGCATCGAAGGCGAGCGCGATCGCGCGGCGCAGCGCCACCTTCTCCGGCGTGTAGCCGCCGATCACCGGGTGCTCCATGCCGAAGTAGGCGAAGGTGAAGTCGAGCTCGCTGGTGCGGTGCATCTGGATCTTCTTCTTCTGCAGATTGGGCGCAAGCCGCCCCTCGGGCACGGCCAGGTTGACGAAATCCGCGGGGATCGCCGTGATGAGGTCGTGCTCGCCGTTGAGGAATGCCAGCCAGCGCGGCTGCGCCTCCTCGACCACGTACACCTCTACGCGATCGATCAGGGGCAGACGCTTGCCGCGCATCGCTCGCGCGATGGCCTGCGCCGCCGGATCGTCCGCCGGCGGCTCGGCGTCGTAGTCATGCTCGCGGTAATTCGGATTGCGCTCGAGCACCATGCGCGAGGAGCGCTTCCACTGCGTCAGCCGATAGGCATTGGTGCCGACCGGCTTCTCCATCGAGCGATCGGGATAGGCCTCGATCACCTCGCGGGCGACAGCGCAGATCAGATTGCAATAGGCGAGGTGGTACTGCATGGTCGGCATCGGCTCGGAGAGCGTGATGCGGAAGGTGTAGCGATCGATCGCGCGCAGGCCTTCGACCTCGCGGTCGTAATCGAATTTGCCGCCGGCGAGCGCGGCCGTTCGCACCGCCTCCATGCCGACGACGCGCTTGTCCAGGATGTAGAAGTTCGGCGATTTGTTCTTCGGATCGAAATGCCGCTTGAGCGAATAGACGTAATCCTGGGCGGTGAGCTCGCGCTTCTTGCCGCGGAAGGCCGGATCGTCGGCGAAGTAGATGCCCGGACGGATGCGCAGGGTCCACACCTTGCCATCCGCCGACACCTCGGGCAGCGCGGCCGCGGTATTCGGCTTCACCTTGAACGGCCGCGCCAGGTAGTCGTAGGTGAGCGGCGCATCGAATATCTGCGAGATGATGATGCTCGAGTAGAGATCGTTGATCTGCACCGGATCGAAGCCGGTCTCAGCGACGAGAAAGGCATAGCGCAGCACTTTCTCGGCCGCCGCTGGGGACGACACGAGCGCGAAGGCTAGAATCGCGGCTCGCAGCATGACGGCCTATATCTTACGCAGGCTTTGGCAGATGGTGCCCACTCTGGCGGGCGTCATCCTGCTGGTGTTTTTGCTGTTCAAGTTCTTCGGCGGCGATCCGTCGCAGATCCTCGCCGGCCAGGTGGCGAGCGCCGAGCAGATCGACGCCATCCGCCGCGAGCTCGGCCTCGACCAGCCGTGGTACGTGCAGCTCGGCATCTTCGTGCGCGAGATCCTCACCTTCGACTGGGGCAAGAGCTGGATCACGCGCGAGCAGGTGTCGCACATCTTCCTCACGCGCTTGCCGGCCACGCTCACCATCACCATTCCGATCCTGCTGCTCGAAGCCGCGCTCGCCATCCCGACGGCGATGTTCGTCGCGTATTACCGCGGCACGCTGCTCGATCGCACGGTGATGGCGGTCTGCGTCGCAGCGATGTCGATCTCGTTCCTTGTCTACATCATCGTCGGCCAGTACATCTTCGGCTTCCAGCTCGGCTGGTTCCCGGTCCAGGGTTGGAGCGACAGTTTCTGGAAGAACCTTGTCACCTATGCCCCGCTGCCGATTTTCCTCGCGGCGCTGGTGGGTCTTGCGCCGCAGA
>WNFN01256238.1_pt1 | contig 17891 bp, 15 predicted proteins | sample 5400161 | NCBI WGS metagenome assembly WNFN01 (sample SAMN13153353, study PRJNA577476) | soil metagenome | isolation source: 80 cm saprolite on Douglas fir-dominated hillslope | place: USA:California | collected 2013-09-17 | reverse complement strand
CGGCGCGGCTGGCCTCGGCGCGGCTGGCCTCGGCGCGGCTGGCCTCGGCGCGGCTGGCCTCGGCTCGTCTGGCCTCGGCGCGGCTGGCCTCGGCGCGGCTGGCCTCGGCGCGGCCGGACTGGACTCGGCCGGACTGGACTCGGCCGGACTGGACTCGGCCGGACTGGACTCGGCCGGACTGGGCCCGGCCGGCCTGGCCTCGCGCGGCGGCGGCACCGGCCGACCCGGGTGGTCCGACCCGTGGGAAGCGGGTCGCGGCGTCCGGTCGGCCTTGGCCTCGGCCTTCCTCTTGTGCGGGCCGATCACCATGATCATGTTCCGGCCGTCCTGCTTCGGCTGCGCCTCGACGAATCCGAGCTCTTCGACATCGCCGGCCAGCCGCTGCAGGAGCCGGTAGCCGAGGTCGGGCCTGGACTGCTCGCGCCCCCTGAACATGATCGTCACCTTGACCTTGTCCCCTTGCCGCAGGAACCGCTCGACGTGGCCCTTCTTGGTGCCGTAGTCGTGCGGGTCGATCTTCGGCCGGAGCTTGATCTCCTTGATGACGGTCTGCGCCTGGTGCGGCCTTGCGGTCGGCGCGACTTCGACGAGGTCGAGATCGGCCTCCTGGGCCAGCCGGAGCGCGTCGTTGATCGCGACTATGCCGACCTGCTCGCCGTTCGGACCGACGAGCCGCACTTCGGGTACGCGGATACGCTCGTTGATACGGGGTTCAGTGCTGATGTGACCTCCCTGAGCCACTCTCGCCGCCGCGGGGCCTTCCCGCGGTCGGTCTGCGACCTTGTGCGGCGCCCCATATGCACAAGGCCCCGCATTGCGTGCATGCGGGGCCACCAAGGACGCGGCGCTCCCGGACCGCTAGCTACGTCCGGATCGGGTGCGCCACAGCGCCCGGGGGGCCGTCGCGGCTGCTACGCGCGACGGCGCCGGTGCGCCCGGCCTGACTAGCCAGCCCTTGAGCCAGCCAATCCGCCGGCCAGCCCACTCTGGGGCTGTCCGGCCGTACCCGCCAGCAAGTGGGCTGGCCAGGTGGGAGGCGGCCGAGGTGGTCCTCCGCTTGCACGTCCGGCACGCGGTGCGCCGGACTGGTCGTCAGCCAAGAGTAACGCATTCCGGCCCGCCCGGTATTCCGCGGGCCCGGCCGGCCCGGGTCGGCCGGGTTCGGCGGATCGCTGCGCGCTATCCGGCGCCTCCCGCCTGTCCCGCCCGGCGCTCCAGCTCCGCGCGCCCGGCCCGGCGCATCGCGGCGGTCGGCGCGGTGCGGGCGGTCATCAGCTCGACCTGACGGGCCGCCTGGCGGAGCAGCAGCTCGAAGCCGCTGATCACGGCGGCCCCAGTCCGCTCCGCCGCGGCGGCCAGCGGGGTGGGCCACGGCTGGTACACGACATCGAGGACCGCCGAGGGGACCAGATCCCCGCGGAGTACGCGTTCTGCGTAGTTGTCGGCGGCTCCGGCCGGAACGGTGGAAATCAGCAGGTACCAGCTACCGGCGGTGGACGGCCCGCCGAACTCGGCCAGCCGGACGGTCATGCCGAGCCTGCTCGCGGCGGCACGCAGGTCTCCGGCCCGCGCCGGGTCCCGGACGGCCACCGTCGCCTCGCTCCCGCCGAGCCCGCGCAGGGCGCCGAGCGCGGAGCATGCGGTTGCGCCGGCCCCGAGTATCAGCACGGGCCCGGCAGCCGACAGACCGGCCGTGGCAAGTGTCGTGACCATGCCCGGCACGTCGGTGTTATGGCCGTGCTTGGCGCCTGCGGCGAAGATGACGGTGTTGGCGGCGCCCACCTGGACGGCCAAGGGCTCGGTCGCGTCGAGCAGTGGCAGCACCGCGCGCTTCAGCGGCATGGTGAGCGACAGGCCCGCCCAGTCGGGGCCGCACCCGTCGAGCAGCCCTGGCAGCCGCGCCTCGTCGCACTCGATCGCCTCGTAGGTCCAGCCGGTCAGGCCGAGAGCCCGGTACGCGGCCCGGTGCAGCACCGGGGACAGGGAATGGCCGACCGGCGAGCCGAGCACTGCCGCTCTCATCGCGACAGCCTCAGCATGCTCCGTTCTTCCGGCACAGGGCCACGTACTGGTCGAACACGGCCGGGTCGTTGGTGAACAAGGTCAGGCCCGTCTTCAGGTTCACGGTCACGAAGTATGTCAGGTTCCCGTGCGCCGGGTGCAGCGCGGCCTGGATCGCGGCATCGCCCGGGCTGTCGATCGGCCCGGGCGGAAGACCCTTGTGAAGGAACGTGTTGTAGGGCGAGTTGACGGCAAGCTGCGAGTTCGTGAGGCTGATTCCGAACCTGTGCAGCGCGTAGTTCACCGTGCTATCGAGCCCGAGGAACATGCTGCTGGACAGCCGGTTGTAGATCACCTCGGCCACACGGGAGTAGTACTTGGGGTTCCCGCCCTCGGCCTCCAGGATGCTGGCCACGGTGATGACCTGGCCCGGGGTGAGATGGACCGCCGCGGCCGCCTGCGGCAGGCTGATGCTGGCCGCCTCCTGCTTGAACCGGGCCACCATGGCCTGCAGCACGCTCGTCGCGCTCATGCCCGGGCTGATGTCGTAGGTCGCTGGGAACAGGTAGCCCTCGGGGTTCCGGTTGGCGTATGAGGGAAGCCCGAGCGCGGCCGTGTCCTTCAGGGCCTTGGCGTACGCGCTGGCCGTTATGGGGGACTTGGCGGCTTCGAGTCGGCTCAGGATCTGGGTCAGCCGCAGTCCCTCCGGGATCGTCACCCCGTTCTGGATCCGCGAGGCCGGCGCGAGCAGCAGCTTGTACGCCAGCGCCGAGTTCATGTGCTTGTGCAGGCGGAAGAAACCGGGCTGCAGGCAGGTCGGGCAGGAACTCTGCTTCACCGCGCTGACGAAGGAGCTGGTGCTGGCCACGACCCCGAGTTGCACCAGCCGCGGCCCCAGTGACTCGGCGGTGTCGCCGGGCAGCACCTGCACCGTGACGTCGCCGAACCCCGGGCCTGAGTAGTCCGGGGACTGGAAGTGCTTGTAGATCTTGTAGCCGCCCGCGCCCAGCGCGATCAGCACCACCACGACGACGATCGGGGCCAGCACCGGGGCCAGCACGCGGCGTATGCGGCGCCTGGGCCGGCTGCCCCGCCCTCGCCGGGAGTCCCCCCTTTCCCCGAACCCCGGAATGAGCCCGTCTTGAGCTGGCGGGTCATCCCACTCGGCAGGCTCGCCCGCGCCGTACGGCCACCTTTCCCCGCCGTCCGAACCCGACCCGGGTTCCTCAAGGTCGGCCCCGCCGGCGTCCTGGCCCCGCCGGAGCCCGGCGGGCCCGCCGGGCTCCGGACCCGCATCCCAGTCACCATGGCCCGGCGGGGGCGGCTCGTGATCTATGCCGCCGCCGCTGTAGCCGGGAACGGCGGGCAGCGCCTGCGGCCCAGTGGCATCCGGCGGTGGCCGCCACCGGAACGGGCCGCGATCCTCGGCGCCCGGGAGTACCGCGCCGGGGTAGGCATCAAGCTCGTCGATGGGGCCGCGCTCGCCGCGCGTGCTGCGCTGCCCGTAATCTGGCGCGCTGCCGCCGCCCGGCTGGCCGTAGGAATCGGTCCGGCCATAGCGGCTCGGCTCCTCGTAGCCGGCCGGCTCGCCATAGGGATCCCGGCGGCGGCGACCCTGGCCGTCTGGTTCCCCGCGGGGGTAAGCGCCCGGCTGGCCGTAGGCCTCCGGCCCCGCCGTGGTGTCCGGGGGAGCGTAGTAATCCTGCGGAGGGTGCGGAGCGCGGGGGCCGTAGCCGTCGCGTGGCGGGCGCGGATCAGGCCGCTGCGCGGAGGGCTGGCCCGAGTAGCGCGGATCGGTCTGGGCGAACGGATCCGGCGCGGCGTAAGGGTTCTGCTGCGCGTAGAGATCCCGCGCGGCGTTGGGGTCCCTACGGGCATAGGGATCAGGGTCGGCGTAGCGTCCCCGCCCACCGTAGGGATCGGACTGCCCGTTGCGGCCCGCCTGACCGTAGGGGTCGGCCTGACCGTTGCGGCCTGTGTGAGCCCCGCGGCCCGGCTGGCCGGCGTAAGGGTCCGCGCGAGCGGCGGGGTCAGCGGGCGGGTACGGGTCCGCCTGGGCGTCGGCGTCAGGCGCGGCGTAGGGATCGGGGTCGGCGTAGTCCCGAGCTGCCCGGCTGTGCCGACCGGAGCGACGCGGCCTCCGGCGCTCCGGCCAGTCCCTGCTCCCTCCGTCGCGCGTCACGTCCCTCCTCCTGAGGCTGAGCCGACCAGCTCGCCCGCGGGCCTGCCCGTGGAACGCTCCAAGTCCAGCGCCCCCTGCAGCAGCAGCGTGGCCGCGGCCCGGTCCACTCTAGGCCGACGAGCCCTGGAGTCGCTGCCGCCCCGTCGCAACGCGTCGTGAGCGATGACCGTGGTGAACCGCTCGTCGACCAGGCGGACCGGGACCGGCGCGACGCGGCCGGCCAGGTGGGCCGCGAATGTCCTGGCCTCGGCGGCGGCCGGCCCTTCGCGGCCGGAAAGGGCGATGGGCAGGCCGACGATCACCTCGATCACGTCGTCGGCCGTGGCGAGGTCCGCCAGCGCATCGAGATCGCCGGCGCCCCGCGGGACCGTGGCCAGCGGGCTGGCGAGTCGGCCGTCGGCATCACAGTGCGCCACCCCGATCCGCGCCGAGCCGACATCGACCGCCAGGCGGACGCCGGCCCTCAACCGATGACCCCACGCCATCGAAGTCTCGGCCAGGCAACGATACGGCTGCGGCACGGTCTCACCGTACGCTACCCGGCCCCATTATGTCCGTGATGGCCGCAGCAAGGGCCGCAAACGACGCCTCCATCGCCTGAGCTGCCCCGTCGCCGAGCGGTGCCCCGCCTCCCTGGGCCACGTCATCCTTGCCGCCGCCGCGGCCGCCGAGCACGCCGGCCGCCGTCAGCACGAGCGCGCCGGCGGCCAGGCCGCGCGCCCGCCCGGCGTCATTGACGGTGACGACGACCGTGGGCCGGTCGGCGGGGATTCCCGCGACGATCACGACGCCCGCGCGGTCGGGCGCCAGCCGGCCGCGGATGTCGAGCGCGAGCTTGCGGATGCTGTCGGCACCGGTGCCGTCGGGCACCCGGTGCGCGACAAACGAGGCTCCGGCCACGTCGGCGGCGCCTTGGGCGAGCTCGGCCGCGGAGTCGAGCAGCCTGGCGGAGTTGAGCCGCTCAAGGTCCCGCTGCGCATCGCGAAGCCGGGTCACGAGGGCGGCTACCCGGTCGGGCAGCTCCTCCCGGGGGGCCTTCAGCTGCTCGGCGAGCTGGCTGACCAGGATGCTTTCCCGGGCGAGGAACCTGAACGCGTCCATCCCCACCAGCGCCTCGACGCGGCGCACGCCCGAGCCGATCGACGACTCGCCGAGGACCTTGACCAGGCCCAGCTGGCCGGAGCGGGCGACGTGGGTGCCGCCGCACAGCTCGCGGGAGTAGTTCCCGACCTCGACGACGCGGACCTCCTCGCCGTACTTCTCCCCGAACAGGGCCAGGGCGCCCATCGCCCGCGCCTCGTCGATCGAGGTGAGGAAGGCCCGCACGGCCAGGTCAGAGATCAGGACCTGGTTGACCTCGGCCTCCGCGTCGGCCAGCACGGACGGCGGCACCGCGCCCATGGCGGTGAAGTCGAACCGGAACCGGCCGGGCGCGTTTTCCGAGCCGGCCTGGGCCGCCGACTCGCCCAGCGCGCCCCGGAACGCGCGGTGCACGAGGTGGGTCGCGGTGTGCGACCTCGAGATCGCGCGGCGGCGCTCCACGTCGATCTCGGCGTGCACGGCGGCCCCGACGACGATCTCGCCCGCCGTCACCCGGCCGCGATGCACGATGAGCCCGGGCACCGGCGACTGCACGTCAAGCACCTCGATCTCGGCGCCGTCTCCCGCTCCGCTGCCGGACGCCCTGATCCGGCCGGCGTCGGCGAGCTGGCCGCCGCCCTCCGCGTAGAACGGGGTCCGGTCGAGCACCAGGTCGACCTCGGCTCCCTGGCCCGCCGCGGGCACCGAGACGCCGCCGACCAGCAGGCCGGTGACGGTCGCGTCGTCGGCCACGTCGTCGTATCCCGTGAAGGTCACCCGCCCCGACCGCTCCAGCAGGGACGCGAGGACCGAGATGTCGGCGTTACCGGTCTTCTTCCCGGCCGCGTCCTCCTTGGCCCGCTGCCGCTGCTGCGCCATGAGCCTGCGGAACTCCGGCTCGTCCCCGGCGAGCCCCTGCTCGGCGGCCATCTCCAGGGTCAGGTCGATCGGGAAGCCGTAGGTGTCGTGCAGCTGGAAGGCCTGGCCACCGCGGATGGTGCTGGCGCCCTGGCGGCGGGTCTCCTCGACGGCGGCGTCGAATATCGCGCTGCCGGTGCGGAGCGTACCGAGGAAGGCCGCCTCCTCCGCGTCGATGACCGTGAGGACGTGCGGCGCGTCGCGGCGCAGCTCGGGATACTGCTCGCCGAGCGCGTCGATCGCAACGGAGGACAGCTCGTGCAGGAAGCGCTCGTCCTCCCCGACGCGGCCCTGGCTGCCGCCTGATCCGCCGCGCTGCGCGCCCGCGAGCAGCCGGAGGTTGCGGACACTGCGGCGCAGGATCCTGCGCAGCACGTACCCGCGACCCTCGTTCGAGGGCACGACGCCGTCGGCGACCAGCATCACGGCCGTCCGCACGTGATCGGCGACCACGCGCAGCGCCACGTCTGTCCGGTGGTCCCGGCCGTACCGCTGCTCGGTCAGCTCCGCGGCGCGGTCGAGCACCTTCCACATGGTGTCGATCTCGTAGATGTTGTCGACGCCCTGCAGCAGGGCGGCCATCCGCTCCAGGCCCATCCCCGTGTCGATGTTGCGCGAGGGCAGGTCGCCGACGATCGGGAAGTCCTCCTTGCCCGTGCCCTCGCCGCGCACGTACTGCATGAAGACCAGGTTCCACACCTCGAGGTAGCGGTCCTCGTCCGCCACCGGCCCGCCCTCGCGGCCGTACTCGGGCCCGCGGTCGTAGTAGATCTCGGAGGACGGCCCGCACGGGCCCGGCACGCCCATCGACCAGAAGTTGTCGGCCATTCCGCGGCGCTGGATCCGGTCCTCAGGCACCCCGACCCGGTCGTGCCAGAGCTTCGCCGCCTCGTCATCGTCGGTGTACACGGTCACCCAGAGCCGGCTCTCGGGAAAGCCGAACCCGCCGGCGGACTCCGGGCTGGTGAGCAGCTCCCAGGCGAACGGGATGGCCTGCTCCTTGAAGTAGTCGCCGAACGAGAAGTTCCCCAGCATCTGGAAGAACGTGGCGTGCCTCGTGGTCTTGCCCACTTCCTCGATGTCCGGGGTGCGCACGCATTTCTGCGCGGTGGTGGCGAGGCGGAACGGCGGGGCCAGCTGGCCGAGGAAGTACGGCTTGAACGGGACCATGCCGGCATTGACCAGCAGCAGCGTGGGGTCGTCAGCGATCAGGCTGGCCGACGGGAGCACGGTGTGCCCGCGCTGGGAGAAGTAGCTAAGGAAACGGCGGACGATCTCTGCCGACTCCATTTAACGGCCATCCTTCGCATAGTCGAAGCCGGGGTACGCGCGGCCGGGGTGCTCCCGGCCGGGGCCGGCCTGAGGCAGGCGCTCCGCAGGCGCCTGCTGACCTTCGAGGGTACGGCCTGCCAGCCGGGGATGACGATTCGTATAGAGCTCCATGCCGTCGCGCACGTCGCGAGCGAACAGGGCCGCGCCGCGTGTCCAGCCACCGCGCGTCCGATCGCCGCGCGTGACGGCCCGGCCGCGTGGCCTCCCCGGCACCGCGCCGTGCCGGTCACCCACCATGAGCGCGCGCGCCAGCCGACTGACCCGCCGGTAGCCGGTCACGCCGAGCAGCGCGCCCGCGATCATCCAGAAGATCCTGCGCATCATCGCCGGGCCTCCTCCCGGCGGCCAGAGGCAGAGCCCTTGCGCTGCCGCGGCAGGGTGCCGCGGAGCCGGGCCGTGGGCCCGGCGGGGAGCGCGTCCTGCCCGGCGGGCACCGCCGCCTGCCGGGAGGCCAGCGCACCCGGCTCCCGCAGTGCGGCTGCGCCGACCCTGGCCGGCCGACGCAGCGCCACCGCCCTGCGCACCCCGAACGCGAGCGCGGCGACCCGCAACAACGGCGCGCCCAGGCCGACCGAGATCCCCCGCGCCAGGCCCGCGAGAGCAGCCACGTGCCCGGACAGGTCGGCCATGTTGGCCGTCACCTCGTCCATGCTCGCCGTGATCGAATCGGTCCGCGCGAGCTGCTCGTTGGTCCGGTCGACGGCGGACTGCGCGCGGGAGATCAGGGCGCTGGCCCGGTCCCCGTAGTCGGTCAGGATCCGGTTAGCGTGGGTGATCAGCCGGGCCAGCCTGAAGAGCACGAGTACGCCGGCGCACACTCCCAGCGCGAAGAACCCCGCCGCGATGAGCGCCGCGAGCTGTCCGGCGCTCACCTGCGGCTACGCCTTCGCCGCCGGGGATGGTCTGTCACCTGCCCGACCCTATCGCCTGCGCGACGGCTCGCGGGCCAGGAAAGGGATCAGACCGCAGGCGGCCGACGCCGGGGATCCGTAACGCTCGGCGGCTGCCTGGCCGGGTGCGCTACTCGCCCGGCGGCGTCTTTTCGCGCGGCGCCGGCGGCCGGGACTCGCCGCTGTCACCGCCCAGTCCCAGGATCGCCCTGATCCGCTCGGACCGCTCCGCGTACCTGGCCTCGGCACCGTGCCGGGAGGGCTCGTAGTACCTGCGCCCGGCGACCGCGTCGGGCGCGTAGGCCTGGGCCACCACGCCTTCGGGGTAGTCGTGCGGGTACAGGTAACCGCGCCCGTGCCCGAGCCGCGCCGCGCCGCGGTAGCTGGCGTCACGCAGGTGCGCAGGCACCGAACCCGCCAGCCCGGCCTGGATGTCGGCCTGAGCGGCGCCGATCGCCCGGACCACCGCGTTGGACTTCGGCGCCAGCGACAGGTGGATCACCGCCTGGGCGAGGTTGATCCTGGCCTCGGGCAGCCCGACGAACTCGACCGCCTGCGCCGCGGCGACCGCCACCTGCAGCGCGGACGGGTCGGCCAACCCGACATCCTCGCTGGCGTGCACGATCAGCCGGCGGGCGATGAAACGCGGGTCCTCTCCCGCCTCGATCATCCGCGCCAGGTAATGCAGCGCGGCGTCGGCGTCGCTGCCCCTGATGCTCTTGATGAACGCGCTGATCACGTCGTAATGCTGGTCACCGTCCCGGTCATAACGCACCGCGGCCCGGTCCACCGCGCGCTCCAGGCTCGCGAGGTCGATGACGGAGCCCTCCGGCAGCCCGAGCGCGGCGGCCTCGAGGTACGTCAGGGCCCGCCGGGCATCGCCGCCCGCGACCCGGACCAGCTGCTCGGCCACCCCGTCACCCAGGGTCACCGCGCCGCCGAGCCCGCGCTCGTCGGCCAGCGCCCGGTCGATCACGACGCGCATGTCGTCGTCGCCGAGCGGCAGCAGGGTCAGCAGCAGCGACCGCGACATCAGCGGCCCGACCACGGAGAACGACGGGTTCTCCGTGGTGGCGCCGATGAACGACACCCAGCGGTTCTCCACCGCAGGGAGCAGCGCGTCCTGCTGCGCCTTGTTGAACCGGTGCACCTCATCGATGAACAGGACGGTCTGGGTGCCGGTCAGGCCGAGCTCGGTGCGGGCCCCGTCGATGGCCGCGCGCACGTCCTTGACCCCGGCCGAGACCGCGGAGAGCTCCACGAAGCGGCGGCGGGTCACCAGGCTCACCACGTAAGCCAGGGTGGTCTTCCCGGTTCCCGGCGGGCCCCACAGCAGCAGCGACATCGGGGCGTCGTGCTCGGCCAGCTTGCGCAGCGGTGACCCGTCGCCGGTCAGGTGCTGCTGCCCGACCACCTCGTCCAGGGTCCGGGGCCGCATCCGCACGGCCAGCGGCGCGGCCGCCCCGGCAGCCTCTTCCGCCGCCGCGTCGAAGAGGCTGTCCCGCTGGCGCGGCTCCACTCTGGCCACGCACCGACACTATCCGCCAGCGCTTGGTTACCGCACCATTGGAACATCGATGGGGCCAGATGTGCCTCAATGGGATCACGCAGTGCGCGGGATCACGTCGATGCCGGCCTCCTTGCGCTGCGCGGCCGTGATCGGCGTCGGCGCGCCGGTCAGCGGATCCAGCCCGGACGCGGCCTTGGGGAACGCGATCACCTCGCGGATCGAGTCGCGGCCGGTCAGCAGCATCAGCAGCCGGTCCCAGCCGAACGCGATGCCCCCGTGCGCTGCTGCATGTCCGGCCGGTGGATCCGGATCGACCCGCCGCCGATCTCGGTGCCGTTGCAGACGATGTCGTACGCGTCGGCCAGCGCCCCCGCGGGCTCGGTCGCGAACTTGTCCGCCCACTCCGGCAGCGGAGCGGTGAACGGGTGATGCACCGCCGTCCAGCCCCCCGAGCCGTCCTCCTCGAACATGGGCGCATCCACGACCCACGTGAACGCCCACGCCGTAGGGTCGATCAGGCCGCAGCGATGGCCGATCTCCAGCCGGGCGGCACCGAGCAGCTCGCGGGCGTCGCCGGCCGGACCGGCAGCGAAGAACACGCAGTCCGCCGGGCCCGCGCCGACCGCGGCGCCCAGCCCGGACCGCTCGGCCTCAGACAGGTGCCTGGCGACCGGCCCGGAGCCGGACACCTGGCCGCCGGAATCGAACAGGACGTAGCCGAGCCCGCGGGCACCGCGCGAGCGTGCCCACTCCTGCCAGCTGTCAAGCTCCTTGCGCGTCTGCGTGGCGCCGCCCGGCATGACCACGGCGCCCACGTACGGGGCCTGGAACACCCGGAATTCCGTCTGCGCGAAGTAGGAGGTCAGGTCGGCGAGCTCACGGCCGAACCGCAGGTCGGGCTTGTCCGATCCGAACCGCGTCATCGCATCGGCGTAGGTCAGCCGCGGTATCGGCCGCGGCACCTGGTAGCCGGCGATCTCCGCCCACAGCCGCTGCACCAGGTCCTCGGCGACCTCGACGACGTCCTCGCGGGTGACGAACGACATCTCCAGGTCGATCTGGGTGAACTCCGGCTGCCGGTCGGCCCGGAAGTCCTCGTCGCGGAAGCAGCGCACGAGCTGGTAGTAGCGTTCCAGGCCGGAGATCATCAGCAGCTGCTTGCGCCCTCCGGCGTGGACCTGGTCAGGAACGGGGTCTCCACGTTCACGAACCTGTGCTCCCGCATCACGTCGCCGACCAGGTACGCGGCCGCCGACCTGGTGCGCAGCGCCGCCGACATCTCGGCCCGCCTGATGTCGAGGTAGCGGTAGCGCAGCCGCACCTCCTCGTTCAGGTCCCCTGCGCCCTCGATCTGGAACGGCAGCGGGTCGGACTCGGCCAGCACCTCGATCTCGGTGACCGCCACCTCAACCTCGCCGGTGGCCAGCTCGGGATTCTCGTTGCCGGCCGGACGGCGCCGCACCACGCCGGTCACCAGGATGCAGAATTCGGCGCGCAGGTCGTGCGCCACGTCGTCCTGGCGGAACACGATCTGCACCACGCCGCTGGCGTCCCGCAGGTCGATGAAGACCACGCCGCCGTGATCACGGCGGCGCGCGACCCAGCCCGCCAGCGTCACGTTATGGCCCTCGTCCGACGCGCGCAGCGTCCCGGCCTCATGGGTGCGGATCAACGTTCCCCCTCACAGCCCCGTCGGCCTGGGCGCCTCAGGGACCTTGGGGGTTGCGGTGCCTCGGTCGCCGGGCGCGGTGAGCCCGGCCAGGAACGGGTTGGACCAGCGCTCGGCGCCGATGGTGGTCGCGGGCCCGTGCCCGGCCAGCACCTCGGTCTCGTCGGGAAGCCCCAGGCAGACCCGGGCCAGGCTGTCCAGGATCGTCGCGTAGTCCCCACCGGGCAGGTCGGTCCGGCCGATCGAGCCGGCGAACAGCAGGTCGCCGCTGAACAGCGTGCCGGGTTCGGCGCCGGCGGGCAGCCGGAACGTGACCGAGCCCGGGGTGTGCCCGGGCGCGTGGTCCACCACGACCGGGACTCCGCCCAGCTCAAGCACGGCTCCGTCGGTCAGTTCCCGGACGTCGTCGGGCTCGGTGAACGTGATCCCGCCGAACAGCCGCTGCCCCGGTGCCAGCGACAGCCCGCGGCCCGGGTCGGTCAGCAGCGCCCTGTCGTCCGGGGGAATTAGGCGGGGATGTCCCGGGCGCCGCACACCGGGGCCACCGACCAGATGTGATCCACGTGGCCGTGCGTGAGCAGTACCGCGGCCGGCTGGAGCCGGTACCGCTCGACGATCTCCTCGATGCCCTGCTCAGCGTCCTGGCCTGGGTCGATGATCAGGCACTGCTCTCCCGGCCCGGCGGCCACGAGGTAGCAGTTGGCGGCGAACGAGCCGGCCGGGAACCCGGCGACAAGCACGGATGGCCTCCTCTAGCGGGCGCGGGCGTTGTGCCTACAGGCTACCGACGCCTGCCTTCGCGGTGTCTCCCCGGTCGCCTCCGGGCGCCCTTCGGCGGTGTCTCCCCGGTCGCCTCCGGGCGCCCCTTCGGCGGTGCCGCGCTGGCCTCAGGACACAGACAGGACGCGGTTGGTGCTGCGAACAGATAACGGCCGCGCCAATGCCGGCTGAGCGCAGGGTACGATTCGCGAAGTTTCGCTGATCAGAGTACCCATGCCGCAACAGGAGGGCCGAAAGGGTGCCGGGTAGGAAGGAGCGCCAGCGCAGGCTGGCCAGGGAGCGCTATCGGCGCCGGGCCGCACGGCAGGCTCATCGGGACCGGCGGGTGCGGCAGTGGACGGTCAGCGCCCTCGCCGCGGTCGCGGTCGCCGCCATCATCGCGGTCAGCGCGTTCTTCGCCACCCGGTCTAACAGCCCGAGCGCCGCGACCACCCCGCTCGCCACCGCCACCCCGAGCGCCAGCGCCACCCCGAGCCAGAGCGCCAGCCCCACGCCCGCGCCGGTATCCGAGCCCGCGCAGCACTGCGCGTACACCGCGACCGGAACCGCCGCGCGCAAGGTGAGCCTGCCGCCCGCGACGCCGGACGACAAGGCCACCTACCGCGCGACGATCACGACCAACCGCGGCAGCATCGTCATCGACCTGCTGAACAGCAAGGCCACCTGCACGGTGAACTCGTTCATCAGCCTGGCGGCGCAGAAGTACTTCAACACCACCTCCTGCCACCGGCTCACCACCTCCGGCTCGCTGTACGTGCTGCAGTGCGGCGACCCGACGGGAACCGGCAGCGGCGGTCCGGGGTACAAGTTCAACGACGAGAACCTCACCGGCGCCACCTACACGGCGGGCACGTTGGCGATGGCCAACTCAGGACCGGATACCAACGGCAGCCAGTTCTTCCTCGTGTACAAGAACTCGACGCTTGCGCCCGCATACACACCGTTTGGCACGATCGTCAGCGGACTAAATATCATCCAGAACGTGGCCAAGGGGGGCACTGACAACTCCAACGCCTCTGGCGACGGTCATCCCAAGGACAAAGTCGAAATCGAGAGCGTGACCATCAAGAAGACATGACTGGAGCGGCTTGACCCGTCAGGCACTGAGCAGGAGGTTCGCGGTGAGCACGGCTAGCGATGCGTGGGGCAGGGTAGCCGATGACGGCACCGTCTACGTGCGTACCGCCGAGGGCGAGCGGGTAGTGGGCTCGTGGCAGGCCGGCAGCCCCGACGAGGCCCTGGCTTTCTTCCAGCGCAAGTTCGCGGCGCTGGAGACCGAGGTCAGCCTGCTCGAGCAGCGGATCGCGACCACCGACCTCTCGCCCGCCCACGCTCAGGCCACGATCACCCGCCTGCTCGCCGCCGTCGCCGACGCGAACGCGGTCGGCGACCTGGACGGGCTGCGCAGCAGGCTGCAGGCGCTGACCGGTCTCCTCGATCACCGCCGGGAGGAGCACAAGGCCGCCCGGGAACAGGCCCGCACGCTGGCCCACGAGGCCAAGGAACGCATCGTCGCCGAGGCCGAGCGCATCGCGGCCGAGGCGACTCACTGGAAGATCAGCGGTGAGCGGATGCGGCAACTGCTCGAGGAGTGGAAGGCCGCGCCGCGCGGCGACCGCGCGACCGAGACCGCGCTGTGGAAGCGGCTGTCCGCCGCGCGCAACGCGTTCACCAAGCGCCGCAAGGCATACTTCGCCGGCCTGGAAGAAGAGCGCGAGGGGGCCAGGGTCCGCAAGGAGAAGCTGGCCACAGAGGCCGAGGCGCTCGCCTCGTCGACCGACTGGGGGCCCACAGCCTCCGCCTTCCGCGAGCTGATGCGGTCGTGGAAGGAGGCCGGCCGGGCCGACCGCACGGCGGAAGAGGAGCTGTGGACCCGGTTCAAGACCGCTCAGGACAGCTTCTTCCAGGCCCGGTCGCAGGTGCTGCACGCCAAGGACTCGGAGCTGCGCGAGCACGCGAGCGAGAAGACGCGGCTGCTGGCCGAGGCCGAGCGGCTGGTGCCGGTCACCGATCCCCGCGCGGCCCGCTCGGCGCTGCGGGGCATCCAGGAGCGCTGGGAGCGGGCTGGAGCCGTGCCGCGGGATTCGCACGAGCGGCTGGAAGGCGGTCTACGGCGGGTCGAGGAGGCCGTTCGCCGGGCCGAGGACTCGCAATGGCGCCGGTCGAATCCGGAGGCCCTGTCGCGGGCCAGGGGAACGGTGGAGCAGATCCGGTCCGCGATCAGCCAGCTGGAAGGCCAGGTCTCGCGCGCGCAGGCCAGCGGCGACGCCGGCGCTCAGCAGCAGGCGGAGGAGGCGCTGGCCGCGCGGCGGTCCTGGCTCGCCGAAGCCGAGCGCACCCTGGCCGAGCTCAGCGGTTAGCTGTGTTAGCCCGGGGGGTAACCCCCGGACCCCCAGACCGGGGGGCTTCGCCCCCCGGAGCCCCCCTGCCGTCTGCTCGGGCCAGCCTCCGGCCGGCCCTCGCATCCGGCACTTCCGGGGGTCCTGTTACCCCCGGGCTTACCCCCCGGGCTTACCCCCCGGCTAATTCGTGACGCGGTAGACGTCGTAGACGCCGTCTACGGAGCGGACCGCCCGGAGCACGTGGCCCAGGTGCTTGGGGTCGCCCATCTCGAAGGTGAACTTGCTGACGGCGACGCGGTCCCTGGTCGTGGTCACGGACGCGGACAGGATGTTGACGTGCTGATCGGAGATCGCCCGGGTGACGTCGGAGAGCAGGCCGGTGCGGTCGAGCGCCTCCGTCTGGATGGCCACGAGGAACAGCGAGCCCTCCCGCGGCGACCAGTGCACCGTGACCACCCGCTCGGGCTGGGACTCGATCAGGTGGCGGAGGTTGACGCAGTCGGCCCGGTGCACGGAGACCCCGTTGCCGCGGGTGACGAACCCGGTGATCGGGTCGCCGGGCACGGGGGTGCAGCACTTGGACAGCCGCGCCCATACGTCGGCCGAGCCCTCGACGACAACCCCCGAGTCTCCCGCGGGCATCGGCTTCGGCGCGCGGGTGAGCAGCGTCGCCTCGGCCAGGTCCTCCTGCGCCCCCGCGATGCCGCCCGCCGACTTCACCAGCTTGGCCACGACCGACTGCGCGCTCACGTGACCCTCGCCGATCGCCGCGTACAGCGATGACAGGTCCGCGTAGCGCAGGTCCTGGGCGATCGCCAGCAGCGCGTCGCCGGTGGCGAGCCGCTGAAGCGGCAGTCCCTGCTTGCGCATGGCCCGCGCGATCGCGGACTTCCCGGTCTCTGCGGCCGCCTCCCGGCGCTCCTTGGAGAACCAGTGCCGGATCTTGTTCCTGGCGCGGGCGCTCTTGACGAACAGCAGCCAGTCCCGGCTGGGCGCCGCGTCCTGAGCCTTGGAGGTGAAGATCTCGACGGTGTCGCCGTTGTTCAGCGGGCCTTCCAGCGCGACCAGGCGGCCGTTGACCCGCGCCCCGATCGTCCGGTGGCCGACCTCGGTATGGATCGCGTACGCGAAGTCCACCGGAGTCGCGCCCTGCGGCAGCGCGATTACCTCGCCGCGCGGGGTGAACACGTATACCTCGGCGGCGCCGAGGTCGAACCGGAGCGACTCGAGGAACTCGGCCGGGTCGGCGGTCTCCCGCTGCCAGTCGACCAGCTGCCGGAGCCAGGCCATGTCGGCGGTGCCGCGACCGCCCGCGGTCGTCTCCTCCTTGTACTTCCAGTGCGCGGCCACGCCGTATTCCGCCCGCTGGTGCATGCCCCAGGTCCTGATCTGCAGCTCGACCGGCTTGCCCTCGGGGCCGATCACGGTCGTGTGCAGGGACTGGTACAAGTTGAACTTCGGCATCGCGATGTAGTCCTTGAACCGCCCGGGTACCGGATTCCACCGGGCGTGGACCGTGCCGAGAGCCGCGTAGCAGTCCCGCACGGAGTCGACCAGCACGCGGATTCCCACCAGGTCATAAATGTCATCAAAGCCGACATTCCTGGCTATCATCTTCTGGTAAACCGAGTAGTAGTGCTTCGGTCGCCCGGTCACCCGCGCCTTGATCTTCGCCTCGCGCAGGTCCGCGGAGACGTACTCGACGACGTCCTGGAGGAAGACGTCGCGCCTCGGCGCGCGCTCGGACACCAGCCGCGCGATCTCGTCGTAGCGCTTCGGGAACAACGTGGCGAACGCCAGGTCCTCAAGCTCCCACTTCACGGTGTTCATCCCGAGCCGGTGCGCGAGCGGCGCGAAGATCTCCAGCACCTCGCGAGACTTCCGCTCCTGCTTCTCCCGCGGGAGGTAGCGGAGGGTCCGCATGTTGTGCAGCCGGTCCGCCAGCTTGATCACGAGAACCCTGATGTCGCGCGACATCGCGACCACCATCTTGCGGACCGTCTCGGCCTGGGCCGCCTCTCCGTACTTGACCTTGTCGAGCTTGGTCACCCCGTCGACCAGCGTGGCGACGTCGTCGCCGAAGTCGCGGCGCAGCTCGACGAGCGTGTAGGCGGTGTCCTCGATGGTGTCATGCAGGAGCGCCGCGCAGAGCGTCTCGTGATTCATGCCCAGCTCGGCGAGGATCGTGGCCACGGCGAGCGGGTGGGTGATGTACGGGTCGCCGCTCTTGCGCACCTGGCCCGCGTGCTGGCGAGCGGCGACGTCGTAAGCGCGCTCGATGAGCCGCACGTCCACCTTGGGGTGCGTGGCGCGTACCGTCTTAATCAGCGGCTCGAGCACCGGGTTGGCGCCGCCGCCCCGCGGCGCCCCGAGCCTGGCCAGCCGGCGGCGGACGGCGGCGGCGCCCGCGGCGGCGGCGCTCGTGTCGCCTCCGGGCGCGGCCCTGGCCGGCAGGACGCTGCCGCGGCCTCCCCGGGCCGGCAGCGCGCCATTGCGCGTGCGCCCCGCCGGAGCGGCCTTCGCGGGGCGTGCCGTGCCGGGCGGACCCCCGGCGGGGCGGGCGTCGGCCACCGCGCCGTCAGCAGGCGCGCCATCAGGCACCGCACCGTCGGCCACCGCGCCGTCGGCCACCGCGCCGTCAGCAGGAGAGTCATCAGCGGGCGAGTCATCGGCAGGCGAGTCGTCAGCAGGCGCGCCACTGGCGCGCGAGTCGCTCGCCGATCGCGGCGCCTCGCCGGACTCGCCGGGCGCAGCCGGGGTCGGCGCCACCCCGCCATCCGCCGCGGACAGCTCTGGTTCGGTCTGTTCCTGCTGTCCAGCGGCGACTCGGGTGACGTCGGTTCCGGCCGTTCCGGCCGTTGCTACGTCACCGGCCACATGCGCTCCTCACGTACGCCGAAGTCTCTAGTCTATCGATGGTCGAATAATGACGTGCCGATGCTGTCTGTCACACCGTGAGCAACGAGCGGACCTCCAGGCCAGACAGCCTCGTGCGGCCATCAAGAAAGCCCAGCTCGAGCAGGACCACGATCGCGGCGACCTCTGCGCCGCTCCGGCGGACCAGCCTGGCCGTGGCGGCGGCGGTCCCGCCCGTGGCCAGAACGTCGTCCACGACGAGTACCCGATCGCCAGGACTGAACGCGTCCGTATGCACCTCGATGGTGGCGGTACCGTACTCGAGCTGATA
>WNFN01025747.1_pt1 | contig 17913 bp, 19 predicted proteins | sample 5400161 | NCBI WGS metagenome assembly WNFN01 (sample SAMN13153353, study PRJNA577476) | soil metagenome | isolation source: 80 cm saprolite on Douglas fir-dominated hillslope | place: USA:California | collected 2013-09-17 | reverse complement strand
AACGTCGGATCACATTCTTCTTGCGGTCGACAAAATGAAGGTCACCGTGGGCATCACGCGAAACGATGTCGCCGGTGTGAAACCATCCGCCCTTCCACACCTCAGTGGTCGCCTCGCTATTCTTCAGGTATTCGCGAAAGAAGCCATACCGAGGATTTGCACCGGCACGTCGTACCAATAGTTCACCCGGCGCGTCACCTTGCACTTCGTTTTCATGCTCGTCGACGATTCGCACGTCTACTTCCGGTGCGGGCCGGCCGATGCAACTCGTCCCGATCTTGCGCGGCTCGCGACTGGCTGCAACGACACCGCCGCTGCCGGTTTCCGTCATCGCCCATGCCTCCAGCAGCGGAAAACCGAAGCGCGCTTCGAACGGTCCATGGAGCTGCTTGTCGACGCCGGCGCCAAAGCCGAACCGAATGGAATGAGACTTGTCCAACTCCGACGGCTGGGCCCCCATCAGCATCGACGGCATGACGCCCAGATAGTGCAAACAGGTCGACCGGCTCGCGCGTACGGAATCCCACCAACTGCGCGGGTGGAAGCGATCGACCATCGTCAGGCATCCCCCTGTCGTCACCATCGCCATTACCGAGACCGCCATGGCATTCATATGGAAGACAGGAAGCGGCGTGATCATCCGCTCCGCGTCCATCCGCAAACTGATCAGACCGCCCACGTCGCGGTACCAGTCGCCCGAATGCAGGAAGTACTCATTTGTCAGTACGCAGCCCTTGGGTTGCCCTGTGGTTCCGGACGTATAAAGCAGCGCGCATTCAGTAGATTGCCCGCCGTCGACCGATTGCCGCGCACCGTCAAATGGTGCGGGAACATCGCCAGAAACGACAACCACCGGAATAGGCCGGCCGCTGTTACGCGCCGCCATTTCCACCTCGTCGCGTCGTTCAGCCAGCACAAACGCCGCGTTCATCTCGGAATGGGCGATGATGTATTCGAGCTCGCTCAATCTCAAGTCGGGGTTCATCGGTACGACCGAAGCACCCAGGCTGTTCAGGGCGAACCAGATTTCGAGGAAGACCGGGCGATTCTGCAGGAGAAGACCGACCCTGTGTCCCTCCCCATATCCTCTTGCCGCGAATACGGCCCACCATTGCGCGACCCGCTGCATCATGGAACGGTAGCTGATCTCGCCGGCCTCGATGCCATAGATGGTCGCCGTCTCATCAAGAACGTTGAGGAACGCAGCGCCCTGTCGCCGGAGAGCCGTGTCGCGGAAGCGTGAGAAAACCGTCTCGCTGGCCAAGGTGCATCTCACATGAATAGTTGGATGTTGCTGAAGGGCGCGTCGAAGTTGATCAAGTCGATGCGCTTGAGTCTGATCTTCAGGTCGTTGTCGACAACGACCAGTTCGTGGGAAGCCCAACCGGAAAAACGTTCAAGCACGTCACCGCGTGTCTCCGTATAGATGTAGGCGGTCCGCGCCTTGAAACTGCCGGCGTTAGGGTCGCATTCGATGATTTGCGGCGCCTGTAGCAGATGATGGCAACGGCTCTTCGGCTTTTGGCTGAAGGTTCGCTCGCCCGACAGCCTCTCGACTCGAACCTTGAGCAGCAGCAGATCCTCATACATGAGGGAAGGCTGCAGGACAGGATCCTCCTGCGCCCATTCCAGCGGCAGCCAGTAGCGTCCCTCGGGGTGGAACAGCTCCAGCCAGGTTTCCCACTGCATCGAATCGAGAAGTCCCGCCTCCCGATAGATAAAATCGACGATTGCTTTCTCGTTCACGACGTCACCCCTGTCCGCCCGCCCATATCCGCAGTCATGAATTGCGCCCAGGCGTGATACTGGTTGCGCATCTGCCGTTCAGACGTACCATTGATCACGGCGGCGACGTTCTTCTCTTCTCCCGCCTCATAGAGACGCTGCAAGTTAACCCACTGATTGCCGTTGGATAGCAGGCCTTCTTGCGCCCGTTCGTACATCTCAAGATCGTCGTGGCCGACGATCGACGTCGGCGCATTGATGAAGCGGTTGTACATCAAAGCGCGCTCGTACAACTTGTCCGGCGCGCCGACCAGGCGAAACACCCAGCTCTCAACCAGCGTCCTGTCCACGGCAACCGGAATGAAGTTCCGCAGGATTTGCACGGAGTTTTTGACCATGATGTTCGGGAAATAGACGGTGTTGTGCCGCACCTCACCGAGAATCTCTCGAGCCCGCGTCTCTCCGTAGGCAGAAACCATTTGGTCGAAATAACCCGCGATGTCCGAATAATCCGAGTGAATTGAGCCCGCCACGCCAGTGTGTCCGTGCCCGTTCGGCCAAATCCTGATTCCGGATTGCTCGTAGAATTCGTACGGGCTCATGAAGGGGCCGTAGAGCTGCACGGCCATGGGCGTTTCTTTCGAATCGCCTTGCTCACGCTTCCAGACTTTTATCGCCGTTCCCGCCGAACTCTCATGGGCCACCATGGGGTGACACGTGTCCGTCTGATTCTCGACCAACATCTTCCAGTTGCAGGTGTGCATGTAGCGGATCGGAGCAGCCTGAATAACGAGTTTTCCCTCGGGTGACCGATCCACCATGTTGTCGATCGTCGACAGGCTTTCGCCAAAATAATCCTCAAAGGAAGGGCCGCCGTCGTTCACTTTGGCAAAAATGAAATCGCGGTAGACGGCGACGTTCTTGACCTTCGCAAGCCCCTCGCTGGCCGGCATTTCTTCGAAGCCGGTTCCGTCGTAACCCTTCTTGAGCGGAATGGCGAGGAGAGAGCCATCCGTCTTGAACGACCACGCGTGGTAGGGGCAGCGGAAAAATTTGCCCGTATTTCCACATGGCTCCGAGGCGATCTTGGTCCCCTTATGCGGACAGCGGTTGTGGAAGATGTTGATCGCGCCGTCACTGTGGCGGACCGCTAGAACAGGCTGTCGTCCTATGCTTGCGGTGATGAAATCGCCGGACTTGGCCAATTGGCTCGCATGCCCGACATAGACCCAACTGTTCGGAAAAAGATGCTCTAGTTCGAGCTCAAAGATTTCGGGATCGACATAAACGTCGCGATGAACCTCACGGTCCCTCACCAGAGCCTGAATGGCGAATGCATTGTTCCTGTACATGTCTACCTCGTTTGGTCGGCACTAAATATCGAGCACAAGCCGTGGGGATTTCGCACGCGAGACGCAGATCTGCATGACCTTGTTGGATGCCTTCTCGTCATCGCTGAGAATGACATCACGATGATCGGGAACGCCCGAAACGATGCCGCACTGGCAGACACCGCAATCGCCTCTCTTGCAGTCGTAAAGAGGATCAAGGCCGGCTTTCTCGAGAGCGTCGATGATGGACTCATCGGCGGCGACCTCGATGACTTGTCCGCTGGACGATATCTCCACCTCGAACGCCGTATTCTCGGAGGCAATTGGATCAGATTTGAAGAGTTCGTAGTGGACGTGCTCCTGGGGAACGCCCTGCTCTGCCGCAGCTTGCTTGACGGCTTCGATCATGCCGGACGGTCCGCAAACGTAGACGTGCGCGTTCGACGGACCGTCCTTGAGGGCCGCGCGGATATCCAACCGAGTTTCATCGCAGTCGTGATGCACGGACAGGGCTGCTGCGCAAATCGTGCGCATCTGCGGCAGGAACGCCAAACTTTCCGGCGTGCGGCCTGCGTAGTGTACCCGGTAGGGCGTTCCGCGCGCGTTCAACACCGCCGCCATCGACAGGATGGGCGTGATTCCAATCCCCCCCGCAAAGAGGATTGCCGGAGCATCCTTCTCGTGCAAACGAAAATGGTTGACCGGTGCGGACACGCTCACCACGTCACCGACTTTTAACGAGTGCATGAACCGGGAGCCGCCGCTGCCCTTCTCCTCAAGAAGGACCCCAAGGCCCCAACGCGACTTGCCGAGCTCGGGCAACGCCATCAGCGAATACGGGCGATTTCCCCCACCCGGAAGCGAAACACGAACATGCGCACCGGCTTCCCAATCAGGTAGAACGCCCTGCTCCTTTACAAACACGAGACTTCGGACGACTGGCGTCTCCGCTGAAAACGACTGCAGTTTGAGCCTGATTTCGTCCACGGTGGTCTCTGGCATGAATATGCGGATGCATATGTTTATACATTTAGTATTTTGCTGTCAACGGGCGGTGGCGCGGCGCGAGCGTGAGGCAGCCGCTTTCGGCTGCTTTTTGCCGTTGGATCTTTCTCCCTCCGGGATCACGTAGTGCGCGGCTCGCTCGCACTGAGAGCGAGAAGCCCGGTTCTAAAGTTTTCCGCGTCACGCCCCACGCTCCGCCTGTTGCGTCGACGCGGCGCGGACATCCACTGGCAAAGCTTCGCGGCCGTCCGGGGAAAAGTCTTGAAGGACGCCTACCTTGGCGAAGCGCGTCGCCACTGTTAGATATGATGACGGAATCGCAGGTCGGTCCGGATCCGGAAAACAGAAGACCGTACAGGCTGTTGGGTGCTCAGCCCGCTCGACTGGGCAAAGTGACTCTGCTAGGATTTATCCGGATAGTGCAATACTCACTGCGAAAGCACGACATCGCAAGCCCATGGCAAAACTCAAGAAAGCAAAAAAGAAGATCGCCGCAAAGGGCAATGGCAGCGTGATGTCGCTCACGGACCAGGCGTACGAGGCAATCAAGGAGAAGGTGATCACGCTCTATTTTCTGCCTGGTCAATATCTCAACGAGGCCGCGATCTGCGATCTTCTGGATCTAGGTCGAACTCCCGTCCATCAGGCTCTGCAACGGCTTCAACTCGAAGGACTGATCGACGTCGTCCCGCGCAAGGGCGTCATCATACAGCCTGACTCCATCAGTCAGATATTGGAGTTTCTCGACGCACGGATGGTTGTGGAAGCGGAACTGGCACGATCGGCGGCGACGCATGCGACGGCGGACGACATAAGGGATCTGCAATCGATCTTGGATACGCATAGCGAGGGCAGCCACGCGGGCAACGAGATAAACGCCTTTGTAGAGTGCGATCATGCCTTTCATACCAAGATGCATCAGATTTCCCGCAGCCGGGTTCTGGGAGATTTCGCAAAAACGCTTCACGAGCGCTGCACGCGCTCATGGTACCTCCATCTTTGGCAGACGCTGGATACCGATGCCTCAGACAAACAGCACCGCAAGATTCTCAAGGCGATCAAGGCCCACGACGCGGATGGCGCGGCCAAGGCGCTGCGCGATCATTTAACCAGCCTCAGGGAGCGCGTGGCCCTGCTGCAGAATTCGCCTGTAAGGAACTTTCTGCACCTTGAACGGCCCAATCCAGGCTTGTCCAAGCAAAAACAGGCGTCCTGACGCGACCTGTGAAACAGCCGAAAGCCCGGCCTTTTTCAATACCAGCCCGCCAGCAGACCTGCCGAACCAACGCCGGGAATCGTGGGATTCGCGACGCAAGCCAATGCCATAGCCCGGGGGCATTTTTCGCTTTCCAAAACACATCACGTGAAATATCATGATATGTGGCGGCCGGGCAGTCCGGTCGTTCTTGCGAGGGCATAAAGATGAACCTTCCGGCTGGTGCACCAAGCCTCGACGAACTGCTGATCGAGACGGATTCGGTTCCGTGGCGCGCAAAATCGCTTGCAGGTATTCACGAAAAGATGCTGTGGCGTGACGAGGCGACAGGCGCCTCAGTCGCCCTGATCAAGTTCTCCAAGGGAGCCAGCATTCCCGAACCGCATATGCACGCCTCCAACCAGATGATGTTCTGTCTTTCGGGGCACTACGAGTACACCCGCACCGGCGTGACGCTGAAAGCCGGCAGTTTCTATTGCAATCCGAAAGGTAATGTACACGGGCCGACCCTGGCGCACGAAGAAACCGTGGTGGTCGAGATCTATGATGGTCCGCACTACCCGGTAAAACCCTCCTGGTACACCGACGAACGCGACGCCCACTGATGCCGTGCTATCGGATAGCCTGGTCATGAGCCAATCACTGGTCGTAGCATCGAGCGAGTTGGCGGGTTTTGTGCAGAGGTTGCTGGTCGCGGCCGGAACGCCGGCGCCGGAGGCGAACATCGTGGCGACAGCCTTGGTCGATGCGGACATCGAGGGGCTGCCATCTCACGGAACGATGCTACTACCGATGTATCTGGACCGCATCGGCGCGAAATCGGTGAATCCGGCGGCACAAGGAAAGATCGTTTCAGACACGGGAACGCAACTGGTCATCGATGCCGAGAACGCTCTGGGTCATGTCGTCGCCAAACAGGCGGTCGAGCTCGTGGTGGCCCGTGCGCGGGCAAAGGGAATGGCGGCCGTAGCCGTCCGGAACGCCTTTCACTTCGGGGCCGCCGGCCGGTTTGCGCGCCAAATTGCGCTGGGCGGTTGCGCCGGCATCGTCATGGCGAACACACGCCCGTTGCTGCCTGCGCCCGGCGGGGGCGAGCGTGTTGTCGGCAATAATCCGCTCGCAATTGCGGTTCCCACCCAGGACGAACCGATCGTGCTCGACCTCGCCCTGAGCGCGGGTGCCATGGGCAAGATTCGGCTGGCCGAGAGCCAGGGGCGCCCCCTTCCCGATGGGTGGGCGGCCGACGATCAGGGTGTGCCGACCAACGACCCCACCGCCGCCATCAACGGCATGCTGCTTCCTGCCGCCGGCGCCAAGGGCTTTGGGCTTGCGGTCATGATCGATTTGCTGGCTGGGGGACTTTCATCGGGAGCTATCGGGGACGCCGTGCAGCCGCTCTACGGTGACCTGGCAAAGCCGTATGGCTGTTCGAATCTGTTTCTCGCCATCGATATTGCCGGCTTCCGGCCGGTCGAGGAATTCGCCGCGCAGGCTGCCGAGTTCGGGCAAAAAATAAGGTCGTCTCGCCGCGCGCCTGGCGCAGGAGATATCCGCATGCCCGGAGATCGGGCCGTCAAGGCCCATCGGGAGTTTTCCGGCGATCTTTCGGTCGCGGCGCCGACGGTGCAGGCTCTGCGCGACGCCGCGCAACGACTAAGCGTGCCCATTCCCCAACAACTCATCGCATAAGCAGGACCTCAAATGCCCAAACAGAAGATTACGAGCGAAAAACTCCGCCAACCGAACGGACATTTCGCGCAAGCGACGATGATAGAAGCAAAAGGCCGGCTGGTCTTCATCTCGGGCATGACGTCGCGCAAAGCTGACGGATCCATCGCGGGGATCGGCAACGTCGAAGAGCAGACCCGGCAAGTCTGCGAAAATCTCAAGGCGGCAGTCGAAGAAGCCGGCGGCACGCTGGACGACATCTGCCGGGTCGATGTCTACGTACGCAACATGGAACATTTCGACGCGATTCACAAAGTCCGTCGAGAATATTTCACCGGCATTGCGCCGGCGTCGACCATGGTCGAGATCTGCAAGATGACGTCGCCCGACTATCTGATCGAGATCAATGCGATCGCCGTTTTGGCCGACTAAGCTGAAGGACGATGCAACATGAGGTTCGCCAATGTTCGCCTTAACGGGGCGGAGCGCCCCGGTGTCGTTGCAGACCAAGAAATCGCGCTGTTTCCGAAAACGGTCGAGGATTTCGTCGCATTCATCTCGGCGGATGCCGCGACGCGCGAGCAGACTATTCGCCGAACGCTGAAAAGCGGACCGCGCGTTCCATTAGCCCAGGCCGATCTCGCCGCACCTATCCGGCGCTTTCGCCGCGATGTTCTGTGCACGGGTTGGAACTACTGGGACCATTTCGAAGAAGGTTTTGGCAAGCGCGAAGGTCAGGACGTCGAGCGACCGAAGGCGCCCACTTTCTTTTCAAAATCACCGGAATCCGTCATCGGCCCCAATGATCCAATTGCCTATGACGAGCGGATCTCGCGGAAGTGGGATTATGAGGCTGAACTCGTCGTCATTATTGGCCGAGGCGGTCGCAGCATTCCCAAGTCGCAGGCACTCGATCACGTGTTTGGGTACTGCCTCGCCAACGACATTTCGCAACGCGATCTGCAGAGGCGTCATGGCGGTCAGTGGTTGAAGGGTAAGAGCATCGACGGCACGATGCCCTTGGGACCCTATATCGTGACGGCGGACGAACTGGACGTCCGCAAGATCCGGCTGCGCTGCGAGGTGAACGGTCAAACTCTGCAGGATGCCGTCATCGCGCAGATGGCGTTTCCGATCGAGGAGCTGATCGCCGAGCTTTCGTTCGGCATGACTCTCCATCCAGGCGACGTCATTCTGACGGGAACGCCCAGCGGCGTCGGCAATGCCCGCGAGCCGCAACTGTTTCTGAAAGATGGCGACGAGGTCATCGTCCGGGGCGAAGGCCTCGGCGAACTCAGGAACGTCCTGACTGCACGGGACCTTGCCGGAACTTCGGACGTCAACCTCGGCTGACGCGCCATCATTTTTTGCCGAGCAAACGGGCGGGATTGTCGCAAAAGATCGCTTGTCTGGTGCGCGGGCTGGTCTGCGCCAGTTGCTGATGCGGCTGCAGCAAACCCATCGGAAAAGGCCAGTCCGACCCGAACAAGACCCTGTCGTGACCGAAAGTCCCGGCAGCAAGATGCAGGGCGACATCGTCATGCGCGATGCAATCGACGCAGAAGCGGCGGAGCGCGCGTTTGGGCGCCTCCAGTGTGAGATCCAATCCGGGACGCGCCGTTGCCTGGCCGCGCTCCCATCGTCCCGCCAGCGCCGCCGTGGTGCCCCCCGCGTGCGCCAGACAGATCGTCATCTGTGCATAGCGCTCCAAGATGCCGGCGAAAATCAAATGCGATGCACCAATTGCGGTTTCGGTCGGATTACCCAGCAGATTGTGGAGGTAAAACGGGTCGAGCCTCGGATCGCAACCCTCGCCCGGATGCAAAAACAGGAATCCGGAAGCATCGTGCAAACTTTGCCACAACGGCATTAACTCGGCCGCTGACAGGACATGTTCGGTCCCGCCCGCAGCCATCGAGAAACGCGTGTGGCCCTTTGCGATCTTTTCTGCCGCAATGCCGGCGGCCAGGTCGGGGTGCCCGACAGGCAAGTGGAATAGCGGTGCCAACCGTAAGGGATGAGCGGCGGGGATGACCGACAGGCCCTCATTAAGCGCAGCGACCCAGCGTGCGGCGCTGCTTCTATCGAGTTGCGGCCGGTACACCGGCGGTGGGACAGATATCCAGGCATTTTCGACCCGGTTCTTATCCATCCATTCCAGCAGATCGAGCGGCTTGAACAAACTCCTAATGCCGACGGGATGACCGTCCACGGAGAATTTGCCCGATGGTTTATCCCAGACCACCCCTTCGAAATCCGCCAAGCCGGCTTCCGCCGCGGGGATCAAATGGGCATGAACGTCTAGCAGGATTTTTTCCATTACAGAGTCTCGTTATGTCGCCGCAGGAAATTTGCCATTCTGTCTGCGCTGGTGGTCCCGCAGCAGCATCGGCCATGGACCATAGCTCCTATTCCGGTTTGATGCCCGCCTTGGCAATCACCTCTTTCCAGGCACGGGATTCCTGTTCGATGCGGTTCGCCAGTTCGGCCGACCCCTCTGCCGCAACGGTAATGCCGACCGCTGCAAGGCTGTCCTGGATGTCCCGATCGTTCAGGACGCTTGCCACCGCCTGTTCGATCTGCGCGCGCACCGGCTCCGGGGTTTGCTTGGCTACCATCACGGCGAACCACGCACTGCTGTCGAATCCGGGAAGCGCCGCCTCGGCGACCGTCGGCACGTCCGGCAGCAGCGACGTTCTGGCGCGCGAGGTCACGGCAAGCGCGCGAAGCTGGCCTGCCCTGATCTGTTCCAGCACTGACGGCAGATTGTCGAACATGATCTGGACCTGGCCGCCGATGAGATCGGTGACGGCCGGGGCGCTTCCCTTGTAGGGAATATGCACGATATCGATGCCGGCAAGCTGGCGAAACATCTCGCCGGTCATGTGGCCGTTGGACCCGTTGCCCTGGGAAGCATAATTAAGGGAGCCCGGCTTCGACTTGGCCAGAGCGATCAGGCTTTTCAGATCTGTCGCTGCGACCTTTGGATTGATCACGATCACGTTGGGAACGGCCCCAGTGCGGGAAACCGGGGCAAGATCGCGGCCGGCATCATAGCTGAGCTTCGGATAGAACAACGGATTGAGCGTCAACGCGCTCGATGCCACCGCGAGTAGCGTGTAACCGTCAGCCGGCGCATGCACGACCGCATTGATCCCAATGCCGCCGTTGGCGCCGGGGCGATTTTCCACAATCACCGTCTGACGCCACAGATCACCCAGTTTTCGCGCCAGCGAACGGGCGATAATGTCGCTCGTTCCGCCGGCTTGATATGGAGAGATGATCGTCACCTGGCGACTGGGGAATGTTTCGGCGCGCGCCGACATGTCCCGATCGCCGATCACCAGGAACAAAACCAGCATTATCACCGTCGAACAGAACGATGCGTTCTTAGGCCTCAAGCGGCACCTCCTGTACGGGACCTCGACTGTGGTACGCCAACCCGTGGCGTGTCGTTCGACCGTCAGCAACGTTACGGCAATATCGGCTGTTCAGGCAGGAAGCCGGGAACGAATATCTGCTCGGCAGTCAGCTTTTCTCCTGAAACCTCGATATTCTTGTTGATGAAATCGACCGTACTTTTCATCTTCTCGGGCGAGGCATATCCGTAGCCGTGCTTGCTGACGTCGTCGGAGAGCGCGACGCGACGCAGAATGTTGATTTCCTCGAGAACGATCTGCGGATCCAGCGCCTTGACATACTCCAACTGGATCTTGGCCGCCTCTTCCGGATGCTCGAACGTATACTTCCATCCGCGCAGCGACCCGCGCACGAACTTCTTCACGACGTCTGGATTCTTCTTGAGGAACTCCTCCCCCACGCCGATCGAATTGGCGTAAATGTCGAGGCCAAAATCGCCCGCGAACAGGCAAACCGGTTTGGCGGTGGGGATAGCCCTCTTGATGGAAGGTTCACTCATGATGAAGACGTCGATCGCCGGCACCTTGCCCGCCGCCAGCATCGGTACCCGCGCGGCCGCATCGATGTTCGTGACCTTCATGGTCTTGCTGTCGATCCCGTTCATTTCCATGAAGGCCGCCCAGATCTTCGGCACAAATGAAGCCGTGCTTGATCCCAACTCAAGGTTCGCGAGCTTCTTCGGTGAATCGATATTCGCTCCCGGATCCAGGCTAAAAATGCAGTACGGCGCCTTTTGATAGTTGACCGCCACAATCTTGACGGTCGAAGCATTGTTTCCGGCCGCGACAAGGCTTGGAATATCGATAAAACCGAATTCGGTCGTCCCGGTCGCGACCGACCGGATGGCGTCGGCGGTGCCCTTGGAAGGAAGAATGCTGACGTTCAAGCCTTCTTGTTTGTAAAAACCTTTGCCCAGCGCGACGTACCAGGGCGCGTGACGGCCCAGGCTGATGAAATCGAGGGCAAACTTTACGCCCCGATCCTGCGCCTGCGCAGCGCTCGAAACGAGACAAGCCGCGCCTATCAGCAACGACGACAATCGTTTGAACATCTCACACTCCTTCTCGAGAATATGGCTTCCTCGGAAACATGCCTTGCTTGGCGCCCACGGCGACTGAGCGGTGCACCAAATTGACAACTAAGATATCATAAGATATTTCAGATGAAAGACAGAACTTTTCGATTTCTGCCGCGACACGTTCCGGGCCTCGGCTATCGAAGATCGCCCCAGTGATCGCGCAATCGGATTGGTCTTCAAACGCAATTTTTGGGCCACCTGCCGAAGTGCGGCCGGGGCGGCAAGTTGAAACGGATCAATGGCTTTCGGATCGGTCGATCGCGTCAGAAAGGTCTTCGCTTCGGAGGAGCTTCTCACCCGAAGCAGCGATCCCGTCGTCGCACTAGATGATGCCAGCTTCGACTTTGAACAGGGGCAGCTCATTGCCTTGCTCGGTCCAAGCGGGTGCGGCAAGACGACCTTGCTGCGGATCATCGCGGGACTGATCGCCAAGACGTCCGGCTCGATCGAAATCGGCGGCAGGGACGTGACCGAGCCGCTCGGGGACTATGGATTCGTCTTCCAGGCTCCGAGCCTGATGCCTTGGCGTTCGGTCATCGAAAACGTACTGTTTCCGATGGAAATATTGGGGCGCCGCGATCAGGCGGCCCGTCAGCGTGCAGCGGACCTTCTAGATCTAGTCGGGCTGTCAGCATTCCTGCAGGCACGCCCGCACCAATTGTCGGGAGGAATGCAGCAGCGCGTGGCGCTCTGCCGCGCGCTCATCCATCGGCCGCAATTACTGCTGATGGACGAGCCGTTCGGGGCGCTGGATGAATTTACCCGGCTTGAAATGAACGACCTGCTGCTGCGAATAAGGCTCGAGACCAAAGCAACCGTCCTGTTCGTGACCCACTCCATCTCCGAAGCCGTTTACCTGTCCGACAAGGTGCTGGTGTTCAGCAAGCGGCCGGCTCGGGTGGCGAGGGAAGTCATCATCGACCTGCCCTATCCTCGCGTTCAGCAAGTCCGGTTCACGCCGGAATTCACGGGCTTTGAGCGCACGGCCAGCGAGGCGCTCGGCGTCATTCCACCGCAAGACCAGGCGATACCGGTGCTCCCATGAGAACACGGGTCGCCTCGCAAGTCGGGTACCCGCTTCTTGGCGTGCTGCTCATCTTGGTGACGTGGCTGCTGATCTGCTGGATCGGCAATCTGCCGACCGTCGTGCTTCCAACTCCGGACAAGGTTCTCCGTGCCTTCATCGACCGCTTTGATCTGCTTGTCAGCGAGGGCTGGTTCACCCTGAAGGAGACGTTGGGAGGGTTCCTCCTCGCCTTGTTGATCGGCTTGCCGATCTCGATAGGGATCGCCAACTCGCGACCTCTGAACCTGATGTTCTATCCACTGCTGGTGGCGCTGCAATCGGTGCCGAAGGTGGCGCTGGCACCGATCGTCATGATCTGGCTCGGCACCGGCATGCAGTCGAAACTTGCCATCGTGTGGCTGGTCGCGTTTTTTCCCATCATTGTGGATACCACGGCAGGCCTAAGGGCAACGCCGAAAGAACTGCTTGAACTGGCCCGAAGCCTGCGCGCCAGTCCGATGCAAATCTTCCTGAAAATTCAATTCCCGGCCGCACTGCCATTCGTCCTGACCGGCGCCAAGGTCGGTATGACCCTGGCGGTGATCGGCGCCGTGATCGGCGAATTCGTCAGCTCCAGCGAGGGGCTCGGCTACCTCCTGCTCAGCGCGACGTCGCAGCTCGATACACCGCTTGCATTTGCTGCTTTATTTGCTCTCTCACTGCTCGGCATTCTCTCCTATCTTCTGGTCGAGCTCGCCGAATTACTGGTGGCATCGTGGCTACCGCCATCATCGCAGAGACATTGAGGCAGCCATGCACCCCTGCGAGACCCAACAGGAGTCTTGAACAATGCGTGTCCGGTTCGACTTTGAAGGCAGCGTACTCACGATAACGGGCGGCGCAAACGGGATCGGAAGGGCCTTGGCCGTCTCCGCTGCTGAAGCTGGCGCGCGTGTCGTCATTCTGGATCTGGACCAGGGCGCCATGGACGCCACGGCCCGGCCAAACCCGCGCATCGCGGCGATGCATCTCGATGTCGGAGACCGCGATGCCGTGATCTCGACGTTCGGCCGCATCCAGCGCGAGTACGGACGTATCGATGGTCTGGTCTGCGGTGCCGCGATTCAGCCTCGCACGGCGGTGCACGAGATGGATCCAGCTGAGTGGCGCAAAGTCATAGCCGTCAATCTGGACGGCGTCGTCTGGTGCTATCAGGCCGTCATCGGCGGCATGATAGCGCGCCGGAGCGGCAGCATCGTTGCCTTCACGTCGGGATTGGCCGGACAAGGATGGCCCCTGGCATCGGCATATGCGGCCAGCAAGGGTGGCTTGATCGCTTTTGTAAAGAGTGCCGCCAAGGAGGTCGCACAGCACAGGGTTCGTTTCAATCTGATCGCGCCGGGCGTGATCGATACCCCACAGTACCGGGCGGCCAATGCCGGCGAGGATAACGAGCGGTGGCGCGCCTCGACAGGGATTGGCGATCCCGAGGATGTCGTCGGACCGCTGATGTTTCTGTTGTCCGATGCCGCAACAATGACCGCGTCGACTTTGAGCCGAGACACGGCCTATTCGGCAAAGGATCGTTAGAACGATGGAAAAGTCCCCAATGAAGCCCGTGATCATCGTCGGCGCCGGCCCGGTCGGCTTGACCACAGCTTTGGCGCTGCAATTCTACCGGATACCATTCGAGCTGTTCGAAGAGGACGAAGGCCTTTCCAGCGACACGAAGGCTGGAACGATCTTGACCAGAACACTCGAAGCCTTCCGGCGCTGCCTCAGTTCGAACCGAACTTCTCGCGCAGGAGACCCGCTACCCCTTCGTGATCAACCTTCCGCAGCATCATCTAGAACCGATCCTGCATCACGGACTTGAAGATAAGGCACCCGGTCGGACCCATCTGCGCCACAAGTTCGTCGAATTTGCTAACACCACTGAAGGCGTGATGGCGAAGTTTGAAACGCCGGAGGGCGTGCGTGAGTTCGAGGGGTCTTATCTGCTCGCATGCGATGGAGGTCGCAGCACCGTTCGCTCATTGCTGGATATTCAGGTCGAGGGCGATTCCCTCGATGTCCGCAATCTCCTCGTCGATGTCCGCGTGGACCTCGACATCGCCAACCCCCGTGACTATCCATACCTTGCCTACTTCGCGGATCCCGAGGAGTGGATGATCCTGGTCCGGCAGCCACATTGCTGGCGCTTCCTGTTTCCGCTTCCCGCCACCGCGCCGGAGCCGGATAATGAGGCCTTGAAGGCGAAAGTTCTTAAATTCATCGGGCCGGTCACCGAAATTGAGATTCTCAACAAGATTGTCTATCGAATTCATCATCGGATCGCGACAAGCTGGCGATCGGGCCGGATCTTGCTGATGGGAGACGCCGCGCATCTCATCACCCCGATGTGGGCGCTTGGGCTCAACACAGGAATTCTCGACGCGATAAGTCTGCCGTGGCGCCTCGCCTGGGTTGCACGCGGGTGGGCCGACGACGCGCTGCTCGATGGCTACGGACGCGAGCAACAGCCGGTCGCCGCCAAGGGATCCGGCGAGATGGCTGAGGCCAGTCGCAAATACATGTCCGGACAAACCGAAGACGTGAAGGCGATGTCCGGCGATGCCTGGGCTAACGCGATGACGCGGACCATGCTCGGTGTTCGCCTTGACGTCGATCAATCCGGCGACTGGTCCATGGTGAAAACAGAGAAGGGGCCAGTCCGCGTCGGCGAACGAATTCCCGACTGCACTTTGCAGGGGCCGCAAGGCAGGCCGATCCGGCTTCACGAACTGATGGACGATTCGTTTGTCGCCCTCTACTTCGCCGACGCGCGTCGGCGTCCGGAGATTCCACAAGATGCTCCGGGTCTGAAACATCGCATCGTTTCGCGCTGGGACGCTCCACTGGATTCAGGACTGCGCGAGCGTTCGCTGTTCGATGTGGGCGACCTTTTTCGTCAACGGACCGGATGCGACGTCGGTACGGTCGTTCTCGTTCGCCCGGACGATCACGTGGCCGCTATTCTTCCGATGAACGGCGCCATGGTCGAAGAACTTTACAACCGAATCGTGCGCCCCAAGCCACATACGTAGTTTTTCTCTCCGAACAGCAGAATGAGTTTCCCAAATGACAACCGATAGAAAGCTAGGCCCGATCGGCGACCGGATTTTGTTCGAGAACGAGCGCGTGCGCGTCTGGGGGGTCAATCTCGAACCCGGTCAGCGGCAACCCTGGCACAAGCACGACCTCCCCTACCTCATCGTTCCTCTTACCAAGGGCAAGAACATCATGTTCTTCGATGACGGACGCGAGAAGGAAACTAACGAAGCCGTCGGAGAGGTGCTGTGGCGCGAGCCGGGGATTCCACACGAATTGCTGAACGTCAGCGACTGGCATTACAGCAACGTGCTCATCGAAATCAAAGGCACAGAATCCTGATGTCTTGTAGGCGGCCAGCGACCTCCTTGCACCGCACAAGCAGAAGCAACTATCCCACGCCAGGATCGAAACGGATCAAGCTCAAGAGCCGCCCGATGTCGTTTTGAGGGCGAGCGGAGGGGTTTCGTGAGAAAGCACACGAATTGCAAAGGACATGGACATGCGCAATTCCAATGGTTGCTCGACGGTAGAAGCCGACGCCGCACGACGTGGACTTCGTAAACGCCAGACCGACGAAGAAGTTGGGTCGCTCTGGATGGCCAGGCCTGCAGACCACCGAGTTCGTCGCGCCCCGCTGCCATGACCGGTCGATCGGCGCGTCAGCGGGCGCAACGCGTCAACACCACCCGCTACCGTGGTTCCTTGTTCTTAGTTGTCGGCGACGTACGTGGCCTTCGACCTTGGTTGTTGGGCACCGAATCGAAATGGCACCGCGACGGCTGGCTTGCGACTTCGGCACGGATGCTTCACGGCAAATACCAACTTGGCGTCAAGGTTGTGAAGACCAAGCGCCGGGTAAAGGGCTATTTTGACCCGGCATTTCGCGACCAAACCGATTCGGACCTGGGCGCGACAGGCATCCTCTACACCCCAAAATTCTTCGATGTCTTTAATGTCGTCACAAGAAGTGGTACGAGCACGCACCTGCCCGTCGCGTAGGGATCAGAATGGCTTACGCCGGTTTCTTCTCACGATCTACATCACGCTCGAAGTTGGAATGCCCGGGCCATTCCTCGTCCTTCTTCCTGCACCACTTTAGGGCGAAACGAATGGAACGTTTCACGGTCGTCACAAGGTGGCCAACCACAGGCCTACTCCCATCCTTCGGGGATCTTCGCAGTGCGAAATCACCTAATAGATTGAAGAGGAATCAAACCATGCGACCGGCACGATTCAAAGACGAGATTAAGCGGTAAATTCACGACGAGCGAGGTTCCAGGTGCCGAAAAATACCAAGACACTTAAGGGAAGAGACAGGAGGAGGATCGAGACACGCGTCTGGCTTCAGATACTCTCCCTTGAGAGCACGATATTATCACAGTTGAATAGGGCGCTTGGCGCGGAATTCGGACTCTCGGTTGCGAAGTTTGAATTTCTTGCACAGGTGGAGCGTTATCCGGAAGGGGTCAGCCTCGGAAAGATTTCGTCAAATCTAGACGTAACGAGCGGAAATGTGTCCGGATTAGTAAGGCGACTGCTGGCCGATGGACTGATTTCCAAGAAGATGTCGAAGGAGGATCGACGATCGTTCATTGTGAGTTTTTCGCCCAAGGGCAAGGCTCTTTTCGACAAGGCCAACGTGCTGCATACAAAAAAACTTGCAGAGTGCTTTGCAGAATTTTCTTTGGATGAACTCGAGCACTCATCCACAACGCTGAGATCTTTATCGCAACGTATCCCAGAGAAACCACGATGAATGAAACAGTAAGAGCGCCGCAGGACCATGAATTGTGGTACGCCGTCCGCATTTTATCCGATCGTCATTTCTTCGAGTAGCCTCACCGGGCGTCTCTGTCTTCTTCGCCCCTCCGTCCTGCCGGACAGTTACATCCGAGTTCGTGTTGTCTCGGTCGGTTCTTCGCACCCGCACAGGACGAAGAGCGGCCGGCCGCTCTGCGTTCGCCAGTCCCCGATGCCGATAAGTTGTCTCCGAGGAAGCACAAAAAACAGATCGAGTTGCTATATCGGTAAAACAATGCGAACGCATATTCCTATAGGATCACCATCTGGGAAATCTTCGAAGCGCCGACGCTTTTGCGTCGCGATAGGGACGGGGAAATGACAACATCACTTCTGCCAGAACTGCTCTCACCTACGTTCCGAATGCAATGCTTGCCGCACGGTCTTATCGGCCGTCGGATTCATTCGGAAAGCCGTCGGTCACTGTCCGGAGCGTCGGAGTAAAACGTTGAAGCCGAAGGATCTCAGGAGTTTTCTGGCCAGTGTCGCTGCCGATCCACAGCTTAAGATTGAAGAGATCAACAGGCCGGTTCATAAGGATTACGAACTTTCAGCTATCGCCAAGCATGCG
>WNFN01209784.1_pt1 | contig 17928 bp, 18 predicted proteins | sample 5400161 | NCBI WGS metagenome assembly WNFN01 (sample SAMN13153353, study PRJNA577476) | soil metagenome | isolation source: 80 cm saprolite on Douglas fir-dominated hillslope | place: USA:California | collected 2013-09-17 | reverse complement strand
CCGTTGGCGGCGAAGATCAAGGACCGTAGTCTTCTGCCATGGGCACGCCGGTCACCTCGGTCGACTTCCACTTCGACATCATGTGCCCCTGGGCGTACCAGGCCTCGATCTGGATGCGCGACGTCAGGGACCGGCTCGGCCTGGACGTCCGCTGGCGCTTCTTCAGCCTTGAGGAAATCAACCGCGGCGAGGGCAAGAAGCACCCGTGGGAGCGCGACTGGTCCTACGGCTGGTCGATGATGCGGATCGGCGCGCTGCTGCGCCGGATCGATCCGGATCTGCTGGAGCGCTGGTACCTGGCCGCCGGCACGGCGCTGCACGTCGACGGTAACAAGCCGCACCGGCGGGAGGTAGCCGAGGCTCTCATCGGCCAGCTCGGGCTCGATCCTGCCCTGGTGGGCCAGGCCATCAACGACGCGAGCACGCACGACGAGGTGCGGGCCGACCATGACCGGGTCACGGGACTGGGCGGCTGGGGCGTTCCGACCCTGGTGTTCGGCGACGACCAGGCCCTGTTCGGGCCCGTGCTGATCGAGCCGCCGTCCGGCGCGGATGCCATCGCGCTCTGGCGGCTGCTGACAGCCTGGCTGGACTTCCCGAGCCTGTATGAGGTGCAGCGCCCCAAGCGCCCGGGCGACCTGGAGGCCATCGCGCACACGTTCCAGCCCTACGTCGAGGCCAGGGACTGGGTGACGATCCAGAAGGAGACTCCGTGAACGACCTGGCCAGGATCAGGGGTGCCCTCGAGCAGTCTTATGCCGCCATCGAGAACCTGGGCGCCGTGATGTCCGCTGCGCAGTGGCAGGTGCAGTCGCTGTGCCCGGACTGGACGGCGCGCGGAGTGGTCGGCCACCTGGCCAGCATCGAGCACATGCTGGTCGGCTGGCTGCCGGGCAGCGCCGATGAGCTGCCGCCCTTTGACCGGGTGCCGGCCTTCATGCAGCAGACAGCCGACCTCGACGACGCTGCGTTCGCCGCCCGGGTCGCCGACGTGTTCGGCCAGCGCCGCGCCGACCTGGCCGCGCTCAGCGATGATGATCTCAGCAGGCCCTCCTGGACGCCGGTCGGATCCGCCAGCTACGGCGCGTTCATGGCCATCCGCGTCTTCGACTTCTGGGTACACGAGCGTGATGTCACCACGCCGCTCGGCCTGGAGACCGAGAACGGTGACGCCCGCGCCGAAATGGCGCTCGCCGAGGTGGAACGCTCGCTCGGCTACATCGTCGGCAAGAAGGTCGGCTTGCCCGACGGGCGCAGCATCGTGTTCCACCTCACCGGGCCGCTGCATCGCGATCTATGCGTGACGGTGGCCGGCCGGGCCAAGGTGATCGATCACATCGAACGCCCCGACGTGGAGCTCAGCACAGACTCGCTCACGTTCGTGCAACTGGCCTGCGGCCGCATCGATCCGCAGGAGCAGATCGACGCGGGCCTGGTCAGCTGGGCCGGCAATGCCGAGCTCGGCGACCGCGCGGCCCGGAACCTCCGGTACACGATGTAGGCAACCCGGCGGACGCTCTACGGCTCCGGGGCCGGCGAATCCAGTCAGAGGCGAAGAAGTAATCGGCTGGCCAAGGGCTCGTCATGATCCGTTCAACTGGGCTTGCCTGAGCGGTCGGGGAGCGGCTGAACGCCCGGTACCAGGACCGGGCGCTGATCGAGGTGTGGAGCGGCACGAGGTGGACGATCGCCGACAACCCGCAGCCAGGCTCAGTCCGCGACATGCTGTTCGGCGCGTCGGCGCTCTCACCCTCCGACGTATGGGTCGTGGGCGACCGCGAGGGCGGCAACGGCCTGTTCGAGACCCTCGCCGAGCACTGGAACGGCCGGAGATGGTCGGTGTGCCAACGCCTGACCCGGGCTCGACCGGCAACCATCTCTACGCTGTCGACGCCGTCACCAGTGACAACGTCTGGGCCGTCGGCCAGCGGCTCGGCGCCCGGGCTCCCGACCAGCCGCTGGTCGAGCACTGGAACGGGCACCGGTGGTCGGTCGTGAGCACGCCGGTATCCCCGGTCGCCTCGGTCATGCTCGACGGCGTGGCCGTGAGCAGGGGCCAGGTCTGGGTGGACGGGGAGTCCGACAGCCCGTCCGGCGGCAGGCCGATCATCGAGCATTTCCAGAACGGTCACTGGTCCATCGCCCATCTGTCCCCGTCGGTCGTGACCGACAACAACGAGGTCCTGATGCTGCGCGGCGTAGGCGGCCACTGGAGCGTGGACCCTGCACCCGACCCGGGCTCGGGCAGCAACACACTCGGCGGCATCACCGCGGTCCGCGGCCAGCTGTGGGCGGCGGGGGTGTACGACACCGGAGGCAGCACTCTCCCGCTCATAGAGCACCGATAACGGCCCCGCGGCCGCTGGTTTTGGCGCGGAGCCGGCACGAAGTCCATGGGGCACCGGACTGACGGTAGCGGTCATAACGCCTGCGGTCGCGCCCCGTGGTAGGTCACGTGTGGCTGCAGCGGATGGCCTGCTGGCACCCTCGGATGACTGAACCTGGCAGCCTCGGTGAGTCCCAGGCGCCGCATGACGGCCTGCGATGGCTCGTTGAGCACGGCGGTCATGGACCAGATCTCGCTCAGGCCGGCGCCGTCGAAGGCTACCCCCAGCGCAGCCCTGGCTGCCTCGGTTGCGTAGCCGCGATGCCAGGCGTGCTTCGCGAGCCGCCAGCCGACCTCGACGCCTCCGGCGCCGGGCACGTCATCCGGCATCGGGTTGAGCCCGGTGAAGCCGATGAACTCGCCGGTCTCGGAAACCTCGAGCGCCCATAGCCCGTATCCCAACCGGGTGAACCGCGACTCGATCCTGTCGACAAGCCTGTCGCTGGCCGCCCGGTCGAGCGTTTCGGGGAAGAACTGCATCGTCTCCGGGTCGACGTTGAGGGCGGCGAACGGCTCGAGGTCGGACTCAAGCCAGCGCCGCATCAGCAGCCTGTCGGTGCGGATGGTGTCGAATCTGGCCGGCTCAGTCATCTCGGTCCTCCCGCCCCTGCGGAATTTCGCCGGTCGTCAGGTACCGTCCAGTTAATGTGATCTGGGAGGACTGGTGCTACCGGCCATACTGCTTGTCGTGCTGCTTGCCCTCGCGGGATGCGCAGGCCTGTTCTTCTGGATCAGGCGGGCGGCATCCTGCGGGCGGACCATCGACGTTGCTGCCTCAGAGCCCGCCATGGTCTTCTATGGCGGCGTGATGTGCCGGTACCTCATCACCAGCGGATCACTGGCCCGGCTGGAGTTCTACGACTGGGGCGTCCGGCTCCGCGGGACCGCGGTGAGCCGGTGGATCGTCCCGACCTGGGAGGCACGGTACTCCGAGCTGGCGATAGCGGAGCTGGTGGCCATGCGCTGGAGCAGGATCGCGGTCTGGCTAAGGTTGCAGGGCAAGCCCGACGGGATCGCGTTCCTGGCCAACGGCAGCGCTGACATACTCCGCTTGCTTGAGCAGCACGACGTGCCGGTCAACCGTTCCGTGGCCCAGATCAGGCGCGTCGAGGAGCTTTACCGCTAGGTCAGCGCCGCCGCCGGCGGGCGACTGGCGGTAACGCCTTCGGTCGGGTAGCTGTCGGACGCCATGCGCTCGGATTGAGGCTGCCGTCTACGGCGGCTTGGGCGACATCAGTGAGCCGGAGATTGTTGCTCCGGGCGTGGCTCCGCAGTCGGGAGAACGCCTCGGCCAGGTCGATTCCGGCCCGTTCGGAGAGCACGCCTTTGGCCTGTTCGATCACTATGCGGCTGGTCAGGGCGGCAGAGAGCTGCTCGTTCAGTCGCCTGGCCTCTGCGCTGGCACGATGTTGCACGATGCTGACGGCAGCGAGGTCCGCAAAGGCGCGGGCGACGATGCGGTTCGCATCGCCCAGCAGCTCCGGCGACACGCTGAGCAGGTTCAGGGCGCCGAGGGTCACATCACGCCACCGCAGCGGCGTCGCGAAGGCCGACCGGAAGCCGGCCTTGATGGCGGCGACGCTGAACGACGGCCACGGGCCCGATCCTGCGACCAGGATCTGGTGCTCAACAGGCTCGCCGGTATGGAAGGCGTCAAGGCACGGGCCTTCCTGGGCCTGCAGCTCGAACAGCTCCAGGAGGCGCATTGCCTCGCTGGAGGAGGCCACGAGCCCCAGACTGCCCGAGGGGGAGACCAGCATCACTCCGGCGGCGGAGGCACCGAGCAAGCTGACGCACCGGCCCGCGAGCCCGGTCAGCAGCTCGACGACGTCATAATCGTCGACTAGGGTCTCGGCCATTTCGACCAGTGACCTGACGACGTCAGACTCTCGGGTCATATCCGCTCACCCCCTTGAGCGCACCGACCCGGCATGGCCGGATCCCACCGGATCGCTGCGCCCATCGTAGTGGCCGATGCGGCCCGCCCCGGGCTCGAGCATGCTGCCCTCATCCCAGCCGGAGCGTGCGAGAGACGACCTCTCGGGCCACATCAGCGAGCAGCCGATCGTGGCTGAAGGCGAATGCTCGCAGGCGGATGAGCGCCTCAGTGACGCTGATTCCCAGCTGAACCGAGATCATGCCGGCTGCATTGTGCACCGCGAAATGAAAGTCGGCGCCGATCTCCAGTTCCGCCGCCACCGTATCCAAGGGCGCGCCGGCCTGGGCTTCCAGCACCCAGCGGGCGGCCACATCGGCCAGGACCAGCGCGTCAGCGTGCTGGTCGTCGGTCAGCGGGCTGGCCCGGTCGCGATAGAGGTTCAGGGCACCAAGGCGAACACTTCCGACCCGCATCGGGTACCCGAACACGGCCCGCACGCCGGCGTCAAGCGCCGGCGGGGTGAAGGCGAGCCACCGGCTGCCCGCCGGCTCGGCCAGATCGGGCTCAGCCACCACCTGGTCCTGCCGGTAGGCGTCTACGCACGGACCCTCACCCAGCGTGTATTGCAGTTCCTCAATGAGATGGCTCACCGCGTTGGTCGTGCACAAGGACCCGCGCGGTATATCACCCGACATGAGCATCACGCCAGCACCGTCTACCCCGACGATATGAGGGCATACGGCGCATAGCCTGGCTGAGGACCATGAGGCTGCGCCGTTGTCAGCGAGCGCGGCAAGGATCCGGCCAACCCTGTCTCCCGCCATCTGGCGTCACGGCCCATAGGGCGACTGCGGCGTCATGCGAGCAACGCCGACCCGATTCTTCACCTGCTGCTCCTTCACGCCAGGCGGAAAGCGCCAGCAGGGACCAGACTCGACGCCGTCCCGGGCCCCGGACCGGGCCTCGTGAACCCACGCTACGTCACGCAAGGATCCCCGGGTGACGGCCGATAGTTGTGGTCGGACACAATCTCGATCCTGCCCGCTTACTGAGCGCCTCACCGCCTCGCACGGAGGTTCGCTTCCAGGATCACGCTCGCCCCGGCTGGGCGGGTGCTGACGTCCTCACATCGCTCTTGAAGCCGATGCAGTGATTCGCTGTCGCCAAGAGGAAACGCCGCCTCCAAGCGCGCACATCGTCGCACCTCGGGGAGGTCCAGGACGGCATCTACGAGGCTCGCCCGGGTGCCCGGAGTGATGTGTCCGGACTTGGCATGCAGGGATACGCGGGCGGTTCCCTCATCTGCCTGCGGGGAGGTCACCTCCGCGGCGGCAGCCATGCGGTCGTCTTCGTTGATCTCGAGATGCCGATGCAGATCATGCTCGACCATGCATGCCTCCTGGGGCAACTGGCAAGGCGGCCCGTCAATTCCGGGCGCCCTACCTTCTACCTTAGGAGCCTGGGTTCCGCGCTTTTCCGGGGGACCCGATCTGCCCGCAGGTGACGCGGCATATCGAGGCGGAGGGACGGCGATGGGCGCTGAGCGTGCGCGGGTGGCAGGGTTCGGCCGGCTGGAGGACGGGCTGCGGCAGGCCGCCGGCACTCTGCCCGGAAGCCAGTTCCCGCTGGGCGCGACCGTCTCCGACGGGGGGACGAACTTCGCGGTGGCCTCCGCTGTCGCCGATGGCATGGTGCTCTGCCTGTTCGACGAGGCGGGCGCCGAGACGCAGATCCCGCTGCGCGACTACGACGCCGGCGTCTGGCACGCCTTCGTGCCGGGCGTCGGGGCGGGTCAGGCCTACGGGTACCGGGCCACGGGTCCCTACAATCCGGCCCGCGGAGTGCGCTGTAATCCCGCTAAGCTCCTGCTCGATCCATATGCGCGGGCGTTCAGCGGGGGCGTCACGTTCGGGCCGGACGTACTCGGCTACTCGGCTGAGGACCAGGATGCGCCGAGCGCTGCGGACTCGTCAGCCAGCGTGCCGCGGGGCGGTTCCCGCCCCGGGCACCGGTACGCGGACACCATCATCTACGAGGCGCACGTCAAGGGCTTCACCATGCGCCATCCCGGGGTGCCGCCGGAGCTGCGCGGGACCTACGCCGGGCTGGGCCACGAAGCGGCCATCGCGCATCTTCTCGAACTCGGCGTGACCGCCGTCGAGCTGCTGCCGGTGCACGAGAGCATCCCCGAGTCGTTCCTGGTGCAGCGAGGCCTCACGAACTACTGGGGCTACAACACGATCGGCTACTTCGCCCCGCATCAGCGGTACTCGGCGGCGGTGCGCGACGGGCGGCCGGGCGGCCAGGTCGGCGAGTTCAAGGCCATGGTGGACGCGCTGCACACGGCCGGGCTCGAGGTCCTGCTCGACGTGGTGTTCAACCACACCGCCGAAGGCAACCAGCTCGGCCCGACGCTCTGCTACCGGGGCCTGGACAACCCCGCGTACTACCGCCTCCAGGCCGACGACCCTCGCTACTACGTGGATACGACGGGCACGGGCAACTCGCTGAACGCGGGCGATCCGGCGACACTGCAGCTGATCATGGACTCGCTGCGGTACTGGCTGACCGAGATGCGCGTTGACGGGTTCCGGTTCGATCTCGCGGCCACGCTCGGCCGGCAGGATGGCGGATTCGAGCAGGTATCGGCGTTCTTCGACCTGGTCGCGCAGGATCCGGTGGTGTGCCGGGCCAAGCTGGTCGCGGAGCCGTGGGACGTGGGCCAGATGGACAGCTATGACCTGGGCCGGTTCCCGCCGCTGTGGCGCGAGTGGAACGGAAGGTACCGCGACACCATGCGCGATTTCTGGCGCAGTCACCATGTCGGCATCGGTGAGTTCGCCACCCGCTTCTGCGGGTCGTCGGATCTCTACGCGGGCGTGCGGCGGCGGCCCACCGCGTCGGTGAACCTGATCACCGCCCATGACGGCTTCACCCTCGCCGACCTTGTGTCCTACGACCAGAAGCACAACGAGGCGAACGGGGAGCACAACCAGGACGGGACCAGCGATAACCGCTCCTGGAACTGCGGCGCGGAGGGCCCGACCACCGACCCGGCCATCCTCGCGCTGCGGGCGAGGCAATCCCGGGCCATGCTCACCACCCTGCTGCTGTCGTTCGGCGTCCCGATGCTCCTGGGCGGCGACGAGATCGGCCGGACCCAGCAGGGCAACAACAATGCGTACTGCCAGGACAACGAGATCTCCTGGTTCGACTGGTCCCGGGCCGACACCGCGCTGCTCGACTTCACCAAAGGGCTCATCGCGTTCCGCCGGGTGCACCCGGTGTTCCGCCGCCGCCGTTTCCTGGCCGGAGCCGAGGCATCCGAGCTCCGCTGGTTTACCCCGGGCGGCGCCGAGATGACGGCGGCCGACTGGGCGGACCCGAACGCCCTCGCTCTCGGGCTCTACCTCGACGGATCCGATGACGCCGACCGGGCCGACGACGGCGGGCTCTTGCTCGACGACGACTTCCTGGTCCTGGTGAACGCGTGGTGGGAGCCGCTCGAATTCGTCCTGCCGGTCACCAGGGCGCAGGCTGCGTGGCACGTCGAGATAGATAGCTACGACGCCACCCCGTCGGCCAGCTCCGTGGCGCGCCGGGCCGGCGACAGTATCACCGTCTGCCCCCGCTCCGTCGTCGTGCTCGCGTGCCCGGATGAGAGCGAGCGCGCGCGCCTCACCTCGTAGTCGATCGCGTCCTGAGAGATCATGATGGACGCGTTGCAGTGGCGTTACAACGCCGCTGAGCTCCGGCCGTTAGGCTGCCTTCGTGTCAATCGCCAGCTACGAGACGATGGGATGGCTGCGGACCGCAGTGGGCATCGCGCTCATCGCGGCGCCCGGGGCACCGATGCGGCTGGCCGGCCAGGAGCAGCCAGCCGGTGCCGACTTGCTGCTCATGCGGACCATCGGCATCAGAGACCTGGTCCTGGGCCTGGGTACCGTTGCCGCGGCACGATCGGGAGAGGTGAGCGATGTCCGCCGCTGGACCGCAACGGCCCTCGCGAGCGACTCGCTCGACGTCGCCGCCAGCCTGGCGAGCATGCGCTCCATCGGAAAGCGCGACTCCTGGAGCGCCGCCCTGCTGGCTCTGATCTTCGTTGGCGGAGACCTTCATGCCCGGCGAAGCTGCCGCCCGCAGGCAGAATGAACGCCGGTTCCCTGGGCCCCCGGCGGCTGGGCGCGGCCGGTATAGAGGTGTCGGCGCTCTCGCTCGGCTCGTGGCGCACGTATGAGCGGCTGCCCGCGGAAACAGGGATTGCCATCTTGCGCGCGGCCCGCGAGGAGGGCATCAACTTCTTCGACGATGCCCGCTACGACGACGAGACCGGCACCGCTCCCATCCGGACCGGGTATTCCGAGGTGGTGTTCGGGGAGCTGTTCCGCGGCGCGGGCGTGCGCCGGGACGAGGCGGTGGTGACGAACAAGCTGTGGTGGGAGTTCTGGCCCGAGCAGGGCGCCGAGGCGGAACTGGACGCGTCCCTGCAGCGGATGGCGTTCGATTACGTCGACGTGATTTACGCGAACCCAGCGCCGCGGGGCATGGCCATCGCCGACCTGGTGGTCGCCGCCGGCGGGCTCATCTCCTCCGGGAAAGCCCGCGCGTGGGGCCTGGTGAACTGGCCGGCCGATCTCGCCGCCCAGGCCTGCGAAGATGCGGCCGGCCTGGGCATCGTGCCGCCCTGCGCGGTTCAGCTGCCCTACAGCCTGGTGCGCCGGTCCTGGGTGGAAGATCCTGCCATGACGCAGGCCCTGAGCAAGTCGGGCGCGGGGGTGATCGCCTCGTTCTGCCTGGCCGGCGGCGTGCTGACGGGCAAGTACCTGTCCGGTCCGGTACCGGGGCGCGCCGCCGGGACGCTCAGCGATTCCCGGGTCGCCCCGGCCGTCGCCGCGGCGCGCGAGCTCGCCAGCCTGGCCGGTCGGCTGGAGACGACCGCGGCCGCGCTGGCGCTGGCCTTCCCGCTCACGAACCCGGCCGTCACCAGCGTGCTGTTCGGCGCCACCAGCGCGGAGCAGGTCCGGGCCGACTGTGCCGCGATCAGCCTGCTCGACCGCCTCGGTCTGGCCGACCTCGCGGACCTGCGGCGCATCGGGCTGCCTGAGCCGCCCGCGGCGGTAACTTGAGCCGCATGGCAGCGGACAGCAGCCCCGAGGGGCAGGGCGGCCCGGCCGATCCGGCGGCAGCGCTGGCCGAGCGGCTTTTCCGCGACATGCTCGGAGCGCTGGAGCTTTTCACCGTGTACCTGGGCGAGCGGCTGGGCCTGTACCGGTCACTCGACGCCGGCGGTCCCGCAACCTCGTCCGAGCTGGCCGAGCGGACCGGCACCGCCGAGCGGTACATCCGGGAATGGCTTGAGCATCATGCGGCCAGCGGTCTGCTGGAGGTCGACGACCCCGCCGCCGGCCCGGCGTCGCGCCGGTACCGGCTGCCGCAGGCGCACGCGCCGGCACTGGCCGACCCCAACGATGTCGGCTACCGGGCCTTCAACGGGGTCGAGATCGTGCGCGCCGCGCGCTGGCTCCCGGAGCTTGTGGAGGCGTTCCGCACCGGGACCGCGCCGCCGCCGCTGCCTTGGCGGCCGGAGGGCAGGCCCGACTACAACCGGGCCGTGTTCCTCAACCTGCTGGGAGCGCGGTGGCTGCCGGGCATCCCCGACGTGCACCAGCGGCTGCGCCGCGAGCCACCCCGCCGCAACGCCGAGCAGGCCGGCGTGTCCGGCCGGGTCACCTTTGCCGTCACCGATGCCTCCGGCCTGGCCTCGTCCAGCCGGTTCGACCTGGTGACGATCTTCGAGGGGCTCCACGACATGGCCCGTCCGGCCGACGCGCTGCGGGCGGCAAGGCGGTTGCTCGGGCCGGAAGGCTCGGTCATCATCGCCGATGAACTGGTCGAGGACGAGTTCCGCGCCCCCGCCTCCGACCTCGAGCGCTACCACTACGGCTGGAGCGTCGTGTCGTGCCTGCCGGGGGCCATGGGTGACCCCGGCACCGCCGCCACCGGGGCCGTGATGCGCCTCGCCACGCTCCGGCGTTACGCCGGGCAGGCCGGCTTCCGCCGCGTGGAAGTCCTCCCGGTCGAGGCGGAGACCTTGCGCTTCTACCGGCTGGCTCTGTGACGCAGAGCCCGGGCCCCTGGCTGCGCGACTGTCACGGCGGGTTGGTGCTGGGCCCTGGCTCGCCGTCGGCCGTCGGCCGGTCGCCCGGCGGGCGGGGGGGAAGCGCGAGGTGGCCAAGCTGCCGCGCGGCGTCGCCGTAGACATAGTGCAGTAGACGGTGCGTCTCCTGGACCAGCCTGAGCCGCTCCTCGTCCATCTTCCGGCGCTTACGGCCCTGGTTTACCAGGTGCAGCGTCCCCCCGGCGGCGATGCACGCCCCGATGTCGCTGGTGACGTTGGTGTAGTTGCCGCCGATCAGCTCGGCGCCGGAGCTTACCGCGACGCCGAGGATGGGCAGCACGATCAGGTAGATGCCCAGGCCCATCAGCACGATCACGTGCGGCTTGCTCGACAGGATTCGGGGGACCCACTGGAGTATCCGGTCGATGCGTGACCTTGGCTCGTCATCGGCGAGATCGTTCGTCGAGCCGACCAGCGCGGCCATGCCGTCGCGGTCGCTCTCGGTCGCCGTGCTGTCTCCTGATGTCACCTCGTGACCCCTTTTGACCGCTCGTCGTACGAGGATTCTCTCGTAGTCTGTGACCTCCTCCTGCCGTGTTTGACCAGGCCGGGCGGGGAGCAGGTCAGGAGGATGAGCCGTGCAGCGCAGCGCGGGCGGTAAGGGCGCATGTCCGGGTGGTTCACGACGCAGATCGTGCACACCGGGCGGTTGCCGCTGTTCTGCTTCTTCGTCGCGTTCCTGGCCAGCTTCGCCTTCATCCGGGTGTCGGTGCGGATGATCCGGGCCCAGGTCCGCTGGTGGCCGGGGAACATCTCCAGCGGCGGCACGCACGTGCATCACATGGTGTTCGGCGTGATCTTCATGGTCATCGCCGGGGTGGCCGGGATCGCCGCCCCGGCGGGGTCGACAGGCTGGCGCGCCGGGGCCGCAGCGCTGTTCGGGATCGGAACCGCGCTGGTCCTCGACGAGTTCGCGCTCATCCTGCACCTGCGCGACGTGTACTGGACCAGCGCGGGCCGGGTATCAATCGACGCCGTCTTCATCGCGGCTGCGATCACCGCACTGCTCCTGCTCGACGTCACCCCGGCCAGCGTCTCGCACCTAGCGGCCTTCCGGCGAGGGCCCGGTGACGGCGAGGCCCTCGCCAGCCTGGCGGTGACGCTGGTGGTCCTGTTCGCCGGCGCCGCGATCACGCTGCTGAAGGGCAAGATATGGACCGTGCTGTTCGGGCTGTTCCTGCCCGTGCTGTTCTTCGTGGGGGCGCTGCGGCTCGCGCGGCCGCACTCGCCGTGGGCCCGGCGGCGATACCGGCGCAAGCCCGGCAAGCTCGCCCGGGCCACTCGCCGGGAGGAACGCGTCCGTAAGCCAGTGATCCGGGCCAAGACCCGGGTCGTGGATCTCGTCGCCGGCTACCACGACCGGTCGGCCTGGCGGGCCGGCCGTGCGCCGGAGAAGCGCGACGCGCGGTTAATCCGCGAGCCGTCCGAGCCGACGGTCGGGGCGGGTGCGCCAGGCTTCGATGGCCATAGCCAGCGCGACGCCTGCGACGATGCCGCCGAAGGTCTCGAAGGTCACCTGGAGCCCGAGGTGGGTCACGACGAGGCCGGCGATGACAGCGGGCACGGACAGCGAGGCGTAGGCGACGATGTAGAACGCCGACATAACCGCGGCCCGGTGCTGATCCGGGATCACGGCGACGAGCTGCCGCAGCCCGCCGAGGAAGGCGACGCCGAAGCCCGCGCCGCCGACGACCGACCCAGCGATATAGGCCGCTCCCGATCCGGTCACGGCGGCCACGATGATCAGCAGGGTCCCGGCCGCGAGAGCTGCCGAGCCGCCGGTCGCGCCGGCCCACGGGGCCGAGCGGTGGAAGATCATCTGGGAGAGCGCCGCGGACAGCGCGAGCGCGACCGCGCCGATGCCCGCGACGATCATGCTGCTGGTCCGGAAGAGCTGAGCGGACAGTCCCGGGCCCAGCGAGAAGAACAGGCCGCCCAGGGACCAGGAGGCGATGACGGCCAGGCTGGCCAGCAGGAACGGATGGCGTATCCCGGCCGGGACGCTGGGACGCTGCGGGGTCAGCCGGAAGGAGGAGCGCCCGGGCACCGGCTCGGGCATCCAGTACGCGCCGGCAAATGCCGTGGCGAACAGGACCAGCAGCACGATGTAGGGAAGCACGCGGGGCGCCGACCCGAGCTGGACCAGGGCCGATGAAACCAGGAAGCCCAGGCCGAGGCCGGCGGCGCTGGCCACGCCGTTGGCCAGGCCGACGCTGGCCGCGTCACGGCGCGGGTGCAGGTCGAGGAGCGCGGCGCTGGCCGTGCTGAGGGCGGCGCCGGTCGCCAGGCCCTGGAAGGCCCGGGCCGCGAACAGCCAGACTGTCGCGCTGGCGACTATGAACAGCACCGAGGAGCCCATCAGGACCCCGAGCGCGGCCAGCAGCACCGGCCGGCGTCCGACCTGGTCGGAAGCGCGTCCGCCGAGCAGCAGGGTGGTCAGCACGCCGAAGGCGTAGGTGGCGAAGATCAGGGTCAGCGTGAGCGGCGAGAAGTGCCAGAGCACGCTGTAGGAGTGATAGAGCGGCGACGGCGTCACCGACGCGAACAGGGCGATGCCGATCACGATCACGGCAAGCGCGTACGCGGCCCGGGGCGGCAACGTCCGCCGGGCCGTCCCAGGGCGCCTGGCCGGGCGAGACGTCAGCGCGGCGAGCCCCGCCGGCCCGGCCTCGGCGAGCTGCGGCGCGCCCCGGCGCTCCTGCCCGGCCCGGACTGGTTCGGCATCGGCACTCCTCTTGGTTCGGTGAATGAACTTATACGGCCACCCACTTTAGAGGTTCGTTCACCGAACTTGCAAGTGTTATGCTGCGGGTATGGCACTGCCGCGCACCTACGAGCGTGAGAACTGCGCCGTGGCCCGGTCCCTGGAGGTCATCGGCGAGCGATGGACCCTGCTGATCATCCGAGATGCCTTCTTCGGCGTCTGCCGGTTCAGTGACTTCCGGGATCATCTCGGGATCCCCCGCGCGGTGCTGACCGAGCGTCTCAACCTGCTGGTCGAGCACGGGATCCTGGCGCGGACCACCGCTACCAGCGGCCGTGACGAGTACTCGCTGACCGAGAAGGGGCAGCGGCTGTGGCCGACGATCTGGTCGCTGCTCTCGTGGGGCCACGAGTACTACGTCCCCGACGGGATGCGGCGGCCGTTCACGCACGCGGGCTGCGGGGGAGCGGTGGGCGCGGACGGGCGGTGCCAGGCCTGCCGGGCCGTGCCGGAGCCACGCGAGCTGATCCTCGAGCCCCGGCGGGAGCAGCCACCGGGCGGCGAGAATCCCGACCTGGTCAGCCGGGCGCTTTCCGCTCCGCATCGCCTGTTCGAACCCATCGACGCCACACGCGCAGATCCCGGACACCAGCACGACCTGGCGGCGTACGGCTGACCTCTGGCTTTCACTGGCCTCGGTCTGCTCGCCCCTTCGCCCGAGCAGACCGAGGCGCTGTCGACCTGGGGATCGTGAACATCGCCGCCGACTCCGACGGCGCGCAGCACTTGGGGAAGGCGGTGCGCGCGGTCCGCTACCGGAACCGGCAGCTGCGCAGGCGGCTTCAGTCGAAAAGGCACGAAGTCGGCGAAACAGCTGCAGAACCTCAGCGGGATCCGCGGCCGGGTAACGGTTTCCAAGGCGCAGCGTGCCGGCCAGCACTCGTGGGCGTTCTACCAGCTCCGGCAGTTCATCACGTACAAGGCCGCCCTAGCTGGCGTGCCCGTGGTGCCAGTGGACCCGCGGGACACATCTCGGGAATGCCCGCGGTGCCACCACATCAGCAAGCGGAACCGGAAGGTCCGGGACTGGTTCTGCTGCAAGCGGTGCGGGCTCGCTGGCCCTGCCGACATCATCGCGGCCGTGAATATCAGCGGCCCGGCTGCCGTCATGCAGCCGAACGCGGCGTGAGGGGCACAGCCGGTGCTCACCATGATCCGCAAGCCCGCCCTTCACGGCCGGGTCATGATGCCTGAACGGATCCTTGCCCGGGACTCAGGCCGACGGTGGCGTCCCGGCCGCCCCGTTCCGCTTTCCGGCGTCCCCGGCGGACCATGGTCGACGCCGCGTCAGCGTCATGGATGGTCAGCGCGACCGCGGCGCCCACGACGGCCACGCCGGCCGCCACTCCGAACGCGACATGGTAGGCGGCCAGGTTGGCCCCGACCCGCCCTGCGACGCTACTCGTGGCGCCCACCGCGACGACGACCGTGGTGAGCACCGCGACACCGACCGCCCCGCCGAGCTGACGGACGACATTGAACATCGTCGAGGCGCGGCCCGTCGCCTCGGGCGAGATCGTGGCGAACGCGGCCGCCTGCGCGGGGACGAAGACCTGGCCCATCGCGACCCCCAGGCAGAACATCAGCAGCCGCATCCACCACAGGCTCGTCTGCGCGCCGACCAGGGTCATCAGCCCGGTCGACGCGGTCACCGCGAGCAGGCCGAACGCGATGTTTCGGCGCGGCCCGAGCACGGGGTAGAGCCAGCGGCTGGCCAGCTGCGCGCCGGCCATCACGCCCAGTGCCTCAGGGAAGATGCTCAGGCCCGAGCCGAGCGCGGACATGCCCCGGCCGTCCTGGAAGAACAGCGAGACGACGTAGAGCGTCCCGAGGAACGACGTGGAGGCCAGGATCATGACGCCGTTGCTGGACCGGAACAGCCGGTTGCCCAGCAGCCGCAGGTCGATCAGCGGCCGCGGCTTGCGCAGCTCGACGAGCACCAGGAGGGCCAGCAGGACCGCCCCGGCCGCGATGCAGGCCTGCACGACCGCCGAGCTCCAGTGCCGGATCGGCCCCTCCGACAGGCCGTACATGAGCAGCCCCAGGCTGGCGCCGGCCAGCAGGAAGCCCACCGCGTCGAACGGACCGGGCTGGAGCGCGTCCCCGCGCTCGAGGAACAGCACGCCGAACCCGAGGGCGAGAATCCCGAGCGGCACGTTCACGAAGAAGATCCACCGCCAGGACAGCTCCGTGACCAGGATCCCGCCCACGATCGGGCCCAGCGCGGGGGCGAAGGTGGTCGGCACGGTAAGGATGGCCGACGCGCGGATCCGCTCGGCCGGGGGGAATACGCGGAACAGCATCGCCAGCCCGACCGGGGCCATCATGCCGCCGCCGACGCCCTGCAGCACGCGGAAGATCTCCAGCTCGGTCACCGAGCCGGCCACGCCGCACAGGGCCGACGCGGCAGTGAACATAACGATCGCGGCGAGCAGCACCCGCTTGCCGCCGAACCGGTCGCCGAGCCAGCCCGGCCGATCGTCGGCAGCGCCACGTTGACGATCGTCACGTCCATGATCGTCATGAACATCGCCGCCACGTACACCACGCTGACGGCGACCTTCTGGCTGACCCGGTTGATCATTATTTGGGACAATGCCGCGAAGGCCGGTTTTCTTCCGCAGCCGCGCGGCCACCGTGGCCGCCAGCGTGCCCGGCAGGTCCGCGTCCTGGGGACCGGCGCCGCCGCTCATCATCAGCTTGGCGGTCTGCGCGCCGACGCGCACGACCACGGTGCGGTCGCGGTTGACCAGCCACGCCTCGTCGCCGAGGCCCAGCAGGGGCATGCCGCGCTTGCGGGCCGATCTGAGGTTCAGGTCCGCGATGCGGCCGCTGACGACCATGACGGTCAGGGAGGCGGCGAGGCCCTTGTGGACGACGCCGCGCCCGCTCGCGCTGGACAGCGGCATAGTGCGCACCCCCGGGCCGAGCAGGCCGGTGACCTCGGCGGCGGAGAGCAGCGGCTCCGTGCGCGGCGGGCCCGGTCCCTCCGCCGCAGGCCAGGTCCCCTCAGGGCCAGGTGTCCCCGCGGGGGGCTCGGTCCGCGGGCGGCCGGTGACCGTCAGCTCGATGAGCTTCCTCGAGCGGCCGTCAAAGGTGGCCCTGTACGGCAGCGCGGACAGGCGGATCAGCCTGCGCAGACCCCCGGCGGCCAGCAGGACCGCCGCCGCCACCGGGATCAGCGGCACGGCCCGCGGGATGCCAGCCGCCACCGCGAAAGCACGCCGCTGTAGCGACGCCGGGGCAACGTCTTCCCACGCCGCTCCCGCCGCGGCAAGATCCGCCCGCTCGCGCTTCCACTGGGCGGCCAGGGCCGAGCCCACGGCGGTCAGCCGGTCCTGGTGCTCCAGCCAGCCCAGGCCGCACCAGAACACGATCACGGCGATCAGGGGAGTGAAGACGGGCCCGTCGAGCGCGCCCGGCGGGTGCGACCGGCGGCTGGGCCAGCGCTACCCCCAGGTGGCCCGGGTCGTTGCTCACCGCCAGGAACCCGCGCGCGGCCAGGTCGAGGATCGTCCCCTGGTAGGCCGCCGCGCCGGGCACGCAGTTGGTCAGCACGAGGTTGACGATCGCTGGCTGCGTCTGTCCGCCGTTGCCAGCGCGGCCGCCGAGGGCATCGGGACCGGTCGCCCTGCTCCGCGGGCTCGCCAACCAGGGCAGCACCACCCAGCCGACCAGCACCAGAACCGCCGCGATGACCAGGCTCGCTAACATCCCGAGCGCCTCCCCGGAGACCGCGTCCACGGCCAGACAGTCGATCATCGGCCTGCCGCGCGGGTCTTCCGTCCTTACTACTCAGTAGGAAGATAACGAAAAAGGATGTGCAGCGATACGGAGGATGAATAAGGGGCTAACTCATAGCAACAAGATCAGACGCAGGTGTTGCTGGCACGAGGGGCAGGGACAGGGCGGCCCGCACTCCGGCGGCGCTCATCCTGCGGGCGGTGTAGCGCCTCGGCGTCGAATGTCGATAAATAGACAGGGCAGAGAAGCTCTGCTCTCCGCACGAATCACGCGGGTCACCGCTCTGATACCGTTTCGGGTGTACCGCACCGGTGGCGGGCCTGAAGCTCATATCGCAGCACACACATGTGCCGGGAGGCCCCGCAGATGCCACCGATCGAGGTGCGGCCGTTTCGCCGCAGTGACCGGGATCAGCTCACCGACCTGGTGAACGCGCACGCTGAGGCCGTCGTGCCCGGCATGTCCGTGTCGGTCAACGCCGCGCTGAGACAGCTTGAGCAAGATCCCGGCGAGTTTATCCTCGATCCCTGGGTCTGCGAGCGGACGACGCTGGTGGCGGAGCAGCGTGGCCGCGTCGCCGCCGCGGCCCACCTGCTGCGCTACTTCGGCGACGAGCGCGCGGGGGAGTCCCGTCGCGGCGCAGGCGAGATCCGCTGGTTCTTGTTCTGGCCGGAGGCGCCAGCGGGCAATCCCTACTGGCCGGACGCGACGCAGGCCGCCGACGAGCTCATCGCCGCCTGCGTCGCGCAGCTCGACGACTGGGGCGTGGCCAGCCAGGGCGCGGACGGCGCACTGCCTGCGGACGGCGTCTACGGCGTGCCCGAGCAGTGGCCGCACATCCGCGCGATCTATGCGCGGGCCGGGTTCACCCACACCGGCGACACGGAGGTCGTCTACCTGGCCAGGATTGAGGGTTTGCGCCGTCCCGCCGCGCCCATCGCAGGACTGGCGCTGCGGCGGTCGGTGGGGATCAACGG
>WNFN01164293.1_pt2 | contig 17952 bp, 22 predicted proteins | sample 5400161 | NCBI WGS metagenome assembly WNFN01 (sample SAMN13153353, study PRJNA577476) | soil metagenome | isolation source: 80 cm saprolite on Douglas fir-dominated hillslope | place: USA:California | collected 2013-09-17 | reverse complement strand
AAGTACTACGTCATGGACCTCGCCCCGGGGCGGAGCTTCATCGAGTGGGCCGCCCGGCACCAGCGCACCGTGTTCGCGATCTCGTACCGCAACCCGGACGCCTCGATGGGCGGCGTGACCCTCGACGACTACCTCATCCACGGCCCGAGGACCGCGCTCGACGTGATCGGTGACATCACCGGCTCGCCCGTGATCGACATCGTCGGGCTCTGCCTGGGCGGCGCGCTGACCGCGATGCTCGCTGCCTATCTCGCCGAAACCGGCGACAACCGGGTCGGCTCGCTCACGCTGCTCAACACCCTGCTGGACTACGGCGAGCCCGGCGTGCTCGGCGCGTTCTCCGACGAGCAGACCGTTTCCCGGCTGGAAGCGAAGATGGCCCGCACCGGCGTTATGGAAGGCTCCGCGATGGCCTTGACGTTCGACGTGCTGCGGGCGAACGACCTGATCTTCAACTACGTGGCGTCGAACTGGCTCATGGGCCAGAGCCCGCCCGCCTTCGACATCCTCGCCTGGAACGCGGACAGTACCCGGCTGCCCGCGGCCATGCACTCCTTTTACCTCCGGTCGCTGTATGTGCGCAACCAGCTCGCCCGCGGCGACCTGGAGCTGGCCGGGACGCTGCTGTCGCTGGCTGACGTCAAGAGCGACACCTACATCGTCGGCGCGGTGAACGACCATATCGTCCCCTGGCCGTCGTCGTACCAGGCGACCGGCCTGCTGGGCGGGAGCGTACGTTACGTGCTGTCTAACGGCGGTCACATCGCCGGCATCGTCAACCCGCCGGGGCCGAAGTCGTGGTAGGACGCGCGGGCCGGCCAGCTCGGCCCGCCGCCGCCGATGGGCAGCGAGCGCTACCCCGCGCTCGGCGAGGCGCCGGGCGACTACGTCCGCGGCTGATGCCGTTCCGACCGCGCTTGACAAACAACCCACTATGCTAGATATACTGAGCACAGACAACCGTCAAGGAGGAGATTCAGATGACCGACGTCCGCACCGCCAGCAAGGAGCTCCAGGACCAGATCCTGGACACCATCCGCAAGAGCCAGGAGGCCGTCACCGACGCGATCCGGACCTGGGCCGAGACCGTCCAGTCCATCACCCCGTCGCTGCCGGTCCCCCCAATGCCGTTCGCTGACAAGCTGCCCAAGCCAGGCGAGCTGGTCGGCAACGCTTACGACTTCGCCGAGAAGCTGCTCGCCGCCCAGCGCAAGTTCGCCGAGGACGTGATCGCCGCTACCGCGCCGGTGCTCACCGCCAAGAACGACACCGCCGCCAAGAAGTCCGCCTCCCAGGCCAAGTGACCCCATCAGGCGGTGCGCGGCGGGCCGCGGAAGCCACCCGCCGCGCATCACCATGCTCACAATCGCGCTGCCTCTGGCTCGTTGAGCGTCGCGCCGGCTTCTTTCGCTAGCCGCCCTGATCGCCTGCGCTGCGAGCACGCTCCCGGCACGCCTCGATCTCGTTATAGGCGGCCGCCTGGTTTACCCAAGTAGCCGTCTCGACTTCCTTGCCGGGCTCCAGTGCCTTGTAAACCTCGAAGAAGTGGTGGATCTCCAGGCGGTCGAACTCGGAAACGTCGCGGATGTCGCGCAGATGGGCCATCCGCGGATCCGTCGCAGCCACGCACAGGATCTTGTCGTCGTTGCCCATCTCGTCCCGCATCCGGAACATCCCGATCGCTCGGCAGGCGATCAGGCAACCCGGGAAGGTCGGCTCGTCGAGAAGGACGAGCGCGTCAAGCGGGTCCCCGTCGTCGGCGAGCGTGTGCTCGATGAAGCCATAGTCGGCCGGATAGCGGGTAGAGGTGAACAGCATCCGGTCCAGCCGTATCCGTCCTGTCCCATGGTCCATCTCGTACTTGTTGCGCTGGCCCTTCGGGATCTCGATGACTACGTCGAACTCCACAGTTCGCTCCTTCGGCGCTCACGGCCCGCGGGAGGCCACCTCGCCGGGCCTCTCGGCGCACACATTCGCTCGAAGATCGCGGCGATGCCCCGGCCGCCCCTCACATATCCAGGCCGCCGTTGACCGCCCAGATCTGGCCGGTGATATAGGCGGACTGGTCGGCCGCCAGGAAGCAGACGACGCGGGCGATCTCCGCCGGCCGGCCCAGCCGGCCAACCGGAATCTGCCCCCTGATCCGATCGAGCACCTTGTCCGGGATCGTCGCCACCATGTCAGTGGCGATGAAGCCCGGGGTCACCGCGTTCACCGTGAGGCCGATCCCGTCGCCGGGCGGCCGCTCCGCACGGTTGAGCTGGAAGATAGCTTCCTTCGCCAGCGACTTGGTCAGGCCGAACAGCCCGGACTTGGACGCCGCGTAATTGGCCTGGCCGATATTGCCGGTCTCGCCGATCACCGAGGACACGCTGATGATCCGGCCGGTGCCACGCTCGATCATGTGGTCAAGCGCGGCCTTGGCCATGAAGAACGCCCCGGACAGGTTAACGGCGATCACCTTCTGCCAGTCCTCATCCGACATCTTCGCTACAGTGCGGTCGATCGTGATCCCGGCATTATTCACCAGGATGTCAAGGCGGCCGTGCTGATCGATGACCTCGCGCACTACGCGCCGGCAGTCATCGGCGAGGCCGATGTTGCCTTCGTGCAGCGGCTGCTGTTCTCCCCGCAGGCCTGGTTCGGCACCACCCAGCCGCTCAGCCCGGCGCAGGACTTCGTCCTCGGCCCGCTGGCCACGCTCGCGCGCACCGACCCGGCGATCGCCGCCCCCCTCGCCACCTACAAGGCAGCCCCGCCCGCCCAGCAGGCCAAGTGGGCCACCGCCTACGCCACCGCGGTGACCAAGGTGACATTCGCCAGCGGCACCCCGGTCGTCCCCCCGGCCGCCGACGGGCCGGTCCCCGCCCTGCTGGCCGGCGAGCTCACCCTCGCCCGCAGCGGCGCGCTCGACACCGACCTGCTGTCCCAGCAGCCGTTCTACGGCACCAACTTCACCAAGCCGCTGCTGTTCATCAACGACGGCGGCTACTTCGCGACCACCGCCCAGGCCATGAACCTGACCGGCGCCCAGTGGGGCGTGATGAACGAGACCGGCAGCTACCCCGGCCAGCCCTGGCTGTGGCTCTACACCCTGTGGTACCAGATCCCCGGGTGGAACCACTCCGCCAACATCGACATGATCGCCGTCTACATGACCGGCCTGGCCACCATCCTGCTGCTCCTGGTCCCCTTCCTCCCCGGACTCCGCGACATCCCCCGCCTCATCTGGCGGACCTGGGACCACCCCCAGCCCGCACCCACAGACGACCCCCCCGGCCCCGTCGGCACCACCGCCGGCAAGTCGCAGTCGTGACGGTCCCAGTGCGCGGGGTGATGATGTGAGGAGATGAGCATGCGAGTACTGATGATCGCGCCCCCGGGCGCAGGGAAGGGTACTCAGGGCGCGCTGATCGCCGCGCACTTCGACATCCTGCACATCGCGACCGGTGAACTGCTGCGCGATCACGTAGCGCGGCGGACCGCTCTCGGCCAAGCCGTTCAGAAGTATCTCGACCGCGGCGAACTCGTGCCCGACCAGATCGTACTTGACATGCTGCGGGAGGCGATGGTCGCCGCAAAGGCGACCGGAGGCGGGTTTGTCCTAGACGGAGTCCCGCGAAACATGCAACAAGCCCGCGCGGCCTATCTGATGGGCCGCGAACTCGGGATGACCGCGGATGTGGCGCTGCACCTGCAGGCAGGCGATGCGGAACTCATGCGACGATTGCTGGCTAGAGCTGCGCTCGAGCATCGCTCCGACGACACCGCAGACATCATTGCCCAGCGCCTTGCCCCCTACCATAAAGTGACGTCCCCCATTGTCGCGTGGTACCGCGAGCGCGGAATCCTGGTTTCCGTGGATGCGATGCGTTCCGCGCAGCAGGTCGGGCGCGAAATCCTGGCCGCCCTCGAAGCGATGCGTCCGCTCCTGGACCATGTGCCCGCGCAGGCACGGCTCCCCGTTGACCTCACCAGCCTGGGGGACGCGTTCGGCGCGACCGACTCCACCGCCGTCACATCCGACTGAGCTGACGGGTTCACCGCCGGTCAAGAGCAGTCGTCGGCATCGAGGCGCGCCACCGTGGCCGCCCGGTCGATACCCCGGCTCACCGCAGCCGACAGCGGGTGCGAACGCGCCGCTCCTAGCCGCCCGCCCCGTCCCGCCCCGCTTGACAAACCATCCACCTTGCTTGATATACTGAGCACATACAAACGTCAAGGAGGAGATCCAGATGACCGACGCCCGTACCGCCAGCAAGGAGCTCCAGGAGCAGATCCTGGACACCATCCACAAGAGCCAGGAAGCCGTCACCGACGCGATCCGGACCTGGGCCGAGACCGTCCAGTCCATCACCCCGTCGCTGCCGACCCCGCAGCTGCCGTTCGCTGACAAGCTGCCCAAGCCGGGCGAGGTGGTCGCCAACGCCTACGACTTCGCCGAGCAGCTGCTCGCCGCCCAGCGCAAGTTCGCCGAGGACGTGATCGCCGCCGCCGCGCCGGCGCTCACCGCCAAGAACGACACCGCCAAGGACGACACGGCGCCCAAGAAGCCCGCCCCCCAGGCCAAGTGACCTCACCAGACGGTGCGCGGCGGGAAGCGAAAGCCACCCGCCGCGCATCACCATGCTCACTATACTTAGCGGGTTGGCCGACCGGCGGATGACGGCAGGATGCTCGGGCCGGCCGGCGAAGGGAGGTCGCCGGTGCCCGATCCGTGGAGCGCGCAGATGGAGGCCCTCGGCGCGTTCATCCGCAGCCAGCGCCAGCTGGCGCGGCTGTCGCTGCGGCAGTTCGCCGAGCTGACCAGCCTGTCCAACCCCTACCTCAGCCAGGTCGAGCGCGGCATGCACCAGCCTTCCGTGCGGGTCCTCAAGCTCATCGCCGAAGCCCTCAACATTTCCGCCGAGACCCTGCTCGTCCAGGCCGGCCTGCTCGACGCGGAGGATCCGGACGCCGTCGGCCCGACCGCCGAGCAGGTCACCGCCGCGATCCGCGCCGACCACCGGCTCACCAGCGAGCAGAAAGCAGCCCTCATCGCCGTCTACGACAGCATGCTCGGCACCGACCGCAGCCGCGACCTCTGACCAGATCGTGGCCCGGACCAGCCCGGAGGAGTGCTTAGCCTGGTGAGCAGGACGCGATACGCCCGCCGCGGTGACCTACGGATCGCTTACGAGCTGCGCGGCCTCGCCGTCTCCCGGCGGCCCGCGCTGCTGCTCATCCAGGGGCTCGGCTTCGACCGGGCCGGCTGGGGGCCGGCCATCGGGCCGCTGCAGCGCCGGTTCCGCCTCGTGCTCGTCGACAACCGGGGCAGCGGCCGCAGCGCCGCCGCGGGCTCTTTCAGCGTCGCCGACATGGCCGGTGACGCGCTGGCCGTCCTCGACGACGCCGGGATCGGTGCCGCGCACGTGCTGGGCGCGAGCCTCGGCGGCATGATCGCGCAGGAACTCGCGGTGCGGCACCCCGACCGGGTCAGCCGGCTTATCCTGGCGTGCACCACGCCGGGCTGGCCGTTCGCCTATCCCCTGCCCCTGCCGTCGGTGCGGCTGATCGCCGCCAGCCAGCGCCTCGCGCCAGAGGAGGTACTGAGCCGCCACGTGGAGAACGCACTGTCCGCGTCGACCGTCGCGGACCGCCCGGCTGCTGGCCGGCCGCATCTCCCGCGCTGACCTGGTCACCTTTCCCGGGCTCGGCCACCTGTTCTTCTGGGAGGATCCCGGCGCCTTCGCCGCGGCGGTGACATCCTTCGTGCACGACAATGATGGCAGCGAATGAATGTCAGTAGGCCGTGACAGGCTGCAGCGACTGGTCAAGCGGAGCACCGGTCAGCCCCAGGCACGCCGTGACCGGCCCTGTGCCATTGGGCCGTGGCATCGCACCGGCCACGGTGGGTCCTGCCGGGTCAAGTCCTGGCGAAGTCGGTGATGTCCTGCTCGAACTCGGCGACCATCTGCGGCGTCAGGGTACGCCTGGTCTCGGCGACGCCGCGCAGCACATCCGCTGTGTCCGCCAGCTCGCCGGAGTGCTCGAACAGGACTCGCTCGAACACGATCTGGGCGGTCCGCCGCGCCGCGAACTCGATGTCCGCGGGGGTGAACAGCGCGGACTGGGCGACTACCGCCGCCAGGTCCAGCTCGCCGTGCGGGATGGCCCGCAGGTAGCGGTCCCAGATCGCCTGGCGGGCTTCCTGGTCAGGCGGGCCGACCGGCAGGACGTAGTCGAACCGGCCATGCCGCAGCAGCGCGGTGTCGAGCGCGCGGACCGAGTTCGTCGCGCACACCAGCAGCCGCTGGTCCTTGTCCCGGAATGGGGGGATGAGCTTGAGCATCTCGTTGGTGACTCCCTGGGCCGCGGAGACGGTCCTGGGCTGGCGCAGCCCGGCGATCTCCTCCACCTCGTCGATGAACAGCAGCACCTTGTCCAGCTCGGCCACCAGCGTGAACGATTCCCGCAGGGCCGCGGCGAGCCCGGCCGGGGAGTCACCGGCCAGGCGCGAGGGGAACAGCTCGACGAACGGCCAGCCGAGCCTGGCGGCAATCCCCTTGGCGAAGGTGGTCTTGCCCGTCCCCGGCGGGCCGAACAGCACCACCGCCCGCGGCGGCACCAGGCCGAGCCGCTCGGCGAGCTCAGGGTGGGCCAGCGGAAGAATCACCCTGCGCTCGATCAGCTCCTTCTCCCTGGCCATTCCCTCCAGCTCGTCCCAGATACCCGCCCGCAGCAGGCGCCCACCGAGCTGGCCGAGGATGCCGACGTTCTCCGGCCCGACCGGCTCCAGCTTCTCGTAGAACACCATGCCCGGCCTGGCCCGATACCCGCAATGCTCCAGGGCCAGCGCGCCGACCTCATCGTCGCTGGCGAGCAGGCAGTCGATACGGTGCACGCCCGCCGCCACCAGGCGGCGCTCAAGCTCAGTCAGCATCGCGCTGCCGATGCCCCGGTTCCGCCACGCTGCGGCGAGGCTGATCCGTGTCACCCAGGCACGGCCAGCGCTGACGGTGGCCACGGCGGCCCCGACCAGATCTTCGCCGACGACCGCCACCACTGCGGCCTCGTGTGCACGGACGGCGGACACCAGGTCGGAAAGGCCGAAGACCGGTGCCTCGCCCCCGGCCTTCGGATCGCCCCATAGCCGGATCGCGGCGTCCAGGTCGTCATCGTGGAAGTCACGTACCCGCCACAACACCATCACTCCAGTCTGCCAGCGCGCCGGTGCACAGTTCAGGGCCTGCCCGACGACCTGAGAATCACGGCAGCCGTATGTAACCGTGGCGGCTCTTCCACAGGTAGTACTTCTCGAATGCGACCTTCATGGCGTGCACCTGCGGGCCGGGGATCATGACGGCGGCCTTGCGCGGTGGCAGCATGTGGTCGGCGAGGATCATCACGCCGTTGGCGCCGGCGTCCATCATGCACACGGCGGCCATCTCGCCGAAGTCCTTGTGGCTGGCGGGCGGCTCGCCCCTGATCGCCGCGGCGATGTTGCGGGCGGCTACCTTGGCCATCGACTCGGTGGGGAACCCGGTCTTGGGGATCCCGATCGGCACAGCCGTCTGCCAGGGCACCGGCACCTGGGCCGCGATCCCGGCCGCGTAGATCTGCGGGTAGGCCTTCGACTGGTAGGTGTCCTGCACCGGGATGTACCCCTTGTCGTCCGACAGGCCCGCAGTGGCGCGCACGACCTGTTGGCCGATGAACGGCGGCACCACCATGGCATACTTGAACGGCACGCCGGTGCCGTCGGTCAGCTTGATCCGGTCGCCGGTGACCTCCTCGAACGCGACGCCGGTCAGCGCCGCGATGCCCTCCTTCTTCAGGAACATCCCCAGCAGCTTCTCGCCGCCCGGCAGGCCGCCGATGCCGAAGTGGCCGACGAACGGCTCCGCGGTGACAAAGGTCAGCGTCACCTTCTTGTGCAGCCCGGCCTTGCGCAGCTGGTGAGATGTGTTGAAGAGGAACTCGTAAGCGGCACCGAAGCAGCTCGCGCCCTGGGTCGCGCCGATCACCACCGGCCCGGGGTCATCGAGGAACTTCCGCCACGCCTGGCCTGCCCGCTCGGCATCGGCCAGGGTGGTGATCGTCTGCGCGTAGCCGCCCGGGCCCAGGCCGGGTACGACGTCGAACTTGTTGCGGTAGCCGGTGGCGACCACCAGGTAGTCGTATCCATAGCTCCCGCTGGCGGTTGATACCGTCTGGGCGGCCGGATCGATCGCCGTCGCCTCTGCGTGCGCGAAGCCGATCCCGTGGGCGTCGAGCACCGGCTCCAGCGGGAAGGTGATGCCGGCCGCGTCGCGCTTGCCGAACGGCAGCCAGATCAGCGACGGGTTGAACAGGAAGCGGTCCGAGGCCGACAACACCGTCACCTCGACGTCCGTGCCCAGCTCGTGCTTGAGTTCCAGGGCCGCCGTGAACCCTCCGAAGTTCCCCCCGATGACCAGCACCCGCTTGCCCGCCATTACCGACCTCATTCCTGCTCGTCCATCCGGAGACGACTCTCCAAAGTCATGGTCGGCCGGCCCCGTCGGCCCGCGGCAGGGTCTTAAGTCACCGGTGATAGGGACCACCGCCGCCCTTGCAGGGAATCATCGGTCGGCCGTATCCCATGCCGTTAACCCGTGGGCCTATGGCGCATCGGCTGGGATCGTGGCGGCGGCCATGACTCTGCTCACATTGACCACGGTCGGCGATCACGGAAGGGTCTCCGTTGGTGGGCCGGAGCCTGCAGGATCTGCGCGGCCCCGCAGTGTCGCGGCTCACATCATCGAGCCTGACACGAACGGGCATGCAGTCATTGGGGGTCCAAAGCATTAGGGTCCAAAGCACTATGGCTGGTGACCTTCGGCCCTGACCTGGCGGCCGGACAGGCGGTGGATTGAGGAGATGTTCATCAGCCATCAGCTCGTGCTCGGCGTCAGCTTCCAAGCGGCGCAGGCGCGGCTGGAGAACCTGACCCAGGGTGGCTGGCTGAGCACCGCGTCGGGCGGTGCCTATGCTGACGGGCTGGCCGCCCTGATCCGGGTCGGCCCGTTTGGTGACGTGCCCGGCGCGTCCAAGCTGGTCAAGGTCAGCCTGCTGGAGCCGGTGCCCCGCGATGATGCGATGGTGCTGTCGCTGCGGTGGGAGGCGACCGGCCTGACCGGTGGGCTGTTTCCTGTGCTGGACGCCGACCTGACCGTGACGCCTGGCGATGCCGGGCAGACGCTGATGAGGCTGGACGGCGCTTACCGGCCGCCGCTGGGCGGCGTCGGCGCTGGGCTTGACCGGGTGCTGCTGGGCCGGGCGGCCACGGCGACGATCCGGTCGCTGCTGACCCGCATCGCTGATGCCATCACCAGCCCCGCGCCCGCAGCCGAGACTGCCGCACGACCCGCTGCCGGGCAGCAGCCCCGGCTGGCCATTGACCCGGAGAGCCCGGCCTGACTCAGTTCGAGTACTGGAGCTACACCGACCTGACGATCGACGTGGTTCCCGGCCGAGGCGGCGGCTTCTCCCTGGAGGCGCCGCTCGGCGTCCGCTTCCTCATCTGCTCGCGGCTGCTGACCGACGAAGAACTGAGCGAGCTCGAGGCCCTCGGGACCTGAGGTCGGCACTGCCGCCCCGTGCTGCTGCCGCGTGCTCCCGCCCCGGGCCGGCGCTCAGATAAGCCCGATCTTGCTCGCCGCGTACACGGCCTCCGCGCGGCGCGTCGCGCCCAGCTTGTGCATCACGTTACCGACGTGGAACTTCACGGTCGTGGCGGAGATGTACAGCCGCTGCCCGATCGCGCTGTTGCTCAGCCCGCGGGCGAGCAGGGCGAGGATTTCCCGCTCCCGGGGCGTGATCTGCTGGGCCGGAGCGCCGGGACCGCGCTGGCCGTGCATCCAGTGGACGACGACGCTCGCGCTGCGTGAGTCGAAGGCGCCCTCGCTCCGGTGCACGGCCCGGATCCCTCGGACCAGCTCGGTGATTTCCACGTCCTTCACGAGGAACCCCTTCGCGCCCTGCTTCAGGGCCTCGAGGATCAGCCATTCGTCCGCGAATGTCGTCAGTACCAGAACCCGGCTGCCCGGAAAGCGCTCGGTCACGGCGGCGCACACGCGCAGGCCGTCACAGTCGCTGCCCGCCGACAGCTTGAGATCCAGCAGCACGACATCCGGCCGGGCCTGCGCGACCATCGCCAGCGCCGCCGCCGCAGACGCCGCCTCGCCGACCACGCGCAGGTCCGGTTGCCTGTCGAGCATGGCCCGCAGGCCCTGGCGCACGATGGAGTGATCGTCGACGAGGCCGACCCGGATCTCATTCATCTAGGCCTCCCGGCACCGGCACCAGCACCTCGACTGCTATCCCGCCCAGGTCGGACGTGGTCACCCGCATCGTCCCGCCCATCTCCTCGGCCCGGCCGGCGAGGTCGGCCAGCCCGAAATGGTAGCCGCCGCCCGGGCCCGGCCGGTCACCACGGATGATCTTCCGGAGCGCTTCCGGGCTTCCGTGCCCGTCGTCGGCGACGGACAGCACCACCACGCCCGGACCGTAACTCAGCCGGATGACCGCGCGTTGCGCTCCGGCATGCCTGGCCGTGTTGAACAGGCACTCGCTGGCGACGCGATACAGCGACCTGCGGACCGCCCCGGGCAGCGCAACGGGTGTGCCCGCCACCTCAACGCTGAGGTCGAGGTCATGAGTCAGGGGGAAGGCCAGCAGGCGCCGCAGCATGTCAGGCAGATCCTCCTCATCGGGTCTCGGGCCCTCGGCCAGGGTCTGCAGCGACGATCGCAGCCGCCGCACGGCGATGCTGGTCAGCCGCCTGGCGTGCTCGAGCTTCGCGTGCACGGGCGACCCCGCGGGCACCTCCGCGAGGCACCAGTCGATCGTCAGCCCGGCGGCGAGGACCTGCTGGATGACACTGTCGTGCAGCTCCCGGGCGAGCCGGCGACGCTCGTCCTCCGCGGCCTGGCGGCGGACCTCCTGGAGACCGTGCCGCGCAGACTGCAGCTGGCTGAAGGGCGGTGCCGGAGCGGGCCGCGTGAATGCCGGGACGGCAGGGTATGCCATGTCGCCCCTCCTTAGGCGGATAAAGGTGGGTTGTGCCTCCGGCAGCGTAAGCGGCCGGAGGTTGGCCAAAGGTAGGTCCGCGCCGGTAGATCAGCGGCGAGACCGGGGCCCGCTCGCTTGGGGGCCCGCTGCGGCCCCGCGGTGGGCCCCGGCCGCTGGTGCGCACCGTTCGAGCAGCTCCAGGTCGTAGGGAGCGGTTTCGGTGTAGCGAAGCACCGCCGCGGGCTGCGGGTCGGACAGCAGCGCCGTGCGCAGCGCGACGGTGACGAAGTTCCCGTATTCGATGAGCGCGGGGGACTCCGACCAGGGCAGGAGCTCACCGCCGTACCGCTGCGCGGCGCCGGCGACGTCACCGGCCCGGAGCCGGTCGAGCACGTCGGTGACATCGCAGCGCACCGGCAGGTCGATCCGGTACGGCCGGGAAGTCAGCCGCCCGCCGAGCACGGCGCGCAGCTGGGACATCTCGGCCTTCAGCGTGCCCGGGCTGACCGGCCGGTCACCGTACAGCCGCGCGTGCAGTTCGCCCAGGTCAAGTCCTTCGGGACTGAGAGCGAGCAGCGCCAGGATCTCCGTCTGCCGCCGCGTGGCCCGCAGCGGGCGGCCGTTCAGCCACGCGCCAGCCCGGCCGAGCAGGCGAAGGTCCAGCGCGCCGCGGCCGGGCCGGGTGCCTGGCGGCCCGGCGCCGGCCTTCCCCGCGGGCGCCTGCGTGCTGGCCGGCCGGGCCTCGCGTTCCAGGAGCCGGGCCAGCGCCCGGGCCGTGGCCGGACCGATCGGATGCGCGCGGTCCCAGGTCGTCGACAGATCCAGCACGCCGAGCTGCTGCCCGGTGCGCGGGTCATGCACCGGCGCCGCGTAGCACACCCAGTCGTGTACGCAGCTGGAGTAGTGCTCGGCGGAGTAGACCGTGGCAGTGCGGTCGAGCCGCAGCGCGAGGTCCAGGGCGTTCGTCCCGACGCTCGCCTCGTCCCACCGGCCGCCGGGAACGAAGTTCACCTTCTCCGCGTTGCGCCGCATGACCGGCCCGCCGTGCGTCCACAGGATGCGCGCGCCGGGATCGGTGACGGCGACGACGAGATCCCCGTCGTCCGCGGCCGCGCGCAGCTCCGCCTCGAGGTGCCGCACGGCCGCGCTGAGCGGGCTGGACTCCCACGCGGCGCGCGTGTCACCCTCGCTGGCCAGCAGCGCCTGGGTGACATCGGGGGAGATGTGGGAGGCCGAGCGCCTCCAGCTCGATGCGATCTCGGTCCGCACGCCGCCGGGCACTGCGTCCGCTGTCGGTTTGCCGCTGATGGCGCGAACGTTGCCCGTCGGCCGCGGTCCGAGCCTGGCCAGGTCACGCGACATCGATGGTGATGGCGGGTTCCTGCCGCAGGGTGTTATGGACCGTGCAATGCGACGCAACAGCGAGGAGGGCCGCCCGGCGCGCCGCCGGGACGCCGGCGGGCACGGTGACCCGCAGCCAGATGGCGCCGACCCGGGCCGGCCGGTCGGCGGCCATGATGAACTGGGCGGTTACGTGCAGCCCGTCGCGGTCCAGGCCGTTCCGTGCCAGGTACCGGCCCGCGTAGAAGGCGACGCAGGTGGCCAGCGCTCCGACCAGGAGCTCGGTCGGGGTCGGTGCCGCGTCGGCTCCGCCGTTGCTGGCGGGCTGGTCGGTCAGCGCCGCGTGGCCGCGGGTAGCGATCGCGTACGACTCGCCGCCGGCGTGGGCGACGTCGATCTGCCCCTCGCCGGCCGGGCTGGCAGGGTCATCGTCGGCCCCGCCCTCGCGGGCCGCGCGGTCGGCGGCCGCGGCCTGCTCGAGCAGGGCCGCGGCTAGCCTGCGCGCCTCGGCCGGGGTCAGCCCGGCCCAGGTGCCGTCGCCCGGGCCGGGCGGATGCCCGACGTCCAGGCTTACGCGCCAGCTCGGCCGCTCGGCCCGGCCGAGCGCAAGCCTTCCGACCCGCAGGTCCCGCCCGCACGTCGTCCGGAAGGTCACCGGGTCGGCGGCGCCGGGATGGGCACCGGGATTTTTCATCATCGGGGGTCTTCTCCCTCCGCTCGCGCGCCCACAAGGCAGGACGGCGGGAGCGGGAACCAGCGCAGCGCCTCGAAGTCGGCGCTGAGCCCGGTCGGCCCGTCCTCGACCTGCTCGGGGCGACCAGCCAGCAGCGCACGGGCCTGCCGCAGATAACCGGGGAAAGCGTCCTCGCCAGCGCGGGCGCGGCACCGGGGGTAATGCATCTCGCCGTCCGGGCCGTAGCAGACCTCGGCCAGGGTCAGCCGGGGTCGCAGCGGCCCGCTGGCATGCCGCCACAGCCCGGTGTGCGGGTCGAACCTGTAGTCGGGCAGCAGCCGGTAGCCGTCTGCCGCGATCAGCTCCACCGCGGCGGTGATGTAGTCGGCGGCGGCGGGCGAGATGAAGTAATTGAGGTTGACCCTGGTCCAGCCGGGCTTGACGCCGTCGCAGCCGACCGGGATGTGCGGGCGGGCGCCCGGCACCTGCTCGAGGTAGCGCTTGATGATCGGGGCGCGCTCGCTCGCCGGCACTTCGACGAGCCGGCAACCGACGGCGCGCCCGTGCATGAGCGTGGCCCGTCCGCCGCGGCGCGCACGTTCTGGACCCAGTTGGACTGCTTGCCGAGCATCGGCACGAGGTACCACTGACCGTCCCGGCCGGCCATCCCGAGCGGGAACCGCACGACCCGTCCGGCCCCGAACACGGCGGCCCACAGGCGCGCGAAACGGCGCGCCGTCGCGTCCGCCCGGCCTCCGCGGTACATGGCCCGCAGGCTGTCGTCAGAGAAAGGCCAGGTGCCCATCGTTACCTCCTTCTGCTGTGCCGCCGCCCTGGTCCGTGCCCGAGCTGGCGACGCACCGGGCGCAGGCCAGCCCGTTCGGAGCGGCCGGCCAGGAGGAGTGGTCCCTCCCGGCCCTGGGCCTCGCCAGCATCGGGTCGGCGTTCCTCGAACCTGACCCGGCGGTCGAGTGGGACGGCGAGCGGCTCGCCCGCGTCCGCCAGGCCCTCAGCGGCCGGGCCGTTCCGGAAGGGTAACCGTGCTCGGCCGGCTACTCGTCCAGCACATCCTTAACGGGGCGCCGGGGGGTCGGCGGCACCGGCAGGCCATAGCCGAGGCGCAGGATCATCTGGGGCTCCTCGTGCTCGGACCGCGGATCTCGCACCAGCCAGGCGTCGCTCGTCTCAAGCGGCTGGGTGAGCGGGCTGGCGGCGATCCCGCGCCCGGTGGCGGTCAGCAGCACCCGCTGCAGCGCCTGGCCGGCCTGCAGCCAGTGCGCTCGTCCGCCGAAATGCGTGGACAGGACGGCAAGCTGCGGGTTCTCCTCGAACCAGGCGTAGCCGGCCGGCCCCGTCCGGCCCGGCGTGAACTCGCGCACCGGGGCGGGACGGTCGGGGGACCGGGGCCCGAGAGCGCTGTCGGGTATGCCCTCCCGGTCGCGGGGCCCGCCCGCCCACCGGGCCAGCTCGGCGCGGTAGGCGGGATCGGCGAGCCGGTCGCGCTCGGCGTCCCGGACCAGGTACAGCACGCGGGCCGTCTCGTCCCGGTCCAGGACGTGCAGGATGCCGCCCTCGACCCTGGCCGCGTCGGCGAGCTCGGCCAGCACGCCCGGCGGCACCGGGCGCCCGCTGAACGGGCCCCGGTTGGTGTGCCGCCGGGTGATCGCGGCATGCAGCTCGCGCTCGTCCGGCTGGGCCCGGTGCGGTCCCGCCAGGCGGACCGTCGCCAGCAGCAGTGACTGGTCCGGGTCGGCGAGCAGCTGGACCACTGGCTCGCGGCCCGCGACCGCGGCCGCCAGGCGCAGGTTGAGCAGGGCGGCGCCGCAGGCGATGTGGACGGCCCGGCCGGACGGGTCGGTGACCAGCAGCGTTCGCTCCGGGTCGGCGCGCAGCTCGATCGTGCACGTGGCAAACACCACCCGGAATCGCCAGGGCTGAGTGTTGTGCATCGAAGGCGCCGCGGTCGCGGCGGCCAGCAGCTCGCCGGCCAGCCGCCGGGACAGTTCTCCCGCTATGGCCGGCCGTGACGAATCACGCGAGCCTGCCTTTGCCACGGCTCAAGCATCGCTGGTGTTGCGCTGCGCTGGTAGGGACGTAGGTCACGCTGAGCGGTGACCGAGTTCCCGGGCGTTCCAGCCCAGCCCGTCCCGCCGTCCCAGCCGGGCCCGGACCGGGACCTTGGTCACCTGGCTGGTGCCCAACGGCTCTGGCAGGCCCGCTCCCGGCCAGGCACCCTGGCCCCCTACGATGGCAGGTGAGAAAGATGACCAGCAAGGCTCGGCGCAGCGCCACGGATACCCTGGCCCCGCCGCCCGCTTCAGCCCGGACGCGATCGAGCTGTACGCCGACCCGAGGCGCAAGCTCCTGGTGGACCCAGTTGGCCGGGAAATGCTCATCAGCTGCGGCGCCGCCCTGTTCGGGCTGCGCCTCGCGGTGCGGTCACTGGGTTACCAGCCCGTCGTCGAATCGCTCCCTGACCCGGCCAGGCTGCGGCTGCTCGCCCGGGTCAGACTGAGCACCGGGACGCCGCTGACCGAGATCGAGCGCCGGCTGCTCGAGGCGGTCCCGCACCGGCACACGCATCGTGGCCCGTTCGCCGATGAGCCGCTGCCGGACGGGCTGCTGCCCGCATTGCAGCACGACGCGCGGGCCGAGGGTGCCACCCTGGCCCTCGTCGAGTCGGCCATCACCTACCAGCAGCTAGCGGACATCGTGAGCGCGGCGAGCCGCAGGCAGGACCTCGACCCCGTAGCCCGGGCCGAGGTCCGCCGGTGGAGCCGGGCCGTGGGCAGCACGGCCCGAGACGGCGTCCCGGCCGAATCATTCCCGGCCGCGGCGGGCCCGGCCGGCCGCCCGCGCGGGCGGCTGCGCCAGCGCGATTTCGACCTGGGCCGCGAGCTCGGCATGCTCATGACCGGCGGGCCGGCCGCCGCGGCCACCGCGGTGCTGGTCACTCCGGGAGACGGCCGGGCCGACTGGCTGCGCGCCGGCCAGGCGCTGCACCGGCTGCTCGCCCACGCCGCGGACCGCTGGGTCTTCGCCAGCCTGTACAGCCAGCCGCTGGAGGCGGCCGCGATCCGGGACCTGATCCGCAGCCGCCTGGGGCTGCCCGGGGCCCCGCAGATGCTGCTTCAGCTCGGCCTGGCCCATACCACCCAGGCCACCGCCCGCCGCCCCCCGGCGGAGCTGATGGAGCCGTGAGCGGCGCAGGTCCCGGTAACCCGCGCCGCGCCGCTGCGCTGGACCGCGGGTGAGCCAGCCCGGGTCACGGCCGGAATTTGCGCCTGCCCGGGGGCGGATCGTGGAAATGGGCACGATGGGTGCCGAGCATTCCAAAATGCGCCAGGCCGAAAATCACCATTCATAACTGACCATAACTGGGCATGCGGGAACGGCCGTCCAAGGTTACTTATATGGCCATAGCGGGACGGTCGGTGACCGGATACGCTGCCTGGCATGGCGCCAGCCGAGCCGAAGGCCGTGCTTGATGCCCGGCGGTTCGGCCGTACACCGGTCGTTTTCATCGCGGGCCTCGGCGCCTGCGGCCTGATCGCGCTGATCGCGCTGGTCATCGCGGTTCGCGGCGGTCCGGTGCCGACCGTCACCGGCCTGGCGCTCGCGCTGCTCCCGGTGCCGCCGGTGCTGGGCGGCCTGCTGTACCTCGACCGGCTGGAGCCCGAGCCGCGTGCCCTGCTGGCGGCGATGTTCGGGGCTGGCGCGGGCGTCGCCGCGCTGATCGTGCTGGTCGGCCGTGCCCTCAACACGGGGGCCATTACCACGCCTGAGCTGGGACCGCACGCTGGGCACGCGGTGGCCTTGACGCTCACCGCGGCCATCGGCGGTGCGCTGGTGGCCGAGACGATGACGGGTGCGGTGCTGCTCGCCCTGTTCTGGTTCCGCCGCCCGGAGCTCGACGGCGCGCACGACGGTGTCGTGTATGCGGGCGTGACCGGTCTTGGCTTCGCGCTGATCGCCAACCTCTACGCCTACGTCCAGGCCGAACGCAGCGGCCTCGGCGCCCTCGCCGCGGCCTTCGCGAGGCGCGGCGTACTCGGCCCGCTGTGGGGCCCGCTGTTCGCCGCGATGATCGGCATCGGCGTCACCTACGCCGCCATGCGCAAAGGGTCGGGCGGGTACTGGGCGATCGGCGTCGGCTGGGCCGCGGCCGTGGCGCTCGATGCGTTGTGGAACTACTCGGCAGCGGGCGGTTCGGTGCGGCTGGTCGTCGTGGACCTGATCCTGGTCGCCGCGCTGGCCGTGGTGGGCGGCATGGTGCTCGCCGACCGGCGCCGCATGATCCGCCTGATCACCGGATTCCTGCCCGGCTACGCGGACTCCGGCGTGGTGACGAAGGCCGATGTGGAGATGCTCGCCAGCATGCGCTGGCGCCGCCTGGCGCGGCAGTGGGCCAGGCTGCACCGCGGCCTCCCGGGGTTGCGCGCCATGGCTGAATATCAGCTGGCCGCCACCGAGCTCGCGCTGGCCTGCAACCGGGATCGCCGCGGCCTGATGACCCCCGAGGCTTTCGCCCGCCGCCGCGAGGACTCGCTGGGGCTGATGCGGGCGGCGGCGGCTGTCTTCCGCGCGGGCCGGCCGCCGCATCCGCATCCCCCCTGGGCGGCGGGCGGAGAGTGCATCTTCGTCCCGGGAAGGGCGGACCGCGCCAGCGGCCGTGACGGCGCCGAGCGCGATCAGCACCGCACTGCCGAATAGCCGCCGCTGGCTGGAGGCTGGATGCTCGCTCCCGGGATGGCCGCCGCGGCGCTGGCCGCCGCCGCGCTGTTCGCCGGCACCAACGCCGACGACATCGTCGTGCTCACCGTGCTGAACATGTCCTCCCGCGCCGGCGGCCGTCCCCGGGGCTGGCATATCTGGGCCGGTCAGTACGCGGGGTTCACCATCCTGGTGGCGGCCTCGCTGGGCGC
>WNFN01173527.1_pt1 | contig 17966 bp, 18 predicted proteins | sample 5400161 | NCBI WGS metagenome assembly WNFN01 (sample SAMN13153353, study PRJNA577476) | soil metagenome | isolation source: 80 cm saprolite on Douglas fir-dominated hillslope | place: USA:California | collected 2013-09-17 | reverse complement strand
TGTCGGCTTGGCTTGGCATCAGCGCCAAGCGACGAGAAAGCGAGTCACCGGCCAACCTTGCCCGCGCGCAAGGCATGGCGAACGATGCGCTCGACCCGCACACGCCGGTTCTGCCCGCGGCACGACCCACGCGCACGGCCAGGACACCGCTGCGGACGCGCACGCACCCGGCGAACTGGGCTCGCGTGCTGGGCGCCCGCGCCGCCGCTTTCCTTCCGGTGCCGCTGACATTCGCGGTCCTGTTCGGCGTCGCCTTGACCAGTCAGGACGGGCCTCCGGCTCGCGCCTTCCGGCACGCCCCTGCGTGCGTTGGCCAGACGAATCTGGCCACCTGTGTTGGTGATTTCACAGCGGTCATCAACGGGGTGCGCGGCCCGGCGAACGGTGCCGAAATCGCCTATGTCTCGTACGTCACCCATGACGGTGCCATCAACACCTGGGCACGGTTCGACGGGGACGCGGCCACGATAGCGCGCATGGCCAGCGCGGACGAGAACGCCCGCACCAAGCTCAGGATCAGAGTCTGGCGCCGCTCAATCGTTGGCGCGGAACTCGCCGGCAGCTGGCACTGGGCCGATGGCAATCCGCCAGGCAACACGGTCCCGGCCATCTTCCTGGCCGTCAGCTTCGCGTTGCTCCTGCTCGTGGTGCGGCTGCGCATTCACCGCCGGGCAGGCGCGGTGGCCGACAGTCAGCGGCTGCTCGTCGACGATCTAGGCCAGGTGGCAGCAGCGGCCGGCTCGGTCGTCCTGCTCGCGTACGGATTCTGGGCTGGCGCCATCCTGGCCCTGGCGGTGCTGCTGTGGCTGAGCCTGTCGGTCAGGCGAAGCATGCAGTTCAAGCGCCTGACGCTAGCAGCCCTGCACTCATCCTGACTCCGCGCGTAAAGCGCGGCAGTTAACCACCTGGCAGGCCTGTGCGTCAACTGACGGCGAGGAATCTGGGCTCGGCATGCGACGCGCTCGGCCGGAGTCAGCGAGCTGAAGACGCGGAGCAGCGACCGAGACCAACACTCAGGTCGCCCGCTCCGGTACGGGCGATCCAGCCGTGAAGAGGATCCGCAAGGCGCGCAGACCGAGCCGTATTTGCGCGTAGCGGATCGGTCATAATTTCGAAAAATATACCTTGACCTGCGCCACCAGCAGGATTCGAACCTGCGCACACGGCTCCGGAGACCGTGGCCGGCTTCGCCGCCGCACCGACTCTGACCTGGGAAAACACGCCCCCGAACTGCCTCCCGGGCCGGTGTCCTCTCGCAACTCTCTCGCGGTGCCCGCAGCGCCGCCGAGCCCCCGGGCTTTGCCGCCGGTCAGCGCGCCATGCACGGGAGCCGGGCCGATCTGGCCTGGTTCGATCATGTCCCGGCAGGTCCAGCCGTCTCCCGCTGACCTGCACGAGCACCCGCTGGGGGGCGCCAGAATCTCGGAAAGTCAGAAAGTCTCAGGGATAGAAGAGGTAGGGCACTGCACGTGGCCGAGGGCGACGAGGTCGAGTTCACCCGGCACGATGACGGCACCGTCACCGTGCGCGGTCTCAAGACGATCCCCGCCCTATCAGGCATGGTTCTGGTCCCCGCAGCGGCAGGCGGGCGAGCGGGAAGCCGACAGGGAAACCGCGGCCGGTGACCTGTCACCGGTGTACGCCAGCGCGGAGGACGCGGTGGCGTGACCTGCGATTTATCACGTCGACCGAGTCACGAAATCGAGCCCGCACTGTCAGCCTGGGAATCTGAGCGGTTGACAGCATGATGCCCTCGACCTGGCATTTGTGCTGTCCGCTGGTGACCGTCCAGCCCCATCGGACACCGATGCTCACAGGCACGTTAATGGCACGCCGACGCTACGGGCGGATAAGCAGGGTGGCGCTGCTGTGGAGGCCCCAGCTCTCTTTAAGCTGCAGCACGTACTCGCCTGCGCGCAGGCCTGGTGCCGTGACCGACCTGGTGCTGCCGGCCGGGACGGTGGGTGCGGCGAAGAGCGCCTTTGACATGATGCCTACCCACATGCCAGGTTGCCCGGGCACTGGCGTGACGGCGGGATCGCTGCTCGGCGATATGAGCAAGGTGCTGACATTGGGAGCCCGGGCCGATTGGGCGCCAAGTTGGTGATCTCGATAGTGAAGGTCTCGTCCGCGGGCGCAAGGTAGCTGTCCTGGTCGAAGCCATTCGGACCTGGGCAGAGAGTTATCGGGATTACGTGCATCGCGCAAGATCCACTCGAAAGCTGTCAGCGCTGCCCATCGTATTGGGCCGAGCGACAGCGGTCCTCTGCGCATGGGAGCGGTTTTACAGGGAGACGGCGAGCTTACTCTTGGCAGCGGATTGACCTGGACAAACGGATTCGCTGCGCTACTGGCTGCAAGCGCATGTTTCGCCGTGGTCACGGATCGTCTATCCCACGTGCCTCCCACGCGAGGCTACTTGGGTCGTCTCGGAGAAGTCGTCATCAGTCGGTTGCAGATGCACAACCTGGAGAGCAACGATTTACGGACATCTAGCGTCGTCAACATGAATGGGCTTCCCCTCGTAACGAGGACGTATCAATGTCGGCCGCCCCTACGATGGCAGCGATGAGAGCATCCGAGTCCGCGCCGCCTCCGCCGGCCGAGTCCGGCCAGTGGATCGACGACCAGCCCCGCAGCCTGCGCATCTCGATTCCCACGGCGACAAGCTGGACGCCGACAAGGCAGTCGCGATCCTGACAGACCTGGCGGACGCGCTCGTCGACCTCGAGAGCAGAACCCAGAAGTTCGCACTGTCGCCCCAGTACGCGCTCCCGAGCGTTGGCGGGTGGAGCGAGCCACGAGCGCAACGACGAGCCATGCGGGCAGCGAGAGGATGTGCTCCGATCCGGGCATTGACGAATGAACATTCTCTCCGAGCCGACACGCTCTTGGGTGAGGGCCTGGGGTACCGCTCCCGGGGACCGACCGCGTGGGCGTGCTAACTGTCGGGGTTCGGGGCGCAGGTCCCTGTCCATCGCTGTGAGCGCGAAGGCGGTGGCCCGCTCTCGGGTCAGCCGCAGCGATCCCATCAGGACGTCGACCGACAGGCCGTCCATCAGCAGACGCGAGCGGACCACGAACTGCTCCACATCGACGGGCACGAACTTCCCCTGCACGACCCCGTCCCGGACGATCTCGCCCAGTTCGGCCTCCCAGGCCCGGTCGAACGAGTCCAGCATGTGCCTGCTCGGCTCGTCGTCGGGGGGATTCGCGAAGACCTGGGTCCACAGGATCCATCGGGGGTCGGAAGTGCCGGTGGGAAGGTAGTACTCGACGAAGCGGGCGAGCTTGCGGCGCGGCGACCGGAGGCTCGAGAGCGCGACCCGAAGCCGCTCGACCAGGTCCTGCTCGCTCCACCGCAGGGCCTCAAGGAGCAGTGCGTCCTTGCGCCCGAAGAAGTAGAGGATGTGGCCGGTGCTCATGCCGGCGCGGGCGGCGATGTCGACCATGCGGACGCGGTCTCCTCCGAGTTCCGCGACTGCAGCGATCGCGGCTTCCATCGCCCGCCTGCGTGCGGCCTCGCCTCGGGGGATCGTTCGCCGGGGAACACGGCGTAGATCCGGATGCGCGCCGTCAAGTCGATGCGGGCTTGACATGCTCCTCCCCATCCCGGTTAGATTCTTAATCTAGATTCTCAGTCTAATAGAAGGTTTCCATGGCAGCTGAGCGAATCCCCGAGCAGGACGGGCTGTTCATGCCGGCCCGCTGGACCGGCCACGATCGCACTCTCGTCTCGTGGCCCGCGCGCGGGAGCTTCTGGGGTGGGCACATGGACGAGACCAAGCTGGAGTACGCGCAGGTCGTGCGGGCTATCGCCCGGTTCGAGCCCGTCACCGTGATCGCGAACCCAGGGACGACGGAGGAGGTCCTCGAGCGCTGCGCAACCGACAATGTCGACGTCCTCGAGATCCCCATCGACGATAGCTGGATCCGCGACAACGGACCCATCTTCGTCGTGGACGGCCGTGGCAGGGTGGCGATGGTCGACTTCGGCTTCAACTCCTGGGGCGAGAAGTTCCTCCCGTACGACAAGGACGCCGCGGTTGGCGAGCATCTCGCCGAGCGCTTCCAAGTGCGCCGGTACGCGGCGCCGCTGTTCGCCGAGGGTGGAGGGATCACCGTCGACGGGGAGGGGACGCTCATCACCACCGAGTCGGTCCTGCTGAACCCGAACCGGAATCCCGGATTCAGCCGCGAAGACGTCGAGCGGGTGCTTCGCGAATATCTGGGCGCGCGGAAAGTGATCTGGCTGCCGTACGGGCTGGCCGAGGACATGGGAGAGCTCGGCACGGACGGTCACTCGGACAACGTCGTTCAGTTCATCCGCCCGGGGCTTGTGCTGTTCCAGGTCGCGCCCGGCAAGGACAACCCCAATTGGGAGCTGGCCCGTCAGAACCGCGCGAGGCTCGAAGCCGCGACCGACGCGGCCGGGCGCAGACTCGAAATAGTCGAGATGCCGTACCTCCCCTACACGCGGGAGATCGACGGAAAGCGATACGCGGCTCCCTACACCAATTTCTACCCGGTGAACGGCGGGATAATTGCGCCCGAGCTGGGGGTCCCGGACGACGACAAGGCCTATGGCATACTCCAGGAACTCTTCCCCGGCCGCGAGGTCGTAGGAGCGCCCACCGACATGCAGGCCTTTGGCGGCGGCGGAATTGGTTGCATCACCCAGCAGATCCCAACCGGAGTGCCGCTCGCGCCCTAGCGACCCTCCATGTCGCGGTCGCCTCCCGTATCAGGCGGCTCCATTGTCAGGGAGGGTCGCATCGTTCATGCTGGCGCGCTCGCGGACGGGTGAGAGCACCTGGACCTCGAGACCAAGAGGGTCGGCCTGCGCGGCGGCTCCCCGATTTGCCCGCTGCGGTCCACGTCCACGCACAGGCCGCGTTGCTTGAGCTGGTCCGTGTCCTCAGCGAACGCCCGCGCGTTGTCAAGAATCTGGGCGACCACGCTCAGGGCCATGGTGACAAACCTGGTCGCCCTGCAAGCCGCGCTGAACTGTACCGGGCGGTCAGCATGCCCTTGACCAGCTTCAGCTGGTGCCAAGCGAGCAAGCGCCTGACCGGTGCCCGCCCTCAGGTTCTCGGGCATGGCCGCCAGGGCGGCCAGGCTGCCGGCCTTACCCACCTCTTCGACCGCGAGGCCTGCGAGCGAATACGCGCGCCAGGCGGCCCGCACCGGACATCAGCTCGGCGTCCTCGACCAGGCCGCAGGCATTCCTAGCCGCAGCAACAGCACCGGGGGCCGCGCGCCGACGCATCCTTCACGGCGCCAAGATCCACAGTTCCAACCTAGACAGCGGCCTGGCGCGGAGATCGACCGGCCTGGACGGCGTCAAGCCCATGCGTGCCCCGGCCCTCGCCGCCGACGGCCGGGTTGTCGTGCCGCGCGACCCTAGTACCTGCCACCGGATATCGCCGAATGTCTCATCTGTCGAACATCAGTTGAGACGTGAGACACCGGCAGCTAACGATGTGATTCACGCGAGTGCCGGGTATCTCAAGAACACAACTGCGGATTCCAGCGCCTGTTGAGACAACATGAGGCCGGCTACGGCAGCGCAGCATGACCACGAGCTGACGCACAGAATATCTATTTCGGCATTCCGTTGATATCGCTGGGAGTCGCACTGCCGGCGCGCAGATCGAGCCCTCCGCGTGCGCGTGCTGCAGGAGTTATCGCACTGTGCGCGAGCAGGCCGAGGAGCGTGCGCATCGATTGTCGGCAGTGTCGGGGGCTCGGCGGGCGCCACTGCAGGAAAGCAGATCGGTTAGGGACCGTGACGACCGCCGACGGCATCGTCGCGGTGACTGACGGTGGTGCCGTCTTCGACGTCAACGGCGCGTGCGGGCGCCGCCAGGGGTTGGAAGGTACCGTGCCGGCCGCGCCGGGAAGCACGCGCTGCCGGGCGGGACCGGGCGCCGCCTCAAGATGGGCGTGGATTAGGCCAGAGCCAGGACGATGGCGTGCAAGGCCAGGCCCACGCCAGCTCCGACTACTGTGCCGTTGATGCGGATGAACTGCAGGTCGCGCCCTAGTAGCAGCTCCAGCTGGCTCGATGTCTGTGCGGCGTCCCACCGCTGGATAGTTTCCGTGACAAGGCCAGCGAAGTCGTCGTGGAACTGATCGGCGAGCGCCCTGGCTCCTGACTCGACCACACGCTCGACGCTGTCTTGGAGGCGGCGGTCTGATCCGAGGCGCCGGCCGACCGCCGCCAGCGCAGCGCCGAGCCGGCGGCGCAGCTCAGACCCTGGGTCGGCGGCCTGGGTCCGGAGCGTGTCCTTGGCCTGCTTCCACAGCGAGGAGGACCAGTCGCGCAGCGCGGCGCTGCCCAGAACTTCGCGCTTGAGGCGCTCCCCGCGCTCGCGCAGCTCGGGGGATGTCTCGAGGCGGTCGGGGAGCCCGGCGAGCCATTCCTCGAACTGGTGCCGCGCTTCGTCGCCCGGATCGGCCGCCATCGCCGCCAGCCTGTCGCGCAGGCGGGTGTGCATGCGGTCGAAGACTCGCCGGTACACCGCGTCGGGCACCCAGCGCGGTGACTCGGCCTCAAACAGCTCGCGAAGCTCGGTGTGATGATCGGCGAGATAGCGGTCGGCGCCGGACACGATGGCGTTAAACAGCCCGGCATGATGGCCTCCCGCGATGATGACCCGCAAGGCGCGCCCGGCCAGCGGCGCCACCTCGAGGACGTCTGCCGCCCGGGTCAGCTCAGCGGTGAGCACGCCCTGAACATCCTAATCGCGGACAGCCTCGGCCACCATGACCACCAGATCCGCGGCGCGACCGGCGAAGCCAGCCGCGTTGGCCTCTCCGGCCAGCCAGGCGGCCAGGCGGGGAACGATCGACGATCAGCGCAGTGTGCGGTATCGGCAGGCCAAGCGGACGGCGGAAGAGAGCCGTCACCGCGAACCAGTCCGCAACGCCTCCGATCACGGCCGCCTCGGCGCCGGCCTGCACATAGCCAAGCAGTGTCCCGTGCACGCCGGCCACAGTCACCGCGACGAACACAACCGTCACCCCCGCCAGGAGAGCGGTAGCCCGCCGGCGCGCCGCGGCCAGGCGGCGCACCCGCACATGCGTCGGCTCGCGGCCGAGCCCGGATACCGGCGAAGCGGATTCCATCTGGCTGCCCCCGGTCAGTCAGCGACGCAGCGCGGTAACCCGCAGCCGCGTCAGGCCGAGCAGTCCCTATCGGCAAATCAGCCCCAGTCTCGCAGGATCCGCAGGATCACCCGCATCACGATCACACGACCTCTCCGGAGCCGGGCTGAGACCCCGAAGGCTGCCGGGCCAACCGCGGCCCAAGCAATAGAACTGACCACTCGACCGTAAGATCGCACTGGCCGTCACGTCAGGTCACCACCCGTACGGCCTGGTCACCAAAGCGCAGGCATCAGGAACGCTGCAGATCGCCGATTCTCCGAAGCGAACTTCGTGCGTCCACGACGTCGTTTCTCTCGGCGTGTCGGCTCGTCGTGGACCCGTTCTCTGGAGCCAGGTCCTTGACGTGAGAAGCCGCGACTGTCCTTTCGTCGCTGCGCTCTTGACGTTCGAGACCTTCGACAGGAGCTTGGTCATGGACATGTCCACGACGCAGAGTTGCCGGAACCCTTGGCGACCTCGCCGTGCGACTGCAGAGAACGCCGAATAGGAATGTCTGGGTCGCTATCAGCACCGTCGTCAACGCCATCCGCGTCCTGGAGCGCATGGTCCCCGCCGGGCACCTGCTATTCGACCATTACGCCCACGACCTGCCGTTCAGCAGGGCCGGGACTGGCTCCGTGAAGCTGAGCGCGCTCCGGGACCGGGTCGAGGACTTCGTAACCTGGGCCAACCACGAGGCAGCCCGCCACGGCATCGACAGCGAGGCGATTCCCGACGACCCGCACGGGGCCATCGGCCTCCAGCGGTTCCGCCGCACCCTGGCCTGGCACATCGCGCGCCGCCCCGGCGGCCTGGTCGCCCTGGCCATCCAATACGGGCACATGCGCACCGCCTTCGACTGGACAACCGAGGGATACGCCTCTCGCAGCCGAATGGCATCCACGACCTCATCGACCTGGAGACCGCCCGCGCCGTCGCTGACACCGTCGCCGCGCTGCACGACGACGCCCCCGTCGGGGCTGTTCCCTCAAGCTCAGTTCACTCAGGAGTCCAAGGAGCTGCAGTGCCACGAAATAGCCGACAGTCGAAAGCGCGATCGGCCAGCTTGCCGTCGAAGACTTTGGAGATCTCCGCCGACCCTGTTTGCGAAAGGTTGCGGCCGAGGTCACTATCGCGGTGTATGAACGCTGGTCTGCGTCAAGAAAGAAGAGGCGCTGAGGGCGGGCATGCCGAGTCCGACCGGGCCGGGGCGTGCGGGTGCGCCGGTCGATCTGGGCGAGCTTGTGTTCGGCGCTGGCGCGGCTGATCTTGAGTCCTTCGGCTTCGCCGAGCCAGCCTTCGCGGTCGGCTTCGGCGATGCGTGCGGTGAGGTTGTCGCGGATCTCGGCGATGCGGTCCCGCTGGGCGGGGTCGGGCCAGTGCAGGGCGCATCGCAGCGTGAGCGCACCCGAAGTCAGGTCTGAGACCGAGCTGATCATATGGCCCATAATGACCTGCCGCAACCAAGACAATGCTCCCAGGCCGCCGCTCGCGGATCAATGAGCACACATACGGATCTAACAACGACCTGGCGGGCGCTAACGGCCAAGTTGCTACCGGGCGCCGAAGTGGCCAGGGCGTGCCGCAGCAGCGGTGAGGACGGATGCTGTGGTCAAGGGCCGCGGACTGACGGCTGGCTCAGGTTATCGTCTCGGTGTGGGCGACATGCCCATCGTCGTCGACGTAGGCGGCCTCGATCTGGTCGGGCTGCAGGTCGAGCGCCGCAAAGCCGAACCGGGTCCGGTGCTGGCCGTCTTCTCGTACCGTGCGCGTGCTGTGCCAGGTGATGGCGGGCGTGCTGCCTGGCGGCTGGTCGGGGTCGGGCAGGACAGGGACGCTGCCGTGGCCCAGGCACCGCGGGTAGCGGACGCCGCCCGCTGTCTGGTAGGTGATCGCCCGGTGCTCGTGTCCCCACCACCACGCTGTGACGCGGTTCGCGTTCAGTACCGGCGCGAGCTTGGCCGGGAGGGTGCTGCCGAGATCGGACTTGTCGTAGAAGGACACGAGCGGGTGGTGGCTGAATAGCACGAGCCGGCGCGCTGACCCGCCGGCGGTCTGGGCCACGTAGCCGCCCTGCGGGTCTTGCAGGACCGCGATCTGCCCGGCGGAGGTGACGTCGGTGTCCCAGGCAGTGTCGAGCCCGATGAAGTCCCAGGACGACGAGCGCAGCCGGAAAAAGCTGGTCGGCTTGCCGTCGGGTGACCGTTGGTGCCGGAACCGGGAGTCGCCAAGGACGGTGCCGAAGTAGCCGAATCCGCCGCTGTACATGTCATGGTTGCCGTTCAGGGACCAGGATGTCACGCCAGCGCCGGCCTGTTCCGGCGTTACGGGCCACGGGTCGAGGAACCGCCGCTGGTCCTCGGTCTCCAGCCCCGAGTAGTAGATGTCGCCGAGGTGGATGACATGCACCTGACGGCCGGCGCCAAGTGCCTCTCCGATCCATTCCTGCATCCGGGCGGCGACGTCGCCCGCTCGCGGTAGGGCCGTGCCTCAGTCGCCGACGATTACCAGTCGGGCATCGTCGGCCACGTCGTCGTATTCGGCAGGCTTCTCGTTGAACGGCGCGTTGCCGTCGGCGAGGCGCTCGAGAGCGCCCCTGGCGATGAACACGTACCAGTCGGGATCGTCCGGCGTGAACGAGCCCGGCGCGATGTGCAGGTAACGCTCAACGGTGCGAACGACCCTCGGCAGCAGGCCCAGGTGCTCATCGGGGTCCGGCACGCGCGCGCCGCCTAGCGGCTCCTCAATCTGGCTCTGCACCAGGCTCACGAGCGGGGCGCGGGACAGATAGGGAACGCCATCCGGCTCGCCTCCCGACGACGCCATCGAGTCGATATCCGGCGACAGGAGCGCGGAGATTTTCTCTCGCGGGGACTCATCTCCGGCGACCTGGGCGGCCGCGCGCTGCATCACATCCTGGAGCCGCGGGTCGTCGAGCGTTTCCCGGATCCGCTCGACGTGTGCTCGGACGGCGTTCTTGTCGCTGGCATCGCGTCGCATCCCTGGCTCTCCTCATCGGGTTACGGGCACACTAACGGCTGGTACGGCGGCATGCTATGCCATTGCTGCGGCCGCAACCGTATGGCGAGAAACGCCGCGAGATCCGCCCGTTCCTGTTCACCAATCACCAGCTAAAAGGGCACTCGGCAATGGTGTAGTGATGCGGATGCCCTACCGCGAGCGAGCCCGCCGGCGCGGCACGATCAGCCAATTATGCGCGGTACCCGCGAACACCCATAGCTATAGAGATAGCGCGCCGAACGAGCCGTGCGCGCGCGCTCTTATCTTGAGTGTCTCGTCGCGCTCGGCGACAGCCACGGCTTTGCGCACACGGTCTGATCTGACGTGGCACAACGCGCTCAAGCGGCCCGGCTAGCTGGGCCGCCCGGCAACTCCCTCGTGGGAGGGGATTCTCTCTCGCAGGTCTCTCGCGAACAGGTTGGCGTGCAGCCGGTTCGGCGGCCGTGTGCTGTGGCAGTGAGTCATAAAGTGCCTGGTAGATGGCCTGTTCATGCTGTCTCGTCCAAGCTGCCCGTCGGGGCATGGGCCGACGAGTATATATTCGAAAACTATGTCTCTACCTGCGCCCCCAGCAGGATTCGAACCGGCGCACACGGCTCCGGAGACCGTGGCCGGCGCCGCCGCCGCACCCACTCTGACCCGGGAAAACACGCTCCCGAGCTGCCTCCCGGGCCGGTGTTCTCTCGCCACTCTCTCGCGGTGCCCGGAGCGCCGCCGAGCCCCCGGGGCTTTGCCGCCGGTCAGCGCACCACGCACGGGAGCCCGGCCATCTGGCCCGGTTCGATCCTGTCCCGGCAGGCCCAGCATAGAAGAGGTAGGAGCGCCATGGCTGCTCAGACCGCCGTCACCACTGCCCGGATCCGCGGCCGCGGCCAACTCACCCGTCCGGCCGAAGTCCGCGAGGCATTGCACGTGGTGGCAGGCGGGCGAGCGGGAAGCCGACAGGGAGATTGCTGTCGGTGACCTGTCACCGGTGTACCGCAGCGCAGAGGACATGGTCGCCGATCTCGACCGGCGCGCCTAGAAGTGCCTACCTTCCAGGTCACGCGGCCATTCGGCCAGCGTCCCCGGGGTCAATGGGTTTCCTTGCGCCAGCACAGCGAGGAAACCCGGCACCAAGCCGCCGCTCTCGTCGCGGCGATCCTGCCGGGGTTGGGTGATGCTGCGACACGGGCCGTGGTCAGTGCCGCCTACCTGCACGACATCGGTAAGTCACACAAGGTCTGGCAGGACGCCCTGTGCGCGCTGGCCTGCGAAGACGACCGCGTGGAGGTCGACGCTGGTCGGCCCTGGGCGAAGTCTGGCCAGGAGGGCCGGCTGCGGTTCGCCGGGAACGTCGCGTTCCGGCATGAGCTCGGGTCCTGGCTCCTCGTCGGCGGGCCGCTGCGCGGGCTGATCGACGGCGCGGCCGACGTCGACCTGGCGCGGTACTGGGCGACCTCAACGCCAGGTTTTCCAGGGCTGCGCGGAGGTTGTGCAGCACGTCGCCGACTGTCGCGCTGATCGCGACCGGAACCTGTTCGGAGAATCTGAGCCGGTACGCCAGGCGGCCGGGCTTGTCCGTCGGCTCTGGCAGCGAGTACGGCGACGACGCCCGGAACTCACCGGCCAGGCGATGAAGCGCACAGCCCGCGCTCGCAGTCGCACGGACTCCAGGACACGTTGGAGTGATGGTTTGAAGCTGACCGCTGACCGGTGCGAACCGGTGCCTGGAACGCCCGTGGCTTCGGGAGCGAAGTGGTACCCAGCTGTGGCGGGTTCAGGCGATAAGCAGGCGACTGTCAAGCTCTGCCGCCTCGAGATCGAGGAGGTCGCGGTTGCGTTCAGCCCACCGGCCGGAGGCGAGGTCATCACGCAGGCTGCGCACTGCCCGCTGCTCGGCGTCCGGCCCGACTCTGGCCCAGACCGATATTCCGCGGCGGACATTCTCGTCCAGGTATGCCTCGGGCCGGCGCCAGTAGGCCTCGTAGAAGCCGTCAGCACAGTCCCACGGGATGAGCACCGGCTCCATCCGGGCTCCGATCGCGCGGGCTAGCTCGGTCAGGGAAGGCCGACCGGCCCAGAGGTCGTTGTGCTCGGGCAGATAGTCGCGATTCAGCCAGAACCGATCAGGGTCACTGGCGTCGTTCGTGAACACCACCACGCGGCGAGCAACGCGCCGCATCTCGCGCAGGCCGGCGATCGGGTCCTGCCAGTGATCGATGGTGGCAAGAGCCATCGCGGCGTCGAAGGACTGGTCATCGAACGGCAGGCTCTCCGCGGTGCCAGCCACGCACGGCGCCGCGCCTGCGGGACGCTGCGCACGCATGAGCGCCGACGGTTCCACCGCGGCGACGTGACGGTCGGAGGGCTCGTAGGAGCCGGTGCCAGCCCCGACGTTCAGGACCGTCCGGGCGTCGCCGAGCGCAGCCCAGACCCGCGCCGCGATCCGCGGCTCGGTGCGCCGCGTCACGGTGTAAGTGGCTCCGATGGTGTCGTACAACTGCGCGGAACGATATGTTGCTATCACGTTCCTTCGTGATCGCAGGATAGCCATCGGTCAATGATGGCCCGAAATATCAGGCAGCGACCTGGACTGCGGCTCGTAAGCCGCCACTCCGTCGGGGCAACCCGGCATTCAAAACGAGCCGATCGTGAAGGCCCGAATCGCTTAGCTCACCACACGTCCTGCCGCAGTGACACCCTTCCCTGCTGGTGCCGAGCGCCGGCTCGGCGAAGCTCACGCTGGAGCCCGCTCGACCGGCGGTCGCACCGAGCCGAGGGGAGAGCCGACAGGTAGGAGCGCGCGGCGCTGCTCGCCGGGCCGACAGAGGCGGCGCGGAGCCACCGCTGTTCTGGCGGCTTTCTCGAGACGATCCTCAGGCACGATCTGCCGATCCCCATAGGCCCGATCGTGACCGGCCCGCCACGGGCGCGGCTGGAGATGCTGTGCTCGGCGTGCTGCCCGGTGACCAGCGCACGACTGGTTGCCTGGCTCGCCGGTGTCGTTTGCTGCTGACAGCCAGGGCCGGGGGTTGTGAGGCCGTCATGTCAGAGGCCGTGGTCGCGGAGCGTTTCCTGAACGCGCCGGGTGCCAGAGGCTCCGATGTGCTGGTAGATGCTGAGTGCCTGCCGAAGGCAGCCCAGGCCGTCGTCGGGGTTGCCGTCCTGCAGGTGGCACTGGCCGAGTCCTTCCAGGGCACGTGCTTCCTCGCGGGGGGCGCCGATGTCGCGTGCAATATTTAGCGCCTGGCTGTGGTGTGCGCGGGACCGGTCTGTGTCCGAGGTCCGGCACGACAGCTCGCCCAGGCTGTTCAGTACTTCGGCCTGGCCGAGCCGGTTCCCATGTTCGCGCCACAGCTCGAGGGCCTGCTGGTGGCAGGCGGCGGACGCTGCGTAGTCCCCGGTGAGCTGCTGCACCAAGCCGAGGTCGTCGAGGGCAAAGGCCTGGAAAGGCCGGTCGCCAACCTGACGAAACAGGTCCAGGGCGTGCTGATGGCTGGCGGTGGCGGCCGGATAGTCGCCGCTCTCCCGTTGCACCCGACCGAGGACTGTAAGGACGTCGGCCTCGCCAACCCGTTGACCAACGCTACGGAATAGGTCCAGCGACTGCTGCAGACTTGCGGCGGCGGCGGCGTAATCGCCGGTCAGCTGGTGCACCTTGCCGAGATGGTTGAGGGCGTAGGCAAGGCCGGGCTTGTCACCGAGCTGACGGTAGAGGGCCACCGCGCTGACCAGGCTCGCGGCGGCGGCCCGGAAGTCCCCGGTCAACCATCCCAGGATGCCGAGCTGCCTGAGGGCCAGGGCCTGGCCGGGCAGGTCCCCGGCCTGGCGGGCCGCAGCCAGCGCGGTCTGATGCAGGGCCGCGGCCTGATTCCAGTGACCGCGGGCGCGCATAAAGTCGCCCATCGCGGCGGGGATCTGGATCGCGTGCAGCGAGCGTCCGCTGGCCCCGGCATGCTCGGCGGCGGCGTGCAGGTTCGGGCGTTCGGTTTCCAGCCAGTCAGCAGCGTGCTGGAAGGTGGACAGCTGTGGAGCGAAATCCGGAGGGCGGTCCGGCGGCGGGCGGCCCTGGACGGCAGTCCGGGTCGCGACAAGCTGGCCGGCGACCAGCGCCGTGTGCAGGTAGTAGTCGAGCAGCCGCCCGGTAGCGGCGCCGGAGTCGGCAGGGTCGTCGGCGGCCGCCAGAGTGCGGGCGTGCTCGCGGAGCAGGTCGTGCAGCAGGTAGCGGCCAGGCGCGGGCTCGGCGAGCAGATGCTGGTCATATAGCTCGTCCAGCAGTCGACTCGCGGCATCCAGGCTGGTACCGCCCACCGCGGCGGCAGCGTAGGCGTCGATGCTGGTGCCCGGGTGCTGGCCTAGCCGGCGGAACAGCCGCTGCTGGTTTCGGTGAGGTCGGCGTAGGACAGGTCGAACGCGGCGGCGACCGACAGGTTCTCCGCCCGCATCACCGCCAGCCGATCCCGGGCGGCTGCCAGGCCGGCGGCTAGGTCGGCGGCGCTGCGGGCGGGATGGTGGCTCAGCTGCCGGGCGAGCATTCCGATCGCCAGCGGCAGGTACCCGCACAGCCGGGTGATCTCCGCTGTCAGGTCGCCTCCGGCACCCAGCTCGGGCCGTTCGGCCAGCCGTGCCAGCAGCGTGGCCGCCTCCACCGGGGACAGCGTGTCCAGGCTGATCGCGGCGGCATCCTCCAGCGCAGTCAGCCGCCGCCGGCTGGTAATCAGCACCAGGCTGCCAGCAGTGCCAGGCAACAGCGGCCGGACTTGCTCATGCCCGGCCGCGTCATCCAGCAACAGCAGGATCTTCTTTCCGGCGACGCAATTCCGCCACCGGCTCGCGCGTGCCTGCGCGTCGGGCGGGATCTGCTGCGCGGGCACCCCGGCGGTCAGCAGCAAGCTGGCCAGCGCATCCGCGGGCTCGACCGGCCGCTGGCCGGTGGTGTGGGCGTGCAGCGGCAAGAAGAACTGCCCGTCCGGGAAGCTCCCGGCCAGCGCGTGCGCCGCGTGCACCGCGAGCGTGGTCTTGCCCACCCCGGCCATCCCGCCGATAGCGTGAATGCCCACCACTCCGCCGGCCGCTGCCGAACCCTCCAGCCACTTTGACAGAAGCGCCAGCTCGGACTCGCGGCCGGTGAAGCTGGCGATATCACGCGGCAGGGTCCGAGTCGCCGCCGCCGCGAACGCTCCCGGCACGTCCCCCTGCCGCGCCGCCAGTACCTCCGAAGCCGACCCCCGCCCGCAGGCCGCCGCCACGAACAGGCCACGCACCGGCTCGGCCAGGCTCAGCGCATCCGCTAGCAGCCAGGCTGTGTCCTTGCGGGCGGTGCGGTTGATGCCCCGTTCCAGGTCGCTGATCGACCGCGGGCTAAGGCTCGCCGCCTCCGCCAGCTCCTCCTGCGTCAGCCCGGCATCGGCCCGCAGCTGCCGCAGCAGCACGCCGAAATCCAGCGCAGCCTGCTCCGCCACAGGCCCATCGTCCCTTCACCAGCCTCGGCCCGCTACCCTCACCGGCGGGGGCTGGCTCCGGCACGGGCATAGACCCCAGCAACCCTACATGCGCGCTGCCAGCACGCCCGGCAACCAGTGACGCAGCTCACAGCACCTCCGCCGAGTGCCCGGCCTGCCAGCCGCTGACGGCGCGGGCACCATGTCGCCCCCGGCGCGGGGGCCCCTGGCGGGAAGTTCACCACGGCCGCTCGCCACGTCCCTCCTCTAGCCAGGATCTGGGCGGCTGGCACCACCACGCAGGCCGGCCAGCAGCCTTCGTCGGCGACGCCCAAGCGCCGCCGAATCCTGCGGATCTCCTGTGGCCGGGCATGTGTGGTGGCCACGCGGGCCGGCAGGCAGCCTGTCAATCGACGGCGCGAGCTTCCCGGCTCGGTCCGAGCAGACAGGAGACGGTCATGTTCACACACCCCGATCTCGCCAGCGATTTCGCCAGTGAACGGCAGCGCGACATGCTGGCGCGGGCGGATCAGCAGCGCCTGGTACGCCAGCTGCGCGACCTCGCCCGGGCGCCTCGGCGCGCACAGCGGGCCCGGTGGCGGATGACCCGTGCCGACCTGCTATTCGCCCCGTCTAGCCCACGAAGGAGGCCATGGTGAACAGCATCCGCCGCATCTGCAGCTCTCTGGCCGGCCCGCCCAGACGCGCCGGCCAGCCTGCGACCATGGCCAAGGCTTCCAGGCGGCGCCCGATGATCGCGCCCAGGCTGCTGCCGCGGACCGTCCAGCTCTGCATGCACTGCCGGCACACCCCGGCCGGGTTCTGGGTCAGCGACAAGAACAGCAAGACAGTCATCCCATCAACGTTCGCCCATGAAGTTGGTCAAGAATCCGGACCGCTGAGAGACAGATCTCCCGATTATGCACGCGGGCTGCGGCCCGAACTAGCTACCTGAAATGCGTCCATATCGAGCCTTATTTGTCACCGATAGAGTTCACGGGGAGTGACCGCTGCTGAGAAGCCTCAGGGTGCTCGGGGTGACAGTCGTCGTTTACCGCTGACCATAGGACCTTGTCACGGTGGGTGACTGGACGCTTCGTTCGAGCGGTATGTCAACCCCGTCGCTCCTGTTGAATCTCGTCAGACGTGCTGCCAATGACCGTGCCAATGGGAATCGCGCGAAACGGGCGGCCGGGGGACTGCTGACGCTACTGCCGGGACGTCAGCGCTGGTGGGGGGCCCGCTTGACAGGCCAGCGGCGGGGGAACATCAAGTTGCACAGATTCCGCAGGTGAGGGGGCGCCGGCATGACGACTTACGTGTCCTTGATCAACTGGACCGAGCAGGGCATCAAGAACTTCCGCGATAGCACGCAGCGTGCCGCGGAGTTCTCCAGGCTCGTCGAAGGCTATGGCGGCAGGGTCCGGGAATTGCTGTGGACCGTCGGTGAGTACGACATCGTGTGCGTTGCCGACTTCCCCGACGAGGAGACCGGAGTCGCGGCCCTGCTCCGGGTGGGATCGGCTGGCAATATCCGCAGCAAGACGCTGCGAGCCTTCAGCGCCGAGGAGATGGCAGGCATCGTCGCCGTCGCCCGGGCTGGCTGAACCGCCCGAACAGAACGGCTGCTGCCACGGTGCGGAGACTCTGTGCATCGCCGCCACCGGCATGGTGCTGCCCGGCTCGATCACCCACTGGCGCACCCGCTGCGATGGGCCCGGCTGCGCCTGCCGCGCCGACCCGCCCAAGCGCGCGGAGTCCGGCGCGCGATGAACCCCGTGCGGACGGTGAAGCGAGCGGCCACGCCGAAGGTGGTGAAGAAGGCTAGGCGGGCGCTGCATCCAGTCGACAACATCGTCTACGGCGCCGAACGACAGGTGATCACCTCACTGCGATCCGGCCGCAAGCGGCGTAAGGGTCGAGCTCCGGTGTACCGGCATGGCAGTTGCCCCGTCGCCCACCGAAGCCCTGAAGCGGCAGCGAAATGCCACAACCGCTAGTCCTGGCCACTCCGGACGGTAGCGCTAATCCGAGTCTATGATCGGCGATTGCGTCACCCCGATACTCGGTGAGTCGCTCGTGATTTTTGCGGCACTCGCAGCGGCAGATGAGTGAGTCCGGGTCGCGAGTTGGACCGCATGCTTATGCGAGATCACTGGCGCGTCTTCAACTGATCTGGACCATCGGTCCACGGACTGGGCCCGGAGAACTTGCTCGGGTGAGTCCAGACAGGCTGCTCAGAACAGTCAGGGTTCGAGGTCGGCCACTCCGCGGCCGCTGAGCACGTCGAACGGCACCGAAGCCTGGTCGTGCACGATCTGCCAAGCGCCGTCGAGCTTCCGGAAGCAGAACGTGACCCGGACCCAGATG
>WNFN01214180.1_pt1 | contig 17991 bp, 13 predicted proteins | sample 5400161 | NCBI WGS metagenome assembly WNFN01 (sample SAMN13153353, study PRJNA577476) | soil metagenome | isolation source: 80 cm saprolite on Douglas fir-dominated hillslope | place: USA:California | collected 2013-09-17 | reverse complement strand
CTATGCACAGCCTCAGAAGGACTCCTCGAAAAGTGTGCTTGGGCAGATCGGCTGCGGTGTGCTCGTCATCATCCTATTGATTGTCGGCGCGTGTGGTGGGCTGGGCTACGTAGGCTACAGGTGGGTAGCGGGCCTGGCCAGCAGTACGGCGACAACAGATACCACTACAACTAATACGACCACAAATGGTGGTGGAGGGGGCAATACTCCAACGGTTTCTGTGTCATCAAAAAATATTAACCAGCAGGTGACGTATGCGAGTGCGGAGATCACCATTTTAAGCGTTCAAGAGGGGACGAGTGGTAGTTTCTCGGGAGATTCCTCTACAAGTTCCCAGGTGACGGTAAGGTTGAATATCAAGGAGCATAATCCGATAGCCAGTACCATCTACCTAAATTATAATAACGCTTTTCGCCTGGTCTTACCTGATAAGACGAGTGTAACACCCAGTGCCGAGCAGCAGAGCGGTGTCCTTAGCCAGGCTGTTACGCAAAATGACTGGATAGATTTTCTGCTCCCTTCAACCATCGCTACAGATCAACTGACGTTGCAAATGGGTGGACAGGATGAGACACAGATGACTATTCCTTTGACGGGTAAGGCGGATCTGAGCGCATATACTCTGAAGACGATTACACCTAATACGGCGTTTACCTATGCGAGTATGAACTGGACATTGACGACGGTCACATCAAGTTTGAGTGCGACAGATACGGCGGGGGCTTATATTGTTCAGGGGGGCGCGACGGACCAGACGAGTACAGTTACCTTCCTCATGCCGCAGAATGGAAATTCTTTGACATTCATTATGCTGGCCCAGTCAGATGTTACGCCATCGATTAGCCAGTATACGACGAGTTTTCAGATTTAAGGTATTACAAGGGATACACAATAGGGCAGCGATCCTGCATGCCTTACCTGCAACAGGCACTACGCCAAAAGTCCCAACTGGCTGGCTCTTAGTCGTAATATACACAGCAGTGATCGGTGCCACTCTGATCTCGCGTCGCCTGGTTCTAACGAGCAGCAAGGAAGATGCGCGATCTCAGAAGTAACGTTAGTTTTTGCATGGCGGGATGGAAAGTCCATGGTTTGGCCATAGCTGCCCATGCTACCATACAGAAGAGATTATATATGCGAGTAGTGAAGTTATTGCTAGGCTGCCTGGCCTTCTGTTTTGTCTTAGTTATTAGTAGTTGTGGACCTGTTATGACAGCTCAGGCTATGCAGCATAGTGCGTCTGAGCCTGCTACCACGCCGATAACGCCGCGTCCTGTGGTAACGACATCAACGCAATCTGTGGTAGCGAATCCAAAACGCTTAATCATACCTTCAATAGGTGTAAATGCCGTCGTTGAACTGGTTGATATTCTTGACAACGGCGACCTGGGGACACCTATGCGAGGCCCGTGGGATGACGTAGGCTGGTATGCTAGTGGTCCACATCCGGGGGAGAAAGGCAGCGCGGTTATCGATGGTCATCTTGATCGTCCAGGTGGTTTCCCTGCTATATTCTGGGATCTTCGTTATGTGCATGTTGGCGACAACGTTATGATAATTGATACAGCAGGGAAAACAGTGCATTTTCGTGTAACACGTATTGCTCTATATGCACCAAAGGAAGCACCTATCCAGGGGATTTTTGGAGATGAAAGTGGTTCCTACCTTAACTTGATCACATGTGCCGGTGACTGGATTCCCAGCCAGCATCAAACTTCGCTGAGGTTAGTCGTGTTTACCACGTTAGCACAAGGATAGAGAAGTTGGTGAGAGCAGGATAGGTTAGAAGATGGGGACTATTCTAACAAGAAGCTGCCACTCAGCTCACGGCGTAGCGCTGCTTTTTCATCTTCGTCAATCGGGGGAAGCTTTTTTTCTGATGAATTTATCCAGGCATGCATGGGGCTAGTCGCTGCGGCTGTGAATTCGTCGACCAACAATTCCTCAAGGAATGAGGTGCGAGAGGCCGTTTGTTGCTCTGCATCGTCGCGCGCTGGTTCTGCTGGTAACTCTGTATCTGGGATAGCGCTGCTAGATGTCTCGCTGAGAGGGATATTGATTGTCTCCTGGGAAGCAAAGAAGTCCTCTTTTGGAGATACTTTCTCAGAATGAGCGACAACAACTGCTTCTCCATTAAGCGTAAATTGCTGGCCACAAACTTCAAGTAAAACGTCCTGTCCTGCACGTAGCTCAGCCAGTTGGCGCTGTAAATTCTGGTTTTCCTCGACTAATTGGTCCAAGTATTGTTTTTGATTGATCACTTCTTGCATGATAATATCAAAGCTACTACCACCCATGTTCTCGATTCCTCCAATAAATAGATTGACTACTTTTTTGCCGACGGATGGCTTTGCCCATCGGCATCTTTTGATTCTCCTACAAAATAAGCTGATTTGTAGTCACCCTGGTATATAAACGTTTTCAAGCTGTCTGAAGTAACAATGGTTGTGTTTTTCTATTGCCCGTGTAACATCGAAAATCGTCAAAATGCTACTTTTCAAGCAATAGAATCTGTTATATGTTGAAATGCACCTATGTTAATGCGCTTTTCAAATCGCCACCTACGATGGCTCATTTAGGTGAAGTGATCCGAATAGCTACAAAATCCATGATAAAATAAACGTGATTGAGTATCGAATATGGGGAATTGAACGTGTACTTAATCAGTAAGCGATACATATTTATTGGTGCCTGTAGACAAAGAGAGATAGAAAGCTGCATGGTTGATAAACCTTTGTCGCAAGAAGGAGTCGGAAAGGCGCAGGGGCAAGAAGCTGAACATGCTAAAGGCAGGCTAGGCCCTTTGCTGTGTTGGGCTGTTGTGTTTGCTGATATTGGCACCTCCGTCTACTATGTGCCCGGCATTCTCTATGGCAATGTTGGTAGCCTGGCTGGCTTCTTCGTCTTTTTGACACTATCGGTCTTTGTGTTGTTGACGTTGAAGTACGCAGAAGTGACGCAGCGCTTTCCCCAGGGTGGGGGTGTGGTAACGGTTGCAGCCAAAGCGATGAACCATTGGGTTGGTGCGCTTGGTGGGATGTTCATTCTCGTAGATTACTTTTTGACAGCCGCGCTCAGTTGCCTTTCGGGCATTTTTTACTTTAGCGTAGTGGTGCCTGCCGTTGGCCCATTTGTTCTGTGGATTACCGTAGGTATATTGGTCGTACTGGGTATTCTCAACTGGGTAGGCATCAGTGAAAGCGCGAAGGTGAGCATGGTAGGCGCGGCTGTTGCCTTTGTTAGTGATCTGGCTGTATTATTCACCGTTTTTACGCATATTTCTTTTGCTGAATTCCTCTCGCTTTTTCCCCGTATGTTTGCGCATCATACGCTTTCACCTCTCATACTGCTGACTGGTTTTGCTGGTTCATTCCTGGCTTTTTCGGGTTTAGAGAGTATTTCGCAACTTTCTCCGGTTATGAAGACGCCCCGCAAGAAGGTTGCGGGCATAGCGCTTCTGCTCGTTGTCATCACCGTGGCTGTTACCAGCCCATTATTGACAATGTTTACGACACTTTTATTGCCTGCTGAAGCGAAAGACCCGGTGCTTTCTGCGCAACTTGTATCGCTATTAGCCGGGCACTGGGGCAATCGCATCTTGCAGACAGAGATGGCGATCAGCGCCAGTTCACTGCTGGTCTTTGCTAGTAATACGGCTATTATTGGTTCCTATCATGTTTTTATGGCTCTCTCGCGTATGAGCTTCTTTCCAGCTTTTATTCTGCAGCGCAATAGGCTGCGAGGTACGCCGCACTATTCAATAGCCCTGGCGACTGGTATTCCTATTGCTATTCTCTTATTAGCCAATGGCAGCCTTGATCTGTTGGGTAATTTGTATGCTTTCGGGTTATTAGGAGCTTTTTCACTGACATGCCTGGGTATAGATATTGTGCGCTACCGGGAACGCAAAGCTGCCCGTTTGCAAGCCGATAGGAATGCTGAATATCTAGCCAGCACTCATGCAGACGTATCTGCCAATACAAGTGGAACAGCACGAACGTTGTTGGATGACCCTTTAGAGACGACAGGGCTGCATTCGCCAGGGATGAATGCAGCTGGTGAGCCTGAGAGTTTGGATTATACTTCGTCAAAGGGCCATCTCTGGAAAACGATTGACTTCTGGCTAGGTATATTAACGACGGTGCTCGTTGTCGTTGCCTGGTCCACCAACCTGGTAGCTAAGCCGTTGGCAACCGCTTTTGGTGGTTCAGTGGCAGCGGTAGGTATGGCAATTGCCTATTTCAATTATGGTCGCCATAAACGTCACGGGTTGTCACCTGTTGGCATTACACACGTTGAGCATCGCCTGCCCGGCTCAATTTTAGCTATACTTATCCAGGACGATAAACATAATGAAACCATAGGGCGTGTTGCCATTCATAACGCCGCACGAAAACCAGTAGTGTTCTTATATGTCAGCAAGATTCGCCCTTCAACAGCGACTCCACGTATGTTCGAGTTTGCTGATCCCTACCTGCATGATGAACAGGCGAAAGAGACATTTGCCCGCATAGAACACCTGGCGCAGAAACAGAAGATCGTGCGGCGCTATGTTTATCGACTGCAAACGCCAGACGTTGTGAAGAGCGTCTGGTCAGTTGTGCGTCCAAAGGATGTTATCGCTGATGCCGAGTATATGGCGATGTTTGAAGACATTAATCCAGATTTTGTGCGTTATGAGTTAACACCAGATTGCAAAGTGGTTCACCTGGTAAAGAACTGGTAATGTGATACACTTTAGATGCAGATGCTACCTGGCACTCACAAAAGATTTCAGGGAGATAGCTGGTGCTCAACCCGTAACAAATGTATGTTTTCAACGTCTGAAGTGGCAGTGATACAATACAAGCGGCTATATTATGTGTGGTCAGGTATCACTTAAAGGTTGGTGAAAAGGAACTGAAAGTTATGAATGATCGCATCCGTGAAATTTTGAGCTGGTACGGCAGCGAAAATCCTGGTGTGCGTACGAACCTGGCTCGTATGCTTAATCATGGCCGCCTGGGTGGCATAGGTAAAATGGTTATTTTGCCGGTAGACCAGGGCTTTGAACATGGTCCAGCGCGCAGCTTTGCGCCAAATCCGGCAGGATATGATCCACGTTACCATTTTCAGTTAGCTATTGAAGCTGGCTGTAATGCGTATGCAGCCCCCCTGGGTTTTCTAGAGGCTGGTGTTTCCGACTATTGTGGTGATATTCCCCTTATCTTGAAGTGCAACAACCATGACCTGTTGAATGACGAAAAGGATCCTATTTCTGCGATAACCTCTGGTGTGGGCGATGCCCTGCGCCTGGGTTGTGTGGCAGTTGGTTTCACAATTTATCCTGGCTCAGCAGAGCGTACGACAATGTACCAGGAGTTACGCGAACTAACTGAAGAAGCGAAAGCGGCAGGTCTGGCCGTCGTCGTATGGTCGTATCCACGGGGTAGTTCTTTGAGCAAAGAGGGTGAAACGGCTATAGATATCGTGTCGTATGCTGCGCAGATTGCCGCTCAATTGGGTGCAGATATTATCAAAGTGAAGCTGCCCAGCGCGAAGATTGAGCTAGCAGAGGCACAGAAAGTGTACCAGAAATACGAGGTCCCCATCTCGACGCTGGCTGATCGGGTGCGGCACGTGGTCCAGAGCGCATTTAATGGTCGGCGTATTGTCATTTTCTCAGGTGGAGCCACTACGGCTGATGAGTCGTTTTTTACAGAGGTTCGCGCTATTCGCGATGGTGGTGGGTTTGGTTCGATTATCGGCCGCAACTCGTTCCAGCGCAAAAAAGAAGATGCCTTGAAATTCCTGAGTACAGTGATAGGTATCTACGAGGGGTCTGAACAATAAGAGCATAGTTATTCTATCCATCTGAATACCACAAAAGGGCACGGCTTATTACTTTAAACTGTGCCCTTTTGTGGTATTTGTAAACATGGTCTATGGAGATAAAGAATTTGATAAAATACAATGCAATATAAGTATTGTCAAATTTGATGGAAGTATGATACACTCAGGCGAAACAATGAAAAGATGCACAACTTTTAATTAATGTATGTGTAGCTATTGTTGAGGTGTATTTCTTGCCAATCAAGAAGCACGGTTAGCGCTAGCTTATGCTCGTTAATTTGATGTAACCGGGGGAGGAGAGACTTGCGCCACCTGAAAACTTTGCCACGTTTTCTGCTCACCTTACCGTTTATGATACGCCTGAGTATTGCAGTGCTATGCGTCGTCATTTTTCTCCTGATATATCTGATGCCTGCGGCGGCGGCTCGCAACCCAAGTGTTCTGGCTATTCCTATGGTACTTGTGGCCTGGATGTTCAGGAAACCTGGAGTATATATTTGCCTTGTGAGTATGGTTGGCGTGGTGTGGATTTTTTATAGTATCAAGATGAATACTGTATTTTTACCAGTTTTAACCTGCATAGCCTTCATTGCGGGAACGTTGGCATTATTGATTATAGGCCTGGTTATCAGTTCTCAGCGCGATGCTTTGGACCTGGCTAATGCTGCCCGGCTGCAAATTACGCGAGCCTACGAACAGCAGCAGGAGTTGAATCAGATCAAAGATCGCTTTCTCCAGAATGTGAACCATGAATTACGCACGCCGCTTACGGCGGTCTCTGGCTACATCGAGTTAATGCTAGAACATGATCAGCATTTTGACGCGGCAGAGCGGGCGACTTTTCTTAAGAATGCATTATATTGCTGCGAAGAATTGCAACTGCTCGTCAATAATGTGCTGGATACCTTACAAGTTGAAATGCAGCGGGGGAATCTCACCTTGGAGGAACTTTCAGTTGCTGCAGTGGTGAGCGAAGTTATCGAGCATACCGATTCCAGGAGGTTACAAGAGCACCGAATCCACCTGGATATTGCTAAAGATCTGATGGTGTGGGCCAATGCTCAGTATGTGCGGCAGATTCTCCGTAACCTCCTTTCCAATGCTTTTAAATATACCCCGAACGATACGCCGATTTTTCTCAAGGCTGCCAGATACGAAGTGGCTGGTGAGGAGACACATACATCACCCTGGGTGTGTATTAGTGTGCAAGATGCTGGTCCTGGTATTCCCTCCGCTGATATTCCCCTGTTATTTGGTCAATTTGTACGCCTTCAGCGTGATCTTTCTGGCAAGGTGCGGGGAACCGGCCTGGGTCTCTACATTAGCAAACAGCTTGTAGAAGCGCTGGATGGGCGTATCTGGGTAGAGAGCGCAGGAATACCTGGACAGGGCAGTTGTTTTTATTTTACGCTGCGCCAGGCACATTGTGTAGATACTTCCTCCAGTGGAGAAAACAAGCCAACCACTATGTTGGGTAGCCAGTCAGCATGAAGCATCTCGATGCTCACCCCAGGGAGTAGCCCGATCATCAAAAAATAAAACGCTTTTCCAGGCAAATGCTTTCCAATGAGAGGTAAAATAGGAAAGAACCCGCTTCTTGGGGACGCAAACATACCCAAGATACAGCAGGGCCATTCTTTTTGAAAGTACCCCTTCATGTTTTTGGAGAAGATAGACGATGGAGAAACAGACACGCACACCTGGCAGGTATGGTATCGAGGAAATCGAGGCTAGCCAACTTGAGGCATGGCCGAACTCTCATCCAGAGCGAGATTATGTAATCCACCTGGAGACCCCTGAGTTCACCTGCCTCTGTCCGAGATCGGGCTTTCCCGATTTTGCCACCATTATCATTGACTATGTACCTGACCAGCAGGTGGTGGAACTGAAAAGTTTAAAACTTTACATCAACGCGTTTCGCAACCGGCAGATCAGCCATGAGTCGGCAGCCAATACGATCCTGAATGACCTGGTTGCACTGCTCTCCCCGCGCTGGATGCGTGTGGTCGCCGATTTCACGGTACGTGGTAATATCAAGACGATCATCTTTGCCGAACATAATGTGCCTGACTATTTGGGGCCACGCCCAGAGTATCGACGCCACCTTCCAGCAAACCTGTAAATGTCCTTCGCCCTAGCGTTTGGATAACGCTTGTCGAAAGAAGATTGGGCTGAAGTTTGTACGATCGTCGTACGTATCAAGGTTTTCCTTGCGCTTGAGGAAGCCTACGACGAGATAGGTGAAAGGAGTGGCAACGACTTCATACACGACTTTGAAGATCCATTGGGTGAGGATGGCTTGAAGCATCAAGTTCGCCGGGATAATTCCCCAGAAAGCGATGCTGATGAAGATCAGGGTGTCAAGCCCCTCACCTATCAGGGTTGAGCCAATAGTGCGTGTCCATAACCAGCGTCCTTTAGTGGCGATTTTCATCTTAGCGAGGACAAAAGAGTTGGTAAACTCACCAACCAGGTAGGCGATAAATGAGGCCAGCAGCAAACGAGGAGTGAAGCCAAGGATCGTTTCATAAGCTGCCTGGCTCTTCCAGAAAGGCGCGGCAGGGGCAAGCCCGGCGAGAGAAATTGCAATGACGGCAAGCAAGTTACAGGCGAAACCCAGCCAGATGACCCGCCTGGCTGCCCCATAGCCGTAGACCTCGGTCAGGACATCCCCGAACAGATAGCTCAGCGGGAAGATAATAATGCCAGCGGGCACCAAGAACCCGACCAGGACGATGAGTTTTACGGCAATGATGTTGGCTGTCAGAAGACAGGTGACAAAAAGAGAGGCGATGACGACAAACCAGAATGAAACTTTCATATCTTTTCTCCCATTGTTTTAAAGTCGAATACCGAAGAACGGTATGCTGATACTCTATGATGCCAGAGGCATGGAGTCAATCGGGTCTTGCAGCCCTTCCTCAGCGTTGTCTCCCCATACACATAGTATACGAGGTGTCACCCGGAAACAGAAAGAACTCAGCATTGACAGCATGTGCGTTGATCTTTCCTTTTCAGTTGAACGTATTCTTAGATGGTATCCTGAAGAGAGATGCTAAAATCTATGGTAGAGTGGGTGTAGGAACCGTATGTGTTTATGTATCTGTAGGGCGTCGACTTGTAACGAAATGGCGTTGAACTAGTCAGAGTAAGTAGTACATGGCGTTGCCTCGACAATGCTATGCAACCGGCCAGGCCGGCAGAAAGAGAAACGACCGTGGCAAAGTCCATCCAAGAAAGTCCGCTCAATATGCAGGCGGCATCTAGTGCGTATTTCGTAGAGCAGTACCAGAGCGTTCGCCGCTTTACTGAGCATTTGTGCGAACCGCTGGTAACCGAAGATTATGTTATTCAGTCCATGCCAGATGTCAGCCCGACCAAATGGCATCTCGCCCACGTGAGTTGGTTTTTCGAGACTTTCCTGCTCTTTCCGGCAGTTCCTGATTACCAGTCGCTTCATCCACAGTATGCGTACCTCTTTAACTCGTACTACAACACGCTGGGAGAACGGCACTGCCGACCTAAACGAGGGCTGATCTCCCGGCCGACCGTCAAGGAGACGTATGCCTACCGGAGGTATGTCGATGAGCACGTCCTTGAGCTGCTGGAAAAGCTTGATGAGAGGCGGCTGGCAGAGTTCGCGCCCATCATTACGCTTGGCCTGCATCATGAACAGCAACATCAGGAACTGATCGTCACCGACATCAAGCATGTGCTCTCCTGTAATCCGCTCTACCCGACCTATCGAGCACAAGAACCCGCGGGTGTTTCGAGCGTCCCACCTATGGAGTGGGTGTCTTTTCCTGAGGGGATCTACTGGATCGGACACGAGGGTGATGGGTTTGCCTTTGACAATGAGGGACCCCGGCACCGGCAGTTCGTGCAGCCGTTCCAACTGGCCTCACGCCTGGTCACGAACGGTGAATACCTGGAGTTCATGGAGGATGGAGGCTATGAGAACCCCATCCTATGGCTCTCAGAAGGTTGGGCCACCGTGCGTGCGGAAGAGTGGAAGGCTCCCCTCTATTGGGAAAAGCGCGATGGTCGTTGGTGGATGATGACTCTTTCCGGGTTGCGCGAGGTAGACAAAACTGAACCTGTCTGTCATGTCAGCTACTTCGAAGCCGATGCCTATGCGCGCTGGGCGGATGCACGCCTCCCGACAGAAGCCGAGTGGGAGGTAGCAGCGCAAGATGTTCCTGTAGCAGGGAATTTCGTTGATGACGGTCTGTACCACCCTGTTCCACTGAACGCTGCCAGCACCAATGGGAAGCTCGCGCAGATGTACGGAGACGTGTGGGAGTGGACCCAAAGCTCCTATGCGCCTTATCCGAACTTCAGGCCGGGTCCGGGGGCAGTCGGGGAATACAATGGGAAGTTCATGTGCAACCAGTACGTCCTGCGCGGTGGTTCATGCGCCACCTCCCTGTCACACATGCGGTCCACCTATCGCAACTTCTTTCCTGCCAATGCCCAGTGGCAATTCATGGGTATTCGCTTAGCTAAGGAGGTGGGACATCCAGCAGCATAGGCAGAGCCCACTCGGGCGCTATGACTTTGAGCCGCAGCGCAAGACATTTCGCGACGAGGTGCTGCACGAATTGCAAGATGCGCGCAAAGAACTGCCCAGAGCATCATGCAAGAGCAGATGGCCGAGATAGTTACTCTGCTGGGGCCGAATTGCTTACTCGTCGAGTATGGCAGCGGCAATAGTACGAAGATCCGTATGCTGCTGGATGCCCTGCAAGATCCGGTCGGCTACGTGCCAATCGATATTGCGAAAGATCAACTGCTCCGCTCAGCGGCGGCACTTGCCACCGCCTATCCAGCCCTGGAAGTGCTGCCCGTATGTGCTGATTACACGAGTGATTTCGTGCTACCAACGCCTGCAAAGCCCGTCTCACGAAGAATCGCCTACTTCCCCGGATCGACCATTGGCAATTTTGACCGTGAGCCAGCCAAACGCTTTCTGCAGCAGATTGCGAAGACATGCAGGGGGGGCGGCCTGCTGATCGGGGTAGATTTGAAGAAGGACTTCAACATCCTGCATCGTGCCTATAACGATTCACAAGGGGTGACGGCGCGGTTCAACCTGCACCTGCTTGAGCGGATTAACCAGGAACTGGACGCCAACTTCCAACTGGGCCAATTTGGGCACTACGCCTTCTATAATCCGGGGCAAAGTCGGATCGAGATGCACCTGGTCAGCCTTACCAACCAGACGGTTCGCATTGGTGAGGTCGAGATTGCCTTCAAATTGGGTGAGAGCATCTGGACGGAGAGTTCGTACAAGTACACATTGGAGGAGTTTGCTCGACTGGCAAGAGCAGCGGGATTTATCGTTGAGGGCGTGTGGACAGACCCACAGCAGTTCTTCAGTGTGCAGTATCTCAAGGTCGTGTAACTTCACAGGGCTTTGCAAAAGCTCATCATTTCCCTACCCGCCCACCTGAAAAGAAAGAGAAGAGCGAATGGGCACCTGGCGCTCCGCACAGGTGCCCATTCGCTCTTCTCTTACCTCTATTTAACGCCCTTGACCTGGCGGATAACAAGTGTTCCCAGGCCGAAGTAGAGGATGGTGACAATAAAAAGGGTGGTGTAACCGATATGGTTGGGCAAGTTGTGCATCAACTGGAGCAGGATTCCGCCAATAGTGATGCCGATGACCTGGGGCAGAATGCCCATAGCTGACCAGATGCCCAGGAACTTACCGGCCTCATCTGTGGGTGGCAAGACATCTGTGGTCAGCGCCCAGTCGACACTGGTATATGCTCCGTAGCCGACGCCAAAGAATGCTCCGGCCACCAGGGCACCATACTGGCTTGGAAAGATGATGAAAATGAAGCAAACGATGGTCATCATTGCACCAGAAAGATAGACCAGGATTTTGCGTCCGTGGTGATCGGAGAGCACGCCAGCGATAATTGAAGTGGGCAGCGCCAGTAGCAGAAGAGCGGGTAAGAAGAGCGTGCCCGAAAACTGTTCGCCGGAGAACGGTGTGTTGAGAAAGATGGTTTTCACTCCTGGACCACCCAGCACATCATCAAAGTAGTATTGTAAGAAGTAGAAGACACCCCAGATGCCCATCTGTACTAGCAAGCGTGCCAGGAGTACCCAGGAGAGATCAGGATAGCGCGAAGGCTTGAAGAAGAACTTTTTGAGAACGGGAGCGAGTTCAAAGGTCCTGCTTTCGTGCAGGGGTATCTCTTTGACTGTAATAGCGGTATAGGCTACGAAGATAATTTGCACAATGGCGATCAGCAGGAAAATCTGGACAATTTCGCTACGGTAGACAGGGAGGGCATCATTTTTGTTGACAATGATGCCTGCCACAAGTGAGCCGACGATTGTGCCAAGCAAAGTAAAAAGTCCGTTGAAACCGGCGGTGAGGCCGCGCTGGTGCTCAGGAACCATATCGGCAATGATGGCGCTCCACGGAGAATTCGCCAGATTATTGGTAAATTGCAGGAGGAGGAAGAGGACGATGAAGGTGAGCAAGAGGGCGGTGGAAGAAAACCAGGTGGGGGCAAAGGCAAAGAGGACGAGAATGATTACGTTGAAGATGGTACCGATGATCATAAAGGGACGACGACGTCCCATACGAAAGGTAGCATAGTCGGAGATAGCGCCAATCAGGGGATTGACAACGACGGCGACGAGAGTGCCCCAGATCACGACAAGGGCGAGGTTAATGTCCTTTTGCTGCGGGTTGAGAAACTTTACCACCATACTAGGGATAACGATTGCCAGCAAAGCCTGCCAGTGAAAGTTATTAGCAATCCAGAATACGTTCAAATTGATTTGCTCAAAGAGGGAAACGTGCCGCTCCGGTGGGGTCGAGGTAGCTGCTGGGCTGGCATCGATGCTGCCCGGGTTGTCGATCTCCATTGTAACCTCTCTCCTGGAAGAATGGTCGGGGGCCTTATTCATTCGCGCCTAGGCGCCAGACTTGGAACTAATTATACTGATGGGGTGAGGTTATGGCAAGGGAAAATATCCTTTTCCCTCATCAGGCTGGCTTTTGTCCCCACACGCTGAGATAAAACCAGGCGCCACAAAAATCTTCTAAGAGCATTTCTACCAGCATTTGCTCATAGACTTGATCCATCTCTTCTTGCGTGGCAACTCGCGTTTTGAGCAGAAAAGGCTGCATCAGTTTGAAGACCATCATTGAATTTTGACGCATAGCTTCATGCTCTTCCGTCCCTGCCGAAAAATCAATTACATGAGCTGCACGATCAATGTTGATACAGCCGACATTGCGCAGAAAACGGCCCAACATGGGTGTAAGACCAACGCCTCTGCCATCGGGAGAAAAACTCTGCCCGGCTAATTTGAAGGCATGCGAACCCCATGTAGTAAATTTTTCGCAAGCAGGGCTGTTGGTGACGCCATATACATCGAATTCGGTAAGTCGAATAATACCTCCGGGCCGCGTCAACCGCATGCACTCTTGCAAGAGCCCTGGCCAGGCACTTGTAGGCATGAAGGCAAAAATAAAACGTGCATTAATAAAGTCAAAGGAATTATCAGGAAAAGCAAGAGGCTTCGTGGCATCCATCACTTTGAAGCTGGCATTGTCCAGCAATTGTACTTTTGCCTGAGCGCGAGCGTACTCAACCGTGGTTTGGCTAATATCGATGCCTACTACGTTCATCCCAGGGTATGCGAATGCGACGTCGAAAACCCAGCCTCCAGGGCCACAACCAATATCGAGAACGTCCTTGACGTTGGAAAGATCGAGCCTCACAGGAAAAATTCCGCCCATATGCCTGGTAATGAGACGATCCTGATTCAGTAGGCGTGCTGTTTCCGCGCCACTTTCAGCATCGATAAAATAGGTGTTTTCGTCTTGCGGGTGGATGGTTGACATAACGAATGCCTTCCTTTTTGTTCGTCTAAGACTTTCTTCTGATGCCGACAGAGAATGTTCAAGCTTCAATTTCAGATGGGAATGTCCAGGCATATAGATGATCGCGCCTCTAGTCTAGCATTGCAAACCAAAAAAAGCAAGAATTTGCTCAAAGCGAGGTACGTTCCTTTGCTGTTATAGGACCAATATATCAAATAAGGGACATTCTGAACAGTTAACCCAGACCAGATTTCAGCAAAAGAAACAGCGTACCTCAGCTTGCAAGTTGAGGTACGCTGTTTCTTTTGGACGAATAGAAATGAGTTTAGTTCCAGTTTTCTACGCCGACATCTTCACCCTGGCTTTCCAACCAGCGCTCAAGGTCGATGGCGGCGCGACAGCCATCGCCTGCAGCAGTGACGGCCTGACGATAGCGATGGTCGGTGACATCACCCGCTGCGAAGACACCTGGAATATTGGTCATAGTGTGATCAACGGGCACAATATAGCCGGCTTTATCCATGTCGATGAAGCCTTTGAACAGCTCGGTATTGGGCTGGTGGCCGATGGCCAGGAAGAAGCCCTGAACCGGCAATACGCTCTCTTCACCGGTTTTCCGGTTGTACAGTAGGAGACCTGTCACAGCATCATCTCCCTGCACATCGATTACATCTGTGTCCCAGATAATGCTAATCTTGGGATTCTTGAAGGTGCGTTCTTGCATAATCTTACTGGCGCGCAGAGTATCGCGGCGATGGATCAGCGTGACATGACTGGCGTAGCGTGTCAGGAAATTTGCCTCTTCCAGGGCTGTATCTCCACCGCCGACGACAGCTATCTCTTTATTCTTGAAGAAAAAGCCATCACAGGTAGCACAGGCGCTCACTCCACGGCCCTGCAAGCGCTGCTCATTGGGCAGTCCCAGCCATTTCGCAGTGGCTCCCGTGGCGAGAATGACTGTGCGTGCCAGGTATTCGCCAGAATCAGTTGTAATTTTAAAGGGCCGTGTGCTGAAATCAATATCTGTGACATCTTCAGGGATCATCTCTGTGCCGAAGCGACGGGCCTGGGCTTCAAATTTTTCCATCATGGGAGGCCCGAGGATGCCTTCTTCAAAACCAGGATAGTTCTCTACGTCGCTGGTCAACATTAACTGACCACCAACACTATATCCCTGAAACATGAGCACGGAAAGGTTAGCGCGTGCCGCATAGATCGCTGCTGTATAGCCTGCTGGACCTGAGCCAATAATTATTACATCGTATTGTATTGCCATGATTTAGGTCTTCCTCACTTCTCCCCTTGTTATATATGACACTTATGGTAACACATTTTGGGTGCGTTTTATTTCATTGTTGAGGTAGAGAGTTTCACAAGAGCAGCAAGAGTAGTAGGAGTAGCAGGTTTTACGGCTAATGGCCGTAAGTAAAACCTGCTACTCCTACTCAGGATAACAATGTGTCTTATGGCTAGCCGCGCAGCAACGGACGCGTCAGACAGGTAGGGCCACCTTCAGCTTTAAGCGAGATCTCGTTGCCGCGATAGGTCATGACTTCACAGCCTGCATCCTCCAACAGGCGTTTGGTGAGAGGGTTCCCTTCGAGCATGAGGCATTTGCCTGGGCTGAGGGCCAGTACATTGGTGCCCATGCTCATGAACTCTGCAGCGGGGACCTCGATCAAACGGAAGCGTCGGCGCTGGAGCTCTTGCCAGAAGGGGACTGCCATCAGAGAGGGATAGACCACAGCAAGATCGGTAGCGACGATACTGATGAGTGACAGCAAGTGCAGGCATGCCTCTGGTCCTGTGTAGTAGGGTAACTCAACAGGAATGATCGTGACGCCCAGGGGATCCAAAGCAGCGCGCAATTGGTACAGTCCCTCGGCATTGGTGCGGAAGCCCTGACCTACGGCGAGTGTATCATGATCGAGCCAGAGCAGGTCACCACCTTCGGCGAGGGCGTCGCCGGATAGGCTGGCAAGTACCGGTATGCCCAGAGCGGTAAAGCGACGTGCCATGGCTGCTTCTTCGCCGCGACGCTGGAGCTTACCCATTGAGAGCATAATTGCCCCCTTGTCGGTGACCAGAGCAGGGTCGAAAGCGAAAATGGCATCGGCATGAGTGGGTTGGGGCTCATCATGGTAGATGACCTCGGCTCCGGCCTTTTGGATGAGGGCTACCAATGCATCATGTTCTTGCTGGGCTATAGCCAGGTCGGGACGGCCAGTATAGTGCCATGCCTGCGGATCGTTCACAGCAAAGGCTGCTTCTGGACGCTTGACCATGACTGTGCGTAGGGGAGCGATCATGCTCTGGCTGCCGTATTGTCTCATTGTTGAAAAACTCCTGTTTTTATGTAAGGGACGAGGGCAGCCGCAAGAGCTGTCCCTACGGATAAAATATTGTTTGTATAAGGGACAGTTGGAGAGCCGTCCCACAGGTTAATTGTTGTTTTTACGAGAGGTCGAATGCGAAAAACCGTGCTCAAAGGCAAGATCAGGGTATTAAGAAAGATGGTATTCTTTTGCCGCAGCCACTTGGGCCAGCAATTAGCATCAGCTCGCCAGCGGGTAAAGAGAAGGAGATATTTTCGATGGCGGGAAGTTGGTCAAGAGTTTCTGTTGCAGGCGCTGAAGGTTTGCGCTTCGCCTCAGGTTCATCATCCGGTGAGCGATAGCGAAAACTCAGATTTTGTACGTACACCGCTGGTTTCGCCGTAGATGTATGTATATCAGGTGTGTCATCCGATTGTACGGTCATGAATAATTGACTACCTTTTGCGCTTAGCCTTTGCTTCTTTGCAAAAGTAGATATAATATTGGGTTATGCTTAATTCTAATAGGATTGATAGCTATCTGTCAATGCTGATTATCCTTTTGGGGCGAAGAAGGCGTTCAGAAGGAACTTTTTAAGCTGCGTATCGTAAGTATAAGGGATTGAGTTCGTATATCAAACAGAAATGTCAGGAGAGAATATGAATAAAGAACAGTTTATAACTGAGGCACTTTGCTTACCGGCGGCTGCTATTGAGTATCATATCAGTCAACACCTGGCAACGACATATGCCGACAAAGCGCTGATCGAGGGAGACCTGGGGTATTTTGATGTAGAGGCGTATGCCCAGGCGCAGTTATGTACGCTTGTTAAGAAGACGGTTGTCTATAATCAGGTAACTACGTATTGGCATGCGCCGGAACCGGTAATGATGTATGGTGGGCCTATGAGGCCGCACATGATGCATGCTTTTGTCCATGGTATGGGTGTGGACATGCCTCAGGTAGAGGGAACGTCGGATACAGAACAAGAAACGATGGATAGGGTGAAAAATGCCTGGCTGGAAGTGCAGTGGGAGGGCAAGACGCTTGACGTTCTGATTATGAACTGGGGCGATGGACAGTGTCAGAGTCATCATCACTGGCTTCTGGCCGATAGCGAAGCACTGGCAAGGCATTTTTTCGCGGCTGTTTGCCAGTGGAATATGGAGATACGGGGTGAGGTGCTGGTATTTGACAATGGCGGTTGGCACAAGGATCCCCATCTCTTTCACGATATTAAAGGCGCAACCTTCGATAACTTGATACTGAAGGGCAGTCTGAAACAGGATATTCAAGACGACCTGACGCAATTCTTCGCGGCACGGGAGACATACGAAGAGTATGGTATTCCCTGGAAACGCGGTATTCTGTTTGTTGGCCCTCCAGGCAACGGCAAGACGCACGCTGTAAAGGCATTGATTAACTCGATGGAGCAGCCTTGCCTCTATGTGAAAAGTTTTCGTTTGGCCCATGGCGCCCCAGATGATTTCGCTATTCGCCAGGTATTTGACCGGGCACGCCGGTCAGCGCCTTGTGTGCTGGTGTTTGAGGACCTGGATGCCCAGCTAACGCCGCAGAACCGTTCGTTCTTCCTCAATGAGTTAGACGGATTTGCCGCCAATATTGGTATTGTGACGCTTGCTACAACCAATCATCCAGAACGCCTGGACCCCGCTATCCTTGACCGTCCCAGCCGCTTTGATCGCAAGTACCCTTTTGACCTGCCAGAATTGGCAGAGCGCAAGGCCTACATTGCTATGTGGAATGCTACGTTGAAGCCTCAATTGCGCCTCTCCGATGAGGGAACTGCAAAAATTAGCGAATTGACCGATACCTTCTCATTCGCCTATCTCAAAGAGTTATTCCTGTCCTCAATGATGCGCTGGATCTCCAAGCCACAGGGGGAGACGATGGAAGAGATAATGATGAAACAGGTAAGTGTGCTGCGCGAACAGATGATCAGTACGAATATGCTGCTTCTTCCCGAAGCTG
>WNFN01220187.1_pt1 | contig 18031 bp, 16 predicted proteins | sample 5400161 | NCBI WGS metagenome assembly WNFN01 (sample SAMN13153353, study PRJNA577476) | soil metagenome | isolation source: 80 cm saprolite on Douglas fir-dominated hillslope | place: USA:California | collected 2013-09-17 | reverse complement strand
AGAAACTCTTCCACCACGCTTTCATAACGGGTATCGACCTCAAGAAAATCCGCCAGCACGCCTGCCGGAGTAAAACCGTGGCCGATGGCGCTGGACTGAAACAGCCGCTTGACCGACTCAGTGGAATAGCCGTGTTCGTTGATGACCGACTCGAGCGAGCTCTTCTTGCCCAGCGTCGTGGCGAATTCAGCTCGCAAACTGTCCAGATGCCGCTTGGACTCCTCTTCCTCTTTGCGTTTGCTTTCGATCTGTCCGCGAACTTCAATGATGCGGCTGTTGAGCGCAGTCACGCTCTGGCTGACGGACTCAAATTCAAATGCGACCTGTCCGCGCTTGCCGCCAAAGCTCTCGATGTCCACATGCGCCGAGGCCATCTCGCGCTCCAGCCGGTGGGTTTCGCGGTCCAGCGAGGTCATATGCTCTTCCGCCTGGATAATCTGGTTGCGCACCTGCGAAGCCGACGACATGACCTCCATCACCGCCTGGCGGCGCATCTCCTGCTGCCGCTCCACGTCTGCCAACGACGCTGCCGCAGCCTGTGATTCCTGCTGGCGCATCTGCCACTCATGCTGGGCCGCCGCCACTTCTTGCTCCGCCGAACCGGAAAACTGGCGGTTGGTCTCAAGCTCCGCGGTGAGCGAGAGCAAGTGGACTTGGGCGCGCTCCAGCTCCGCCGAAGCGGCGGCGGAGCGGGCTTCCAGCTCCGCGCAGCGCTCTTGATTGGCGGCGCGGCGTCCGATAGCGCGCTCGGTTTCCAGCGCCAGGGCGTTGATGGCCTGGCTGTTCTGCGCTATCTCGCTTTCAATGGTGTAGCCGCGCTGGATACGCTCGGAGTGCTCGGCTTCGCGCGCGCTCACTGACTCCGCGCGGCCGCGAATCTCTTCGGCAATACTTTCCAGCGAACCATGCAGCGCCGACTCTTCGCGGCCCATCTGCGCGAACTTGCTGGCCAGCACGATCTTCAGCTTTTCACGCATCTCTTCGCGGAGCCGCGCGTAACGCTCGGCTTTCGACGCCTGGCGCTTGAGCGAGTTCATCTGCCGCGTAACTTCCTCAAAAATGTCGTTGATGCGGGCCAGGTTCAGGCGCGACTGCTCCAGGCGGGATTCCGCAAGCCGTTTCCTGGTCTTGAACTTGGTGATGCCGGCGGCTTCTTCAATGATGGCGCGGCGGTCGTGCGGACGGCTGCTCAGGATCTGCCCGATGCGTCCCTGCTCGATGATGGCGTAGGATTCTGGCCCCAGGCCAGTGCCCATGAAGATGTCCTGGATATCACGCAGGCGGCAGAGTTTGCCATTGAGCAGGTATTCGCTCTCGCCAGTGCGAAACAGGCGGCGCGTGACCACCATCTCGCCCTTGGCAAAATGCATGGGCTTCAATTTGCGCCGGCGGATTTTAAGGACCACGGGATTCCCGCCGGCCACAGCTTCCGCGCTGGCTTCGCGTTGGATCGCGGAATCGGGTTCGGCGGCAGGGAGTTCGACGATGGAAGATTCGCTTTCGGCTGATGTCGCAGCAGCTTCGGCTGCATTTTCCTCCACGGCGTCGAGCGGTCCGGGCTGCACTTCGGCGACCGCTGCTTCGGTGGCTTCAGCCGCCGTCGAACGCATGGAGGCCTCGTCCCAATCGTCTTCGGGAAGCGGCATTTCATTCTGAATTAAGATTTCCGGGTCGTTGCTGACATGCCCTTCATAAACCTGGAGATCGATCAGGGTGAGCGAGACTTCGGCCATGCCGGTAGGCTTGCGTTCGCGCGTGCCAGAGAAAATCACGTCTTCCATGCGCGAGCCGCGCAGGGTCTTGGCGGACGGCTCGCCCAGCACCCAGGAAATGGCGTCGGCAATATTGGACTTCCCGCACCCGTTGGGTCCCACTACCGCGGCGATCCCTTCGCCCGGAAACTTCAGCTCCGTGCGGTCACAAAAGGACTTGAATCCCAGGATTTGCAGCTTCTTCAGTTTGAGCAACGTCCTACTCCTTCAGGAATGGCCCATCGCAATCGTAACCCGGCACGCGGCAGGGCTGGCAAAGATTTGACTTCTGTTTGCATCGGCTGGAGTAGATCCATCACTCCAGTTAATGTACCCAGAGAGCCAGCGAGGGTCAAGCACAAAGCCCACAATATATTGTGGATAACATGTTCGCACCCCAGTATGTCGCACCACGTGTGCAGTAATTGATCAAGGCATTCCTGTGAGGATTTGAGGAGGGCGGGGAGAAACGCGAAGAGCTGAATAAACTTTAGCGCGAATCGGGCTGGGAAGCAAGCCCTTAACGTCGAATGCTAATAGGTGGGTCGGTATGCCGCCTGATCAAGCGCAGCAGCCCCATGACTGCGAGCCCGCCTACAATGGCCGCCAGTAGGAAGAATTTCGCGATGGGTATGCCCAACAGGACAATCACCACGGCGCCCAGCATGAATATAGCGCCGCCTAAGTTTGCCCCCACGGGCATCTTGTGCATGCTAATCCCAGGGTGGTCGTTCATGGAGAAAATACTCCACTTAAATCATACTCCTAATGTTTCCACCGTACGATTGATTCAAGGAGTTTTGGGGAGCAATGGCTGGGCAATACAAGAATAAAAATCAAGCCAGCGCCAATTTCAACTCGTCACCGATGGATGCTTGCCCCGCGTACTCAATGTGCAAGACACGCCTGGGAATTTGCGACGTCGATTTGGAAGACGCGTGAATGATCAGCGGCCGCATCGCTACTACACCACCCTTGGCGATAAGACACTCAACTGGCTGTCTTTCCGCCGCCTGGCTCTTGACTTCGTCATCACTCAGCACTCCCATTTTGTGCGTACCCGGTAGAACGCGCAGAGGCCCGTTTTCTTGCGTGGAATCATCCAAATGAAGCCGCAGGGCAAGCATTTGCTCCAACGCTTTGGCTGGGGCGTGCGCGTAAACCACGCCCCCCTTCACCGACCACGGCCCCCATCCGGGAGTCGCGCGTTTTTCTGTTAAAGGCAGAGCCGTGTCCTGATGCCAGGTGATGAGCCAGTTGGCGTTGGATGATTTATCGAAAAGGGTCGCGCGGAAGGGAAAAGCTGCGCCTCCCAGGATCGCTCGCGCCATACCCAGCAGCCGCTGGTGATTGGCGATCACAGTTACCGCGGGATGACCGAGTACATGGCGGATACCTGCCTGGCCGCGGCGAGATTCGAGATCAGCCAAAGAAACAACCAGAGGAATGAGTTCCCGTGAATTCAGCACATCGGGGACAATAGCGAATCCCTGTTCCTCGACCTGTTGCGTCAACGCCACCCGATCACCCGATCTCTCATGCCCCCAACTTCTCGAAGAACCTGATGATCGACTCGATCCCACGATAAAAATTTGGTATATGGAACTTCTCGTTGGGAGCGTGCAGGTTGTCATCGGGCAGGCCGAAGCCCATCATCACGCTAGGGAGCTTGAGCACGTCCTGGAAATCGGTCACGATGGGAATGGAGCCGCCGGAGCGGATGAAGACGGTGTCTTTCTTGAAGACCTCATGCATGGCTTCGGTAGCGGCCTTGATGAAGCGGTTGTTGGTGCCGACCACGCAGGCCGGGCCCTTGCTGAAGACTTTGATCTTGGTCTCAATGCCCTTGGGCGTCAATTTCTTCACGTAGTTGGTGTACTTCTTGAGTATGTCGTCGGGGTCCTGATTGGGCACCATGCGCATGGAGACCTTGGCTGCGGCGCGTGCCGGGATCACCGTCTTGGCGCCCGCAGCGATGAATCCGCCGGGCATGCCGTGCACTTCCAAGGTGGGACGCGCCCATGTGCGATACAGCACCCCGTAACCGGGTTCGCCGGTCAGGACTTTCGAGCCCACTTCTGTCTTGCGGTAATGTTCTTCGTTGAAAGGCAGCCGCTTCCAGGCTTTCAATTCGTCCTTGCTGGGCGCTTTCACGCCTTTGTAGAAGCCGGGAATCAGGATGCGACCCTTGGCATCCTTGAGCTTGCTGATGATTTCGATCAGGGCAAAGAACGGATTGGGCGCAGCGCCGCCGTACATGCCGGAATGCAGGTCGGTCTTGGCGCCCTGGGCTTCGATCTCGGTATAGACCAGCCCGCGCAGGCCGACGCACAAGGTAGGCAGATCAGGCGCGAACAATTCTGTGTCGCACACCAGAGCGAAATCAGCCTTCAGCTTGGCTTTTTCTTTGCGCACGTAGGCGGCAATGGACTCGCCACCGACTTCCTCTTCGCCTTCGATGATGAACTTGACGTTCAGCGGCAGCTTGCCGTTGTGGCCCTTCATCAGGGCTTCCACGGCTTTGATCTCCATCCAGAGCTGGCCTTTATCGTCCACCGCGCCGCGGGCGTATATGTTCTGGTTGCGCTCGGTGGGTTCAAACGGCGGCGACAGCCATTCGTTCAGCGGGTCGGGCGGCTGGACGTCGTAATGCGCGTAGCAAAGCACGGTGGGCTTGTCCGGCGCATGCAGCCAGTCAGCATAGATCAGGGGATGGCCCTTGGTCGGGATCACTTCAACATTTTCCATCCCAATCCTGCGCATCTCGTCGGCGACAAACACCGCGGCGCGGCGGACGTCGTCTTTGTGTTCCGGCGCGGTGCTCACGCTGGGGATGCGCAGCAGGTCTTTCAGTTCACCCAAGAATCTCTGCTGGTTTTGCTTTGCGTAACTAACGGCGGATGAGGCCATGGGGGAATCTCCTGGCTCTAGAAAATCGAACCTAAGAGTATATCGTGCGGGCAGGTTATTAGGTGGTGGTCTCGCGAAGCTGGGAAATGCGCTGCTCATCGACGCGTTGCCGCATCAGCCTGGCCAACCCTTCAGGAACAGGGCTAGGAAGAAACGCCTGGCGGAGGATTTCGTGCATGACTTCCAATTCTGACCATTCCGGGTGCTCTTTGCGGGCTTTTTGCTTTCGTATTTCACGATCAAAGTAACTCATCTCGAAACTGAGCAAGACTTTTTGCTCGCCAGTCATGAACGATTGCACAAGGAAAGCGTCACATTTGCCCGGATTGTCACTGATCGCCATAGCAGGATGTTACCACTGACCTGTCTTTGAGATGAGCAGAGAAATCTTGCCGTGTTCGTCTAGCCATTGATACCCAGAGCAATCGGTACAGAAAGGCTCGACCAAACCGGCCATGTTGTCCCAGGCGCCCTCAATGAGAATACACTCGAATTCCGTTTTCGCTTTCTGCACGACGCCCAAATCGCGGTTGCCTGATCGTAAAGTGAGTCGACAGCCGCCAATTGACTCAAAACCGCGCTCGCTGTCTAAGTGAGCCAACTCTCGGGAGCCATGGCTGAGACTGATGAAGATTTGCCGAAGACTGACAGCTTCCTCGGGTTCGAAATCATACAGGCGAACCAATAGCCAATCTGGAGATCCGTCGGCGAGAAACTCGAGCTTCAGCATTCCCTAGTGTACGCTCGGCTAGTGAGGACCAAGTCCAACCGTCGTGCCGTCTATAATTGAAAATGTGAGTTCTCAATCCACAGTCCGCAAGCTAGCCGAAGCCGATTTCCCCACGCGTTGGGGACACTTCCGCATCATGGGCTTTGAAGGCCGCTTTGGCGGCAATAAAGAAGACGCCGTCGCCTTGATGATGGGCGATCTCCATGCCACGCCGCCGCTGGTGCGCATACACTCGCAATGCCTCACTGGCGACGTTTTCGGCTCGTTGCGTTGCGATTGCCGCCAGCAATTGGAAATGGCGCTGTCCATGATCGCCCAAGCAGGAGCCGGGGTGCTGGTCTATGAGCAGCAGGAAGGCCGGGGCATCGGGCTGATGGCCAAGCTGCAAGCGTACGAATTGCAGGACAAGGGACTGGATACGGTCCAGGCCAACGAGCAGCTTGGCTTCAAGGCCGACCATCGCGAGTTCCAGCTTCCGGCGGAAATTCTCAAGGCCCTGGGGCTGAAAGCTGTGCGCCTGCTCTCCAACAATCCGCAGAAGGTAGCGGCGCTCGAATCTGCCGGGATCAAAGTCGTGGAGCGCGTACCGTGTGAAGTCGAGCCCCACGCGGCGTCAGAGCGCTATCTCAACACCAAGAAGGAAAAACTGGGACATCTGTTTACGGAGCGTTAGTTCCCAACAGAGTGTCATCCCGAAGGCCGGTTCTGGCCGCCACAACCTCGTTCATGCGTGTCAGTCCCAAGCGGATCAGGCCCATCCGAGGACGAAAAGGGCCTGCGGGACCGACTCAGCTCCGAGATCTGGAAAATAACTTGCCTGCACATGCAAATCGCGGCTGCGGAGTTCAGAGGAGCAGATTCCTCGCCTGCGGCTCGGAATGACACGTTGTTGCTTGTTTCTTTTATCTTGATCGCTGCAGCAGTGCCTCAAGTGCCATTCTGTTTCCGGCCGGCAAGTCTCTCAACGCCGACTTCACCAAAGCGCGATACACTTCACTCGCACCCGGCACTCGCTTCAGCTCACGTAGATGGCGGCGCACCGTCTCCAGGTCGCCGCGTTTGATGGGGCCGCTGAAGGCCGCGGCAGGGCCGCTTTTCACGTAGTTTTGGATGGTCTGCCGCAGAATGGGCGCCATGACTTTGCGTGTCTGGCTGCGGCTTAGGCCGGCCGCGCGGCCCACGCGCTCCGCTGTGACCAGCGTGGCCACAACCAGCGGCGAAGAAAACGATCCCAGAGCGTGATAAAGCACCTTGGCTTCTTTTTTGATCGGGAAAATCTCCGCTCCCAAGTTCCGCACAATCCGCCGAGCTATGGACACGGCCGGCCGGTCGCCTTCCACTGCGAAGGGCACTGCTTTCATCCGCGGTGTGGTCCCAGGGACAAACGTCATCATGGGATGCAGAGATGCGGTGTGGGCTCCGGCGCGTTTCAGCGGCGCCAGCACGGCGCTGGTGAGTGCGCCACTGGAGTGAAAGACGATTTTTCCTTTCCAGCCCGGCTTGCGCGCCAGCCGGCGGGCAGTTTCGGGCACGGCATCGTCGGTGTGGCAGAGCCATATGACGTCCGAGCTTGGCCCGGCCTCTTCCAGGCGAATTGCTTTGGCTCCCAGCTTCCTGGCCAGCGCGACGGCCCGTTTCTGCGATGGGGCGGTGTTGCGGCCGGCCACGGCTTCAATCCGATAACCGCCAGCCCGCAGCGCCGGGCCCAGGGCATGGGCCAGGCTTCCCGCGCCAATCAGGGTGATGGTCGGGCGGCGGGTTTTCGTCCTTGCTGGCATCGCTCGCGAGGATAGCAGAAACTGGCGCTGCCGCGAGATCGGGAGATCCGGCGATCGGATGATCTGGTCGAGCACCAACGGGTTTTTGATCACCCGATCAACCGATGAACCGATCACCGATCTTTCCTTTATATTGTCCTCATGCCTTCACGCAAAAAGTCTCCTCACAGTCTTGGCCGGGTCATTTCTTCCAAGACGGTTTTTCAAGGGCCGGTATTCAGCGTTGCCTCCCAGCAGGTGGAAGAGCCTGATGGAGTCCGCGTTCGCCGCGATATCGTTCGTCATCATGGCTCGATCGTGATTCTGGCGGTTGACGATTTCCCGCGCCCGCCACGTGTTTTGCTGGAGCGCCAGTATCGCCATGCCGCCGGGCAACGTCTGTGGGAGCTTCCCGCCGGAAGCCTGGAGCCGGGCGAGAACAAGCTGGCTGCCGCTAAACGTGAACTGGCCGAAGAGACCGGCTACACCGCCTCAAAATGGCAGCGGGCGCTGTTCTTTTACGTCAGCCCCGGCTTCCTGGACGAAAGCATGGAGGTCTTCCTGGCCCGGGGGCTCAAAAAAGGGCTGGCCCAGCCTGAGGAAGATGAGCGCATTGCGGTCCGCTTCTTCCCTTTGCCCCAGGCGGTGCGCATGGCCCTAACGGGCAAGATCGTGGACGCCAAGACCATCGCGTCTCTGCTCTGGCTGGAGAAGAAACTCTCCCCGCGCTAACCTGGCTAACTAAAGGAATGCCGTCCATCTGCCGATTCCATCACTTAGGGAGGAATGGCAGTCCCCCGGCAAGAAAGCCCAAAGAGTGCATTTCTAAGGAGTTACCCAAAAGGGCACTCCTAATGAGGCAGTATTTTGGTCTTGTAATGTTGACATCACGCTGAAAGCGAGCGAAAATACCTGCAAAGCCAAAGTTGCTGTAAAAGACGCAAAAACCGGGAGAAGGTTAACTCCGGCGTCCAGCGTCCCTCCTTTTAAGGCAGTTTGGAAAACCCAAAAATATTGGTCCAGGAGGACATGTTTTATGCCTTCCCGGACAGCTCGGAGTAAGGAACGTGTCTCGAATCAAAGGTAAAGTGAAATGGTTTAACAACGCGAAGGGCTTCGGCTTTATCGGCCGGGAAGACGGCCCTGATGTGTTCGTCCACTACAGCGCCATCAAGTCTGAGGGCTATAAGAGCCTGCAGGAAGGCGATGACGTTGAATTCGAAATCATCCAGGGCCAGAAAGGCCCGCAAGCAGAAAACGTAACCAAGCCGGAAACAGCGCAGGCTGTATGAACTGGTTCGGGTCTTGATCGAATTTCGGGACCCGGTATCCCACTTTCGGGACCCGGTATCCCACTGCCGGGTCTCGAGTTTATGTGATCTCGTGCGCCGAGGGTGTTTGCCGGTTTTGATTTGGCTTGAGAGTTTGCGCCGGCAGACGATTGCTGCGGCTGGCTGATTATTGGGGCTAACCCCAGGAAAGCAAGAAATGCCGCCGTCAAAGATCTTCGAGGCGGAAGCAGTGCGCCATTCTGCGCGTTTTCAGCATTCACCTTGGGACATTATTGAGGTTTTGACTCACCGTCGATGGCGTTATCGCCGATGTTCCCACGCGTGTGTCCACGACTAATTCGATGGCATCATACAGTTCCTGGGGGCTTTGCAGCACAGAGTCTTTTTCCACGAAACCGGCCGCGCCGTCGCGTCGCAGGTTGGCTTCGTTTTTCCGTGAAAGACCGGTCAGTATGATCACTGGGATATGTACCGTGGCGGCGTTCTCTTTCAGGTGCCGGAGCACGTCTAGGCCGCTAAGCTTGGGCAGCATCATATCCAGAAGGATGACGTCTGGGTGTTTCTCGCCGGCCACCCGCAAGGCTTCATCGCCGTCTCCGGCGGTTACTACGTTATATCCTGCCTTGACCAGGAGTTGCTGGGTGGCAACCCTCAGAAATTTGCTGTCCTCAATCAGTAGAACCGTTTGCACTTGCTTCCCCCTTTTAACTCTTCACAAGAGCATTATCGGCTAGGGACTGGAATACTTTACCCTCGAAAACACGGTCTTTTTCATTTTGCCGCCTGGAATTGGCCCTTTTCTTTCAGATTCTGGCGTTCCTCTGTGTTTCCAAGGCTTTAGCAAGCATTTAGAATTGCGATTGGACTCATGGACAACAAAGCCATCGCCACCATTTTTTACGAGACCGCCGACCTGATGCAGATCGCGGCCGAAGACTCGTTTCGCATACGCTCCTACAGCCGCGCCGCCGAGGCCATTGAGGGCCTGGACCGCCCCCTGGCTGAAATCTACCAGGACGAAAAGGCGCTCCTGGCCATTCCCGGAATCGGCAAGAGCATGGCCGGGCATATCCGCGACATTTTCACCACGGGCAAGCTGTCAACCCACGAGCAATTGCTGAAGAAGTACCGGCCATCCATCCTAGAACTGCTCAAAATCCAGGGGCTGGGGCCGAAAACCATCGCCCTGATCTGGGACGCCTTTCAAATCTGCGACGTTGATGGCGTAGCCAAGCTGGCGCGGGAAGGCAAACTCCGCACCCTGCCCCGGCTGAGCGAGAAGTCCGAGCAAAAGATCCTGAAAGCGATTGAGAGCTACCGCCAGATGACCGGGCGTTTTCCTCTGGACGTGGCCGATGAAATCGCGCGCCAGATGATGGAGATGCTCCAAGGCCTGCCCGGCGTGGACAAGGTGACGCCCGCGGGCTCGCTGCGCCGGGGACGGGAAACCGTGGGCGATCTCGACCTGCTGATTACGGGAAAGTGCGGCACCAATGAAACGCAACGCAATAAAGTTATCGCGGAGGTCCTGAAGTTTCCCGCGATCCACGAAGTTCTGGCCAAAGGCGAGAATAAAGTTAGCTTTAAGCTGCGCAGCGGCATGCAAGTGGACGTGCGTCTGCTTCCGCCGGAATCGTTCGGCGCGGCTCTGCTTTACTTCACCGGTTCCAAGAGCCATAACATTTCCCTGCGGCAGCGCGCGCTCAAGCTGGGTTATACCTTGAACGAATACGAACTAGCGCGCGTGGAAGACAACAAGCGCGTGGCCGGCAAGACCGAAGAAGAGATATACAAAAAGCTCGGCCTCCAGTTCATCCCGCCGGAGCTGCGCGAGAACTTGGGCGAACTGGAAGCCGCGGAAGCGGGCACGCTACCCCATCTGATCACCGAAGCCGACATTCAGGGCGACGTCCACATGCACACCGTGGAAACCGACGGCAAGTGCACCATTGAAGAGATGGCGCTGGCGGCGCGCGCGCGCGGCTACAAATACATGGCCATCACTGACCACTCCAAGAACCTGGCATTTGCCAACGGTTTAGATGACAAGCGCGCCGTGGAGCACATCAAAAGAATCCGCGCGGCGGCGAAAAAAATGGAAGGCATCACGATATTTGCCGGCATCGAGGTGGACATCCTGGGCGAAGGCGAACTGGACCTTTCCGATTCCGTCCTGGAGCAGATGGACATCGTGATTGCCAGCGTGCATTCCCATTTCAACCAGGATGCCGCGCAAATGACCGATCGCCTGCTGCGCGCCATTGGCAACCCCAACACCTCGATCATCGGCCATCCCACGGGACGAAGGTTGCTGATGCGTGAAGGCTTCAGCTTTGACCTGGACCGGGTATTTGGCGCCGCCGCCAAGGCCGGCGTGGCTATGGAGCACAACGCTTATCCTGAGCGCCTGGACCTGCGCGACCAGCATTTGCGCATGGCCAAGGCCAAGGGCGTGAAGTTCGTGATCAACACCGATTCACATCACACTTCGCACCTGGAAAAAATCCGCTATGGCATGCTCCAGCTCCGCCGCGCATGGCTTACCAAGGCCGACGTGCTGAACACGCTGCCGGCCGCGAAGTTCGCCAAAGTTATGCGCCGGGGCAGAGAAGTATTGGCAAAAGTTTGAGATTCGGCCGCGCATTGACGAGAAAAAACGCGAATGAAGGAAGGTAACTCGATAGTCTTGCACCATCGCGCAGGAGTATGCTCCTCCCAGGAGCAGCCCTATGCCTGACGTTCCAACTCCCGCTCCGCCGCCGCAGTCTGGACAGCGGCCTGCGCCATCCGCTCCGCAGCCCAATGCCGGCCACACCCCCATCACAGAAGAAATGGACAGCGCCAAGTGGACCCTGCCTCCGATCATGCCAGTGCTGATGGCGGCTGTGGCGATCGCCATCGTGGTTGCCCTGGTGTCTTTTAGTACCATGGTGGCCGTCCAGGTAAAGCTGGACAACAAGATCGAAAAGCAGCTATGGATCAGAGACATCAGCTCCGAAATGGAAACTGCCGATGGCCAAAAGTACATCGACCATGCTGCTCCCGCCGGTGAAGCGGCGCGCTATCTGAAGGTGTTCCCAGCACTCAAGGAAGCCAAAGCCGATCCTTTGCAGGAAGAGCTGAAGGTCCCGGCCGGGACCTCGTACACCGGCTATACGGTCTTTTCCTATCCTGTGAGCAAGGCGGCCTTCGACGGCCGCAAATCGCTGACGGTGCGAATTCAACTATATGACCAGCCCACGCTGGTGGTGAAGCAGTAACAGTCGCACCGGAACGTTGCTGACGGCGAGGCTTCAGAATGAGCCGCCGGCCAGAGCGCAGAATGCGACCGGGCCAATCCCTTCGTGCTCTGCGGTCCACCGTGGAGGGCTTAGAATCAAAAATGTCCTTGACATGGGCTGTGTGCGCTGTAGAGAATTGCGCACGTATCGACTATGCGCCTCTGCGGCGTTCTTTTTTGGGACTAGTTCTCGAACGAACGTTCGTCGGACTCGCTTCTCCGGGAGGAGACAAATGAAGCTCCGTTCGTTTGTGTGTCTTTTGCTTGCCTCTTTTCTGCTTTTCTCCGGTTTTCCAACTCAAGCGCAAGTTGCCGCCACTGAGGCGCAGTTAAACGGTTCGGTCCGCGACCAGGCCGGCGGCGTGATTGTGAAGGCGTCCATCACCTTGCGCAACTTGGACACCAACCATGCCTACACGGCGGTCTCTGGCAGCGAGGGACTTTATATTTTGACCAACCTGCCGCCGGGAAACTACGATCTGTCCGCCGAGGCGCCGCGTTTCGCCAAGTACACCCAAAGAGTGACGTTGCGCGTGGCCCAAGTGGCCACCATTGACATCAACTTGAAGGTTGGAGCGGCCACGGAGACGGTAGAGGTCAAGACGGATGCCCCGGTCATCGAGCCTACGCGGAGCGAAGTAAGCAATGTGATCGCCACGGAACAGATACAGTCTCTGCCCATCAGCGGCCGGCTATTTACGGATTTTGCCCTGCTCAGCGCCGGAGTCACCACCGGCCGCATCGGCCTTCAATCCACTTTCACTGACCCCTCGGTAACGCGCATCTCTTTTGGCGGCCAGCGCGACCTGAACAACAGCGTGACCGTGGACGGCGCCGACAACATTAATACCGCCACCGGATCGCAGCGGGCCACGCCATCCCAGGAAGCGGTCAGCGAATTTCGCGTGGTGAATAACAGTTTTGGCGCGGAATACGGCCGGGCGCTCGGCGGCATCGTCAACATCGTCACCAAATCCGGGAGCAACGATATTCACGGCTCGTTGTACGAATATTTCCAGAACAACGCCATGGATGCCAACTCCCTGCTGGGGCAACCCGGGTTTAACACTTTGCGCCAGAACCAATTTGGCGGCACGCTCGGCGGTCCGTCGCCGACTTATCCCGCCCTGCTGTTGGGCAATCTGCCTGCCATCAACGCCCTAAAAACCAGCTTAGGTATCGCCCCAGAAAACCCGAACATTTTGAAGACCGCCGATGTCGATAACGGCTTTATCAAGTTCGACCACCAGTTAAACGAAAGAAACCAGATTTCCGCCCGTTACTCCATCCAGGACGCCACCAACCTCAACATGCTGGTGGGCGAGACCCTGGACGGAGGCGGCGTCGGCGCGCCCAGCAGCGGGCGCAACGGCTCGCTGCGCGACCAGACTCTGGTGGGCGCTTGGACCTCGCAGCTCAGCGAGACCAAGGTGAACTCCCTGCTCGCCCAATGGGCACGCCGCAATTACGGTTTTGCCGGTGTTACGGGCGAGCCCAACCTGGATGTTCCCAATCTCCTGCTCTTCGGCCACAACTTCGGCGCCTTTGACCGTTACAACGAAACCCGCCTGCAGTTCTCTGACACGTTTTCCATCGTGCACGGCAAGCACTACGTCAGGTTCGGATTTGATACCAACTACATCCGCAATTTCGTGATCTGGCCGGGATTTACTCCGGCGCGCGTTATCTTCCCCAGCTTGGACGACTTGCTGGCCTCCGGCAAAGCGGGCTGGGGTTCCACGCCCTGTCCTGCGCCGCTGATCGGGCTGACGTCGCCATGCCTCGCCGCTTTCTTCTGGGGCGCGCCCATCGGGCCCGGACCGTTCAATCCCGCTCTGGCCTCGCCTCCCGTGCCCACCACTTGGCAGAATGCGTTCTTGCCGTCGCAGGCGCAGAACTTCTTCGTCAATCTCAATCACAGTTATTACGGTTTCTTTGCCCAGGACCAGTGGAAGCTGACGCGAAAATTAACCGTGAACTACGGCCTGCGCTATGACTGGGAGGCCGGGCTCGGCTTCTTCATTGATGCTGACCGCAAAGAGTTCCAGCCTAGAGTGGGCCTCGCTTATTCGCCGGACTCCAAGACCGTCATCCGCGCCGGGTACGGAGTTTTTAACGACAAGTACAACCTGACGTTCTTCTTTGTGCCGGCGCCGCAGCGGCCGCCCATCATTGCCGGCCTGCCCCGGACCAACAACCAGATCACCGGGACCTGGCTTCTGAACAGCATGTTCCTGCCGTTTCCTTGCATTCTGGCCGGTTGCCCGGTTCTCCCGCCGCTGCCTTTACCGCCGGGGACGGCGCCGCCGCCGTTGCTCACCTCAGCGTTTGAAAATCTGATCAACAGCGGATCGTTTCCGGTGAATGCACTGTTCACCCAGGGCGGGACCGCGGTGGATCGTAACCTGCGCGCGCCTTATTCCGAGCAAACCAGCCTGGCGATTGACCGCCAGATCGGAGGCGGACTCACCCTCAGCGCCGGCTACATGTTCGTTGCCGGGCACCACTTGGTGCGGCCCATCGACCTAAACGTTGGACCGCCCATCGCCAAACAGACTGGCACCAACAAAGACATCTATCGCTTCGCCATCAACGATCCCGCCATCCCGGCGCCTCCCGCCGGGTCCAACGGGACCAACGGGATCTTCTACTTCACTGACTCCACCGGGAACTCGGCTTATCACGGCCTGACTTTGCAGGTGGTGGAGAAAGCGGGCAAGTATTTCTCGCTCAACGCCAACTACACGTGGTCGCACACGCTCGACGATGGCACCTTCGTTACCTTTGTCAGCACGCCGCAATCCAACGCGCAGCGCAACCTGGAGCGGGCCAATTCCAACCAGGATGCGCGTCACCGGTTTGTGGCGAATTTTGTAGCTGACTCGCCGCAGAAGTGGGGCTACTTGCGCAACTTCGAGCTCAGCAGCATCATCACCATGCAATCGGGCCGGCCGTTTACCTTGTTCGTGGGCTTTGACGCCAACAATGACGGCAACCCGGTGACCGACCGCGTAGGCGATTCTTCGCGCAACACCTACCGCGGCGACAGCCTGCAGACGGTGGACCTCCGGCTCTCACGTTCCTTCCACTTGAACGAGCGGAAACGGTTGAACTTGGCGTTTGATGCCTTCAACTTGTTCAACCGCGGCAATGTCGATGAAGTGTTTTCCGTTTACGGTGCACCGGACTTTATTCCTGGAAAGCCCGTGCCGCAACACTTCGGCGATGGTGGCTTCTCGCCGAGCAACTCCGTTGGCGTGCCCCGGACGGCGTTCAACCCGCGGCAGTTGCAGTTGTCCGCCAAGTTTACCTTCTAGCGGGTGGCTTCTGTCGCCGGCGCATTGGTCGCGGCTGGCGTGGCTGGCCTGACCGGTTGGGATGCCGGGAGATTGCCTGCGTAAGGTTCGCTATGGGCCCGGAACGGCAATTTGAATTTGCGGGCAATCTCCGGCCAGAACTCGCGCAGAACATCCCAGGCCATGTCATTGCCAACGCTGAAACCTACGCGGCTGGCCGTGGGACCAAATCCGCGAGGATTGCCGGGATGATAAAGATTGGTGACCAGCTTGGAGCTGACCGTGCTAAACCATTCGGAGTAGTTGAACATGCGGTTGCCCGAATCGCCAACTGTGACGAAGCGGTGCTCCAGGGCGTGTCCGAGCCGCGATTCTACGGTTCCGTGTCCAACCCTGTAGTACCGGGGGTCCTGATGAAATATTGCTGGATATAAGAAGATGCCGAAGAAGTCGCCGGTGGCATTATCAGCAACCGCGGCGGCATAACGTTTGCTGTATCCGACGGCGCCTTGCCCGAAAGCACGGTCGTCGCGGTCGACCTGGGCCAGGCCCGCGTCCCATGTGGCGCCGATAAAGTTGACCGGGTCGATACTGTCGTCCACGAACAGGCGAAACTTCTCGCCCGCGCTCAGGGAGCAAGGCTTCAGGCTGGTGTGATGTCGGGGAGCATGCACCGTCACCCTGTCGACTTTCTGGGAAAATTGCCCTACCAGTTGATTGAAGGGACCGTTGTAATCGTCCACATCGAAAGGTTCCACAGATTTGGCGCAGGGCAGCGTGACTGGCCGGATCGTTGCCGGCGCAACCAGCGCCACTGCGGGAGTAATGTTGCCGAACTGAGGCAGGCGTTGCGCGGAGGCGAGGCAACTCACCGCCAGCGTCCCGGACAGCACGATTTGCCGTTGAATCTTGCCCATGGTCCCTTCCCCACAGCGGGGGCTCCACAGGGCTATACCTTACTGGAGAGGTAAGGGTGCCCGTCAGATTACTAAGGTCGGTGTTCGGGTTACCGTCGCCGCTGGCCTGCGCATGGCTGGTGACGTGTACCTCTTAGCTTTTGTAACCCTAATAGAGCAGGAAAGTTTTTCGAAGATTAAAGATTGACTCGGCGAATACGCGGCTCTCTATCATCAGCCATTGTTAGACCTTCTTCTGCAGGCGCAGAAGGTGCATCGCGATTTTCATCCCGCCAATGAAGTGCAGATGTGCCGGCTGCTTTCCATCAAGACCGGCGGCTGTCCTGAGGATTGCGCTTACTGCCCGCAGAGCGCCCGCTATTCCGCCGGGGTCGAGCGGCAGCCGCTCATGGATAAAGATGAAGTCATGGTCTTTGCGCGCAGCGCCAGGTCGGAAGGAGCAACCCGTTTCTGCATGGGAGCTGCCTGGAGAGATGCGCCCCAGGGACGCGAGTTTGAGTCCGTGCTGGAGTCAGTGCGGGCGGTCGCGGAGCTGGGCATGGAAGTCTGCTGCACGCTGGGTATGCTGACCGAAGACCAGGCGGTAAAGCTGAAACAAGCCGGGCTCACCGCCTACAATCACAACCTGGATACGTCGCCGGAGTTTTACGGCAACATCATCAGCACGCGCGTCTATCAGGAACGCCTGGACACAATCGCCGCGGTGCGCCAGGCCGGGATCACCGTCTGCTGCGGCGGCATCCTGGGGATGGGCGAATCCGACGACGACCGCATCGGGCTGCTGCACCAGCTCGCCGGCCTCGATCCGCATCCGGAGAGCGTGCCCATCAACATGCTGGTCCGTGCGGAAGGCACGCCCCTGGGGCATCAGCCTGATCTCGATCCTTTCATCATGGTGCGGACCATCGCCTGCGCCCGCATCCTCATGCCGCGGTCCATGGTCCGGCTGGCCGCGGGACGCAAGCAAATGACGCGGGAAGCCATCCTGCTGTGTTTCCTGGCCGGAGCCAACTCCATCTTCTGCGGTGAAAAGCTGCTGACCACGCCCAATCCCGCGCCCGACGATGATGCCGAGCTGCTGCGCGACCTGGGCCTGAAACCGATGCCGCAGATGGTTCGCACTTAGTCCCGGTCTGGGAAATTGCAAACTTCGTGAAAACGTGTCCGAGTATAATTACCCTCTCACTTGGAGATTCGCCATGAAAGCCAGTGTTTCCTCCAGCATCCTTTTACTTCTGCTCCTCGCGGCGCTTCCAGCGCTAGGCAAAGACAAAGCCGGCAATGACGTCCACGCCACCGTGGTCTACGACGACGTTGCCACAGAGATAAATTCTGTCAATCAAGAAGATCCCGGTCAGCTCTGGATCACCACTGCTGACCTGGCCCGCGCCACGCGATTTGAAGTGAAGCCGCAGGGCGTCTGCCGGGAAGAGCTATGCTTCCCGCTGCCCAAGGCGCGCAAGCAGGAATTCCTGCGCAAAGGCGAGAGAAAAAATGGGGAGAGCAAAAATAACGACTTATTCAACCTGACGGCCTTTGCTGCGCTGGTGCATCAGCCGGTAGCGCATGACACCGCCCTTTCCACATGGTATTTCGGCCTGCGCTCTGACCAGCGGCAAACGCTGAGTTCGCTGCGCGCGCCGGATTTCACCCTGCCCGACATGGAAGGCAAGCTGCACTCGCTCTCCAGCCTTCGCGGAAAAAAGGTCTTTCTCGTCACCTGGGCCTCCTGGTGAGGCTGCCGCTTTGACCTGCCGGTCTGGCAGGCGCTCTATCAGCAACTGAAAGACAAAAACTTTGAGATCGTTTCCGTGGCCCAGGATACCGGCGGCGTCAAAGATGCCGGCAAGTGGATCACCGACGCCAAGCCAACCTATACCGTCCTGATCGACGAAGAGCACGTGGTCTCCAAGCTCTATAACATGGTCAACGTTCCCACCGGCGTGTGGATCAACGAAAAGGGAAGAATCGTCCGCCCCAACGAAGTCGCGTTTGCCGACGACCGCTTTAAGAACTTCACCGGCCTGGACTCTGCTCCGTATCTCACCGCGCTCAAAGATTGGGCCGAAAAAGGCGACCAGAGCGTCTACGCCATGAA
>WNFN01154300.1_pt1 | contig 18031 bp, 20 predicted proteins | sample 5400161 | NCBI WGS metagenome assembly WNFN01 (sample SAMN13153353, study PRJNA577476) | soil metagenome | isolation source: 80 cm saprolite on Douglas fir-dominated hillslope | place: USA:California | collected 2013-09-17 | reverse complement strand
CCTGAACCACCGATAAGGAACTGTGCGGAATATACCGTCATCGAGCTGAGACGCCCCATGAGGAGGAACGCCCCCGCAACTAAAACGCCGAGGTTCGCCCCAAGCAATGCCCGTTTGCGGTGCACTGCGTCGATCACCGCTCCCGCCGGAGTCTGGATCGCGACCGCCACCAAACCGCCGAACGTCAGCGCGTAACCCACACGGCCCGGATTCCATCCGCTCGAAGCAAGATAGGCGGCCAAGAAAGGTCCGAGGCCTGTTTGCACGTCGGCGAGAAAAAAGTTCAGCCATTCGAGCGACCGCAAACTCCTCTGTTTTCCTTGCGTGGCATCGCTCACAGCTCTGCTCTTCGTAGTGTCTTGCTCATCTTTCTTGTCTTTCGTCTCTTCTTTTGTCGATCCGCATTCGAGACCTGTGAGATCGGTAGAACTCTGTAGTTCCTTCCGTTCATGCCGCTCCGAGCGTCACGGCGGGCAGCGGCAGAGCACGCAAAGTAATTCTTCATCGATCGCTCACAGAACCCTCTCATTCATTCGGACAAAACGCACGCCGCTTTCCAATCAACGGTCAGGCACTTGCTGCGTATTTTCAGCGGCATGAGTCAACTGGGTGGTGGGGGAAGGGCCTATGAAACTCAGATAAGCGTCCTGCGGTTGACACAACGTCCGCATTTCGACAGCCTTGGGATTTCAACTGGGCTCACAGACCCCCAGCTGCAGAGAGACAGGTTGGACCTTGGTTTGGCCGTGGGTCGGGACGGTCCATCAAAGGACCTCGCCACGCGGGCTGCAACCTCGCTGCGTGACCTACACGCATTCGTGAACCGATTTCTTTGGAACGAGGAGGGCCATTGAGGTTTGCTCTTTTTCTGTTTGTGATTTTGGTCGCGTGCGTTCCTTTGGGTGCCGCACAGTCGGAGCCGCCAGACGAACCGGAGGCGAACCCCGGTCGTCCTACGGTGTCAACCCCCGCGACTCTCACGCCAGTGGGCTATCTGCAATTTGAAACAGGCTTCCTCGGCGCGAATCATTCACCCGAGTTCTCATCGCGGTACGGTTTTAACGAAGTGATGAAGCTTTCGGTCGCGCCGCGCCTGGAACTGCTGGCATCCGGTGAACCCATAGCTCACTACACCGGTGACGGAAAGACTGCAAACAGCGTGGCGGACGTGTTCTTGGGCGCACAAGCGGTGGCGAGCCTCGGCGGAGGTGCGACGCCCACGGTGGCGGTGAGTTACTTCCACCGTGTGCATGACGGAGGAGCGCCAAAAGTTGATTTTGGGAGCCGCACCAATTCCTTCCTGGTCTTGGCCAGTGCCGATGTGAAGGGATTTCACTACGACGCGAACGCTCTCTTCAATGAATTAAGCGAAGGGCCGGTGCGGAGAGGTCAATTTGGACAGACGCTTTCGATCTCACATCCCATCGTCGGAAAGTTCTCGCTTTCGGGTGAAATCTGGCACTTCACGCAGCCCTTCCTTCGCAGCAATGCCGTTGGGAATCTTTGGGCCTTGGGCTACAGGGCACGAAAAAACCTCGTGCTCGATGCTGGTTTCAACCGAGGGCTGACCAGCACTTCCACGCGCTGGGAGGCGTTCGTGGGCTTCACCTATTTGCTGCCACACCGCCTTTGGTAGGCTCGACTGAACAGCAATCAGATCCGGGCCGAGAGGCATGGATGGCTTGCCATCCTTCCTTGAGAACGAATGGAAGAAGAGTCGGTGCGGCAACTGGGTCCGCCCACCAAATCCCAAAGAGTGCGTTGGCGACGACGCCTGCAAGCGCGATCCACGATAGGTACCCCGCAGAGCGAAGATTCTGCGGCATCAGCTCTGAGGGAAGTGCTTGAAAGTTAGCTTGCCAGTTTCCATTTCTGCTCTGCCAACCAGGGCACGCCGAAGGCCGCCACTACCAACAACGCGATGCCGACGACGCTCGTTCGGGGTTCGTAGTACCCGAGAAGACCAAAAGAAGACGCAGTCGCCACAAACAACAGCGACGGAGAAGAGCAATCCCCCGGCTATGCGAGCAGGTATCTTTTCGGATCGCGCCGTCTCGGTTTCTGTTTGAGAGCGGAATCTCCAAGGAACAACCACTCCCGAAAGCAACTCAATGAGGCTGTCACCGCCGAATCCGAAGAGAGCCGGACTTCGTGCTTTCCAGGCTGCGCCGAGCGCTTTTGCAGCCTTTACAGTCATCCAAGCGATGGTCAGAAACTGTAGTCGTTGTGCGCGAGCCACGAGGTCCGTGGACGAAGTTGACGTGGTGCTGGCCATCAATTTTGCATTTTACGCTCCCGACCCGTTTGCCGCTCGAAGATTACAACAATGGGACTGGTGGACTCGGACGCCCGTTTTGGCTGGCCTCTCCCTCCGCTGCGGCCTAAACGCTCCGCCTACGGCGTCGCAGGCCTTCCTTCCGGGAGTGGCCAGCGAGACTCACACTGTGCTCTAATGACTCAAGCGTCGGCGAGCGAATCAGCTCAGAAACCTATTCCACTTAACATGTAGATAGGACATTTTGTTTTGCCTTTCTTTCTGCCCCGTTTTCTTTGGGGCACGAGAGAGAGCGAAGGGGCGTGGAGTCGCAGGCTAGCGTCTGCTTTATGGGGGGGACCCATGCTCTCTGGTGAGGAGCCGTGAAAGCAGAAGACGCGTAGGCCGGAGCGGAGAGGAATTACCTGAGCGGTGAGCCAAAGAAAATCGGGAAAAGAAAGAAAGCAAGCTCAGGAACCTCGGAGAGAAAGGAGACCCGGGGAGCGAACCGGTGCGATCGAAGCGTGCGATCGTCGCCGTAGCGAAAGTCACCGATGATGGGGGAGCGCACCGTTTGCGGCCTCAAGCGTATATTACCTTTGTACGGTGTACTAGGAGTTGCGGGCCAATGTTCACAGGTCGGTTTCCTCCTTCGGAAGTCGCCGCAAGAATTGCCGTCTCCCTGGGCATCGGGCTTCTCGTCGGAATCGAAAGGGAGTGGTCGAACAAAGACCTCGGCGTTCGAACCTTCGCCCTCACGGCCCTCCTGGGAACGATCGCGGCTCTATTTTCGTCATCCATGGCCGCCGTGTCGCTCGCCGGGGTTTTCCTGATCGTTATTTTCGCGAACGCTCGCAGCTTGTTGGTAGACCGGTCGCTCGAGGCGACCACTTCGGCCGCCTTGCTCGTGATCTTTGTTCTGGGGGCGCTGGCAGGGCAGGGGCACCTGTTTACGCCTGTCGCGTCAGCGATCCTGATGACCATGTTGCTTGCCTGGAAAGTGGAGCTGCGCCGGTTCGCGGGAGGCTTGCAGCCCGGCGAGATTCGAAGCGCCGTGCTGTTAGGGCTATTGGGACTTGTCGTCTATCCCATTCTCCCCGACCGGTTCGTGGATAAGTGGGAGCTCGTCAACCCGCGACAGACGTGGATAACCGTCATCGTTATCGCCGGGATCGGCTTCGTTAACTACGTTCTTTTGAAGGTATACGGCACGCGAGGCGTTTACATGAGCGGCTTTCTGGGCGGCTTCGTAAATAGCAGCGCCGCGGCGGTGGAGCTGGCCAAGCCGCTCGGTGCTGGTGGCACGTCGTCCGGCGTGGCCGTGGCAGTCCTTTTGTTGACGATCGTCGCCATGTTCGTACGCAACCTGCTGATCCTCGCCCTCTTTTCGCCAAGCGCGGTGCTCACGGCGGCCGGCCCCATTGTCGCCATGACCGTTCTCGCGCTGATCTTCGTGCGGCGCGAGAGGGCGGGAACCCAGGAGGCTCCCGGTGAGATCCATCTCGAGTCTCCCGTCTCGCTCAAGCGCGTGCTGAGCTTTGCCGGGCTGTTTCTGCTGATTCAAATCGTCTCGACGCTCGGTGAACGCTACCTCGGCAAGATTGGTTTCTTGGGAATCAGCGTCCTCGGGGGCTTGGTGAGCAGCGCAAGTACGTCCGCGGCCGCCGCGAACATGGTGGGCCACGGGCAAATGCGGGCGGCACTCGCCGGCTATGGCGTCGTCTTGGCCTCCGTCGCGAGTGCTTTGGTCAATCTGCCGATCATTCATCGCAACGCCCACAATCCCTCTGTGTCACGACGATTGGCGATTTTTACGGTTGCGCTATGCCTGGTTGGTCTCGCTTGCCTCGTTCTCGAGCAATACCACTGGCCCTCCAGAATGTGAATCAGTCCAAGCCACGTCACACTAAAGCCGGGATCAAACGATGCGGATGCCTTATTTCCATTCCTTTCGGAGCTTCCCAGCTTACCGATTCATAGTTCATTGGCACTCCATAGTCCAGCCCAGCCGAGAATGTGCATAGCGGTTTGTCACTCCGATGTTTCCTTTCTTTCGGCAAAGGCAAGAACGGGCAGGGCAAGGATTTGTAACGTCACGGAAAAAATCACCAGAGCCGGAATGGATTTGTCGTACAGCAAACCCATGATGGCGCTACCCACAAACCAGGCAACGCCGAAACCAGTGTCAAAAATCCCGAATGCGGTGCCGCGCTTTTCGGAAGGAACAACGGCGGACAGCACCGCCTTCAAGCAGGAATCCTGGGCTCCCATCCCGATCCCCCAAAGAATCATCCCGACGAGCTCCAGCGTCGTTCCGCGCAAGAAAACCAAAGGTGCAAAAAACCCCGGAACGCCAAACGCCACGACAAGAATGGGCAGGCCCAGCGTGTCCAACAATTTTCCAAGCACCAGGGAAGCCAGCGCGCCCGTCGCCATTGCGACCGCATAGAAAACCGGAACGAGACCCTGGGGAACCGTCCCGGTCTTTTGGGAATGGAAGGCGATCAGAGAAAAGTCAGCAAATCCCGCGGCGATCAATGCTCCAGCGCCCAGATACAGCCAATAAGCTTTCGGAAACGCTCGGGTGGGCGACGGCGGTGCAGATTCTTCCATCTCATGCGGTCGGCGGTGGAGGAACCAGGCAACGCAAAGGACGGCCAGGCACAGCAATGCCGAAATCAGCAGCACTGCAAAAGCGTGACGATAGTCACCGTGCCGGTATAAAACGAAAGCCGTAATCAGTGGCCCAAGCGTTGCTCCGGTTTGGTCCAGAGCCTCGTTCAGGCCAAATACCCAACCTTGACCGATGGATTTTCCCGCGTGGGAGAGCATCGCTTCCACGGCGGGCCGGCGGATCACGCGTCCCGTTCGCTCGGCGATGACCAGCGCCGCGGCAAGAGGCCAGTTTCCCGCCAGCGCGAGCGCCGGCACCGCCAGCATGTTGATGGCATATCCAAGAAACGTGATCGCCCAGTATTTCTGGGTCTTGTCCGCGAAATATCCCGAGACGGACCGCAGGCCGTAGCCGACCAGCTCACCGAATCCGGCGACAAAACCTACGACTGCGGCGCTTGCACCCAGGGAACCGAGAAACGGTCCGACAATGCTGCGGGCACCTTCGTAGGTCATGTCCGCGAAGAAGTTCACGATCCCGATGATCAGAACAAACCGGAAAGCGAGTTTTGCTACGTTCTGCTTGTCCATTTGCGGGAGGCAGCCTTTGCGGAGAAACGCGCATCAAGCGACAGCGTTCCGCCGCCAACCAGCAGCAGAAAAATCAGACCCAGCAACATGCTGACGTCCGTGCGGGCTTCGTGCAACGTGCTCCAAAACCCGTTCTTGGTGAGCGTAACGATCTTGGTCGAATACAAAGCGACGCAAATGTCGATGAGAAGAGGAATGGCGGCAAGCCGCGTCATCAGGCCGACCAACAGCAAGGCTCCGCACACAATCTCGACGACGCCCACAAAGGGAGCCATAACCTGCGGCCACGGGATGCCGATCTTCACGAAACGCCCGGCTCCCAGGGAATCGGGAAATAGAAACTTCTGAATGCCTTCAGAAAGGAAAACCCAACCGACGAGAATACGGATCAGCAAGACCGCCTTCGCTGCACGAGCCTCCCAGCTAGCGTCAGGGTTGAATACCATTGCTGGATATTTCCACCTTTCCTAAAAGGCGCTAGAAGTAGTTGTCATTTCGGTTTTGTCTGTTGCGTGGCAACACAAGAACGCGACGACTTAGGCTGAGTTGGTTTCGGACCGAAAGCCCGCGCCGTATCGCGCTGTGGCCGATTAGTGCGCGAGAGTTCGCGTTGCCGTGCTAGCTCCTTGACCCCTTGCTCCGCGTACTGCGCGCTCGTCAGCGTTGCGAGGAGAGCTACAACGTCGTCGATCTCTCCTTCACTCAGGGCAAGTGGCTGCATATCTTCATCGAGATAGGGGTCGTTTATCCCATCGCCCTTGTTGTAATGATCCATCACGTCCCACAGCGTCTCTTGCGAGCCGTCGTGAAAATATGGTGCCGTGATAAGCACGTTGCGCAGGTCCGGTGTCTTGAAGGACGCGATGTCAGCGTCTTTCTTGCTAAGGAGAAAGCGGCCGAGCGCCGACATGTTCGTCTGAATGGCAGCGTGATCGATGGCCGTCGCATTCCCCGAATTGATCAGTGTTTCAGCTTGACACGCCAACGCGACCACGTCGTGTCGGATGATGCCTATACCGATGTTGTGAAAATCGTTGTCTGTGAAGTAGGTGGCGTCCCGATTTTTTTCCGTCAAAGCATGGCATTTATTACAGCGAGCACGCGTATTGAAAAGCTCCCAGCCTCGCTTGGCGGAATCGCTGATTGCATTTTTGTCGCCAGCGACGAAGTGATCAAATGGGGAATCGAATGAAAACTGGGTTCGCTCGTAGGACGCGATGGCACGCACGAGATCGGGGCCGCTAGGCGGGTGGCCGAAGACACTCCGAAACGCCAGTTGGTATTCAGGCAAGGCCGCGATCTGGGCCACAGCGGCATCCAGGCTGGGCTGGCCCATTTCACTTGGATTGGCGATGGGAAGGGCCGCTTGTTCCTCGAGCGTCTTCGCGCGCCCATCCCAGAACTGGGTCTTGTTGTAAAGCGCGTTCAGAACAGTTGGTGAGTTGCGCTGGCCGACGCGGCCTTTGACGCCGATCGAAACGGGCCTCCCGTCAGTGAAAGCGCGCGCTGGGTCGTGGCACGAACTGCAAGCAATGGTTCCATCAACCGACAAGCGACGATCGAAAAAAAGTTTCTGGCCGAGTGCGATTTTCTCAGGAGTCTGCGGATTGTCCGTGGGCACCGCCGCACGAGTAGCCTCGACTGGGACACCCACCTGTTTAATGGATTTGGGCTCTGCCAGTGGACCAGCGGCGGGAACTGGGGATGGCCGGGCTGGCGTTTGCTGCGATGCTTCCACCCTCGCTTCTAAGTTCCAACTTGCTTCTTTGGCGATCTCGTAATGGGGAGTTAGCGCAGCCGCACCTACCAGAAGCATGGTGCAAAATCGTATTCTGTTTCCAAATCGCATCCGCATGACGCCTCACCTCCCTGCATTTCCGGGATTGTCGCTGTCCCGGATTAAGACTGGATGCTCCTTCCTGTGAATATAACTGAGAGTCGTTTGAGTTGAATTCCGTTCACACGTAGTCAAAGAGAGTCATAAAGCCAAAGTCCATGTGCAACTGCTGATGGCAGTGGAACAATGTAAGGCCGGGATTATCCGCCGTAAAGTCCACTTGGATTTCTTGGTAGCCGCCGACCATCACAACGTCCTTCATCACACCAGCAGTCGGTATTCCTGCGACATTAGTGAGCTCGAAACTGTGCCGGTGAAGGTGTATGGGATGAATGTCATCGCTGGCATTACGCATACGCAGCCGATACCGCTTGTCCCGTTTCAGGTGGAATGCAGCCGAAACTACCTCGCTAGTCATTGGGTACGCCACGCCATTGATCGTCCATCGATTGAAACCTTCCTCAGCGGCATTGTCTTTGCCGAAGGTCATGGCGAAGGTCTCTTCCGGCGCAGGAGCCGTCGCGCCGGGTTTCGCGAAATGTGTGTAGGTCCACTTGAAAGGGGCGGAAGCACCCCACTGCGCTTTTCCGGTGCGCCCCGCGTACTCTACTACGATCCCCATGCCATGTTGGCGATCGTCGTCATCGAGATCCCCTAGAATCCACACGCCGGGATGGTTCATATGTACGACGGCGGAAACCCGCTCCGCCGTGCCAACCCACAACACTGGAACCGCTGTTGGATTCGGAACGGGATTGCCATCCAGCGCGAGGACCTGAAAGGAATGGCCCGGCAACGCCAGGCTGCGGATCTCCGTAGCGCTTCCGTTCAAGACATGAAACAGGACTCGTTCCCCTTGCTTCACCCGGATCGGCTCTCCATGCCCGAGCATGCGTCCGTTGATCGTAAAGGATCGGTAGCCGACTTCGTACCCGTGCGGCATTCCTTTGGCGAGCGACGCTTTCATTGCGGATTCGCCGGCCGATTCGAGCTCTTTCACTATCGTCGGTGGAGACAGGAAATCCTGGGCCATGTCCCCGCCTCGACTGAACGATGGTTCGAACTCCTTGAGCACGAGGAATACCTCTTTGTCATAACTCCCCGGCTCATGCTTGGGTTCTATGTAAACCGGCCCGACCTGGCCGCTGTATTGCCCAGCGTAGAGATCGGCGCCGGCACGATTGTGCGTGTGATAGAACCGCAAGCCTGCCGGATTTGGTGTGAACGCAATCCGGCGTTTCCCGTGGGCGGGAATAAAGGGCGTACCTTCCTCGGCGGCGCCGTCCACGTCGACCGGACCTTTCTGACCATGCCAATGCAGCTGTTCAGGCGTATCCGTATCGTTGTAAATGTCGACTGTGACCCGGCGGCCCTCTTGGAAGCGAAGCAACGGCCCGGGAAACTGGCCATTGTACACGGTGGCAGACACGATTCGTTTGGGCGCGATTTCGATGGGCGAGGTCTTAATGTGCAGCGTGTAGTCTGCGTCTTTTTGGTCCTGCAAGCCGGCGCTTTCGCGCGGGCCAAGACCAAAATATGGCAAAGGAAAATTGGCACGCGCAAGTCCTACACCTGCAAGCGCGCCCGCACCTGTGAGCAACTGCCGGCGGAAGATCCTAGACCGATTCATAGGAGTCTCCAATTCAAGAGTTTCGGACGGTGAGCAAGCATCCCGCCAAATAGCTCCTAAACCCGATGCCCGCGACCGCTCACCACCTCCTGCGGATTCGGAGAATGATTGGATGCCCGCCGCAACTTGCTGGTATCGCGTGGATTGTACTCCCGCGGAGGTTGTCGGCTTCGTGCTCTTGTCACGCGGCTGCTCGTATCAGACAGGGTCTTCGTAACAAAGCGGCCTCACCGCGCCAAAAATCGAAGCGCCGGGGGGAACCCGGCGCTCGAAGAAAAGCCAGCACCGTTGAACGGCAACTGGCGGGGGAAAAGTCGAAGGAAAGCTATCACATTTATTCCCGCATGCAGCGAAAACGTCGCCGTCTCCAGGGGTCTTTTGATCGGCAGAATCATTCGATGCTCCCGATCAGTATGGAATGAATTGTGCTGTTGGTAGATTCAGTTTTTAACCTCCTTTGGGTAGAATCTTAGTTGTCGCGCGGATTTTTTCCCTGTCGTCTTCGGTGGATTCCTGTCTTCGCTTCTCCGGCGCCAGATTGTTGCCTCGTCTTCCATGCCTCTGGTATCGTCAGGGCGCCTCATACCACTGTTCAGGGAGCGTCAGGGTCCATGCCAGGACTTTTGAAACGTTTTCTACCGCGCGACGACGATTATTTCCAGCTCTTCGCGAGGCAAGCTGAGAATATTCAGAAGGGCGCGAAAGCTCTTTGTGACTTGCTTTCACGTTACACGGGAGTCTTCGAGCAGGTACAGAGCATTAAAGCAATCGAGCACGCAGGTGATGAGATTGCGCACACCATCATCATGAAGCTCAACCAGACTTTCATTACACCGATTGACCGGGAGGATATCCACGAACTGTGCTCTACGCTCGACGATGTTATTGATTTGATTGACGCCGCGGCTAGTCGTTTCGTGCTTTACCGGGTTAACGCGGTACGAAACGGCACGATCGACCTGGCCAAGGTTCTGCTGGACGCTTGTGGCGAGGTTACCGCGCTGGTGCATTCGATCGAGAACCGGGATGAAGCTCTCAAACACTGCATCGAAATCAATCGCTTTGAGAACGAAAGTGATCGTCTCTGCCGCACACTGATCGCTCAGCTCTTCGATGAAGAGACCGATCCGGTCCAGATAATCAAATGGAAAGAGATTTTTGAGGTCATCGAGACCGCCGTCGACAAGTGCGAAGATGTCGCCAATGTGGTAGAAGGCGTAGTGCTGAAGAGCGCCTGACCACGTGAATCCATTTCATCTCCTACTGGCCGTAATCATACTGACGCTTGCGTTCGAATTTTCGAACGGCTGGCATGACGCGGCGAACTCCATCGCGACAGTCGTCTCTACGAGAGTGCTCACGCCGTTCCGCGCGGTTGCATGGGCAGCGTTTTGGAACTTCGTTGCTGCGTTTGTCTTCGGCACTGCTGTGGCGAAGACGATTGGCAAGGGTCTGGTGCATATCGAGATGGTTGACCAGAAGGTTCTGCTGGCCGGACTCCTGGGGGCGATTGGCTGGAACATTATCACGCTGATTCTGGGGCTCCCTACGAGTTCCTCGCATGCGCTGATGGGCGGCTACGGCGGCGCGGCGGTGGCGAAGGCGGGTTTTGTGGCGCTGATTCCCAGCGGCTGGACCAAGCCGGTGGTGTTCATCTTTCTATCGCCAGTCATTGGGATGTTGATCGGGATGATTGTGACCGTGGCCACAAGTTGGATCGTCCGCAGACAACGTCCGCTGCGGGTCGACCGATGGTTTCGGCGGCTCCAACTTCTTTCCGCCGCGGGTTATAGCCTCGGTCATGGGACGAATGACGCGCAAAAAGGAATGGGCATTATCACTACTGCCCTCGTCGCGGGTGGCTTGATGAAGACGTACGACGTCCCCTATTGGGTCATCATTTGCTGCCACTTGGCGATGGGCGGCGGTACGATGGCGGGCGGCTGGCGAATCATAAGGACCATGGGCCAGCGCATTACCAAGCTCACGCCCTTTGGGGGGTTTGCCGCCGAAACAGCCGGTGCCTTGACGCTAATTGCTACTGCGCATTTCGGCATTCCTGTGAGCACGACCCACACGATCACCGGCGCCATCGTCGGCGTGGGTGCCTCGCGGCGCTTGACTGCGGTGCGCTGGGGAGTGACTCGCCGAATCGTACTCGCTTGGGTGCTGACGATTCCCGGCGCGGCTCTGCTTGGAGCCGTTCTCTTTCACGCAGTGCGGTCCTGGGTGAATTGATTCTCTTTAGAGCTCGGACCGCAAAGAGTTGGCCAATTCTTTTCGTGCATAATTCCCAAGAGAGCGCGGAATTCGCGTTACCATACCGAATTCGTTCCAAGACACGGTCATATGGAGCAAGATCGCGGCCAAACCCGGGGGTATCGTTTTAGCGCCCACGCCGAGTTGACAGTCGAGAGTTCGGGCGCTCACGTCACAGCGCGTTTGTGTGAGCTAAGCCGTGAACATTGTTGTCTACACGTACCAAATCCTTCTCCGGTAGGAACAGCAGTTCTTGTGAAAATCTACGCTTGGCCACATTTTTTCCAAATTCATGGCACGATCTGCCAGTGTGATCCCGACTTCGTCGCCGTAGCATTTAGTGAAATTGAACCACGCTACGTCTCAGTGTTAAATGACTGTCTGTTAGAAATAGAACAGAAAGAAAGCAACGGTTAAGCAGCCCTAGCCGGATGCTCACTGAGTTTTCCTCAGGCTCGGCTGAGGAAATTCTTGACTTCGCTGCGTTCCGCGACTAAGAGTCCACTCAGCCCTTCCCATCGACAGGCATCGAGCTGCGGGATGCGGCGAAGAATGCAAAATCACATGGGGCTTAGACACAAGGAGGTAGTCATGTTTGGACGCAGCACGAAGAAAAGCGTTCGATACTGGACCCAGGCCGTGGTCCTTTGGTTTGTGGTTCTGGCCTTCGTGTTCTCGCCTCCTTCACTTGGCGTGAAGGCTGACGATGGCGACGACGGTGGCGGCTTCCGTCACGTGTTTGTGATCATGATGGAAAACACGGGCTTCAATACGTTGATTGGCAATCCCAACGCTCCCTTTACCAATTATTTGGCCGCGACCGCGGGCCTCGCCAGCAACTACTTCGGCGTTGCTCACCCCAGCCAGCCAAATTATATTGCCGCCACTTCCGGCTCCCCGAACGGCGTTACCGGCGACGGTAACATCACGATAGACGTCCAGAACATCGTCGACCAGTTGGAGTCGCACCAGAAGAGTTGGAAGGCCTACATGCAGTCTCTCTCCCTGTGCAACGGCAATCTGCTGGCCAGCTCTTGCGGCAACCAGCTCTACGAGCGCAAGCACAATCCCTTCATTTCCTACCAGGATGTGCAGTCGAGTCCATCCAGGCTGGACAACATTGTGGACTTCGGTCAATTGGCAACCGATTTGGCCAACGACACGGTGCCCGATTATTCCTGGATCAGTCCTGACCAATGTCACGACATGCATGGGCGCGGTGGTGGTGGTGCAAGTGATCCCTGCGACTTCTCGCAGGTTCCGGCGCTGATCGCAGCCGGAGACCTGTTCCTGTCGCAAACGGTCAGCTCCATTGTGAATTCCAAAGCATGGCGCGGAAATTCGGTGATTTTCATCATGTGGGACGAAAGCGATTTCACCGGTACGGGCCCCTCGGGCTTCGGCGACACCAGCGGCTGCTGTGACGCCAACCCGGGCGGTGGACATGTGGTCTCACTTGTATATTCCCGTGACGTTCACCGCGCACACACATCCGGGGATGCATTCAACCATTTCTCCATGCTCGCAACCATTCAGGATGCATGGCATCTTGGGTGTCTCGGGTTCACCTGTGACGCGAAAAATGTAAAGCCAATGACCGATCTGGTCAGACGCGACGACTAACTCAGACACTAGAAGTTTGCGTGACTGCGGCTTAGCATCATTGTCGGCCCGATCAGGTCTGCGTTTCCCAGGAGGGATAATTGCGACAATCGCTGAAGTTTTGCGTGATGACATTGGCTCTGTGCCCGCTAACGGCGAGAGCGCAGGAGAAACTACCACTGAAATTGATCACAACAATTCCGATGCCCGGTTTCACGGGGGATTTCGACCATTTTGCGCTCGACCAGAAGGGCAACCGCTTGTTTCTTGCGTCGGAAGATCAAAAAACGGTTGAAGTGTTTGATCTCCAGACGGGGGCGCGGATGCACAGTATCAAAGGCTTCGGCCAGCCGCTCACGATGACTTACCTACCCGCGTCCAATCGCCTTATCGTCACGGACGGAGGCGATACCGATGCTGTCGAATTGGTCGATTGTAAAGACTACGAAATCATTGGCACTCTCAAACTCGGTCAAGGCGTGGACCACAGCGCGTACAACCCGGTGAACGATTATTTTTATGTGGAGAACGGCGGCGGACCAGCCGCCAAGACGCATGTCCTCACAATTATTGACACCAAATCCTTCAAAAAAGTTGGTGAGATTGCGGGGCTACCCGGAAATTCCAACGAGGGCATGGTCATTGACCATGAAGGGAAAAAACTCTATGTCAACCTCACGGGCACAGATGAAGTTGGCGTTATTGATCTGCACGCTCGCAAACTAATTGCCAAGTGGTCCTTGCCTGACGCTCACGTAGCCCATGCGATAGCACTAGACGAAACTAATCATCGACTGTTCACGGCAACACGCCGCCCAGCACAATTCATCGTTTTCAATATGGATACAGGCAAAGTTGTGACTTCCCTCCCGTGTGTGGGTGTGAACAGCGATATGTGGGTCGATTTCGCACGTAAACGAATCTATGTGACTGGAAGCGAGACCGCGTCTGTGTTTGAACAGCGCGATGCGGACCATTACGAGCACGTTGCCGAAGTGCCTACCGCTTACCGCGCCAAATCGTCTATGTTTGTGCCCGGACTCAAACGGCTCTATGTCGCGGATTCTGGTAAGGGAAAGCCGGACGCAAACTTGGCGCTGCAAATTTTCGAAGTTCAATAACAGCATAGGCGCATTGGCCGAAGGACTGAAGAATCATAGGCGGCAAGATTTGCTCGTGCAGGTAGCGCGACAACGCGCTCTTTCCGTGGAGCTAGAAACTAATGCGCCCGGAGAATTGGAAGCTGCGGGAGCCGATGCGTGGCGCCATAGCTCCTGGTGCGCCGAAAGACGGATTGGCAACGGCCGTCCAGAGAGGCAGGCCATTTCCAATGAATCCGTTGCTTGCGTTGTCGTGTACTGGACGTTGTTTATGTTGTTCTGCTGAAAGTTTGGATGGTTGAAAAGGTCGAACGCTTCCGCAACAAATTTCAGGTTGATCCGTTCGTTGAGCTTAAAAAGGCGTGCCACGCTGAAGTCGATCACTTCCTGGCCCGGCCCGCGAAATCCGTTGAACGGCTCGTTCGGAACGACCGAAAAATTGAGCGACGAGGTGTCAAACACCGCTGTGAGGGCACTGGTTATTTCAATCAATTCGATCAGCGCAGCGAACGTGGACTTTCGCAACTGGACTAGCCACAACGGTTCGTGCTGAATGGCGCGTGGTCTCCGAGTTGGCACCCGCTCAAGAATTTCACCTTCGCCTCTGTCGTGACGCTCGCCAGTGGAAGGCCGTTAGTAAGCAATTCATGAACGGTAGTTTCTCGACGTGGTTTTGAAGCCGTAGGGGCTCCACACGAAGGACGATTCCGTTTTACGGCTAAATAGAGCATTAACGCGCCTTTTGTTTCGGGGAGTCGGGCAACCCAGTCGGAAAATCTCTGGATGATCTCCCTGGCTACTGAAAGTTGATTTCGAGCTTAATTCCATATAACGCAGACGCGATGCCACTCGGTCTTCGACGCCCATTCGTCGTCGGTGTTCTTCCACGACCGCTGCGTGGCGACGGAAAGAACGGTGAACTTCGAGCCGTTGTTGTTCCGCGCCTGACGCTGCTCCGGGTCTGCGCCGACGAAGCCAATGATCGTTACTGAGTAGGTAAGACATGGATTTTTCTCCTTTTTCTTGCCCCATTTTCTTGGGGCACCCAAAAGCGAGAGGCCGCTGCTCCCAAGGCGAGCGGGTGCTTTATGGGAGGGACCTGTGCCCTTCGGGAGGAACCAGGAAAGCAGAAGCCGCGAAGCTGCCGGGCGCAGGAATTGGCCCGAAGCAGTGCCCAGGAAAATGAGCGGCAGAAAAAGGAGCCCCTACTCAACGCAGTGAAAATCGGTCGACTGGCCCAGCCGGTCGCGTAAAACGCTAACCAAACGACGGACGTTTGGTCTATACTCGTGTCAGTAACTGAGGTAAGCGACCGTGACCAAGCCGAAGGACCTTGTCCAGGGGACCTTGGACCTTTTGATCCTGAAAACCGTGGCGCTGGAGCCGATGCACGGCTGGGCCATCGCGCAGCGGATCCGGCAGATTTCAGGGGAGGTGTTGCACGTCGGGCAGAGTGCTCTTTACCCCGCTCTGCACAAGCTGGAACAACAGGGCTGGATCAAGTCGGAGTGGAAACTCTCAGAAACAAACCGCCGCGCAAAGTATTACTCGCTCACGCGCGCTGGGCGCAAAGCGCTAGCTGACGAAGCAGAGAACTGGGAACGGCTGTCGGCGGCCATTTCTGCTTTGGTTCGGGCGGTTTAAACGGGGAGCAACGATGTCACGTTGGCTAACGCAGATTCGCCTAGCTGTTCGCTCCCTATTCCGCAGACCGCAAGTCGATCTGGAACTCGACGAGGAATTCCAGTATCACCTGGAGCGCCAGATCGAGGACAACCTCCATCGCGGGCTCGCACCGGAAGAGGCGCGCTATGCGGCGATGCGCGAGATGGGCCCAATCGCCAAAAGCAAGGAGGAATGCCGGGACGCGCGGCGCGTAAATTGGATGCAGGACCTGGCACAGGATTTGCGTTACGGCCTGCGCATGCTACGCAAATCTCCCGGCTTCACCACTATCGCCGTCCTCACTCTCGCTCTCGGCATCGGCGTCACGACCGCGATCCTCAGCATCATTGACCCGGTCTTATTCCGGCCGCTGCCCTATGCCAACTCCGATCGACTCGTATCTGTCGGTTTCAGACACGCGGTCGAGCCTTTCGAGTTCATGTTCGGAACTTTTTACTATGATTGGTCCGATCACCAAACCGTCTTCACCGAGATGACGGCACAGAGCGCTGTGCCGAGGCCTTGCGACCTCACGGATCGCGATCCGATGCGGCTCACTTGCAGCTACGTGCATCAGAATTTCCTTCCCACGTTAGGCATCAGACCCGTAGTAGGGAGCAACTTCACAACAGACGACATGCTCCCTGACGCGCCGCTGACCGTGATGTTGTCGTACGAGCTCTGGAAGAGCCGTTATAACGAACAGCCCTCAATCGTTAACCAGGTCATAGAAATTGATGGTGGCAAGGCACAGGTAAAAGCAGTCCTCCCCCAGGATTTTGAAATGCCATCTGCGCAACCGACTGATTTGTTGCTTCCCAAGCAGGTCGATGTCTCTGCTGTGCGCGCCGGCTCAGTGCCAGAAAACATGCGAGTTTTCGCTCGCCTCAAGTCCGGAATTACAGCAACTCAAGCCGATGCCTCTTTGCAGCCATTATTTGAGCAAAGCCTCCGATCCGCTCCCCCTCAAATGCGCAGCGATATCCACCTCGTGGTGCGCTCTTTGCGCGATCGTCAAATGCACGACGTGCTCCCCGTAGCCTGGATTATGCTCGGTGCGGTAGTGGTCGTGTTGCTCGTGTGTTGTGCGAACGCGGGCAGCCTGTTTCTTGCGCGCACAGCCGCACGTGAGCAGGAATTCGCAATCCGCGCCGCATTGGGCGCTGGAAAGAGGCGGATCTTACGTCAAACGCTTACCGAGGGACTGCTCGTGTCTCTCGTGAGCGGCGTGGTTGGCTGCATTTTGGCAGAAGCGTTACTCCGGACCTTCATTGCGCTCGCACCAGACGGCTTGTCATTCCTGCGAAAAGCCACGCTCGATTTGCGTATTCTTATGGCAACGCTCGTAGTAGCTGTCGCCTGCGGAATCGCGTGCGGTTTGTTGCCAGTCTTGGGGCTGCGCTCCGTTGGGATTGCCGCGAGATCGGCGCAGCCCAGCAATCGGCCTAAGCTTCGCCGAATTCTCGTCGTTGCGCAGATCGCATCCAGCGCTGTTTTATTATCCGGTGCAGTTCTTCTTTTGCGAAGCCTGAACAATATCGATCGGCAGGATTTGGGTGTTAACTCAAATCATGTTCTCACCGTATCCGCGTCACTATCGCCCCGTCGCTACAATACGACTGAAAAGCGCATCGATTTCTTTCGCCGTGCCATTGCTGCTCTGCGTGGCATTCCGGGAGTCACTTCTGTCGCGATGACGGATTCGCTGCCACCGAATGGCACGCGTTATTGGTATTCCTCAATGGCGATTGCGGGAAAGCCGCCGCTTTCATCTGAAGATATTGTCAGTGCACGAGCTGTTACGACAGACTATTTCAACGCTCTGGGTATACGCATCGTTCGGGGTCGAGGATTTTCCGATGCGGACGCTAAATCTACCGAGCACCTGATGGTCATAAACCAAAAACTGGCCGCGTTGATGTTTCCGGATCAAGACCCGCTCGGCCAGCAGATTCGCCCAGAGAAGGATGGACCTTCTTATCGTGTCATCGGCATCGCGGCCGACGTGCGGAACGATGGATTAACCCAGCAAACTCTACCTGAGTACGACACTTTGCTCGGAGCAATTCCGGACGAGTGGACGGATCGAAATACCTACGCTGGGACGCTAGTTATCCGAAGTGCGTTGTCCACAAAAACCGCTGCACCATGGATCCGTCAACGGGTTGAGGAGATCGATCCTTTGATACCGATCGAACTGCACAGCATGCAAGCTGAGATCAGCACGCTTGCGAACCGTCCTCGTTTTGAGACAGCCCTGCTCGGCTTTTTTGCTGCCACAGGGCTGCTCATGGCTTCCATCGGCCTATATGGCGCCACTGCGTACACTGCCACGCGACGCACTCACGAAATCGGAATCCGAACAGCATTGGGGGCTACCCGAATCGACGTACTGCGCTTAATCATGCTCGAGGGACTGCGGCTGGTCTTTCTGGGAGGTGGCATTGGGCTGGTAGCAGCTCTGTCCACTGCTCACGTGC
>WNFN01207036.1_pt1 | contig 18041 bp, 23 predicted proteins | sample 5400161 | NCBI WGS metagenome assembly WNFN01 (sample SAMN13153353, study PRJNA577476) | soil metagenome | isolation source: 80 cm saprolite on Douglas fir-dominated hillslope | place: USA:California | collected 2013-09-17 | reverse complement strand
TGCAGACGAAGCTGAACGAGGTGAAAGCCGAACTTCAGCGACGCATGCACGAACCCATCCCCGACCAGGGCAAATGGCTGCAAGCGGTGGTACGTGGGCACATTCGGTATTACGGCGTGCCCCGGAACCAAAACGCGCTGTGGATTTTTCGGTTCCAAGTGGGGCGGCTCTGGCACCGCGCGCTGTCGCGGCGCAGCCAGAACGGCCGCGTCCTTTGGGATCGCATGCGGCGCCTCATCAACCGCTGGCTGCCTCTGCCTATCGTCTGTCATCCCTATCCCCTGCGCCGCATGGGCGTCGTCACCTAAGGCAAGAGCCGGATGCGGTAGTGCCGCTCGTCCGGATCCGTGGAGGGGGTTGTGACCAATCATGATCCCTACTCCGACTGTCATATGCGACCGCGAAGCGGTCGGCTATCTAATCTTCGATTGGCGAAACGGGGATTCGCAGGATACCACATCATCAGCCTTTTATGTGGCGCGGAAGGCCCAATTGAGGCGCCGCATGGAAATGATCTCCCATTCCAATAGCCTTGATCCCAAGATTTGCAGGTTTGGTCTTGAGCTCTGCGGTAGGGTCGCGAATCGCTGGTTGCTTGCGTAGAGGAGGAATGAGCGCCGCGTTCCGTATGGGTTCGTTTCACGCGGCGCTCTTGCGGTTAACCTGTGGAACCAGAGGTGGTAAGAACTCCGGAAGCGCATTCTTCTTATTGCGCTTCACGCACAAGCGTAAAGGACCCATTGCCAAGGTCGTTGTAGTGGCAGCCCGCACCACCGCCACCTCGCCCACCACCACCACGCGAATAGTACTGGCTGAAGTGCTGTACGCCGCTGAACGTGTACTTTGCGCCCGCGGCATCTGTTACTTCGACGCGTGGGATTGTCAAGTCGAAGCGATTTTCTACGCTGCAAACCCCTCCATTGACGGTCTGGACGAGCGTGGCAGGCACCGGACCTATCGCATCTGAAAAGTCCGGCGTGTTTATCCAAGCGTTGACCGTATTTCCGTAGTGACTGCTTGGCGTGTAGCGGAAGAACACCGTCCCGCCACTGTCCACCGGAACGTTGCACGAGGGACTTCCCAGCGAACAGGGGGCGGGCCCGGTAACAAGCATTACGGGCCTTTGCGCCCAAGCCGGCAGGGCGAGGGTGACTAGTGCGATTGCAAACAGCTTTCTCATGGTTGCTCCTTATCCTTGAACTTCTGCATGCCAATTGTCAAATTACTGCTCATCGAATCGGCGAATTAGATTCTCCAGACCTGCGCGCTCGCACCCTCCGCCCGTTTCATCGCTGCCCCGACGGTTCAAAAACTTACTGTCGCCGGTCATACCGCCAAATGCTGGAACGGTGTTATTTCCCGCAACTCAGGCCGCGGCGCCCCGCGATTTTTCGATCCTGGTCCCCATTCCGTCGCGTTTCAGGTAGCGGTACAGACTGGTGCGCCCGATTCCCAGGAATTTGCGCGGCCCTCAGCCGGTTGCCCTGGCACATCCCCAGCACGCGCTGGATATGCACCTTGCGCACCTCGTTGAGCGACAGCGGTTTCCAGTCGTCACCTTCCAGCGAACGCACCTCCCGGCGCCGCAGCTGTTCCGGCAAATCCGCCAGATCGATGAAATCTCCGGTCGCCGTTATGCACGCGCTGGAGATGACAATTTCCATCTCGCGTACATTTCCCGGCCACGCGTGCCGCTGCAAAACGGTCTGCGCCCGCCGCGTCAGCCCGAATACGTTTTTTCCATAAGCGGTGTTGTATTTCTTCAGGAAAAATTGCACCAGCAGCGGAATATCCTCCAGCCGCTCCGTCAACGTAGGAATGCGGATCTGGATCGAACTCAACCGGTAAAAAAGATCCTCGCGAAAGTGTCCCGCCAGCACCTCCGCCCGCAAATCCCGGTTCGTGGCGGCGATCAGCCGCACGTTGATATGCAGCGCCTCGGGTGAGCCGACGCGCTGAATCTCGCGGTTCTGGATCACCCGCAGAAGTTTTGCCTGCATCGGCAGCGATGTTTCTCCCACCTCATCCAGGAACACCGTTCCTCCGTTGGCATACTCGAACAGCACCGGCGCGTGTCCGTGGCTCCCGTAAACGCCCCGCGCATGTGTCCAAAAAGCTGGCTCTCCAGCAGTGAATCCACCATCGCCGAACAGTTGCAGAGCGCCAGCTTCTGCTGGCTCACCGGGCTGATCTGATGGATAGCTCTGGCGACCAGCTCCTTTCCCGTTCCCGTCGGCCCACCAGCAAAACGTTGGTGTAGTGACGCTCGACCTTCCGCGCAAAATCAAATACTTCCAGCATCGCCGGGCCTTTCCCGATGATTCCGTGAAATTCCAGTCCTTCAGCAGTTGCTCTTCAAGCGCCCTCACCCTCCTTCTCTGATCGTAGAGCGCCGCGACTTCGTCCAGCGATCTCTTGAACCGCGCGCGGTCGATGGGCTTCGGCAAAAAATCCGACGCTCCCGGGCGGATCGCTTCCAGCGCCGAGTCCAGCGTGTAATCTCCCGTCATCAGAATGACCTGTACCCCGGGATCGCTGCGTAACGCGCGATCCAGGAACTCGTAGCCGTCCATCCCCGGCCTATGCACGTCCACCAGCACCATTCGGCAAGGGCCACTCTTCACCAGCTTCAGTGCCTCCTCCGGATCGGACGTAGGGATGGCCTCGTATCCCATATCCGCAATCACTGCCGACAGCATTTCCAACTGCGCCGGATCGTCATCCAGGATGCACGGTGTCAGCGAAGATTTCGGAGCGACGATTTCAGCCGTCTTTGTCGAGCCAATCCCACAATGCCAACTCTCCTGGCAACCCATGTGCCACTTCCGCACCCTCTTCACCCCGCTCGTTTTTAGAATTTCGGAAGTCCCGCTTCAGCTTCACAACTCCATTGAAAATACTGCGGTTATTCCTGTCCGGGCGGACAAAAAATCGGCCCTGCCGGCGGAGCGGGATAGGCCACGGAACGGAACGATCCGGGGAGGTGGGTTGCAGCAGTCGCACGAAGAAAGTACTTGAAAGTAAGGCGTTTAGCGCATAGCAAGGTCTGCGAAGCAGTGCGTCGGCGGGACAGCCCAGAGCGGCGTGTTCACAAATGGCGCAGCAAACTTACCGTCGAAAAATTGTCCGGAAGAGAGGGAACAGCAACTGCTCCGGCAGCAATGCATCCATGACGACGCGCTCAATCGGTCCAAAAATGTAGCCAAACGCGAAAACCGCCACCACCAGCCCAACCATCACGTAACTGTTGCCCCGTAGCCAGTCCAGGTAACGCTGCGCGCGGCTTTCGCCCATGAACAGCATGATGCCGGTGCTGCCGTCCAGCGGCGGGACCGGCAGCAAATTAAACGTCCCGAGCAGCAGATTTAGGAAGAAGAAAACGCCAAGGACGCTCGTGGGGAAGTCCGCACGGCCGCTGGTTGCGTCGACCCGAAGCCAGTGGTAACTCCACCCGAGGCGCAGTATCAGCGCCGCGATCAGCATCAGCATGTAGTTCGTAGCCGGGCCGGCAAGCGCCATCCACGCGGCCCGGCGGGGATGCCGCCGCTCCCACAGCGGATCGTATGGCGCGCTGGCCCAGCCGAAAAGTGAGCCAGTCGCGACCAGCGAGAGGATCGGAAAAACCACCATCCCCCAGGGTTCGCGCTGGATGTGCGGGACTGGATTGAGCGATACCTGTCCGCCCGCGAACGCCGTGTCGTCCCCGCCGATTTTGGCGGCCAGCGCATGCGCGGCTTCGTGGCAAGTGGTGGAGAAAAGAAACGCGACGTACCAAATAAAACCCAGCGCCAGCAGTTCGGGCGAGAGATCAGGCATGCAGTGAGTAGCGTAGAGGTTGCGGCCCTGCTTTGCAAGAGAGCGCCGCGATCGGTTTCAGTCCCTGCGGTTTCCTTTGCCGCGCCCTGTAGCTCAGCGGCTTTATCACTTTGGAGTACATCTCGCGCAGCGCCATCATGGACAAGAGGATGACCAGCGAAACTACAAATCCCAAGCGCAAATGCATCGAAGTTCCTTCAACTTCGGACACTCTGTCATTGAACTTTAGCCACTTCGTCTTGACTCGGAACTTTAGCCAATTCGTCCTCACTCATCTTGGAAGAAAGCTCGCTCAATTGCTTGCTTACATCCACCGTTTTTCCGGCGAGAGTAAACAAGGAATACGCTTTGACCAGGTCACGCTGAACGCCCGTACCCGTCATATACAGCCCTGCAAGGTCAAATTGCGCGTACGCATTTCCCTGCTCCGCGGCCCACGTCCACAATTTGACCGCTTCCTGCATATCCCGCTCGATTCCCTCACCGCGAAGTAACATCGCTCCCAATCGCGTTGCGCAACGGGTCTCACCCTGCTCGATAGCCCGGCGATACCATCCGGCGGCTTCTTTGTAATCAGCCTTGACGCCTTGCCCAAGTTCGTAGATTTCACCGAGAGCTGCTTGCGCCTGCGTCGATCCGTGTTCGCCCGCAAGCCGGTACTGCCGCAGAGCTTCTTCAGTATCTTTCTTCACGCCTTGGCCATTCTCATACATGACTCCAAGTCCGTACTGAGCATCGGAACTACCTGCCTCCGCCGCCTTTCTAAACCACTTCACAGCTTCCACCGCATCCGCGGGAACACCCAGCCCTCGAGCGTAGAAGATCCCAAGACTTGCTTCTCCTTCTGGACTGTGCTTCTTGACGGCTTTCCGGGTCAGCTTTAGCGCTTTGTCTAGATCCTGAGGCACGTCTTGGCCGATGGCATAGATGTACCCAAGGGCCGCCAGCGCCGTAGGGTATTCCGCATCCACGGCACGGCCGATCCAATGCAGGGCATCCGCTGTGCTCTTCTGCACTCCCTCACCCCGGAGATAAAGAAGCCCGAGATTCAATTGAGCTAGGGAGTTCCCATAGGTGGCGGCGCGCATGTACCACTTGGACGCTTCCGCCAGATCCTTTACTCCTTTCGGGCCGGTCTGGTACAGGTATCCGAGGTTGTTCTGTGCGTTGGGATCACCGCCGTTCGCCGCCATGCGATACCACCGGATCGCTTCATAAATGTCCTGATCGACTCCTTTGCCAAACTGGTAAGCAACGGCGAGTTGGAATTGCGCTGCGGTGCTTCCCGAATTTGCATCCTTGGTCAATCCTTTCAGATCGATTCGGGATGATTTCGCGATCGGGGCGGGGTTCAAGGATTGCGCCTGTGCCTTATCCGCGTGCACGATCGTGAGGAGCAATGCAATCAATAAAAGTTCCCTGCGCATAACGTCTGTCCTTTTGGGGGCCGCCCAAACCCCCCCCTCCCACTTTTATTCCCACTTCACGCCAGGAACTCGCCCCAGTTCTCCGTTGTTCACCGAAAATTTGCATCGTTCTTGGCTTCCGGCATGGGGAGAATGCAAGCGTGTTGCCAGGAAGAAAACAGATTCGCGGCCCGAAGCTTGAGGCTGCAAGTGATTGAATCAACGAGGAATGTAAATCGGTCGCCACGCACGATGCGCCGGGAGCCATGAAATCGGCCTGTCGTAGCCCCCGCAGCCGTCGAACGGTCCGACAAGTGTTGGAGTGAGTGTCAGTGTCAAAGACACCCGGCCGTGCCTGGCGGCTGGTGGGGCGCCCTGAACGCTCTACTGCGGTTCGCGCGGCCTGTTCTTTGCGGCTTTGGTTTTTGCACCGGGTGGGTCCCGCCCCGTATGTGGAAGAACCCCGCCCTGCTTCACCCAGTCCCACCCCTGCTCGGTAGACCTCGACCACGAACGGGTTGAAAGGTCTACTGCTTGCGTTGGCGATGGCCGTGCTCTATCTCGAAGCGACCGTGACACTCTGGCCAGGATGGACGGAAGCAACCACAGGGTTCTGCCAATCTCGTAGCCCGCGAGTCTTGATGCAGGAAAGAAGAGATAAAATGCGCAAAAGACCACGGAAGGAAATTCTGTGAGCAATAGCCTGCAACGAAAATACCGGAGTTTGCGCTTGCTCGGATGGCTGATCTTTTTTATCGCCGACGTGCAAACCGGCCTTGGCCCATTCTTAGCGGCCTATCTTGCTTCGAATGGATGGCATCCGGACCGTGTGGGTTTTGCTCTGACTTTTGGAGGTTTGGTCACTGTCGCGCTGCAGACTCCGGCGGGAGCGGCGATCGACGCAGTGCATCGCAAACGGACGCTGCTGGCGGTGTGTCTCGGTGTGCTGGTTGCTGCGGCGTTCCTCCTAATGAGGAATCTCAGCGCGGCATCGGTATATTCCGCACAGTTCCTCATCGGTGGTGTAGGAACTTTTCTCGCGCCCACGGTTACGGCCATTACACTCGGAATTGTCGGGGCCGGTGCATTTGATAAGCAGTTCGGAAAAAATCAGGCATTTAACTCCGCCGGCAATGTATTTACCGCCTTGCTGGTCGCTTACGTCAGCTACAAGTTTGGGTATCGCGCCATCTTCGTGGTTTCGGCGTTGCTGGCTATCCCCGCGGCAGCGTCCCTCCTTGCCATCAATCCAAAGCAAATCGACTACGCCCGGGCGCGAGGAGCAGTCGAAGAAAAAGGCCAGGCGCAGGGATTGTCCTCACTCCTGAGGGACCGTGTTCTTCTTTCCTTCCTGGCGAGCGCTTTTCTTTTTCATTTAGCCAACGCCGCGATGTTGCCGCAACTGGGCGAGATGCTGTCGAAGGGCAGCCCCAAAGCCGCTGCTCCGTTCATGTCCGCGTGCATCATCGTGACGCAGCTGGTGATTGCGCTCACGGCGGCTTGGATTGGAAAGCGGGCTGCGGCCAACGGACGAAAACCACTGTTGCTCCTCGGCTTCGGTGTCCTTCCCATACGCGGAGTTCTTTACACCATTACACATTCTGCGGCGGCGCTAATTGCGATTCAGACTCTCGACGGCGTGGCGAACGCCGTATTCGGGATCGTCTCCATCCTGATTATCAAAGACAGAACCCAAGGGACAGGCCGCTTTAATTTGGCTGCGGGATCGCTTGCGACCATGGTCGGCATCGGGGCCGCCGCAAGCACAACCTTCGGCGGCGTGTTGATCCAGCATTTTGGGTACCCACCGTCTTTTCTGGGCTTAGCGGCGATCGCCTTGCTCGCTTGTACATTGCTCTGGCTCGCCGTCCCTGAAACCCTCTCCAACGTTGCCGCCACCTCAACATCCACTTCCGGTATCAAATCCACGACAGAAAGGAAAGCCTCTGCGCAATGACATACATGCGAACAGATCTCCCCGTGCTCAAGCTGGAGGTTGCGAGGAGATCGATCTAAGAGGCGTGTGGGCGAGTGGCCTTGACGTAGACCCTGCGTCGATCTCTGTTCCCCTGTAGCGCCCGCTTGAATACGCTTCAATGTCCCCAAAATCTGGAGCTAAACCGTCGTTGTCCGCGTTCAGGTTTGAATTGAGGATGTGACTCTTATCGAACAGATTTCAAATCCCTAATCTGACAGGATTGTGACCATAAGCACGAATCCACCGAGAAGACGAAATCGGTGCTGCGCGCGGCAATTGGATTTCTGATTGGCGCGCTCAAAGCTAAAAGGAGTTGAAGACATGCTGGGAATAATCGCCGCGGTTCTAATTGTTCTTTGGTCACTAGGATTCTTGGCCTTTCAGGTTTCCACGGGCTTCATTCACGTCTTGCTGATAATCGGCATAGTGATGCTCCTCCTGCACTTCTTCAGAGGTAGAGCCACAGCCTAAATGACAGGTCCATGCGAAGACGCATTCACTGTTTGTAGCTAACGCGCAACCATTCGCAGGATGACCGTTGGATAGGGCACGACACGGGACGCAATGATCCGCACTACCATCTCGATCATCCGTGGGAGCATGGCCGGTTCGAGGGGCCCATTGGCCCTTCGCAAATCTGGCGGCTGCGCGGCGGCGGGCGCGACCGGTTCGACATCGGCGGGTACTTCTTCCAAGTGTCGCCGTACGATTACGACCACGTGAGCGATTGGCAATGGGATACCGACGACCTCGTGTCCTATCCGGATCCGGATCATGATGGGTGGTACCTGGTGTATCACCCGCGGTTGGGGACGTACGTTCACGTTTTGTATTTGGGGAGCTAGTGCCAGAGACCTGAGCGAGTGGGAAGACGACCGTTCGCGGCCAAATCCCACGCGTCGGTGCTACCCGTGGGGTACCTGCGGGTTCAGCCCCTATGCACCAGAAATGCGGCCTCTTACGTATTTCCCCGTGCCAATCCAATCGCAGATTCCAGCCCGGCCGGAAAGGATTTCTATCCTGAACGACCATCGAGAGTGAAGGATCTCTCTTCAAATCCCAAGAAGGATTTCAACCCTGCTTTCCCTGAGCCCCGAAGGGCGGAGCATCCTGACGAGAGAACTGCTTCCTCTGCGTACGGCGTCTACCCCGACCCTGTCGAGGTGTCTCTGCGTTTAGTTTTCCTTCGACTTACAACTGACAACCGCGCACGCCGCCGCGCAGCCAAAAAGGATCTCGCGGGCAAACGCTACGGCGTTATTTGTTTTGGAAAGGCCTTGGGGCCGGTTCGCGAGAATTGGAAGCGGATGAGCCATTCGCTGGGGACGCTGTGACCGCCCATATCGGGTGAAGAGAATTGCCAGCGGCGGGCGGTTTTGAGAGCAAGGTCGGCGAAATACTTACTGGGGCCGGCGGAATCGAGCGAGGCTTCAGAAACATTGCCCGTGGCGTCGACGTGAACGCGGACGCTGACGCGCACGACGCCTTGAATGCTGGCGCGGGCCTTCTCGGAGACCTCGGGCAAAATCTCTTCGAGGACTTCACCGCGTTCGGAAGAGGACGCGGAGGCGCTCGGCGCGTTTGCGGATGGGAACGTACCCGTGCGCACAGAAGCAGGAGTTGGCGCTGCCTCCGCCGAACTCAGCGGCTCTGCCATACGCTTTTTCTCGGCGGTTTTCAGCGAGTCTCGTGTCGCGGATGTTGCGGACGGCTCTGAAGCTGCCCGGGTTTCACGACGCGCAGGCTGCTCGATCGGTTTTGGCTGCTCCGCGGGCGGGGCAGAGGCCGTTGCAGCGGACGACGAAGCGTCGGAACGATGGCCGAGGATCTTCGGTAGCGCAAAGATGCCAACGATCACCAGAAGCACAGCGGCAACAGGAACGACATAGCCGGGGAGAACTAGAGTTTGCCTCGGCGGGTTTGCGGCTTGCGAACGTGGGGGTTGCGCCTGCGCTCTTGTCGAAGGTGCGTCGAACTTTGGGACTGGCAGCTTTGCCGCAGGGACGGCAGGAACGGATGAGAGCGGGACAGCCAAAGGAGAGACGGCTTGCGCGGCGGCCGCAGCGGCGGCGACGGGATTGAGGCGCGCGGCGATTTCAGGAATGGTCCAGCGGCGCCGGGGTTCGCGGCGGAGTGCGTGACGCGCGATATCGAGGAATGGCTGAGGAACGCTATCGGACACGATCGGGTCGGCTTGCTCTCCGGGCTGCAAGATAGCGGTGTGCTGCGTAAGCGTTTCGACCAGGGTCATGCCAAGAGACCAGACGTCGGCGGCTGTGGAGAACGGAAAAGCCGCAGTTTCCGGAGCGTCGTGGGGGTCGAACTTGCGAGAAGATTTGCGGGATTCGCCGATAGGGAAGCACGTGTCGCTGGACAGCTTGAGTTGATCGGCGGTGGCGAGAATGTTGGAAGGCCTGATCCGCGAATGAACGAGGCCATGGCCGTGGAGATAAACGAGAACATCGAGCACCGGTTCGAGCATTTCGCGAGCTTCGGAAGCCGTGAGAGCGCGCTGCGGAAGAATCTGGGAAAGGTCTTCATCGGCATGCTCCATCACGACGTAGAGACGGTCCCTGTTCGAGAGGCGGCAGCGTCCGACGTCGAAGACGCGGAGCAGATTGGGATGAGCGAGTTGCATTGCACGGCGCCATAAAGAGAGCTGGAGATCTGCGGTGGTACCGGCGGGAATGAATTTGATGGCGGCTTTTTGTGACGGTGATCCGGCGAGCTGCGTGAGGAAAACGGCGGAGTCCTCCGTCCCTCCCAAGTACCGCTGCAGCCGGAATTTATTGTCAATCACCTGGCCTTCGCACTGTGTCCAGACATCGCTCATATTGCACCTCCAACGGCGAATTCTTGTGAGCCGGCCAATGGGGACACCCCCATCTGCGTGGCGCGCGGCCGCCGAAAAAAAACATCACGGCGTCTGAGGCAGGGCTGGAACTCGACTTGCGATTCGCACGCGCCTGGGGCCGGGCGCTCGTCGCCCACATTCTGGCATGAAATGACCAGGAAGGGGAGAGTGGTTCCTATTAGTCATGGAGAGCCTAGGACCGGCCATGTGGAAGGCGGTTTGAACAAGCGGCTTTTGCGGAAGCGGCATGAATCAAGGATTCGCAAGCGGAAATGCAGGCGCGCCGGAAGTTGCGTGAGATTTTCTTATGGATGTCCACGGAAAGAAGAAGCGTAGCTGTGCCATGCAGGAGCGCGACGAGGGCCAGCGCGACGGGAGTTTGTTGATTGGGCTCACCACCAAGTTGAGCGGCGAGATGCTGTTTCAAGAATTCAAACGAAGGCATGTGCTCTTTGCGGGCGAAGGCGATGGCCCAATCTTCGGAGATCAGGCGGAAGTCATTGGGATGGGCCGCAAAGAAGTCGAGAACGCGGCGGCAAACTTGCGCGGGAGTGCGTGAGGGCTTGATGGCGGCGAAGAGATTCAGGCGGGCGCGGCGGCGGAGCAGGCCGAGCAGATCGTCCTTATTGGAGAAGCGCTCATAGAGAGTAGGGGTAGTGGTGCCCGAGGCGAGGGCCACGGCGCGCATAGTGAGGGCATGCTCGCCGCGTTTGCTCCATATGCGGTAGGCGGCATCGAGGATGCGGCCTTCCAGGTGAGCGTCAGCTTTGCGAGGCATGCGGCAGACCTCCACTCTCCCTTGCTTCAGATTATATCTTTTACAGCGTTAAAGATACAACGTATAAATAATGGCCATTTTCGGCTGTGATCCATGCGAAACAGGGCAGCTGTGCCCGGCCAAGATATTCCTGGACATAGAAGCACTGAGCCGAGAAAGCGATCGGCAAAGTTCCAATTTGGGACACCAATCCTCTAACTTCCAGACTCCGAAAATCCGCTTTCTATTCCAAAACGAGAAAGTACTGATTGCAAAAGAGATGGCGCTTAGACGCACGTCTGTCGCTGGCGAGTTGCGTGCATATGCCCCATGGGGGTGTTTGCCATGCGCGGAAAACGATTGAACCGGCTGCCACGAGTTCGGCAGGCGGGAGCGACGATCTTGCTTCTCTTGCTGGCGTGCGGAGTGGCATGGGGGCAAGTTCCCGACTCCGAGAAAGATCCACAATCCCCACCGAGCGATTTGACGAAGGTAAGCATCGAAAACCTAATGAACATGGAAGTGACTTCGGTTTCGAAGAAAGAGCAGAAGATGTCCCAGGTGGCGGAGGCGATCTTTGTCATAACACAGGACGACATTCATCATTCTGGAGCGACGAATATTCCAGATTTGCTGCGCATGGCGCCGGGGATGGACGTTACCGAAGGGGCAGTCATCGTGCATTCCGTCCTCTCTCCTCCCGATAACTTGGAAGTCGAGAGACTCGCCAAACTTTCGGGAGGAAATGTCTTGACCAGATGGAATCATATTTTTTCAAACCGATCCGACACCACCGTGAAGTTTTATTTCGACCGATATGCGAGATCTGGTCCTGAATCGCGGGAGGCGCGCGATACGATTGATTTTGAGTTCCAGAATCACTTGAAGATCGGAAATCGCCAGGACCTCGTGTGGGGACTAGGATATCGACACAGCGCGGATCAAACCGTAGGAACCATCGACCAGGCTTTTGTCCCGGCCAACTGGTCCGGCCATTCTTTCAATTGGTATGCGCAGGACCAAATAACGCTGAAACGCAATCGAGTAGACCTGTTTATTGGGACGAAGCTGGAGAAAGGTTATTTCACCGGGCTCGACCTTCAGCCAAGCGTGCGCTTAACTTGGACTCCGACTCAGCGCCACACAGTTTGGGCAGCAGTATCGCGGGCCACCAGCACTCCGACTCGGCGCGAAGAGGGCTTGAATGCGGTGCTGGCGGCACTGCCAGGGCCGGCCGAAGTTGTTCTGCTGGGAAGCCCGGAAGGAAACTCCGAGCATGTTATCTCCTACGAGTTGGGGTACAGGACGCAGCCGAGTGCCCGGCTGTCTTTCGACCTCGCCGCATTCTTTAGCAACTATGGGGGGCTGGAAACAATAGAACCGCTCCCTTCGTTCACCGTTCCGAATTCCGACCCACCGTTGCTCGTTCTGCCCCGCTTGATAGACGACAAAATGCGCGGTACGACCGAAGGCATCGAGACAATTCTGAATTGGAAGGCAACCAGCCGTTGGAGCGTCAGCCCCGGTTATGCGCTTCTGAAGATGGATCTGCAGACCAAGGCCTCGAGCCTTGACCCCACGAGGGTGGAGCACGTCGAGGGTTCCAATCCCGCGCATCAAGCACAAATCCGGTCGCATGTCGCGCTCTCCAGGGGAATGGGACGCGAGCGCCTACTTCACCGGGAAATTGGCCGCACAGTCCGTTGCGCCCCACACGCGGGTGGACATGCAATTGACATGGCGGCTGACGGAATCTGGAGAATTCAGTTTGGTAGGGCAAAATCTGCTGCGGGATCATCACTTGGAGACAATCTGGTGAACGAGCGGCTGGTGACGCGGCTGCTGGAAAAGAAAGGCCACTTCTCACCAAGCCGATCCGGCCGCAGCAACTGGACGAGCTTCTGGAGAAATATCTCGCGCGCCGGGCGGAAACTGCGGAAGCGCAAGAAAGCACTCTGAGCAAGAAATAATCAGAGAGAGCAGCACGTAGACAATGGAAACGCGAGGAATTCGACAAAGGAACGAGTGCGTTTTCGCCGCCAGATCATTCTGACCCTGAAGGCGATTTTCCGCGGGTCGTGACTGGGAGGAGCAGGCGCTTAGGGCCGCTGACAAAGGGATTGTCGCGCTCGTAAAAGCGAAGTAGCTTATCGGCGGCACGGGTAATGCCGACGCGGACGGTTTTTCCGATTGGCCCCATGGGATGGCTGGTTTCGCCCAGCCAGAGCGAGCCGGGAGCGCAGAGGTCGAGGCCGTCGTGGCGACCGTCGATCTGAAAAGCGGCAGCGAGGCGCCCGGGGCCGCGGGTGAGATCGAGGAGCCGGGTGGTCTTGCGATGGCGTTGCATGAGCTCGATGCCTTCGAGCGGTTCGAGGGCACGGATGAGGATTGCGGCGGCGATTCCGGCAGGCTCGCTCACGACATTGAGCATGAAGTGCGCGCCATAGTTGAAAAAAATGTAGGCGTGGCCGGGGGCGAGGTACATCGAGCGGATGCGCGGAGTGGGGCCGCGGAAATGATGTCCGGCGGGATCGCCGGGCGGATAGGCCTCCGTTTCCACAATGCGGCCGCTGAGGCGGCCCGCGGAGAGATCGTGGACGACAACTCTTCCGATGAGGAAGCGAGCGAGATCGACGGTGTCAGGTGGAAGCTCAGTGCGGCGGAGGCGGCGGACGGAGAATTTCGCTGGTGAGGATTTCAGAGCGGCGCGAGTGGAGGACATGGGATGCCGAATCAGTGGGACAGCAGCTTCTCCAGGTCTTCGGAAGAAACGAGATCCTGATACTCAGGGTGCTTGTGAATGAAATTGGAGACGTAGGGGCAGAGCGAGACAACGCGCAGATGATTGACGCGGGCGAAATCGAGCGCAAAGCGGGCAAGTTTTGCTGCCAGGCCATGGCCTTCGAGTGGCGGCGGCACTTCGGTGTGGACAAGAACGATGCGGCCAGGAAAGAGGCGATACGTGGTTAGGGCACGATGGCCATCGACGAGCAGTTCGAAACGCTGCGCCTCTTCGTTGTGGGTGACAACTAAGTCGTTGAGGTTCACGTCCACGGATCACCTTGCGGCTTTGCTGGTCTTTTCATTCCGGAAATAACTGAGCGCGCCGGAAGGGCACTGGTCGACCTGTTTGATGATGCGATCGGTTCCAGAGCCGTCCATGTTGATCCAGGGGCGATTGCTGACGTTGAAGACTTCGCCGAGGCCCTGCACGCATTTGGCGGAGTGAATGCAGACGCCGGGTTTCCAGATGACGGTGATTTCGCCGTTCGTGTAGGCCTTTTCGGATTCGCTCATGAGGACCTCCGGGTGACCGGGCAAGTCTATCAGGGAATTTGGAAAAACTACGGGGCAGAGGTGTCGGGAGGCTCGTTGTTGAAGAGGCGGGCGAGCTCAGCGTGATCGATGACTACGGCGGGGTCGCGCTGAATGGCGTCGAAGTATTTTTTCTGGAAGGCGTCGCCGGATTCCGTGGGAACAAACATTTTGCGGGCGAGAGAGATGGCGCCACTGGTGTATTCGGGGGTGACGGGCTCCTTGGCAGCCAGAGTCTCATCGATGCGCACGACGAATTCGGAGATGTTGTGCAACCAGGCGAATTGCGAGTGGTCGATGACCAACTGGAAGAGCTCGCCGGTGTTTACGTAGCCGTGCTCGCGCTCGTACTCGCGGCGCTCCATGTTGAGAAGAGTCTTGTGGACGCGCAGAAGAGCAAGACGGAGGGAGAGAAGCTTCTCGCGGGCGGGGGAATCGGAGTTCGCGGGATACAAATTTGAGCTTGGAGAATCCATTTTCGATTGACACCTCTATTGTCCGATACTCGGAGTGCAATTTCAAAATGAATGCGCGAAGAAAGATCCTGCAACAGAGTTCGCGGGGGACACAGGGAAGAGCGGATAAAATGGAGAATGGAATAGAGAAAATGGAAGAAAGAAAGCTTGCAACTCAAAACTCAAGACTGAAAATTGAAGACCGTTCAATTGTGATAGCGAACTTAATCCATCGGGATACTTTCCCTGCTCGGGCAGCCCGGCTTGCATGACGCCTGCGATTGGAGCATAGTAGATAATATCACTACTTTGGAGGCCGCATGGAGAAGCTCGTATCGGCGGCGGACGCAAACCGCAAATTCTCTGAACTGCTGCGAGGAGTGCGCAACGGCCGGAGCTATGTGGTTACATCGCATGGAGAGCCCGTAGCGAAATTGGTGCCCGCCGCCCAGGATGCGCGCATCTTGGCGGGGGCGCGGTCTGCTCTCCTGGCTCGCCTTAAGTCGCAACCTGCCGCCAAAGGCACCAAAGCGAGGCGGCGCTGGACCCGCGATGAGCTATACGAGGACGACAAGTGAGGGTGGCGCTGGACACCAATATCCTGGCGTACGCGGAAGGCGTCAACGGCGCAGCGAGAAAAGTAAACGCGCTGGATTTGATCCAGCGGCTGCCCGCCGGGTCTGCTTTGCTCCCTGTGCAGACGCTCGGCGAGCTGTTCCAGCTTTTGGTGCGAAAGGTGAACCGCACACCCGCGCAAGCCCGCTCCGCGATTCTCAGTTGGCGTGACGCTTTCCCTCTGATTGAGACTTCCGAAACCGTGATCGTGGGTGCTGCCGAACTCGCTGCCACGCACCGTTTCAGTTTCTGGGACGGCGTGGTCCTCGCCTCCGCCGCCGAGGGCGGGTGCCGCCTGCTCCTCTCGGAAGATCTGCAAGAGGGATTCACCTGGAACAGCGTCACCGTAACCAATCCCTTCGGCGTGTCACCTCATCCCCTGCTCACCGACTTGCTGCAATGAGCTAAGCGGCGCGATGCCCCGTGAGCCGGATTTATGCGCGGGCCTCCAACTGCGAAGTCATTCATCACGCAGCATAAATACTGCACTTTTCGACATCGGAACTGGTCTTGGCTTGAGCTAATAGAGGCGGGAGCGGGCAGGTCGAGTAGGGAGTGTAGGCACAGGGGGGGTTCTCAAGACGATTGAAATCGAGCACGATCTCGCCGGGTTTATCGAGGCTGTTGGTGGGGAAGCCGGTATACAGAAAGCGGCAGGCACCGTACGTGGCCGAGGCACTGGTCGTATCGCGAAGAATGAAGAACAGCTTTGCGACGGCGGGATCTTCGAAGACGGGCTCAAGCCGAAATGTTTTTCCAGCGAGAGTGAATTCCGCGGCACCGGGAACGGGCTGATCGTAGGTGGTGCCGACGAGAGTGGCGAGAGCGATGGTCTTGTGCGGGGAATAGGGAATCCATCTGGCGGTCACACGATAGGCGGGGTCGGGCGGGTACCACTTGAGTTCGCGGAAACCGACGATGGCGGGAGAATGAGAATCCTTGATGCGGAGAGCGAAGCGGGCCTCGCGGCAGATCACGTACATGTTGAGAGTGCCAATGGTCAGATGGGGGGAAACTTTATCGTTGTTCGCTTCGGCTCGCAGGGATTGCGATTTTGCGGCGGCCCCAGCGACGAGGAAGTCAGGAGGGAATCCTCCCGCGGGAGGATTCAGCGTGACGGTTTCGCTTTCGAGGTGAAGGACGGCGAGATGCGCAGGCCCAGTGGCGAGATGGATTTTGTCGCCGGCGGCCGAGCCTACGGAATTATCGCCGGGCTGGAGCCATTCAAGGCCGGCGAGAGAAAGCCAGCCGTCCGGCTTGAGGAGGTCCGCTTTGTGCGCTGCACGCCAGGCAGCGGTGTCTTTCTGCCAGGCGGCGTCTTGAGCGAATGAAGAGAGCGAAAGGATCCCGCAAGCGAAGAAGAGCAGGGCTGATTTGGCGACGAGGGTCCGGGAGCGCATGGAAAAGTATAGCCCCGGATACAACTAAGACAAGCGGGCAAAAGATTCCTGGAGCGAAGCAATGCGGAGAACGCCAACAAGGTTATGGCGCAGAAACGAGCAACAATTTTGTCACGGCACTTACGAAACCGGCACCGAGGAGTGTATGCTCTAGGGCCACTGGCCCGCCGGAGGGTTGGCCTCGCGTTGATATTTGTCAAACAAAACTCCTCGAGCCTTTGTAACATCCAATCTCAGTTCAGGCATTTGACATCGGAGGAAGCTTCATGATTGTAGGTGTGCCCCGAGAGAGCTTTCCCGGAGAGCGGCGCGTGGCGCTGGTGCCCGCCGCCATTCCGAATCTAATTAAAGCAGGCCTGGAAGTGGGGCCGCCGACATTGTGGTGCAAATTCTCTGTTACGGATCCAACGACAAGACCGGCAAGGCCGATCTCCCCCTTTTCCGCAGCGGCCAGGTACTCATTGGATTTTTGAGGCCGCTTGGCTCGATCGAAACCATTCGGGAAATCGCCTCCAAGGGAGTGACTTCGTTTTCGGTGGAATTGATGCCGCGAACGACACGCGCCCAGAGCATGGACGTGCTTTCTTCGATGGGCACGATTTGCGGCTACAAGGCGGTCGTGCTTGCGGCGGATACTTCGCGGCGCATTTTTCCGATGCTCACCACAGCCGCGGGAACGATTACTCCGTGCCGCGTATTCGTGATTGGAGCGGGCGTGGCAGGGTTGCAGGCCATTGCCACGGCGCGGCGGCTCGGCGCAGTCGCCTCTGCCTACGATCTTCGGCCTGCCGCGAAAGAGCAAGTGCAGAGCCTCGGCGGACGGTTCGTCGAGCTTCCCATCGAAGCCAAAGACGCCGAAGATGCGCGCGGGTACGCTCGGGCGCAAGATGAAACTTTCTACAAGCGCCAGCGCGAACTGCTGGGAAAGGTCGTGGCGGAGAGCGACGTGGTGATCAGCGCGGCAGTCATTCCAGGAAAGAAGCCTCCGATTCTGGTGACGAAGGAGATGGTAGCGAGCATGGCGCCCGGATCCGTGATCGTCGATCTGGCCGGCGAGCGCGGTGGCAATTGCGAGCTTACTCGTCCGGGCGAGATCGTCGTGGAACATGAAGTGACGATTATCGGATGGTTCAATCTGGCCAGCACCGTGCCGTATCACGCCAGTCAGATGTACGCGCGAAACGTGACCGCCTTCCTCCTGCATCTCGTTAAGGACGGCAAGCTGCAACTGAATACGGATGATGAAATCATCCGCGAGACGATGCTGACGAGGGGCGGGGAAGTGGTCAACGCGCGCGTGAGAGAGTTTTTTTCGCTCCCGGCCTTGCCGGCTAAATCGATGGAGGTGGCGAAGTCATGAAGCTGGATCTGCTTACCAGCCTCTACGTTTTCATGCTGGCCGCATTTATCGGATTTGAAGTCATACGCCGCGTTTCCCCTCTTCT
>WNFN01146309.1_pt2 | contig 18066 bp, 15 predicted proteins | sample 5400161 | NCBI WGS metagenome assembly WNFN01 (sample SAMN13153353, study PRJNA577476) | soil metagenome | isolation source: 80 cm saprolite on Douglas fir-dominated hillslope | place: USA:California | collected 2013-09-17 | reverse complement strand
TCACGAGCCCAAGAAGCTGGTTATCCTGCCCGGCGGTCATTTCGACGCCTACGTGAAGGGCTTCGACTTCGCGAGCGTCCCGGCCCGCGACTGGTTCACGCCGCACCTCGCGCCCTGACCTCGGCAACTCAGTCAGCGCCAAAGCCCCGGCAGCCAGAGAGCGGCCGTCCTGTAAACAGCTGGCCGATACAGCGAGACGCATCGCGTCCGGGATTGCATCAGGATATGTGCACCAGCAAGCAGCGCGCCAAACGCAAGGCAAAGGGCGCCCGGTGGCGGCGAAGGAATGCCCCCACATAGCTGCAAGCGCGGCCACGGCCACACCGAGAGCTCCGGCAAGACCCCATCGGATGCCGGAGTTCTTCATGACTGCAGGGAGAATCAGTTCGCCGCAGACCCAGCTGGCGGCACCGAAGGCCGCGATCGTGGCGGCCATGGCCACCAACCATTTCGCGATTTGCTTCATATCGCTCCCAGGCTTGTGCACGCCCAGCACCCGGTCGGCCGACTGTCATAGCGCCGCGACGACTGTGCGGCGCAATGCAGATCAGACCGTAACTGCATCATTCCACTGAACTGATGTGCCTGCCTCACGCTGCACCGGGATCGTCAGGTGCGTGCCATTCCCACGTAGGCATACCGACCCGTCCGGCTCCCGCCCGAACCGGCACGGCGCCCCTTCGCAAGGACGTTGAAGACGCCCGCATCGGCAGCGCGCCACTCCGCGACCCGGGCAGCCGCGCCCGCGCTATCCACCACCGTGCGAGTGGCACCCGCAGCCGCCTCGAGCAGAGCGACGCTGGCTGCCTGGTCGAAGATAGTAATGTCGACCACTCAGGCGCCGATCCCAGTCAGGGTGTGCCGGGAGGTGACCAGCACTTTCTTCCGCCCGGCACCGGGCAGCAGCAGCCTGACCTGGGCTTCGGAGGACGCGCGGCCATGACGGCCGGGTGCAGGCGGTGGCGGTTAGCGCAGATGGCCGCCGCGCAGTCTCCGGCGGCTACGACGGAACGGTGCGGGTATGGGATCTCGGCTCGAGTGAACCGCCGGACCCGTTGACCGGCCACGACCTCGGCGAGGCCGATCGGCGCTTCCCGGACCAAGACCTTCCTGGGCTCGCGCTACCACCGGATCGCCCGCCGCCGCGGCAAGCAGCGCGCCCTGGTCGCGGTTGCAACTCCCTGCTGGTCATCGCCTGGCACCTGCTGTCCGACCCCGACGCCCGCGTCACCGATCTCGGCGCCGGCTGGCACGATCGGCTCACCCCGCTGTGCCGCAAGCGCCAGCTCATCGCCGAACTCGAACGGCTATCCGGCAAGAAGGTCCTGCTCCAAGAGGAGGCCGCCGCCTGACCCACCCTCCAACTCACCCAGCTCCGCTGCGCTCCGCCGGGTGCTGCCGCGCGCCCAGCTGCGGTCCGATTCTCGATTCAGCCGGTGCCCGTCGAAAGTCGTTGGCGACCAAGCCCATAACCGGAGGATCTCCTTCACGCGGCGTGACCAACCTATCGGCTAGGTCCGCGCACAAAGTCGGCTTTCGGCGTTCCCCTGGGCATGTATGGCGCCGCGGATAACTGCGCGCAACCCATCTGGCTGCCTGGCGACTTCAAGCGACTGGGAAGCAAGTCAGTTGTGCGGCGCCAGCCGTGTCAGCATTTCCAGCGCGATCCCCCCAGCGTTGTCGTCGCTGGTCTTGTGGAAGATGGCTACGGCGTCCCGGCAGGCGACAATCGCTTCCTCGAACCGCCCTAGGTTCTGTAGGACCACGCCCAGGTTGGTCAGCGTCACGGCCTCTCTGTAGAGGTCACCGGTCTTGTGGAAGATGGCTACGGCGTCCCGGCAGGCGACAATCGCTTCCTCGAAACGCTGCACTTCTCGAGACGCTATGCCGAGGCCGTTTAGGGCGAAGGCTTCGTTATATTGGTCATCGGTCTCGTGGAAGATAGCTTCAGCGTCCTGGTGCGCGGTGATGGCCTCGTCGAACCGCCGCAAGTTCTGCAGGGCTAGAGCGAGGTTATTCAGCGCCGTGCCTTCACCGTGCCGGTCTGCTGTCTCCCGGCAGATCGCGAGGTCTTCCTCGTGTGCGGCGACCGCTTCCTCGAACCGATGCAAGTTTTGCAAGGCCATGCCGAGATTGTTCAATGCGCCGCTTTCACCGTTGCTGTCACCGCTCTCCCGGCAGATCGCGAGGTCTTCCTGGTGTGCGGCGACCGCTTCCTCGAACCGCCTTACTTCTCGCAGAGCCAGACCGAGATTGTTCAGGGCCCTGCCTTCGCTGAGCCGGTCCCCGGTGTCGCGATGGATAGCCGCGGCCTCTTTGTGCGCCGTGATGGCTTCATCGAACCGGCCCACCTCCTGCAAGGCTAGACCGAGGTTGTTCAGCGCCCCGCCGTCGCCGCGCCTTTCGCCGGTCTTGCGGAAGATCGCAGCCGCTTCCTGGTGTGTGGCGATGGCCTCGTCGAACCGCCGTGCCTGCCGCAGGGCCAAGCCGAGGTTGTTCAGTGCTATGCCCTCATTGCCCCGGTCGCCGAGTCGCCGGGCGGCATCCACGCTGATGGTCGTGGTGGCCAGCCAGTCGTCGACACGTCGCCGCCAGTCCAGGTAACTGGCCAGCCGCAACGGTAGGCGCAGGGCGGCCTGATCCCGGCCGGTGGCGGCGGCCATGGTGACCGCGGCGACCAGGCTGGCCCGTTCGGTATCCAGCCAGTCCAGGGCAGCATCGCGGCCGGTGAACTCTGCGGGCACCTCTTTGCCCGGCAGCGCGCGGAGGTGATCGTCGGCGGCGCGAGCCATGTAGAGGTAGTAGCCGAGTAGCCGGTCACATGCCTGCTCCCGGCCATCGGCCTCGGCATGGGCATCGGAGAGCCGCTGACCGTAGATGCGGACTAGGTCATGCATCCGCCATCTGTCAGCAGTGCCGGGAGCGGCCTCGACCAGGTGCGCGCGAGCCAGATCGGCCAGTACGCTGCGGGCATTGCTGACCGGTAGGTCGGCTAGGACGGAGATAGCAGCTGTAGAGGCGCCCGGACCGGGGTTGAACGCCAGTAGCCTGAACTCCCGAGCCTGGGTCTCGTCGAGTTTGCGGTAGGACATTTCGAACGCCGCGGCGACCGAGGGCGCACCGGCACCGCCGCCGTCGTCATAGCGCAGCCGCTCCAGCCGCCCAGCTTCAACGGCCAGCTGGTCAGCCAGGTCGGATGCGCTCAGGGGCAGGTCGGTGTTCAGCAGCGCCGCAATGATCTGGAGAGCTAGCGGCAGCCCTCCGCATGCTCTGGCTAGCCGCCGGGCCGCCCGTTGGTCGCCGCTGACCCGGTCATCGTCAGGGCGCGCGGTTCGCAGTGCCGTATCTAGCAGTTCGATCGCCGCGTCGTCATCCAACACGGTCACGTCGAGGAGCCGGGCACCCAGCCCGGCCAAGGTATGCCGGGAGGTGACTAGCACCCTGTGGCATCCGGTACCTGGCAGCAGCGGCTTGACCTGGGCGTCGGATGAGGCGTTATCGGCGATCACCAGTACGGGGTCGGTGATCTGTGCCATGGCCGACCGGTACAGCGCGGCCCGCTCCTCCACCGTGGCTGGGATGTGCTCGGCCGGGACGCCCAGCGCGCGGAGCAGCGCATCTAGAGCCTGACTCGGTTTCACGGGTTCTTGGTCATAACCGTGCAGGTCGATGAACAGCACCCCGCCGCCGAACCACCCGCGGCGCACCGCAGCATGGCCGGCCTGTACAGCGAGGGTGGTCTTGCCGACCCCGGCCAGTCCTGTCACGGCCGACACGACCACGGCAGCCGCCCCACCGACTGGATCCAGCAGCCCGGCCAGTTGGAAAGACGCGTCAACGTCGCCGGTCGCCTGAATCACCGGCGCCTGGTAGATCCCGCCGCGGATCGTGTTACCCGGCTGTCCTGAGGGCTCGCTGGTCATCCGGCGCTAGGATCGGCAGTCGAGGGTGGGGCAGTCGGGGCTGGGGTGGTGAAGGTCAGGCCGGTGAAGTCCCGGCCCTGCATCACCGGCCCGGAGAACGTGCCGCCGCTGATCGTGTTCGTCACGTCGCCGGTGACCGCGATCTGGCTCGCCTGCGCCCACCACGCGTCGAGTTGCTGAGCGAACTCGCGATCCGCGGCTGCCCGCGCTACCAGCGCCTGGGCCAGCGTCAGGCCCGCGGCCTGGTCACCCGGCGCCCGCTCCAGCGCGGCCAGCTCGACCGACCCGGAGGGTACGGCCGCAGTTTCGCGCGCTGGATGAGCATGCCGGAGCGGGCGGCGCACCAGCGCGCCCACCCAGGCCCACAACTGCGAGCCGATCGCCCCGCCGGCCCCGCCCGCAATCGCCGCGAGCACCGCACCGACCGTCACCGGATCCATAACTACCCCACTTGCTGTCGGCTGCGGAGCCAGGCCTGCGGGAATGGCTGCCCAACACTGGCATGCCCTTTGCTCAAGTCTGCCGCAATCCGGGCGTGCTGGAACAGTCATCGAGGGTCAGCCCGCCATTTCACCCCCTCAGCCGACGAACGCACTGAAGACGACAATGCGCGAGCATCAGCCCGGCGAAGCTCAGCACGTGGTAAGCGCGAGGGTCGATTGCCTGCGATGTCCGGCGGGCCCTACGGCATCGACGAATCCGCTCAACCCATCAGCTTGCGCGGCCGATCGGCCTGCCCGACCGGTCCCTTGACCGCGCTCAAGAACAACTATTCGGTGCCCGGTTGGCAGCTTTGAAAGTCAGCCAGTTAGTCGACCATAACGAGCCCTCGGCGCGCGCCTGATGTCGTATGCCTAGTCACGTCAGGTGACGACAGCGGTCTACGCACACGGTCTGTTTTGAAGTGCGACCATTGCGGCCTGACCTGCTACGACACGCTCGCACGGGCCGTTCGGGGGGCGCCTGGGGGGCGCGAGTTGATCTTGTGGCGTCTTGCGCTGCGTTTCCGCTGGTCAGAGCGCCAAGCACTAATCGCCGCCCGCTCGATTGAGTATTCGAAAAGGCGCCCCCAGCAGGATTCGAACCTGCGCACACGGCTCCGGAGGCCGTTGCCCTGTAGCACGCTGGCCTGCGCAAACATGGCCGGGAGGGGTATCTGCGGGCACGTATCGGTTACGGCCCGCGGACCGGCGGCGCTGCCAGGCCGGCCCGGGAGGCCGGGCTACCTGACCGGCCCGTGATAGTAACGGCTGGGAGGATGCCATGACGGACCTGCGGTCGAAGCGCCGGGTGCGGGCGCACCGGGCCCGCCTCCGCGCGCAGGGCCGGCGCCCGGTCCAGTTCCGGGTTCCGGACGTGACCGCGGAGGGGTTCGCGGCCGAGGCGCACCGGCAGGCGCGGGCGGTGGCGGCCAGCGAGGCGGCCGACGGTGACTAGGCGTTCGCGGACACGATCTCTGAGCGGCCGGGCGAGTGCGGCGCGGCGAGATCTGGACGGTCTGTGACGGGCCCGGCCACGCGGGCAAGCCGCGTCCGGCGGTGATCATCCAAGACGATAGGTTCGGCACCGATTCGGTGACGGTGTGCCCGCTGACCACCGACCCGGCGGACGCGCCGCTGTTCCGTCTCCCGGCCGGACCCGGCAGGGCAGCGGATCGGAAGCCGCCAGCAAGATCATGGCGTACACGGTGACCACGGTGCGCCGGGCCAGCCCGGCGCCAAGGCCGACGCGCTCCATGATGCGAACATCCTGCGGCTGAACTGGGCGCTGGTGGTCTTCCTCGGCATCGCAGGCAGCCCCTGACAGGCTCACCCCGGGAGCGTCCATGGCCAGCCGGTTCGCTACCTGCAGCCAGTTCGCTGCGGCGCTCGCTGCGGCCCTCGGCAGCCACCCCGGGGCGCCGAGCATGTGGCTCCCTCCCGCGGCCGTGGACATGGCGGTGAAGCCGTCCTTCCGCTACATCCACGAGCCGTCCCGCGCTGGCGAGGACGCGTTCGCGTCACTAGGCAACGACGGCATGATGGCCGAGCTCGAAAGCCGGATCCAGCACTCGCGTGGCGGGACCTTGCGGCTCTACGGGCATTGCCGCTCCAGCTTTAGGCTGGCTATCATGATCTGCGCCCTTCGCTAAAGTGAGCCGCCAATGCGCTCGTTCGCCCGCATTCATGGTTGTCGCGATGATCTGGGTAGACCCGGCTTCGGCTTGGCGTAATGTCCGACATCGCGGGCCCCGACAGCCGCGGAATGGCAGAGGCAGGTGATCGCGGGTTGACCGAGGTGATCAGCGATCCTAGCTCGCCGAGGGATCCTGGCGGACAGGGCGGTGGCGGGCGCACGAATCGCATCCGGAAGGCCGGATCGCTGGCCAGTCCGGCCGCCAGGACCTTAAGCGCCACCTGCCGTCCGAGCCGCTCGTCAAGCGCGCTCTCTCTGCATGCGCTTTTTCCGCCTTCCCTCCGGGGATCTGATTCACAGATCACGTCGCTTCAGGACGCTTGGGGCTCGATCAACAGGCGCGGGCGGGTCCGGGCGATCATCGGTAACCCCCACACGGCGATCATTGGCGGCGCCGAACTTGTCAGCAAGGGCATCGAGGTCAGAGTTTCACGCTGGTTGTGCTCCGGCTGAGGGCCACACCAGAGGAGGTGCCATGCGGGACACGGATATCATCGCTGCGGCTAGGTCGATCCGCGCCGAACGTCCAGATCTGGTGCGCAACAAGCCGACACTGGACGCGCTGCTCCGGCGAGCCGACCAGGGCGAACGAGTGGGCGACGAGATACTGAACCTGCTGACGGTGGATTCTGCGGCACGCGCGGAGCTACGCCGTCGGCTCCCGCAGGAACGCGACACCAGCCGGGCGGCGGATGGCGCAGCATATGCAGGTTTGCCCGGCTACGGCGATCCCGCGGACGAGATCGTCTACCGCTGCCAGGTGTGCGGGTACGAGTACCCGATCTTCGAAGTCGGCGAGCCCGTTCCGGAAGGCTGCCCACGGGGCCATGGTCCGCTTTTGCAAGGCGGGTGAGGCGTGCTGACTGCGATGTGGTCAGGGCTCGGCAGCAAGGTCGCCGAGCGGTGGGCGACGCTGCTCGTGTCGCCGGCACTGGTCTTCTGGCTCGGCGGGCTGCTTACCTGGATGCTGCATCGGGGCGGCCTGGCGGGCCTGCCAGACATCGAGCGGGTGTTGGGCGGCACGAGCTTGATCGCCCAGGCCCTGCTGGTGGTGCTGCTGTTGCTGGTAGTGGCCGGCTCGGCCCGGCTGGCCGATCAGTCGACGCTCGCCGTGCTGCGATTGCTGGAGGGCTACTGGCCGAGAGGGGCCTGGCCGGTCCGGACCGCTCTGGTGGCGGCTCGTGGCTGGTTCGTCGGGCGGCGGATCGAGCGATGGCGGGACCTCGCCCGCCGCCGCAAGGACCTGACAGCCGATGAGAGCGCTAGGTACGCAGCGCTGAATGCGTGGCGGACGGCCGTGCCGCCCGACCCGCGCGACCGAATGCCGACGAGGCTCGGGGACGTGCTGCGGGCCGCGGAGTCCCGTCCGGGGCACCGGTACGGTCTGGACGCCGTCGTGTGCTGGCCGCGCCTCTGGCTCATCATGCCTGATGCCGCACGGACCGAGGTCACCGCCGCACGTGCGCGGTTGAACGAAGCTGCGGTGCTCTGGTTGTGGAGCCTGCTCTTCGGCATCTGGACGATCTTCACTTGGTGGGCGCTCGCCGTGGCCGTGCTCGGGATGATCGTCGGCTACCGACTGGCCGTCGCTGCGGCTGCTGGATACGGCAACCTGGTGCAGACCTGCTTCGACCTGTACCGCAAAAGCCTCTATGAGGCGCTGCAACGCGAGTTGCCAGGGGCGGCGGGCCGAAGAGTGGCTGGGGTGGCATCCACTGCCGGATCCCCCGCGACACTTCCGCCGCGCACTCGCGAGAGCTGGCCGTGAGCTGGCCGACTACGTGCATTCCGGCGACCGGTCCGCGCAACGAAGGCTGGCCGCCGCCATCGACCGGATCGTGCGAGACCGACGATTTCCCGCCGCGCCAACGGCGTTTCGCGCCGCCGTGTTGAACAGGGCCGGTATCGCCCACAACTGGTGCGGTGTCCGCGAAACCAACGAGACGGAACTGGGTGAGGCGTACCGGTTGCTGGCGGCCGGCCTCGAACTGGCCGCGGACGCCGGCGTCGAACAGGCGCGGCTGGAGTACAACCTCGGCAACACCCTGCTCAACCTATATCAGATCAACGGAGACTCGGCGCTGCTCGCCGAGGCCGTCAGTTACGCGCGCCGCGCCGTGCGGCACGCCGGTCCTGACCGGAGGCTGGCCGCGCTGACCCGGACCGGCCTCGCGTCGGCGTTGCGGGTCGACTTCCGCGTCAGCGGTGATCTCTCCGTGCTGGAGGAAGCGGTAGACCACGCCGAGCAGGCGGTGCGGACCGCGAAGCAAACCCCGCTGGGGCATCGGTTCCAATATGTTCTCGCCGACGTCCTCTCCGTCCGGTACGACGTGCGGGGAAGCCTCGACGACCTCAACCGTGCCATCGCACTGTTGCAGGAGGCAGCCGAGGCGCATGACCCCACGATGGCGCCCGGCGCGAACAAGCCGTTCAACGCGGCCATGGCGACCCTGCTGCGTCGCCGGTATCTGCGGACGCGTGATTCAGCCGACATCGACGAAGCGATCCGTCTGCTGGCCGAGGCGCTGGGTGACGGCACGGATGCCAATCCGGCCAGCCTGACGAACCTTGGCAACGCGCTGCTCAACCGGTACGACGACTTCGGCGAAGAGGAGGACCTGTTCGCCGCAGTCGACCTGCAACAGCGGGCGGTCAGCCGCACTCCACCGGGTGACTGGCAACTGGCCTCCCGACACAACAACGCCGGCAACGCGCTCAAGGCCGCGTGGCGCGCGACCGGTGATCCGGAGTTGGGTGAGCGGGTGGTGAGCCACTACCGCGAATCTCTCCGTCTGACAGCGGAGGACGCTCCTGAACGCGCCTCGCGGGAATACAACTTGGCGGGAAGCTTGCACCGGCAATGTGTGGAGAACTCCGACACAGCACTGATCGGCGAAGCGGTGTCCGCCTTCCGGCGTGCCGTTCACCATGGCCTAAACAGCTCACTGGAGTGGGCGTTGTCGGCGGCTCATCAATGGGGTGCCTGGGCTGTTGAGCGCGAGTCGTGGGATGAGGCGGGTGCGGCGTACGCCCAGGCGCTTGATGCTGTGGACCGGCTGTTCCGGATCCAGTTGCTACGCGCGGACAAAGAGACATGGTTGGTTGAGTCACAAGGCCTGCCTGCCGAGGCGGCATACGCCATGGTTCGCGCCGGGCGATCAGAAGACGCCGTGGTCGCGCTGGAAGCCGGGCAGAGCCTGCTGCTGTCGGAGATCCTGGAACGCGACCGCGCGGACCTCGAGCGGCTCGCCGGCACCGAACACGCGCCGATCGTCGCGCGTTTCCGTTCGGTGATCGGCAGACTGGACGCCGCGATGCGCAGCGGTGCCGAACCAGCTGTGCTGCGCGAACACCGTGACGCGATCAACCGAACGATCGAGACGATCCGCCAAATCGACGGGTACGAACGGTACCTGCAACAACCAGACATCAACGATGTCCGCGAAGCCGTTGCGCAGGGCAGCGTGGTCATCTACGTCGCTGCAGCGGAGTGGTCGGGTGTGGCACTGGTGGTCAGCCCGGACGGCCGTATTGACGCCGTCGAACTTCCGGCGGTGACGACAGCTACCGTGCGACGCCGCGTGCACGCGCTGCTCGACGGCCGCCGCAACATCCCGGAACGGCCTGGCCCATGGGAGGGAGCGCTGGATGCGGTCACCCGATGGGTGTGGCAGGCGGTCATGGCCCCGGTCGCATCCCTGGCGGCGGCGGAGAAGATCGTTCTGGTGCCCTCTGGCATGCTCGCGATGCTGCCTTTGCATGCCGCTTGGACCCCTGCGGCGGACACCCCCAGCGGTCGGCGCTATCTGCTCGACGGCCGAAGCGTGAGCTACGCCCCGAATGCGCGCAGCCTAACCGTCACGGCACGGACCGCAGCGCGCACAGCGCCTGACCGGCTTGCTGTTGTCGCCGATCCACGCCCCAGCTCATGGGAGCCGATCGGGTACGCCGCCGCGGAGAGTGCCTGGGTTAGCCGCTGGTTTCCCGGCGGTGAGGTGCTCCGTAGCACGGACGCCACCCGCGCGGCGGTCGTTGCGGCAATGGGCAGGGCGACTGTTTGTCATTTCATCTGCCACGGCCTCGCTCGCACCGACAGGCCGCTGGACAGCGCGCTGATCCTAGCCGGCGACGAACAGCTTACCCTGCGGAAAATCTTCGAACTGCGGCTCGGCCCACCCGATTCCGCCGCCGGGGCCCGGCTAGCCGTGCTGTCGGCATGTGACACGCACCTGCCCGGGACGACGCTCCCGGACGAGGTGATCAGCCTGCCCAGTGGCCTGATCCAGGCCGGCGTGGCTGGCGTGGTGGCCACTCAGTGGTCGATCCGCAGTGAAGCGGTCAGCCTGTTGATGGCTCGCTTCTACCAGCTGTGGCGAACCCAGGGCCACGAGCCGGGTACCGCGCTGTGCCTCGCCCAGCGATGGTTGCGGGACACGACCAACGATGAGAAGGTCCGGGACCTGTTGCCCGCGGTCCCAGCCGAGGCATGTGACGACCTCGCCGACCTTGTTCGGACCGTACGGCTGCGCGACCCGGAGGACCGGCCCTATCTGCACCCGTCCGATTGGGCCGCACTCAGTTATCACGGCTCGTGACCGGCGCTTTTCCAACGGTGAATTTGCCGATAGCCTTGCTGGGCGGACTGTCATCCGACGATCGGAGACTTCCATGGCGAAGGACGAGCCTTATCTGATCAGCCCGGAGGAAGCCGAGAAGATGGGTATCGACGAACGGCGGACAACACTAAGCCGGCCGAGCTCACATTCACTGTCGAGGGAGAAACGCAGACAAGCCTGCGCGTCGCCGCGTACGCCTACTACGGCGACAGTTGTTGTGCCTGAGGGCGCGGGCGATCGCGGAAAGGTGTGATCGCGACTGCGAGTTCGGCGCTCACGATGCCTCGTCGCGTTCTGGGATGCCGGGAAGTTCTCCATGGAGAACTACCTGACCGGGAAGCGGACGGCGGTTTCGCCTCCAGTGGCGCAGATCGTCGACGGCCTGGACGGCTACGAGGAAATACGCGACGTGGAGAGCCGTTTGGATCTGCCGGAGACCGGTGACCTGGTCGGCCGGTTGATCGAGCGCGACCTGGTGGTGCCCGAGGGATCTCTGGTCGCGCGCAAGGAGGAGTTCCTCGAGTCGACCTGGGTATGGGGTCAGGACGCGCGCTATTTCCACTTCGCCACCAATAATCTAGAGTTCATCAGTGACCCGCGGGAACAACTCGACTACCTGCTGAGCAGGGCCAGCCAGGAGACGCCGCCCTCACCGTACAAGGACTATCAGCGGCCAGGAACGGATCTCGCGCGGAGCAGGGACGAACAGCGCGGTGAGTTCTGGCAGACGCTGTCCGGCAGGAGGACGTGCCGCTCGTTCACCGGCGCAGCCATCACCCGGGAGGCACTCGCCGACATTCTGCTGTGGACATGGGGGCGAAGTGCCTTCTTCGGTTATCCGCGGACGGGCGAATTTGTGCTCAAGACCAGCCCTTCCGGGGGCGCTCGGCATCCGATCGAGGTATATCCCGTGGTGCTCGCCGTTCAGGACGTTGCGCCCGGCACCTACCACTACTCGGTACGGCGGAACAGCATCGTTCCGCTGAGCACGGCTGATCCGGCCGATCTGGTCGATCTGGTCGAACACCTCTGTTCCGGCCAGACGTGGGTCCGCCAGGCCGCAGTGGTGTTCTTCATGACAGCTGTCGTGCGACGCAGCAGCTGGAAATACCCCAGTTCCCACGCGTACCGGGTGCTGCACTTGGACGCCGGGCACTTGGGGCAGACATTCCACCTGGTCTGCACCAGCCTCGGGCTAGGGCCCTTTACTTTCGCGGCCACCCGCAACCCGGCGGTGGAACAGGCGCTGGGGATCGACGGGGTCAACGAAATCGTGCTGTACACAGCCGCCGTGGGGGTGCCTGCCTAGTGCGCTGACCACTAACGTTCACCGTGTCTGACCGGCACAGTCGGTGGCTTGCGCTTGTTGTCACACGTGTTCGCGTGACGGCAAGTGCTGGGTGTGATGGCTGAGCCGGTGCGGGCGCGGCGGCTGACCGATTATGAGGGGAGCCGGCTGCTGCAGGTTGTGCGGCGGGGCAAGCACGGGTCGGTCCGGGTGCGCTGGGCGATGATCATCATGGCGTCGGCGTCGCGGACCACGGTGCCGGCGATCACGCGGCTGGTCGCCGCGGATGAGGACACTGTGCGGGATGTGATTCACCTGTTCAATCAGAAGGGGCTGGCGGCGCTGGACCCTCGGTGGGCGGGCGGCCGTCCCCGCCGGATCAGTGACGAGGACGCACAGTCCGTCGTCACGGCGACCATCTCACGATCACACGGCCTGGCGCCCAAGCATGCCCCGCCTGGCACTGCGCCGGGTACGGCCACCAGCTGGGCACGCGGGGCTGCGTCACGGCTCCTAATAGAACACACGATCGAGAACCGCAGGCTAGCAGGTAATCCGGATCCGTTGGCGATGGTGTGCGGCACAGATTAGGCGCTGCTTGATGTTCGAGACGTTGGGCCTGCCTTGCTGCCACCTTGGGCATATCGTCGTGTTAAGCGGAGACGGCGGGGAAGGCGGGGAGCCCATGAGCGTCGGGACGGATGCGCTCGCCGTGGCCGCTGCCGCTCTCGTGCTGACCATCCTCGGCCCCGCCGCTCAGGTACACGGCTCCAGGCCGCTTCCGTGCATGGCCTAGCGGCTGTGGCCAGGGGTACAGAGGGGCCGGCATGACGTCTTGGCTTGTAATGCCTCGCCGCGATTATCGGTCGGCGACGTGCCCAGCAAGCGGCTGCATCGGTGAGCGTGGCGGCGAGCCCAGGGGCGCCAGCCTTGCCCTATCTCGGCTCGCCGCGTCCGCCGTCGACGCCTCGTACCGACTGCCGACGCGTCGGCGTGTATCCACGCAAGGCGCGGCTTCCACGTCGCGGTCGTCGCCACCGCCCGGAAGCTGACTGTCCTCGCCTAGCACCTGGCAACTCGCGACGAGGACTACGCCTTCGCCCGCCCAGGCCTGGTCGCCCGCCAGCGCCGCAAGCTCGAGCTCACAGCCGGAGCACCACCCGGGCGCGGCACCCGCACCATGCCCGCGGCGGCCTACAGCAGCAAGCAGATCCGCGACCCAGGAATGGCAGGCCGCCCAGCAGGCTGAACGCGCCTACCAGATCCTCGTCGCCCACTGGCAGCAGAAAAACTGGCCACGATCCGCGGTTCCGCTTGAAGATTTCATCCGTGCGCACTTGAGCGGCCGTGGATGCGGTCCAGGTACCGTCCCGGGCATGGATACCGAACGCGCGCAGCGCCAGCTCCGGCTGATCGCCGATACCGTAGCCATGTCCGAACGGCTCGGCATCCAGATCTGGCTGCGCGGCGGCTGGGCGACGGGCCGCTACTAGGCACTGCGCGGCGCGGATGGCAGCCGACGGTGGCCTGGGACCAGCTCGTTCGCCACCGACCGGGAGTTCTAGGAGGCTCTGCTGCCCATGGTCGGCGACTTGACTGTGGATGACGTCTGGCTTGCGTGGCGCCCGCACCTGCGCCGCCGCTCTTCCTCGACCGATGTACCGGATAACGTGCCCGAGTCGCACACGGCTGCACGCGCGTTCCCAGGTGCTCGCCAGGCATCGTGATGTACCGGATAATAGGCCATTATCCGGTCGTTCACCGGCCGGTCGTGTTCCGGCAAGCAGAACAACAGCTAGCGCATGAGCCATGGGAGCGCTGGCTGGTGGACGGCGATGTCCGTCCGGCCGCAGTGATGATGCCGTCGCCGTGAACGGCGACAGCCCGTACCGATTCGGGTAGGTCAAGCGGAGGCACGAGCGGGGTGCCGTCCCCCAGCCGCCACACCCGCACCGTGCCGTCTTGGCCGCCGCTGATGATCACGGGGGGCCGTCCGGCAGCTGGTACGGGCCGTCCCGCTATCACCGTCAGCGCGGGACCCCTACCTCCTCGTGCGCACAGTGCCGCTGCACGCAGCGAAGGACCTCCTCCGGGTTGAGGCCGTTGCGCTCCAGCGCCTTGGCGCTCACCTTGGTCAGGCAGGTCAGCAGGTCGCACCGTCGCCCGTCGTCGCCGGATGGGCCGGGTGGCGGGTTGTCGCCGCCGGGCAGCGCGACGGCGGTGAACGACTGCTCGCGGGTGAACGGTGCGCCGCGCATCGTCAGGCCCTCGGCGACGACGCGCACGTGGTACGTGCCGGGCAGCGGCAACGGCAGGTCCCCCTCGTACCGCCCCCCCGAACCGACCCAGGCGAGCCCGACGGTGGCCGCCACCGGCCCGGACACCTCGGCCCGTACCGTGGCCCGCCCGTCGACCGGCAGGCCGTACTCGGTGAGCACGGCGCGCAGGTGGGCGGTGGAGCCGGGCTCCAGGCTGGTCTGCTCGAGACTGGCCCGCATCCGCAGGTTCGACCAGGCGTACGCGCTGACCGAGTACCGGGCCCCGAGCGCCTGTGCACGGGCCAGCGCCTCCTTGTTGTCGCCCAGCGCGTCGAGGTAGCGCTTCCACAGCCGCGGGTCGACGGTCAGCACGGCGTGCCAGGTACCGGCATGGGCGCCCGTACCGATGGCCACCGGCAGCCCGTACCGGAAGTACCGCATCTGTAGCCCCTGCCCGGCGTGCACGCTGACACCGGGCGCGGTGGCGGGCGTGATGATGTCGCCGGCCGGCGTCTCCAGCGCGACGTCGAACACCGGCAGGTCGTCGAGGATCACGACGGTCGCGTCGATGTCCGCCTCGTTCAGAACGAACGGGATGCGCACGTTCGCGCCCGGGGCCAGGTACCCGGACGGGTCGGTGACGATCGACGTGTTCGTGACACCGGCCAGGATCTGCAGGAAGTACTTCGACAGCCGGAAGTAGTCGTCGCTGCCCGGCGTCAGCAGCCCGGTCAGCAGCAGGTACCCGCCGGTGTTGTGCGCGAGCTTGCGCAGCGCGCCGGTGCTGATCTGGTACTCGTTGCCCAGCCCGATGGCGTACGTGCGCTGGTCGATGGAGCCGGCGACGCTGTCGATGCTGGCTGGCCGGTTCTCCAGCCCGTCGGTGAAGACGATCAGCGCCTTGTCGTCGTAGTCGGCCGCCGGTACCGCGTCCAGCACGTTGCGGGCCAGCACCACGCCGTCGCCGATGGAGGTCCAGCCGTTGACGTTGGGCTGGTGGTTGCCGATCGCCATCTGCGCGGCCACCCGTACCGAGTCGAAGTCACCGCCCGGCCCGATCTTGCTGACCGGGAAGCCGGGATAGGTGGGGTCGTTGACCGGGTACGCGTCGGTGTCGAAGCGGATCAGCCCGATGCCGTTGTTCTCCTGGATGAGCTGCGCGAACCGACCCGCCGCCTCGCGCAGTACCTGCACCCGGGTGGCACCGCCGGTACCGGCCGGGTCGTTCATGCTGCCGGACTGGTCGAGCGACAGGCACACCGCGACGGTCGGCCGGGCGATCGAGTTGCCCTTCAGCGTGAACTGGTAGTCGGTGTTCGTCTCGTCGCAGTGGATGGTGACCGGGGTGTTCGGTGCCCCGGTGTTCGCGGCCTGGCCGGTCATCCCGAACCACAGCAGGGCCTCGGTGTAGGGCACGAGCGCGTGCGGAACGGTACGGCTGGACGTGAGCACCACGTACGGCGCGCCCACCGGCGTGGTGACGTGGAACGTCACCGACCCGCAGGAGAACACCCGGAACACCGCCGCCCGTGCCGTGGTCTCCCCGGTTGGCACGTCGTTGAACACGATCTCGTTGTTCGGGTTCATCACGGCCAGGTACGGCACGGCCGGAACCGTGTCGTAGCACGGCGGCGCGACGACCGACGGATCCTTGTACGTCTTGACGACCTGCTGGTTCTCCGGCGGAGCCCACGGCCGCAGTTGCAACGACGGGTTGGCGAGGTTACCGGCCCACGGCTCGACCGGGCCGTTGAGACCGGCGTTGGCGCTATCGTTGTGGTAGACGGTGGCCGGGTCGAGCCGCTCGGGGTGGCCGGACTGGGTCTGCCACATCGAGTACAGCCGGTCGATGTTGGAGTGCAGCAGGAACACGAACGGGTCGTGGAACGAGTAGTGCTCCTGCGTGATGGTGCCGCCGATGTAGCCGTGCGCGCCGCCGTGCACCTGCTGGATGGCGTTGTTAAAGTCCTCCCAGGTAGCGGAGCCGAAGACCTGCGCGTCGGTGAGGCTGACCGGCGTACCGAGCGACGAGCTGCCGCCGTTGACCGCCCGCCAGATGTGGGTGTGCCCGCTGCCCTCGGTGGACTCGAAGTTCTGCAGCGGCGCCCCGGCGTCGCCCTGGTCGGAACCCATGAAGTTGCTGGTGAACAGGTTGGCCCGGCCGCCGGACGTGTCGCGCGGGTCGGTTGAGAAGTCCCAGTAGTGCAGCGACAGGTCGGAGTCGACCTCGCGCAGCAACTCCTCAAGCCGGTTGCACAGCTCGCGGTGCCACGGTACGAAGCCGGGGCCGCCGTGCACGTCGACACCGGCCAGGTGTGCGTTCTTGTGGATATCCTCCTGCTTGTCCCAGTACGACACGCCGTCGCCGTAGAACTTGGCGGTGTCCAGCTGCAGGATCGCGGCGATGAACCGGTCCCGCTCAGCCTGGCTGACCTTGGCGATGTCCCGCCGGATGCCGTCACCGATGGCCATCGAAGCCTCCCCTCCAGTACCCCGCCGGGGTGGCAGGGGCTGTAAATGCGGAGGCGCCGGTCACGGACCTGATACATACGCGGCCCCGCTGCCGAGATGACCGAGCGGGAACTTCAGAAACCGGGACGCACCCCCACGTCCACCAGGCTGGTCCATCGCGGACCGCACGGGCGCCGGCCACGGCTTTCGTGCCACTCGCCCGGTCATGGCGGGCTTCTCGGGTCATCTGGTTGTCGGCCGGATAGCCACATGACGAATGACGCGCAACAGGCCGCGGCGGCTCAACTTACTGAGACCGCATAGCCGACGGCTCAGAAATCGTGAGACTGGCTCACCTCGTCTGCGACAGGACACGGCGCGCGCGGACAACCGCGCCGCCGCTCAACAATGCGGCAGTTGATGCCGAGCCCGAAACTCCGCAGTCCGTTCGTGGTGATCGCTTTGCCGCGTCTTACCGTCCCTGCCTAATGATCTTGCACTCTGCACGCTTTCGCCGTTTCTGCCATCATCGACTGCGCCTGGCTGGAACGCCTGGGAGCTGGCAGATCGGCGGGCACTCCCGGCTCGGCCCAGCGTAGGCCGGTGGCGCTCTCTCGGACAGCGCAGGCAGGACCCGCAGACCCGTCAGGACCTTGCCAGGCCAAGGCCACCGGCGGCTAGCGGGCCAGATCGAGTTAGTCGCCCCCGTAGTCGCCCCTCGGGATGTTTCGGGCTGCTCAGTGTGTTCGGATGTTTGCAGTGACCTGGTGGGCGGTACTGGGATTGAACCAGTGACCTCTTCCGTGTCAGGAAGGCTCACCGGGCGATGTTCAGTCTGCTTGTGGACGTCTGCGCAGGTCAGCGAGTCCCGGTTGGCTACGTTGGCCGCTCCTGAACGCACCTGCCAGCGGCCTTCCGCTCCCATTTCGCTCCCAGAATCGGACACCCGGCTGTCGGCCCGCAGGTTGCCGCAGCGGACGGCGAGCGCGATGAGCATCGCGATGATGAACTGGGTGTGGGCGAACTCGCCGACGTCCGGCAACGAGCGTCTGGTGCTGCTGGCGCTGGCCGACGCGTGCTCGCGCGACGACGGCACCGGGTGCTGGCCGTCGGCGGCCACGATCGCGCGGAAGGCGAACATCAGCGACCGCACGGTCCGCCGGGTGATCGCCCGGCTGGAGGCCGAAGGCCAGGTCGTGGTGCATAGGGGCGGAGGCCGGACCGGGTCGACGAACTCCTACACCGTCGTGACCGGCGACCGCCTTATCCACAGCCCCGGACAGAATGTCACCCCTGACAAACGGTCCGGGAGTGACACCGGTGACAGGCCACCCCGGACACAACCATGTCAGGGG
>WNFN01197431.1_pt1 | contig 18077 bp, 17 predicted proteins | sample 5400161 | NCBI WGS metagenome assembly WNFN01 (sample SAMN13153353, study PRJNA577476) | soil metagenome | isolation source: 80 cm saprolite on Douglas fir-dominated hillslope | place: USA:California | collected 2013-09-17 | reverse complement strand
TAATCAGATCAATGTTTACCCACCACTCAATAAAACTGCGCCGGATAAAAAGGACAAGCGTGGCCACGAAGAACAGGCCCAGAGCTGCGGAGGCCACGGCCCAGAACAGGCCCAGGTCAGGAGCGCGGATCTCCAGTGCTAGCACAGCGGCGAGCAAAATCAGCGCACCCAACGCGGGCAAGGCGGGCCTGATCAGGAAAATGGGATGCTGGCGCACCACCATCTTGAGTTCTTCATCTGTGTCCTGACCTTTAAAGGTTAACCTCTTGTTCTCATCGCGCCGTATCTGGCGCAGCCCGCCATGTTCGCGCCGTTTGGGAACCCACTCTGGCGGTATCGTTATTTGCGTACTCATTACGACATCACCTCACGTAAATGTGCCCTATTTCTTTGCACCACCGCCAGAGGGTTTCTTCGCGCTGGTTGCCACCAGAGCCGCAACGATGATGATCACTGCGACAACCACAATGATCAGCATATAGCTGCCCACGCTATCCTGTTTGGGCGTGGCCACTCCAAAGGTGATCAATTGCGTTTTTGAGAGCACACTCGTTACATACGCCATCAAAAAGTAGCCGCTTACAATTGCCGGAAGAATCCCCAGCAGACGCTCTGCTGGAGCATTAGGTTTGGGAAAGACCCTGTTGCCAATCAGGTAGCCGGCTCCAATAATCACAATAAACGTGATCACTGTGGTCACCAGCACATCACCTGTAGGTACAGCTCCCGTTGTAGTGCTCGCCGACGTTGAGCCGCCGACAATAATTTGGGCAATCACTGGCACGCGCAGCACGAGAAACTGCGCCAGCCCGTTTCCTCCTCCCAGGTAGAGAAACAGGACACCGACCAGGGAAAACCCAAGCGAAACCAGCTCTCGCCTCCATCCTCTTTGAAAGCCAACCACAGCGAACGCGAGAATGACGAGAAAGAAGCACTGTGGTGCAGTCATTTGTAATGCCATAGAATATGGCCTCCCTCCCCTTTGTGGCCTGAAGTGTTACTATCTGGCGAAAGACGTGGCTTTACACGCCCCCAACTTATGCTTAGAAGTCCTACTGCCGTGGGCCTCTTAGATCACAAAAGATGGCCTTCTCAAAAATTGTCTTAACAACCGACGGTTCCCTGTATCAGGGTGTGTCAGAGCACTTTGATAATCGCATTCCAACATTGCGCGGCCTCCCCTTCAGAGCGCTTCCATCGGTCCCATTTAGCATACGCTCACAGGTGAATTGATATGGCTCGAAATAAGGATAGAAGATGATCGAACGCATCTTTTCTTCGCTTGTTCTACCCTCGGAAATATGCTATACTGGAGGGAGTTTGAGGCTTGAATTTTCCAAAATCCTCGCCCGGCTTCCTTCCCTTTCACCCACGGATTTTTTATGATTTTGTTTATTCTGAAGAGGATTTCTTATGGAACTCGGCAACGTTAAATTGGTTAGTATCGTAGAGGAGATGACGGGGGCTTATCTGGATTACTCGATGAGCGTGATTGTGAGTCGCGCTCTGCCAGATGTCCGTGATGGTTTGAAGCCTGTTCATCGGCGTATTCTCTATGCCATGGATCAGATGGGCTTGCAGTCAACAAAGTCGTATCGTAAGTGCGCGGGTACGGTTGGCGAGGTCTTGAAAAGTTATCATCCTCACGGCGATGCATCGGTGTACGATGCGCTGGTGCGCCTGGCTCAATGGTGGTCGGTGCGCTATCCACTGGTGCTTGGTCAGGGCAATTTTGGCTCCCAGGACGACGATCCCCCGGCTGCCATGCGCTATTGCGTTACGGGGGACACACTCGTTGTTACCGACAATGGGTTGATACCGATCAATCAGATCTCGCAACCGGGCGTCGAAGACGTTTCCGTGCGTATCCTGTCAAAAGATGGGCAAACCAATACGGCCAGTAAGTGGTGGGATTGCGGCGCGTTCCCAACATGGAGCGTGCGCACGCAGCGAGGATATGAAGTGACAGGTACAGCAAATCATCCTCTGCTGGTGGCGGCGCCTGATGCTTCTGATGGGCGTATCACGCTCACCTGGAAGACAATTGCCCAGTTAGCCGTCGGCGACTATGTTGTCATGGATCGAAGCACCAACCTGTGGCCAGAACAGCCTGTTGATTTGCGTTCGTTCTATCCCCCCGTTCTCCAAAAATCTCGCGCAAAGCAGCATGAGCTTCCAGAGATGCTAAATGAAGATCTGGCCTTTCTCCTGGGCGCTCTGCTGGCCGAGGGAACGTTTCGCGATCAGGTCATTGAGTTTACCAACACCCATGGCGACTTTGCTGAGCACTTTATTCAGGCATGGCAGCGTGTTTTCCCAACATGCCGCTTGCATATCTTTGAAAGGGAAGCTGTCAGCTATGGCAAGAAACAGTTCCTGCAAATTCAGGTCGTAAGTCAACACGTTATCGCGTTCATCAAGGCCCTGGGATTGTCAGGACGCTCGGCACAGCGGCAGATACCTGAGATAATCTTGCGCTCACCTCGCAATGTGATCGCCGCTTTCTTGCGAGCCCTGTTTGAGGGTGATGGCTCGGTCGAAAAATCCGGTCGCAGCCTGCTGCGGGTTAATCTGACAGCCAGCAACCGTCTCATGCTGCGCCAGGTTCAAACGCTGTTGCTGCGTTTTGGCATTGTGGCGTCATTAAATAACGATAGAACCCGGCAAATGCATCGCCTTCTGATTTCTGGTCGCGACAACCTTGCCTTGTTCGCCAACGAGATCGGTTTCACCTCAGCAGTGAAGAGCAAGGCGCTGACAACAATTCTAGCTCTGCACACTGGCAAGGCGTTATCACGCACTGATTTTATTCCCTATCTGGCCGAGTATGTCAGGACGCATGCCACACGCGGTCAACGCGAATGGTTGTCCAAGAACAACTTTGATCGTACAGACCGTCTGGTTGCAACGTTACCCCGACTTGCTCAGGTATTACCAGCAGTGGCTGTCCTCGAAATCGAGAATCTGGCTCGCCAGCGTTATCTTTTTGAGCGGGTTGAAAGCATCGAATACGCGGGAGAACAGCCGGTCTACTCCGTGCGAGTGGATAGTGCATGTCACTCATTCGTAGCAAACGGCTTTGTGAATCATAACACTGAGGCCAAGTTAGCGGCGATCGCTGATGAGCTACTGCGCGATATTGAGAAGGATACAGTCGATTTCAGGCCGAACTACGATAATCAGGCCATGGAACCGGTGGTGCTGCCATCTCGCCTGCCCAATCTGCTTTTGAACGGCTCGACGGGTATCGCGGTCGGCATGGCGACGAATATCCCCCCGCATAATCTGACCGAGGTGTGCAATGGCATCATCCATCTGATTGATGATCCTGATGCGACGACCGAGGATCTCTCGCGCATTGTGCGCGGGCCGGACTTCCCAACGGGTGGCATTATTCAGGGGCGCGAGGGTATTCGCAGCATGTACGCCAGCGGTCGTGGCCGCGTGGTGGTGCGCGCGCGTACACAGTTTGAAGAGGCTGAGCGCGGGCGCATAGCGATTATTGTGACGGAACTGCCCTACCAGGTGAATAAAGCCGATCTGGTCAAGAAAATCGCTGAAATGGCTCGCGATAAAAAGATCGACGGTATTTCCGAGGTGCGTGATGAGTCCGATCGCCAGGGCATGCGCATGATGATCGAGCTGAAACGCGACGCCAATCCCGATAGCGTGAAGCAGCCGCGCATTCTGACGCTGAAGGCCTTTTTGCAGCACTATATCAACCACCGCGAGGTTGTGCTAACCCGCCGCACGCGCTTCGAGTTGCGCAAGGCGGAGGCGCGCCGGCACATCCTGGAAGGTCTGAAGATCGTACTGGATAACCTGGACGCGGTGATCACGGCCATTCGCGAGTCGCAGACGACGGAACTCGCGGCGGCCCGCCTGCAACAGGAGTTCGCGCTTTCCGACGAGCAGTGCAAAGCTGTACTGGATATTCGCCTGGGTCGCCTGGTGGCGCTGGAACGGAACAAGATTGAGGACGAACTGACCGAGGTGCTGAAGAATATCGGCTACTATCAGATGCTTCTGGCCGATATCAACGAGATCCGTAAAATCATTAAGACCGACCTGGAAGAACTGAAAGCGAAGTATGGTGATGCCCGGCGCAGCGATCTCGGCGAAGCCGAGGCCAGCGATTTCCGCGACGAAGATTTGATTACCAACGAAGAGGTAGTGGTGACGCTGACTGAGAAGGGCTATACCAAGCGCTTGCCCTCTAACACCTATCGCGCCCAGCGGCGCGGCGGGCGTGGCATCACCGGCATGGCGACGCGCGAGGACGACGCGGTGCGCCAGTTGATCGTGGCGAATTCGCACGATAGCTTGCTCTTCTTTACCGATCGTGGACGCGTCTTCCAACTGCGCGTCTTTGAACTGCCCGATACCAGTCGCACGGCTAAGGGCGAGCATATCATCAATCTGATCAACATCGAGCAACGCGAGCGCGTGACGGCGGTGGTGGTGGTGCCCAAGGGAGCCAGCCAGGACTTTATGCTCCTGGCGACCAAAAAGGGCGAGGTTAAGAAGACGGTGATGAGCGAATTTGAGGTGGTGCGGCGCAATGGTCTGATCGCGATGGATCTGGAGGAAGACGACGAGCTGATCAGCGCCCGGACCGCACGTGCCGATGATGATGTGCTGGTGATCAGCGCCGGTGGCCAGGCTATCCGCTTCACAGTCGCGGAACTGCGCTCCGCCTCACGCGCCAGCGGCGGTGTGCGCGGCATCCGCCTTACCGATGGTGATACCCTGGTTTCGCTCACTGCTGGCGGTCACTGAGAACGGCTATGGTAAACGCACGCCAATCGACGAGTATCCCCGCCACAATCGCGGTGGCAGCGGCATCCTGACTGCTCGCCTGACCGACAAAACCGGTAAAATTGCCTCCGCCCGCGTTGTCACCGAACACGACAGCGACCTCATGATCGTCTCTGCCGCCGGCGTCGTCATCCGCATGGACCTCAGCGTGATCCGCGTCCTCGGTCGCACGACCCAGGGCACGCTCGTCCAAAACCTCGCCGAAGGCGATACTGTCGTCTCCGTCTCCACCACCAACGGCAAGAAGGATGACGAAGAAAAAAGTGAGGATACCGAATCACCAGCTGATGAGCAAGCCCCTGAGGCTGAGGAAAAAGAATAGCACTACTTTTCAATCGATTTTGAGGGTTTGACGAAAAATTTATGGAATAAATTTTTCGTCAAACCCTCAAAATCGATTGTGTAACTTCTGAGGTGAGGCGGGGAGGAATGGGTATCACGCGTAAAAGAAATGGGTTGCCAGCCAGGCAAAAGCATGGTAAAGTCTCCTCGTACAGAAAGCGAGGTTTATCCATGCAAGCGGATTTCCAGGTAGAGAGTCGAAGTTACGATCAGATGGTGCGAGGCAGGTGGCGGGGATATCGCCTGGCCATCTCAACGCGTCTGGGAGACGAGGGTGAAGTTGAGCTGGCCAACGACTGTATTCGACTCTGGTTGCCCGCAGGCACACCCATGAATTGGAGCACGGCAACACGTCCCCTGCGCAATAATTGCGTGCAGTTTTTCTGGCCGGAGCGCTGGTACACCCTGAGCGCGTTTTATGCTGGCCGCGAACTTATTCATACATACGCCACGATTATCCGACCCACCCAGCTTGAACTGAACCGGCTGACCTATATCGATCTGGATTTGAGCCTGCTCATCAAGCCAGATCTGGCCTATGAAGTGCTAACACAGGCGGAATTTGATCAGGCAGCAGATCTACTGCATTATAGTGAGGAGACGCGCATCGGCTCGCTGCTAGCCCTGCAAACCCTGACCAACGCGATTCAACTCGGCACTGGCCTCTTTAGCCTGATTCCGCACAACCTCAACCAGGCCGATTTTCAGTGGGAGCTTAGCTCAAAGATGTAGCGAGTAGGGAGAAAAGATGCCCAGACGCATTGACCATGTTGCCATCATCGTGCGCAATCTCGAGCAGGCGCTGCTCTTTTACCGGGATACACTCGGCATCGAGCCCGGCGAGATCAAAGAGGTTCCTGGCGAACAGGTGCGCATTGCCTTTCTACCTCTAGGCGGTCCAGGTGGCAGCGAGATCGAATTGATTGAGCCAACCACATCCGCCTCCGGCCTGAGCCGCTTTCTGGAGAAGCACGGCGAGGGCCTGCACCATATTTGCCTGGAGGTTGAGAATATCGAGGAGACCCTGCGCGAAATGCATGATAAAGGCGCCCCAGTGCTCGACACCGCCCCGCGCCTCGCCGCCGAAGGTCGCGCCATTTTCCTGCACCCCAAAGGCACCAACGGCGTCCTGCTAGAGCTCATAGAGAAATAAGCTCCAGAATTGAAAGGCGAACGAGCTATGGGGGCCCGCTCCGCCGGCCCCCATAGCTCGTTCGCCTTTCAATTCTGGAGCTTGCCTCCTTTTTCGTAAATTGGCCTTAGCGCATAAAAATGGCGAGATAGATCTTCAACGAGTTTAACAATAAAACATGCCTGGATAGTAGTAATACGTCAAGTGGAGTTTTTAGGGCGATAAATCGAAGAAATTCGTTCCAAAATCGTTCCCATTTTGGCAAACACTGAAGCATTTATATCCTGGAGAGATTACAACCACAGGCTGTAGTCAGATGACCATCAAGACAGTCAGGCTGTTACAGTCTCGTTGTTAACGACAAAATATGTGGTTGGGCGTCAAAAAAGCGCTTCCTCTCTGCGCTGAAGCAGGCCAATGAATCAGTTCTACTAGAGAAAAGGACGATAGAAGATGAAGATCACACAAAAGCAGTACAAGCAAGTCCGGGAAGAGGCTTTCCCCTATGAGTGCCAGGAGACGCTGGCGGCGGGCATTGCGCGCGGGCGCCTGGAAGAGCGCCAGAACATCTGCCAGGTCATGCGCCAGCTGCTTAGCGAGATTGTAGAAACGCGCTTTCCCAAAATCGCGGAATTTACCAAAGAGCGGATCAGGCTCATGGATAATTTCTCCGTGCTCTACCAGTTCGCCTTCGTCATAAGCACCGTCTGGTCTCAAGAAGATGTGCTGCGCTTCCTTCTCGCCCTGGACGATGCCCATGGGTATACGCACTAAGCATTTCTCTACGGGCTATAAGCCCCACCCTAAAGAAAGAAGGAAGAGGTCTGGATTGGCGCGGCGCCAATCCAGACCTCTTCCTTCTTTCTTTAGGGTGGGGCTTATAGCCCGTAGATCCCCTCAAATTTGCTCGTCAGGTAACGCACAAAATGCTCGGGGTTGGGGAGTTCGCCGGTGACGCGCTGGATGAGCTGTTCGGGCTCGTAGATGGCTCCATAGGCGTACATGTGCTCTTCGAGCCAGCGCAGGATGAAGGCGGTTTCGCCGCTTTCCAGGCGAGCGTTGAAGTCGGGGAAGACTTTGTGCAGCTTGTGGAAGATCTGCGCGCCGTAGAGGTTGCCCAGGGTGTAGGTGGGGAAGTAGCCGAAGCCGCCGCTCCAGTGAACATCTTGCAGGATGCCTTTGCTGTCGGTTTCCGGCGTGATGCCCAGGTATTCACGATATTTGGCGTTCCATAGGTCGGGCAGTGCTTCGACGGCGACCTCGCCATTGATCATGTCCCTCTCCAGTTCGTAGCGGATGATGATGTGCAGGTTATAGGTCACTTCGTCGGCTTCGATGCGGATCAGGCTGGGCTGCACCTTGTTGAGGGCACGGGTGAAGGTTTCGACGTTAACGCTGGCAAAGTGCTCCGGGAAGGCCGCTTTGACCAGGGGGTACTGACCGCGCCAGAAGGGCAGCGAGCGCCCGATATTGTTCTCCCACAGGCGCGATTGCGACTCGTGCGCGCCCATCGAGGCGCCGCCGGCGATGAGAGTACGTGCCAGGGTGGGCGCGCTGCCCTGCTCGTAGACCGCGTGCCCGCCTTCGTGGATGGCTGCCATGACGCTGGCCTGGATAAACTCGGGGTCGGGGTTGACCGTCAGGCGCACCGAGAATTCATAGCCCATGGCGCGCAGCACGGTTTCGCTGACCTCCATTTGCTTCTCCGCCGCGAATGTGCCCTGCAAGCAGCTATCGTCAATCACGTGCCCGCTGGCCTGGATGCGCTTGAGCAGGACCGCGCTGACCTCGCGCACCGGCTCGAAGAGCTTGTCAATCTTGCTGGAGGTGATGCCCGGCTCAAACTGGTCCAGCAGGGCATCGTAGCGTGTCTCAACAAAGCCCAGGCGATCCGCGACTTCGCGTTGCAGGCTGATGGTACGGCCTAGCCAGGGGGCGAAGCTGACGAAATCGTTGTTGGTGCGAGCTTTGCGCCAGGACTCAAAGCTCGCGGCCTGGACGCGGGCCAGCTCTTCCACCAGTGTACGCGGCAGTTTAGTCGCGCGGTCATATCCACGCCGGGCCTCGCGGATCAGGCCCTTATCGGCATCGGTCTGACTGGCCTGTGTGCCCGGCTGCTCCAGTTGATTTAGCAGGCGGCCCAGACCTTCGGACGTCCAGCGCTCGTGGAGCACGCCCTGCAAGGTTGCCATCTGGTCGCCACGCACCTGGCCAGCGCCTTCGGGCATGGCCGTATTCTGGTCCCATTCAGCCAGCGCCCCCAGCGAGCCGAGGTCCGAAATCTCATGCATGCGCTCAAGCAGTTCTGAGATATGGGCGTCGTTCTGCGTAAAATTGGGCATTAATGCGGTATCCTGTTGTAACATGTGTTGCCTTTCTAAACTTCTCTGGCACCCATTTATTGCTTCTCGGCCAACCGGAGAACCAGTTCGGCCAGGGCACGGGCGCCGAAGGCGGTCGCGCCGGATTCGATGAAGGACGATTTGCCTTCGGTGAATTCCATGCCTGCGATATCCAGGTGTGCCCAGCGGGCCGTGCCAACGAAATGCTCCAGGATCTTGGCAGCACCGATTGCGCCGCCATAGCGCCCGCTGGTCTGCTTAATGTCCGCGATTGAGCTTTCGATGAGTTCCTGATACTCGTCATCGAGCGGCATGGGCCAGAATTTTTCCCCGGCAGCCTCGCCGGCAGCCATGATAGTGTCGCGTAACTCGTCGTTGTTAGCGAAGAGGCCCGCGCGTTTGGCTCCCAGCGCGACCACGCAGGCGCCGGTCAGGGTAGCAATGTCGATAATCGGTGAGCAGCCCTCTTGGACGGCGTATGAGAGCGCATCGGCCAGGACCAGGCGACCTTCGGCATCGGTATTAATAATTTCGATGGTTTTGCCGTTCATCAGGCGCAGGATATCGCCGGGGCGAAAGGCAGCTCCGTCGGGCATGTTCTCGCTCGCGGGCACCAGGCCGAGGACGTTGATGGCCGGCTTGCTGGCAGCGATGATCTGCATGGCGCCGATGACCGCTGCGCCTCCGCCCATGTCGCCTTTCATGCTGCTCATACCCTCGGCGGACTTGAGCGAGAGGCCGCCGGAATCAAAAGTGATGCCTTTGCCGACCAGTGCGAGAATGGCGCTGCTCTCAGGCGCGCCTTGATAGCGCAGAATGATAAACTTTGGCGGTTGTATGCTGCCTTGCGCGACGCCCAGCAAGCCGCCCATATCCAGTTCTTCCATCTGGGGCCTGTCGAGAATGGTCGCCTCCAGGCCAAATTGCTCTGCCATGGCGCTGGCGCGGTTGGCCAGTTCACTGGGAGTCAGCACGGCTGGCTGCTCGTTGACCAGGTCGCGCGCGAAATTGGCGCCCGCGCTGGCGATAATGCCCTGGCGGAGCGCGTCCTGTTGTCGCTTGCTCTGCTCGTCTTTGCTGAGAAACCAGAGCTTTTCGACACGCGTCCCATTGTTCTGAGTGGACAGGTACTTCTTAAAGCTATAGGTCGCTAGCAGCGCTCCTTCCACCGCCGCCTGCAAGTCTGCGGCCAGGCTCGCCCCGCGCTCCTGCTCGCCCAGAGCCAGCGCAATCTGGCGCGCGCCTTTGCTCTGCGCGAAACGCACCGCGAGTCCACTGGCGCGCCTGAATGTATGGCTCTGGAGCTTTTCCTCCGCTCCGAGACCCACCAGGATCACCCGCCGGGCCGCCAGTTTGCCCATCGTATAAATCTGACTCGTCTCGCCCACATTTCCTTTAAACTCGCCATTCGCATATGCCCATTCTCCCCACGTGTTGCGCCTACAATCAGCGCATCGCAGGCCACATTCTTTACCGTCTGACTCAATAATGTTGTTTCCATAGAGCCTCCAACTCTTTGGGCACTTATTTTGTATATAGATGGCACCCCAAAAGCGCGAGACCGGCTCCAACAGTACCTGACCGGTCTATGTTTGAGTGATCACTGCCTGGTAGTGTCTATAATAGCAAATTCGCGGGAAAACTGCTAGACGGCTCTTTTTGCCGGGTGAGCGTCACATTTTTGCAAACATGTGAACTGCACCCCTTTTTGCCCACAGATTAATCCCTGGATGCAAGGATGGGTTCAGAGATTAATCTGTGGGCAAAAGGCGATCGACCACTTCCAACAGCTGGCGAGGTTTGAAGGGTTTGGTGAGATACTCGTTGCAGCCGATCTGGAGCGCGGCCTCATTTTCGTCGCTCTGCGCGTAGGCGGTGACAGCAATGATCGGCACGCGTTCCATGCCGGGTCGCTCGCGGATCAGTTGGGTTGTGCGATACCCATCCATGACGGGCATTGAGAGGTCAGTTAAAATCAGGTTGACGCGTTCCTGCTCCAGAATTTTCAGCGCCTCCAGGCCATTGGAGGCTGAAATACAGCGATAGCCACGCGTCGACAGAACGCGTTCAATCAAGATGCGGTTTGAGACTTCATTCTCGATAATCAAAATGGTTGTCACCTTTGTCTCGTTTCTGCTCGTGAATACTGATGTGTTGATTGTACTCATAGATAGATTGCTTCTCCTCCACCTTCTTCTTTTTTACGGAAAGGAAACGCGCGAGGCGATGGGCAGGGTAAACGAAAAGGTCGAGCCCTGACCAGCATTGCTCTCCACCGCGACTTCTCCCCCCTGTAGCTCAACCAGTTTACGCGCGATGGTCAGCCCCAGGCCGGTGCCGCCGAAGCGGCGCGTGGTGCTGCCATCCGCCTGACGAAAGGCCTCGAAGATATAGTCCAGCGCCGCCGGTGAAATGCCGATACCCGTGTCATGGACCGAGATGCGCAGCATATCGTAGCGCTCCAGAACTTTACAGCGCAGCGTCACTCCCCCTTTTTCGGTGAATTTCAGAGCGTTTGAAACCAGATTTAACACCACCTGGCGCGTGCGCTGACCATCGGCCAGCGCTGGCGGCAAGCCTTCATCAATCTCCAGCATCAGTTCGAGTCCCTTTGTATTCGCCATGGGCTTTAATTGATTGATGACCTCTTGTAGACTCTTCTCTAACTGCATTGGCTCCGCTTTCACTTCCAGGCGGTCGGCTTCGATCTTGGAAAGATCGAGCATGTCATCGACCAGCCGCGAAAGATCCTCGGCCCGGTTGACCATGAACTGAATATGTTCCTCTTGCTCGCTGGTCAAGGTTCCGTTGAGAAAGCCTTCCAGGATCAGCGCGCCATAGCTGATAATACTGTGTAACGGCGTGCGCAGTTCGTGGGTCACAGTTGCCAGAAATTGCGATTTCAGATGATTCACCCGCTCCAGCGCCGCATTTTTGTCTTTGACCTCGGCGAAGAGCAGGGTGTTTTGAATCGCCATGGCCAGTTGAATGGCTGCGGTAGTGAGCAGGTAGGTGTCGCTTTTCGCGACCGACCTGGCTTCGTCATCGTAGAGAATAAACGCGCCAACGACCTGTTCTTGCAGAAGCATAGGGACAGCGATGACTGAACGATAGCCCGCCTCCAGGGCAGCCTGCGCCCAGGTCTCACCGCGCTGGTGATAGATGGCCGCGATATCCTCGGCGTAGACAATTTTGCGCTTTTGCATGGTCATGCGTGCCAGAGTGGTATCCAGGTCGCGCAGGGCCGAAGGGGGGATGCGTGGCTGGCGCGGAGTGTAGATGGGCGGTGTGGGGGTGAGCTTGGGAACGCGCAGGGCGCTGCGTTTGCCGCTCGCTGCCGGGCTAAACGCGCGGCGCGCGGGCGCGGGCATAGCAACCATCTTGGTGGTGACGGCCAGCGTGATGTCGCCTTCGGGATCAATATAGACGGACGGCGATTTCTGGCCAGTCCCGCTCTCCTTGCCTGTTCCACGACCCTGCCCCTGGTCAGCCGACAGCGCGACCGCCCACGGCGACGCCATCTCGCGCCCGTACAGATGCAGCACAACTCCTCTGGCGGACATAATTGGTCCGAGTCGCGAGACAATTTCAGCGAGTAAATGCTCCAGATTGAGGGTAGAAAGCAGGATATCGCCCATGGTCAGCAGGTCGCTCATCTGTTTGGTGATTTCCTGGTTCGCGTTCTCGCGCGTGGTCAGTGAGGTGGAGATCTGGTTGAGCGAACTGGTCAGCCATCTCAACTCATCAGTCGGCTGCGCGCTCGTGTCCAGAGTTTCGGGCAGCAGTGCCTGAACATGGTTCTGGAGCTGGCGTAGGGGACGGATGAAGAAGATGCGGGTAATCATGGCGTAGACGGTGATGCCCAGCGCGCAGACAAAGATGCCGATGCCCAGCAAAATTTGTCCGGCGCGCTCGCTATGTGCGTTGAGGTTGTAGAGCGCCTCGACATCCACAATTGCCAGATCAGGCGTACCGGCAAGCTGGCGCGGGATACCAACGGTTTTGTAGACGGTGAGGTAGTTCTGCCCGCTGACCACCAGCTCCATTGTTCCTGGCGAGCAGAGGTGGGTGCTATTTGTGCCCAGCCTTTTGCTGATTGCGCTCTCGCTACTTCCGAGAACCTGCACGCCCTGGCAGAGAATCACGTTCAGTTCGTCATCCTGCGCCAGACCTGCGGCGAAGGTATTGTCCAGCGCCTGGGTTGCTAGCAGGATGCCAGTGACCTGTCTGCTTGCGCCGGTCACCGGCACTACAAACGCGAGCACCCAGGAACTGCCGCGCGCGCTCAGTTCTACCCCCTTCTGACCCCGCAACCCCGCGTTTTCCAGGTTCAGCAACCCGCCTGGCAGACCCTCGCCCGCGAGCGCCAGCGTCCGCTGATTCGCGTCCAGCAAGGCCAGTCCGCTCAGATGCTCATGGACCAACTCAAGCGCGAGAGCGCTGGAGAGCCTCATTTGCGCCCCTGCCTGGTGCATGATAGCCCTGGTCACCTCTGCGCTTGCGGCCTCGCTGGCCAGGCTTTGCAAATGTGCCTCGCCCTGCGTTGTATACGCCTGGCTCAAGCTGGCCAGGCGCGCATTCGCGTCGCTCTGGGCCGAGCGCTCATAAAAAGCCCTCACCAGCCACCATGCGAGCACGCTAAACAGCACCATACACAGCACCAGCATCAAGGCCGCGCTCACTATCAGCTTACTGCTCAGAGATCTTTCCGCCAAGCGCACGCGGCCTCTCCTGGCGAGCTCTGTCGCCTGTGCTTGTTTGCTTGTCGCCTCTTGTTGCTGGATCAAACCGCTCATAGAATCCTCTGTTGCCCTGGCCTTCTACTTCGCACAAACCCCGCATTTGCTGCGCCTGACGAAAGAAAATCTTTTCAGGCTCCCTGTGTCACGGGCGCCTGGCTTATTTTAATCTGTCCACGTGGGAAGCTGCGAATACCGGCTATCGAGATAGCCATTTTGGATGGAGGAAAGGATCTCGGCAGTGCCCTCTTAACTGATGGGCGGAAAAATATTAGAGCACTACCTTTTCATTTGGAAAACGTCACTACCGCTATCGCAGCCAGGAACAGCAGGAAGATTGATGCGAGGAGAAACTCATAGCCCGAGATCCACGAATTCCAGCCTGAGCGTACACGAGATGGGGGTGTAGCTGAATGGGCTGGCCGGGAAGGCTGGATAGCTGTTGTGGTCCGGGTGTTCTGCGCATGCTGCGCGAGCACCGGGGCAACCGCTGGCACGGGCCGGGTGATACGCGGATTCAGCGCCAGCGCGGGTATGGCTCCGGTGGTCCACGTTTGTGGAGGCGTGGTCTGCGGTCTGCTGGCGTACATAGATGGTCCTGCGCGAGCATTCCATTCAGACGAAGCAGCCGAAACTAGCTGGCTATCGCCCGCGCGCGGAGTCGCCTCTTTGTGAACGGCATGAGCAGGCACTATTTGCGGCGCTGGTCTGTTCGTGGTCCTCCACCTGGGTACAGCCGGTGTGCGCGCGGAGTCGCGAGCAGGAGCATAAGGGGGAAGCCCGCCAGAGCGAGTAGGCAGAGATGGCGCAGTTGATCTGCTGGTCCCCATAGGTGCAGTTGGAACCTGGTCGATAGGGTGCGTGAGCGGAGTCGGAAGCGTGTTCCGCGTGGCATGGGTGGGAATACGCGAGGGCGCTGGCACAGATCCACCAATAGAGCGAGCTGGCGAGTGGGGAGGCGTTGGCACAGTTCCAGAGGCTTGCGCGGGCCGAGGCCGTTGTGGAATCCGTCGTGGAATATTCCTTGCGGTCTGCGCAGGCAGTTGAGTGGCCCCAGTCGGCGAGAAAGGTCTGGCAGGACTGATGCTCTCCCGGCTGGTCTGAACGGGCAGGAAAGGCTGAGCGGCCCTGGCTATTGGTTGAGCAGGCCCGCCCACGGGTCTGGCCGGCTGGGGAGGCGAGAAAGGTCTGGCAGGTCTGGCGGCTGGCTGACTAACCGGAACAGATGGGAAAGGTTGATAAAGCCTGGCTGTATATTGCAAGGGTTGAGCGGGCGAGAAGGGCTGATCAGGCTGCACGGACCACCGGTTAGTGCGCAGGGGCCTGGTGGGAGCACGGGAGATTTCCGTTGCCCCAGGAGGATACATGCGCGGCGTCCTGTAGCCCTGTGGCTGATTCAGAGCGGGCGGGGCTCCAGGATTCTTGGAAACCTGGGAACTGGATTTTTCTGGAAAGAGTGAGCTATTCCAGGGTATTTCCTCAGGCATGCTTGCTATCCTTCAACTGCTCGCTGGTAATGGTTTCACTGAAATCCGGCGGCGCGCTCAGGCTTTGTACGACAACTTCTTCGGTCAGATTGCTCGCGGCGAAATCCGGCGGCGCGGCCAGGCTTTGCACGACAGCTTCTTCAAGGTCGCTCGCGGTGACTTCTGGAGGCGCGCTCAGGATCTGCACGACCGCTTCTTCGGTCAGATTGCTCGCAGCAAATTCGATGGGCGCGAAATCGCCAATGCCGGTCAGCCCTTCCAGGCCACAGGTAGGACAGGCGGGATCAGGTTGGGCCTGCACAGGCTTGAGTTTGCGTTGCAGGGCGTTGTAGATGACGAGTTGGGGATGCTCATCTGCCGTCAGGGGCGTCTCCGCGAGCAGGTAGACGATTTCCGCCACCTGTTGCGAGGCGATGATCCCATTCAGATAAATCACAGAAGGGGCCGCTGCGTCAGTGCCATAGCTGTGGGCGCGGGCCTTGTGCTGGAATGCGCCTGGCGCCAGGTCGAAATGGGCCCGTTGGGGATCGATATAGCCCCGGCACTCCAGACAGCCTGCGCCGGGCAAAATACGCTGGACCTGCCCGCCGGCAGCCTGGAGCTGGGAAGCGCTATCCAGGTGAATGCCCGTGCCTGCATCAACCAGCGGGACCAGGTAACGTACTGCGATCTGGTTGAGGATCAGGCGTGCTCCATCGTTGTCCACACAGCCGGCGATCACATCCGCGCCTCTGGCGAAATCAATGGCGTGCCGGTCCGCGTGATCGAGCAGAGAAATAGCCAGCGGCGTCACGCGGGTCTTCTCTGAAATCCGCCCAATCAAATCGGCGTAGACCTCCACTTTCAAGCGTCCTACATCGGCCACACCCGCGCCAAAGAGCCGGTTGAGATTACTGCGCTCCACGCGATCAGGATCGATCAGGATCAGATGCCCGGTTCCCAGGTGAGCCAGCTGCGTTGCCACCAGCGATCCCAGCCCACCGAGGCCCACAATCGCGATCGTCGAGCGTGCCAGCGCCCGTTGAGTGGCGTCGCCAAAAAACATCTCCTGGCGCTGATAGCGCTCGTCCACGTGTTTGTGGTGTCTTTGCCCCCTGCTGGCCGTGGTCGTCACATGGCGGATCTGCTCCCCTACAATCGTCATCTGAAAAATGGGCCGGATGCGTTTACCGGATCGATCGTAATAATGGGCATCCAGCGTCTTCTGACCCACAACCATCGTGGCGTGTAAAAACGGCTCCGGAATGATCGAGGACAGCGCGGGCATCTTCTTGCGATCATTAGCCCAATCGACCGCGCTAAATGTCGTGCGGCTGCCGCTGTCGAAGGGCGGGACCGGCCAGAACCATCTCGCGGGCGATCAAACGCGTGCCGAGCGCCGCTTGATTGACGCTGGCTAGAATAAACGCCATTTGCTCTACTGGACGCGGCGTTTCAGGCGAAACTCGAATCAGATGATCATACAGCTTCTGCCAGAACGTCTCTGTCATGACAATTGCCGGGACTGGCTTCACAGCTTGTTCTCTCAATCTGCATCTTTGATCATGTCATATGTCTATCCTGAAAAACCTGAAGGATAATGTGAAGATAGGAGAGCAGGGTATCGCCTCGCTCAAGCGCAAGACCAGCAGAAGGGCGCCAGCTATTCAAATGCACACAAAAATGACCAAAGCCCTTGCGCCAATGCTCCTCATCAACTCCCTGACTGCCCAGGTTAAAGAAATGACTGATCAGGCGCCCATTTTGCAGCATCAGGTCGCGATTGGTCCAGAACCACTCAGGCGCGATCTGCGGATAACCAGGCGTTCCATGCGGAATATCGATCAGAATATCTGCGGTCGGCCTGTTCCAGCCGGTTGGTAGGGGCAGACGCTCGACATGCAGCCAGGTGCCATCCTCCCGGTCATAGCGCACATTCACCCCATAGCGCTGCGCAATCATATATGCCTCAGCCTTCAAACGACCCAGGCGCCTCTGTTTATCTGTAAATTGCATAGCGCCATCCCCGTTTACGCACCATAGCGGAACTGAGGGATGACAGTCACATCGGTCGCGTTCGCAGGCACCGCCTCGTGATCCCTGAGCAGGCGTTCAGAAGTGTCTGGAAGGGTCACCACCACCGAATGATCAGGTCTTTCCAGGTAGCGCTTCAAGTCAGCAGCCGTTGAGGCTGCCGGCATCTCTGTAGGAACGCCATTAATCATGTACGTACTCATCAATAAACTCCCTATTTTGATCCAGAACGAATAAACTATTCAATACCTAAACTTAACAACGGCACATACATATACTATAAACCAAAGCCCCGTTAGAACGCAAGTGTGCTATTAGTCCTATCTCTATAAATGACAAAGAGTGAGTGAATTATAAAATGAGAAACGTGTTTCCTGTGGAATGGCAGACTGCTGCGACAATCGGCGACCGCCGCCGCCGGCGATTTCACAGGAAACACGTTTCTCACTAGCTATAGCTTAAAAACGCGCTAAAAAATCACTCAGAAAGAGCAGAGAAATTCATCAAAACCCATCTTTGTGCAGACATATCTACAGCAAAGTGAGCTTTTTCATCAAGCGGTGTCTCTATCTTTTCTGGCAGCACGCAGACGAAATCCCGACCATTTTCCATTATGAGGGGTCATTTCGGTGATGGTGAGTTCATACGGGGGATAGGAGAGTGAGATATCGCCAATGGAAATTTTTGGATCTTCAATGTCCCCATAGATCTCTATGGTAGTCTGGTGTTGTACTGCTTCCATCTGAAGACAGCTTTGTATCTGTTCGGAGAGATGGGAAGCCGGTTCCCCTTTGTAAAGGCTGATATAGATCACTCCCGGTTTCCCATTGGGTTGGTTTTTCGAGGATTGTGATTTGTGTGGCATGTGTTACTCCTTTCTAGAATATCCGACACGAGATGGATGAGTTATTTTCTCCGATATGATAGTATTGGAGGCCATTCTTTCATGGGACGTAGAAACAACGCACCAATTACTCTGCCGATGTTGTTCCCGACGATTGGCTGAGCCGAGAAGATAGCCCCTTCGGAAACATCCATTCCTGTTCCTCCTCAGTGAGCAAGAAGCGCGCCAGTAAATGGTAGGTAGTGACATCCAATTCGGCCATTAGGTAAATATCGTCACTCTCTAGGATCCGTTGCGCTTTCTGAGGAAGGTCGCCGAGATGCTGCTGCATAGCTTCCAAAAAGGCTTCCGAATCGAAAT
>WNFN01180856.1_pt1 | contig 18095 bp, 16 predicted proteins | sample 5400161 | NCBI WGS metagenome assembly WNFN01 (sample SAMN13153353, study PRJNA577476) | soil metagenome | isolation source: 80 cm saprolite on Douglas fir-dominated hillslope | place: USA:California | collected 2013-09-17 | reverse complement strand
CGAGCCATTTGAAGCGCGGCACCCACCTAGGCACCCGCCGGCAATACTCCTCATACTCCGCGCTGAATTTCTGCCTCAGCGCCGGTTCCTCGTATAGCACCACGAACAAATTCACACCCACAAAAAAAACCACCGCCAAATCCACGAGCGCCACGGAATGAAAGACCGTCGCTTCTCCCAGCATCACAAACGCAACGCTCCAATACATCGGATTCCGAACAATGCGGTACGGCCCCTCTACGACCAGTTTCTTCGGTGGATCCATGGGCAGCGGCGTGCCCTCGCCGCGCAGAGCGAAGCCCCAGAAAGCACAAGCGAAGTAAAGTGCGGTGCCTGCGGCAATGAACAGCCACCCCGCTGCGCCCGCTCCGCTCACAGCCGGCCGCGCGCCGCGAGGCAGCAGCCAGTAGGGCATCACCAGGGTCCAAAAACCCGGAATCAAAACAGTGAAGATCAGAGTGCGAATGACGGCAGACATCACCAGCAGCGTACACCCATCGCGCTATTCGCGGTTCAGGTCGCGAAGCCCCTCCGGCAAGTTGACGTCGATGCGCCGCGCAGCAGTGTCAATCTTGGCGCAGATGTCCACCGCCAGCGGAATCAAAACCTCTCCATGCGAAGTTTCCACTTCCAGCAACGGCGTCCCGGAAATCTCTTCCCCGGGAAATTGCACGTCGCGCACCGTCCCGAGAAGAGACGGCGCTTCGGCAAGCGAGCACGGCGAGGAAGAAACGACCGGGACGAAGGCAGGATTCTCGAACACGGCACAGCCGATGAGGTCCGATACGAAATACTGTCCCGCAGGCAGCGTCACGCGCTGTTCGAACGGCAGCAGCACCCCGAGCCCGCGGAATTTTTCCGCTTCCGAGATGGAATCGACTCCCTCAAAATGAAAAACCGCCTGCCCGCGATGATTCTGGCTCAGCCAGCAGGATTTCAGCGAGATGCGGCGCGGCTCATTCTTGCCATCGGCATGTCCTACAAAAACTTCCCGCAATCGCCTCAGGCGTTCCGGAAAATCGGTTAGGATTTCAGCGGCAACTTCGCCCTTATTGCCGCGCGCCCGAAAGATGCGCGCAACCAGGACCCAGCGTGGAGTTTCAGGGCTCAATGGGAAGTAGGACCGCTCATCGGTCCACGGAAAGCATGACCGCCAAGCGGTCAATCTTCAAGGATTTCCAGCGTGAATCGCTTGTGCAGCTTCATCCCCGACGCACCCAGCAGCGTTCGCATCGCTTTGGCCGTCCGCCCCTGCCGTCCGATCACCTTTCCCAGATCCTCGGGATGCACCCGCAGTTCAAGCACGGTGACTTGCGACCCCTCGACGGACTTCACCTGCACGTCCTCGGGATGGTCCACGAGGGCCTTGGCGATGGCTTCGACCAACTCCTTCATAAGGCAAGGCACCTGGGAATGGCGCCCCCGGCGAAACCGGGGACGCGCAAATTTCAGGAAGGCGCTGCGACTATGCGATCTTCTGCAAACGGAAGCTTGATCTCCGCCGGCTTCTTCAGCGGATCGTACGTGCCCACCGCTTCCTTCACGCGGCCGTCCCGCGGCCGGGTCCTCTCAATGACCACCACGCGGTAAAAGGGCTTCTTTTTCTTTCCAATCCTTGACAGACGAATCGTTAACACTAAGTCAGTCCTCCTGAACCCATTTATTGTAGCTTGCCGCCGCTCCCCGCGGCAATGGAAGAGTGTGAGCGCATGCCGGGGCGCCGGGGCGTCCTTGCCGAGCGGTGCTCACCTACATCCCCACGCTTGACAACAAGCTAGGGCTTGCGAATCGCGGGCGAGTTCCGGAGGCAGGAATTTCAAGCCACGCTGCGCCCCAGCGTGGTGTCCTCCGCTTCGTACACCACGCCCATCGCGCCACCACCGAGCTTTCTGACGATGCGGTAGTGAGAAATGGTCTGACCAATCATGCGTTCGGCTGAGCCTTGGGCTCTTCTCTTGCGAGTTAAACCATCCCAGGCTAGCTGACCCAATGCGTCAACGCCGCGCGGCAGCCTGCGTGGACCTGCCGAACTTGACGAATAGTCGGAATGATATGCTCTTGCTACCAAAATGAGGTGAACTTTGCAAAAGAGCCTTTTGGGGTTCATGGGCGCGCTGCTCTGGCTTTTGGCTGCCGCAGGGAACGCGAGCCCTCAGAATCGCCAGCGGACCAAAACTCCGTTCGATGCCGTATTCGACGGGCTTGTCCAGCCCGATAATCCTGGCATTGCGGTGTTGATCGGTTACCGGGGAAAAGACAGTTTTCGGGCCTACGGTGTGCGCGATCTCCGTTCGAAAGCGAAGATCGACGCGCATTCGAATTTCAGGCTCGCTTCCTTCACCAAGCAGTTCACCGCCATGGCGGTCATGCTGCTGGTACACGACGGAAAACTGCGCTACGACGAAACACTCACGGAAATATTTCCCGATTTTCCTTCATACGGAAAACCGATCACCATTCGAAACCTGCTGAACCACACTTCCGGATTGCCCGACTACGAAGACTTGATGGACGCGGAGGAAAAAGCGAAGGGAACGATTTGGACGCCGGAAAAACAAATTCAAGAAGCCGAAGTTTTGGAATTGTTGAAAAAAGAAAAAAACGGAAAATTCGCGCCGGCGACGAGCTGGTCGTACAGCAATTCCGGTTATGTCGTGCTCGGTCTCATCGTCGCGAAAGTTTCAGGAAAAACTTACGGCGAATTCCTTCGCGCGCGTATCTTTGCGCCGCTAAAAATGAATCACACCATCGTCTTTCGAAAAGGAAAAAACGAAGTCGCGAATCGCGCGTTCGGCTACACAAAAGAAAACGACGCGCTCAAAGAAACCGATCAGAGCGCAACTTCCGCGACGCTGGGGGACGGCGGCATTTATTCCAATCTCGAAGATCTCGCCAAGTGGGACGACGCGCTGCGCAATCACACTTTGCTGAGCGAAAAAGAATTTCAGCCTGCGCTAACGCCGGAGAAACTCGCAGACGGCTCCGAGCCCCACTGGCCCAAGGAACCCAACGACGACAATTTGCATCCCGGCAAGCCCGTTGCTTACGGCTTCGGCTGGTTCCTCGATCCGTATCAGGGACGCCAGCGGATGTGGCACACGGGAAGCACGATGGGCTTCCGCACCGTGATCGAGCGATTCACCGATGGCAGCGGCTTGACCGTAATCATTCTGTGCAATCGTAACGACCTCGAACCAGAGAAGCTGGCGATGCAGGTTGCCGACCTAATTTTCAAAGAACAAAATCTTCTCCGCTAAAGCGGCGACGCTACAGATTCATCACAAGCCGGCGAGTTTGCCGAGACCTTTCATTTTGGTGCGGGCGGCCAAGGCCCCGTACTGCTTCATCATGGTGCGCATTTGCAGGTATTGCTTGAGGACGGTATTGACGTCCTGGACGGTGGTGCCGCTGCCCTTGGCGATGCGCTTGCGGCGTTTGCCGTCGATGACGTTGTGGTCGCGGCGCTCCTGGTTGGTCATGGAATTGATGATGGCTTCGACGCGCGTGAGCTGGCCCTCGTCGACTTTCGCATCTTTGGGAAGATTCTGGAGCGGACCCATCTTGGGGAGCATGTCGACGATCTTTTCGAGCGGGCCCATCTTGCGAATCTGCTTGAGCTGGTCGCGGAAATCTTCAAGCGTGAATTCTTCCTTGCGGAGCTTGCGCTCCAGTTCGGCGGCGGCTTTTTTGTCGACGGTCTGTTCCACCTTTTCGATGAGCGACATGAGGTCGCCCATGCCGAGAACACGGGAGACGATGCGCTCGGGATAAAAACCTTCGAGGGCGTCGTATTTTTCGCCGAGGCCGACAAACTTTACCGGCGCGCCGGTGACTTTGCCGATGGAGAGCGCAGCGCCACCACGAGCGTCGCCGTCCAGCTTGGTGAGAATCACGCCGGTGAGGCCGAGGCGCTTGTGAAATTCGCCAGCGGAGCGCACGGCGTCCTGACCGATCATGGAATCTGCGATGAAGAGCATTTCGCTGGGCTGAAGTTCCTTCTTCAGCATGCTCAGTTCGTTCATCAAATCGTCGTCGATATGCAATCGGCCGGCGGTGTCCACGAGAACGACGTCGCTGGCGGAAAGTTTGGCTTCCTTGATGGCGCCTTTGACGATTTCGAGCGGCTTGTCCGTGCCAGTGCCGGGCCAGACCGCGGTGCCGACGGCTTTCGCGACTTGAGCGAGCTGTTCACGCGCGGCGGGGCGATAGACGTCCGTGGAAACAACGAGCGGACGGTGGCCATGTTGCGAAAGCCATTTGGCGAGTTTGCCCGTGGTGGTGGTTTTGCCGGAACCTTGCAAGCCGACAATCATCCAGACCGACGGCGGGCGCGAAGCGAAGATCGGCTTGGCATGCTTTCCCAGCATGGCGGCGAGCTCGTCGCGAACAACCTTGACGACTTGCTGATCGGGCGAAAGTTGCAGCATGACTTCGCTGCCGATCGCTTTTGCGCGGATGTTGGCGAGGAGTTCATCGGCCACGCCGACGTTGACGTCGCCTTCGAGCAGGGCTTCGCGGATTTCAGCGAGCGCGACGTCCAGGTGCTCATCGGTGAGCTTGCCCTGTCCGCGCAGGTTCTTGAAGGTGCGTTGCAGCTTTTCTGTAAGGTTCTCAAACATGGCTCGTGCTAAGGACTCATCCTTTGCCCTTCAAGGATAGCAGGGTGGGGACGGAGAATGTACGTCCGTGGTCTGCACTCGATGACATCAACCAGCCACGTAGAGGCCGTGAATGTCAGAGAAACTTCACGAGCGCGTCGGTGGTCTCCTTGGGGTTTTCCTCGAGGATCCAATGGCCGGTGTCTTTAAGCACGACCACGGTTACATCCGAAGCCACCAATTTCATCTGTTGCCCGAGGACTTCTCCCAGGGCCTTCTCGCCGCCGATCGCCAGTACCGGCATGGTCAACTTGGTCTGGGAGAGTTGGGCGAAATCCTTCGCGGCTTGCGGGAATGAAACGAAGTAGCCCCAGCCCGCGCGTATGCGTCCCGGGCGAGCGTACGCGGCAGTGTAGGCTTTCCGATCGCCTTCCGATAGCGAGCGCGTCTTGTCGGCGGCGAAATTGTTCCAGTAGTGCTCGAAGTACAGGCGCTCGCGTCCTTGCACTAAAGCCTCGGGGGTCGGCCCGTTGAAACGGAAATGCCAGAAGCCCGGGTTGTTGTAGACCGCCTCCCACTCACCCACGCCGGGGAGAAATGCGTCCATCACAACCAGTTTCTCCACTTCCGCGGGGAACTGCGCGGCGTAGGCATAGGCGACCATGAGGCCGATGTCGTGCCCGACCACCCTGGCTTTCTGGACTCCGAGCGAGCGGGCGAGCCCGTGAATGCGGATCGCAGCAGTCTTCATGTCCAGGCCGTTCGCGGGGATCTCCGAGTCCCCGATGCCAGGCAGGTCCGGGGCGATCACCGTAAATTTCTCGCCGAGCAGAGGGAGGATGGGTGTCCACATGCGCGAGGTCTCCGCGTAACCATGCAGCAGGATCAGCGCAGGGCCGTGACCACCCGTCGTGTAATGCAGCTTGACGCCATCGATCTCCGCGGTGCGCGAGACGAAGGACTTGTCTGGTGTGTCCGCCTTCGCCGAGGCCGAAAGGGAAGCGGAGAAGAAAAGCAGGCTGAGCACAGACAGGATTGGAAACAGGTTGAGAACGCGTTTCATGGAAAGCTCCTTTTGTGGAGGGCACATTATACGCGGATAGAGGCGGCGGGGCTTCAGAACCTAGCTGGTGCTAGCTGGCGGCAGCTGGTGGCTCGACTCTAGGGGCTGGACGAAATTTAGAAAGACGCGACCGCAGGAGTAGAATCGAAGTTGTTATGGAGAAGCATCCACAAGAGACACCACCGGCACCGATGGATCCGCACGAGCCTGCTCCTCAGGAAGAAGCGCTGGACATTGTTGAAGAAGCGTCCATGGAATCTTTCCCTGCGAGTGACCCGCCCGCCTGGAATGCAGGCAGTACAAAGCTGCAATTGCTGAAACGCAAGCAGACGGCGTGATTGGCGGTCCCGCGGAGCGTGAATCGTCGTGCCGAGATGGGGCGCAGCATCGCGGCAAAGGCCGGGATAGGTGCTGCGCCCCTACAATGAGAAAAGGGCGACTGGAGTTTCTCTTCATGTTATCGATTCGTGCTGCCACTTTGAACGATGTGGCTCTGCTGAAGGCTCTGATATTCGAACTGGCGGAGTACGAACGGAAACGGGACCAAGTGGTGATTTCCGAGGCGGACCTGGTGAGAGACGGCTTCGGGCCGCAGCCGAAGTTTCGCGCGCTGATCGCGGAATGGGGCGGGCAAGCGGCGGGATACGCTTTGTTCTTTGGCTTTTACTCCACTTGGGAAGGGCGTCCCGGGCTGTTCCTGGAAGATCTGTTTGTACGGCAGACCTTTCGCGGCAAAGGAATCGGCAAGGCGCTGCTAGCAAACGTGGCCGGGATTGCGAAGCGCGAGAATTGTTACGGCGTACGATGGGAAGTGCTCGATTGGAATCAACCGGCGATCGACTTCTACAAGAGGCTGGGCGCTACATTCCTCGATCAGTGGAAATCCGTGCTGCTGACGGGAGACGCGCTGGAGCGCGCGGCAGAAGCGAACTAACTCCGACATCTCAACGAAGTCTAAAGACGCGGACTTTTCACACAAACTGTTTCGGGACGAGCGTTAGGGTTTGTGTTTGGCGCTGTGGCCGAGGGCTACGAGGAAGATGGCGCTTTTGCCTTCGGCGTGGGGAGAAAAGAAGCGGGTGACGTCGTCGTCGAAAAAGGTGAGGCCCGTGGCACCGAGACGCTGGGCGTACGCCGCGAGATAGAGCTTGCCGCCGAGAATGCCGGCTTCGAGTTGCACGGCGCGATAGCCGCGGTTGCCGAAGCGCTGCAAAATGGGGCGCAGGTCGGCGAGGAAAAAGATGTCCACGGCGGCGTCGGCGGGCAGCTCCTGCTCCAGGCCGAGGTAGCCGGCATCGGCGCGGAAATTTCCTTGCTTCAGGGACTCGAGCACGCCACGGTCGCGATGGAAGACGTAGGCTCCGGGCGGGAGCCCTTCGACCTCGTGGATAATTAGATAGAGATCATTGAGCTGAGTTCCCGGCGGATCGAGAAAATCCCCCGGGACGCCGCGGGTGGCACGGTCCAGCATGGTGGAAAGTTGCGGCAGGGTGATGGGGCTGCGGGCGAATTTGCGGGTGGAACCGCGGCGCTGGATAACCTGCTCGATGGGGTCGCGCGGCATTTCGGCGTCGGACAAAGGTTGCAGCTGAATGACTGGTCCGGTGGGCGGCGGAAAGTCTGTAACAGGAGTTTGACCGCGCCACGCGTCCACTTCTTCGGCGGAATCGAGCGAAGAGGCGGCGTGCATTTCTCGCATAAGGGGATAGTCCACCTCGCGTTGAGAGAGCGGGACGGTTTCTAGGCGAAGCGGGGGAATTTCTGCAGGAAATGACGGCAGGGGCGCCGCGACGTAGCCGAGGGCCACGAGGGAGAAAGCTACCTCACGCTGGGGATCGACATCCAGCAGGCGATTAACGCTGGCGTCCACAAAGCCGCACACCACGCGGGCAGGCAAACCGAGGGCGGTGGCGACGGCGAGCAGGTTGGCGAGGAGAGTGCCGTTGTCCCAGCCGAAATGGCGGTAGGTGCGGGCCTGATATTTCCAGGCGTTGCGCCAGTAGGTACCGGTGCAAACGATGGTAAGCGGGGCGTGGGCGATGGCTGGTTCACCGCCGGTAGCTTCGAGCAGGACCCGGCGATGATCTCCCGCGCGCAGCCGGCGCAGACCGAACTCGGCGGGAGCGAAGTGGTAGACGCCAGCCTGCAAGTCGGCGAGATCACTGCAAACGAGATAGAGCTCGACTTCGTAAAGCGCTCCGGTGCAGGCGGCGGCGCGAAAGTAGAGTTCGCCGCCGGGATATTTCCTTTTGCGGGTGATGCCGGCGGAGAGGTAGAGGAGCTGGGCCACCGCTTCCAGATCAGGAGATGCGTTGGTCCGCGAGGAGACGCTCTCGGCTATGGCGGAGAGGGCGGCGACTCCGGTTTGGCGCAGCTCACCGGGCAAGCGCATGGGCTCCAGCGTGGGATAAATCTTGAACGGCAGAGGCTGGTTGGACCAATCCATAAAATGAGGGTTGGTGCGGATGCTGGCATGGTGGCGATGGGCCGTCATCAAAGTCGAAATGAAGCATATCAGGTTGAGGCGTCGCGACGTTCGAACGAGGGACGCGCAAGGCTGTGGTAGACTATCGCTTTTCGCGCACGTCCTGCCCCCGCAGGGGACCGCGATCATCGTAGGGAGGCAATTTCCGTATGTTTTCTTGGTGCTTGCGTGTCGTTTGTCTCATCCTCCTCATCTCCGGAACGGCCTACGGCCAAACGGCTATCGAAGGTGCCGTGCACGACGCTGCGGGCCGCGTCGTAGCCAAAGCGTCCGTCTCTCTGCAGCATAAGGATGGCGGAACCGCTCTAAACACTGTCTCGGACAGCGATGGAAGGTTTCGTTTCTCGGGCGTGGAAGGCGGGGCGTACACATTGGGAGTGGAGGCTGCGGGCTACTTCAAGGCTACCTACGAATTTGTGCTGCGCCCGCGCCAGCCGATTTCTCTCAACGTGGATCTGCAAGAAAAACAAACCGTGCGGGAAAGTGTCGAGGTGCAGTCCAACTACCTGACCGTCGATCCTGAGAAAACCGGGAGTTCTTACACCTTCACGCGGCAGGACCTCGAGCGGCTGCCTGAGTCGATGCTGGAGAGCACGAACGACCTGGTCAACAACCTGATGCCCGGCGCCAGCGACAGCCACGACAATTTTTTGGCTGTGCGAGGGACGGAGTTCTCGCTGCACGAGTTCGTCAACGGAGTCTCCTTCCTCGATAACGTGCAACCGCAATTTTCTCCCGGCGTGAGTCCGCAAATCTTTGAGACCGTGGACCTGATGACCGGCGGATTCACACCCGAATACGGCAACCGTTTCGGCGGCGTGCTGGACATCACGACGCGATCCGGCGCCGAGCTCGCCGGACACGGCGATGTGAATTTCCGCGGGGCCACTGTCGATAATTATGATCTCAATGCGGACTACGGCGGGCAAACAGCCAGATTGGGCTACTATTTCTTCGTAGACGGGTTCCCCTCCGGGCGCTATCTTGACCCGCCCGAGCCGAAGGCGCTCTATGATTTTGGCAAAGGCTCTCGCGCCACCACGCAATTCGACTGGCGTGCCGGAAACAACGATTCGATCAAACTCCTGCTGATGGGCTCCGGCACCAATTTTCAGCAGCCCAATATTACCGATGACCAGGCAGTCGGCCGCGATGCGCAGCGGCATCTTCGCCAGTACACCGCGATTCTCGGATGGCTCCACACGTTTTCTCCGCAAACGCTGCTGCACACTTCCGTTTACGAACGCACGAGTTCCGATCAGGTTTTGCCGACGAGCGACCCGGTCACGCCACTTTCGTCGGCGTCGCGCTCGTCCTTTACGCTCGGCATCAAGAGCGATGACCCAGAGGTTTTCCCTCCGTTCCAGGGTTGGGGCAAGGGCGGGCAAGCCAGTTTCTACGTGCAGGACCATTTCTCACCCGTTCGAAACCTGACCGTGGACCTGGGCTTTCGCTACGACCATTTCGACCTCGTGGACGCGGACCAGCAAGCCAGCCCGCGCGTTGGCCTGGCGTACCACATCGCAAAAACCAAGTCCGTGATTCATGCCGCCTACAATCGCTTGTTTTCGCCGCCGCCAATCGAATACTCGCTGCTCGCCAGCTTTATCGGGCACAACGCTGTCGATCCGAGCCTGCGTGTCGGCGACGTGCGCCCATACTCGCAGCACTACTACGAGGCGGGTTGGGCGCAGGAGGTCGCACCGCGCGTAAGCCTGGAGCTCAATGCTTATCTTCACACCGGCCGGAACAGTTTCGAAAACCACGAAATTTCGATCTCGCGGATTTTTGTGCCCATCAATTTCGATGCCGCTCGTTCGAAAGGCATCGAGTTCGTTGCGAACATGCGTCAACTCGAGCGCCTGGGAATTTCAGCGCGATTCCAGTATGCGCTTGCGAAAACTTACTTTTACGGCCCGATCACCGGAGGTTTCGCCGGCGACGTACTGCTGGTCGCAGGCGAGCGAATCATTCCGGCCTTTGATCAGACGCACACGGGGACAGGGCAGATTTTTTATCACAACCAGTGGCGGGCAGACCTGGCGACGGGACTGACGCTCTGGAAGACCGAGCCACGCTACTTTGATCTGGAGTTCGATGTCACCAACGTCAGCAACAGCATCTACAAAATTGCCAAAGAGAGCGAAGAGATTCCCATCCAGTACGCGCCATCACGCACCGTGGGCGGTAGCTTGAAATTCCATTTCTAAGCACGCGCAGCTGCCGGTGCTGTCGTGTCTACCAACTCCCGTCGAAAACCCGGAAAAATAAGGGGGAAGGCCAACACCCGGTTGAATCTTAAGACGCGCCGAATGCGGGCCGAGTTACAGCGGGCTTGCTCAGAAATTCGTGGCGGGCGCTCCGCCCGGGCGGGGCGCCCACCAGGGTAAGGTTAGCTCTTCGGTGCCCAGGCTGAAGCGATCAAATCATGATCAAAAGCCGGCGGCACCTGCTTGAAGCAAGCGTAGCGATAGAGCGCCGCGTTGAAGATGCCTCCCACTGCGGACATGAAAACCGAGAGCAAGAGGAAATAAAGAATCATCAAAACCGTGCCGACGATTAGGCCCGTGATGCCGCCCAGAAACATGGCAGCGAGCCACAAACCGATGCCGGGCAGCATGAGAACCATAGAAACCATGCTGAGGCTGAAGCCGCCCATGACCTTTTCTCCCCAGGTGTCGCGGAAGAGCTTGGAGGAGCGCTTCACCGCTTCGATAGGGGTGAGGTCCTCGAAAGCCAAGACAGGGACCACGAAGTAGCAGGCCAGGGTCCAGGCGATGCCGATGATCCTCATGATAATGCGTCCGATCAGGCCCATGCGCTCTTCCAGGGTGCGCAGGATGACGCCGACGGTCGCGGCGACGAGCGCCCACTGAAAAATGGTGCCCTTGCGCTCCCAGGCCAGTTCGATGCCGTCGCGGAACGTCCAAGTGCCGCCCACCAAGCGGCTATTGGCGACGCCGACGAGGGCCACGTTGAAGAACACGATCACGAAATAATTCACAACGTACAAGGTGAACATGCCGAGCAGGAACATCGGCGACTGGTTCGCATTGAACCGTTCACCAGCAGCCAGGGCCGCGGCCCTTGCCGGCAGCATTAGGAACGCCCCGCCAGTGGCAATTACGGCCGTGACAACAAAACACGCAACGGCCGAGAGAACCGGGAACAGCATCAATTGTTTGTCGGAACGAAGAATGGCGAAGCTCTGCTTGACGAGCTGCCAACTACGAGAAAACTTACCCATCACACCCTCCTCGTAATCGTAAACGAACGAACGGTGGCCTGAGAATAGTTTGGCGGGAAGACCTGCCGGCTCCAATAGTACGTCCGATGCAAGCCCTCCGGACAGGTAACGCTTCCGACAAACGGGTTGGTCCGTCCGCGGCCGCGATTCGGGGGCCCCCGGCACTCTGGCACCCGAATCGCCCCGGACCGACTCGCACGCCGCCGCAAGTCTCGGCGCGCGGAATGCCGGTTGTGATGGGCGGACTTCCCGCGTAGAATCCGCGGAACTCGCTCTGTGGAGGGAATCGTGATCGATCGCCGCGGATTTTTGTCTTCATTCGCAGGTGTTGCCGGCGCCGCCAGTGCGCTCGGCTTGCCGCCGAAGTGGAACCCGCTGTTCGAACAGGAACCGCTGAAACTGCCGGACGCCGCACTTTATGGTTCGAACGAAGAAGGGTACTGGACCGAGCTGCGCAAGCAGTTCCTGATTCCTGCGGATGAAGTTTATCTCAACAATGGGACGGTCGGATCGTGTCCCCTGCCGGTGCTGCGCGCGGTTTTCGACGGCTACAACGATACGGAAAAGATGGCGCAGAGCGATCCGGAAGATTATCCGATCTGGGGTTATGGCCCGTGGAACGAGTTTCGCGACCCGCTGGCGGAGTTCGCTGGCTGCACGCGCGATGAGCTCGCTCTGGTGCGCAACGCCACGGAAGCCAACAGCTACATCGCCAACGGCCTGGACATGAAGCCGGGCGACGAAGTGCTGATGACCGACCAGGAGCACCCGGGAGGCGAGCACCCCTGGAATCTGCGCGCCAAGCGATATGGAATCGTAGTGAAAAAGATAACGCTGCCGAAGCCGGTGCCAAATGCGGCGGCGGTGCTGAGTCTTTTCAATGATGCGATCACGCCGCGGACGCGCGTGCTGTTCTTCAGCCACATCACCACGGTCACGGGTGTGGTTCTGCCGGCCAAGGAACTCTGCGCGTTGGCGCGTTCGAAGGGGATTCTCTCCGCCGTCGACGGCGCGCACGTCGTGGGAATGATGCGGCTGAACCTGCACGAACTGGGCTGCGACATGGGCACCTCCAGCCCGCACAAATGGCTGCAGGCGCCGAAGGGCAGCGGGTTTCTGTATGTCCGAGACGAGGTGATCGACCGGCTGTGGAACACCATCGTCACCGCCGGCTGGGACGAGCCGAAGCTGCGCGCGGAGCGCTTCCAGCGCATCGGCAGCTCCAACGTGCCCGCGCTGTGGGGCATGCGCGCGGCGGTGCAACTGGCAAATCAGATCGGGATGGAGCGGATCGAACGACGCCACCGCCAGATGGCGGATGCCATTTTGAAAGAGATGGTGCAGCGCGGCGCGGAGTCCTGGACATCGCCCGATCCGGCGCTGCGCTGCGCGATTGCGTCGGTCAACGTTGTGCCGATTCAGATCTACGAGCTTGAGAACTGGATGTGGAAGACAAAGAAGATCCGCATTCGCGGCGGCGGACCATCGAAAATCCGGCTTTCGACGCCTTACTATCTGCTGCACAAGGATGTGGACCGGTACCTGGCGGCGTACGAGGAATACCGGCGCGAGAAAAAGCTTGCCTGAAGCGGTGCTCGGTGCGCATGGCAAGCGATTGGAGTCCGTCATCGTTTCTTGACCCTGTGCGCAAGGGTCGAATACACTACTGAATTCGGAACCAGCCACTGAAGAGGCTAGTGGGCTGTTCTGCCGTTGCGGGTGAAAGAGACTGCCCCGCGATCGCGTACTACAAAGGGGGATTGTTTTGCCAAAGCGCACATTTCAACCGCGCAAACGCCGCCGCGCCAAGACGCACGGCTTCCGCGTACGCATGAAGACGAAGGGTGGCCGCAAGGTGCTGGCGGCGCGCCGCAAGAAGGGACGCCATCGGCTTACCCCCGAATAATGCGGGGAGCCCGTTGCCCACAGCCAGTTCGAGTGCGCACGGGAGTCTGTTTCCGCGCGAAGCGCGGCTGGTGCGGCGCGGAGAATTTGATGCTGTCTACCGCGCCGGAAAGCGCCGCTCAAGTTCCCACTTCACAGTTTTTTTTCGCGCCAACGAACTGCCCCAGAGCCGTTTTGGCTTCAGCATCAAGAAGGCCCTGGGCGGCGCGGTAGTGCGTAATCGTATCCGGCGGCGCCTGCGCGAGGTCGTGCGCTGCCACCGGCTGGAGATACCCGCAGGATGGGACATCGTCATACACCCGAAGAGTTCGGTGGCACGCGCGCCGTTTGCAGCGCTGACGGCGGATTTGTTGCGTCTCCTGAAGAGCGCGTAGGGGCGCACTCTAGTGCGCCTGCTGTTGCGACCATGGACGCCGGCGATGAGAGCGGACGGAAGTCTGCCCATACACAAATCGCCCCTGCGCAAATAAAAGACCGATCCATTCCTGTTCGCGCGGCGCTGTTCGCGCTGCGTTTCTACAAAGCGTATTTGTCGATCTTGTTCGCGGGAAGTTGCCGCTTCGAACCGACGTGTTCGCGCTATGCCTACGAGGCCATTGAACGCTTCGCCGTGGCGCGCGGCGTTTGGCTTGGACTGAAGCGGCTACTGCGCTGCCATCCGCTCTCGCGCAAATTTGGTGACGACCCGGTTCCGGAGAAATGGGAAGAGATGCCAGCCAGTTCAGCCGCACGGAAAGTTCTGAAGACTGAGGCGCACTCGTGAGCGCGCCGGGACAAAAGGACAAGTTCACGCCGGAGCTGCGGATTCTCGTAGCTTCACTGCTGTCTTTTGGGGTCATCATCCTCTGGGCGAAGTTCTTTGGGCCGAAGCCGTCCGTCCAGCCGACGCCAAGCAACCGGCCGGCGCAATCCGCTCCCGCCACGCCGGGTCCGGCAACATCACCGGCGGCGAATCCATCGCAAGCCGCCATGGCGCCGGCAGCGATTGCTCCTGCGACGGCCGCGGCCGTCACAGTGAGGAGTGATTCGCAGGAGCGCACGTTCGTCGTCGAGAACAGTCTTTACCGCGTGGAAATTTCGAACCGCGGCGCGGTGGTGAAGAGCTGGCAGCTCAAGCACTACAAGGATGATTCGAAGCCGCAGCGTGTGCTCGACGTCGTGCACCCGGACGCTTCGCAGCAAACAGGCGGCTGGCCCTTTTCCGTGGTGCTCGATGATGAGCAGTTGCAGAATGCGGCCAACGGCGGACTTTATCAGATCTCCTCCCCCGCCACCTCGCTGCAAGCACCGGCCGATGTTGAATTCACGTGGAGCGACGGCCGCCTGGAAGTCACCAAGCACTTCCGTTTTGATCACACTTACGTGGTCCGCGTAGAAACCTCCGTCAAGTTGAACGGCAGGCCCATCACCGCGGGGCTTGGCTGGCTCGGCGGCTTCGGCGATATGACGGTGACGAACCCAGCTCCGGTGGAAACGGTTTTGACGTACTACAGTGAAGGCGGCAAAATCACGAATTACCCCCACAAGAAGCTGGACGGAATAGAAAAGTGGGGCCCCGGAGTTTGGCAGGGCGGAAAAGATTTTGTGGGGATCGAAGACCGTTATTTTACGGCCGCGTTTCTCCCCGCGAACGGCGCGGCGCCGGGCACGCTTGCGACACGCTATTGGAAATCTTGGCGGAACGTGAAAGTGAACGGTCAAGACACGGCGGAGCCGGTGCCACAAGTGGCCGCGGCGACATCGACGCAGCCGTTCGCTTTGCGCGTGTACGTTGGCCCGAAAGACTACGACGACTTGAAGAAGATGAACCCGCCTCTTCACGGGCTCATCAATTTCGGCTGGCTGGAATTTATTGCCGAGCCCATGTTCCACGGGCTGAAGTGGCTGCACAATTACGTCCCCAATTGGGGCTGGGCCGTGGTCGTCCTGACGCTCGTTATCAACACGCTCTTTTTTCCGCTGCGCATCTCAAGCTACAAGACCACCGTGAAAATGCAGCGCGTGGCGCCCGAAATCAAGGCCATCCAGGAACGCTATAAAAAGTACAAGTTTAACGATCCGAAGAAAGCGGAGATGAACAAAGAGGTGATGGCGGTTTACCAGCGCGAAGGGATCAACATCGGCGGGGGCTGTTTGCCGATGTTGTTGCAGATGCCGGTCTGGTTCGGCCTGAACACGGCGCTGCGTGGCGCCATCGAGATGCGGCATGCGCAGTGGCTGTGGATCACCGACCTTTCGTCGAAGGATCCCTACTACATTCTGCCGGTGCTGATGGGTCTTTCCATGTATCTAGTATCGAAGATGACGCCGGTAACGGCTACCGATCCACAGCAGCAGGCGATGATGAAATTTATGCCTCTGAGCATGGCGGCAATGTTCGTGGTTTTCCCGTTCTCGAGCGGCTTGGCAGTGTATATTCTCACCAGCAACGTGGTGGGTATTATCCAGCAGTGGTATCTGAACCGCACGCATCCGGTGGTGGCACCTGCAAAGCCGGCGCGCGGGAAGAAGTCTTAAGTCCGAACGTTCGAACGACCGATGGCTCAAGAACTCATCCTCGATGGGAAGTTGGACCGGCAAGCGGCGGCCGAGGCCCTGCGCCATTTTCTGGAGAACATGGTGCGTGTCTCCGGGCTCGAGTTGAAGGTGAACGTGCGCCCGGTTTCGGCTGAAGGCGCAGCCTCGGGAGGCGACGCGGAAGTGCTCGCCGATCTCGACGGCAAGGACAAAGAGATTCTCCTGGAGCGCGGCGCGGAAGTTTTGAAAGCGTTCGAACACCTCGCCTTCAGGGCGCTCCGGCTGGAACCTGCCTACCATGAAAAGGTTCACATCGATTCTGGAGGCTATCGCGCGCTGCGGTTCGAAGAATTGCGCATGACGGCGCGCGTGGCCGCGGAACGCGTGCAGGCTTCCCGCCAGCCGTTCCGGCTGAATCCCATGTCCTCGCGCGAACGCCGCATCGTGCATATGGCGTTGAAGGATATGAATGGAATACGCACAGAAAGCGTGGGCGTGGGGGAAGAACGTCAGGTCGTGATTCATCCTGCGGACAGCAAGCCTTCCCGGTAGTTCCTCTTTGCGCCAAGAAGACTGACAGCCAAGAATGCTTGTCCTACCTTGTGGCCCATCCTTGCGACAAAACCCCGCCATCCGCTCCAAAACGCACGCGGTAGGTAAAGGGCGCCGGGCGGTCGCGTCGCGTTTGCACAAAACGGATGTCGGAGATTTCCACGACGCCTACGTCACTTTCTTTGTGAAAGCGCGTAACGGGAAATCGCGAGAATCGCAAAACCTTCTGCACTTCAGGCAGGCCTTTGGCAACCTCAATATACGAATTGGGCGGTGCATCGGGGTAATAGTGGTGCTCGAGCGCGAGCAATTCCCCATCGTTTGCGGGCTTGTCAGCAAGGTCCATGCGCAGTTCGTAGACGCCGCGCTCCGTTCGAACCAGCCCGTCCCAGCGCCAGAGCGATGGCGGAAGCGGTAACGCGCCGATCGATTCGACCTGCAAGCGATCCAGTTCAGCAAACTTCTGAATGCGCGCGAGAGCGACATGGTGCGCGTAGAAGGCGCACGCGACATAGAGCAACGCAACAGCAAAACCAGCGCGATTCCAAGTGTCGTGTTTGATCTTCACGCCCCATCCGAGGAGTGCGGGCAAGAGGAAGAGCGCGCCAAAAGTGAACATGGCGCCCAAAATGACGCGACCGGAAATCGGCGCGCCGGCAATTTCACCAATTTTGGCGATGAGAAATGGCGCCGGCAGGAAAATCAGCCACATCCCAACGGCCCGGCCCTTCACTTTTTCGGGATGGGCATACACCCAGGCGAGCAATTGCGGCACAAGGAGAATTGCGGTCAGCGTGAAATCCACAATGAAAATGAGGTCCCAGGCGGGGCGCGACCATTCGAGCGGCGACCAAATCATCGTACCGAAAGACGTCACCAAGTCGAGAAGAATGTGGCTCAAGATTCCAACTGCATAGATGCCGGCCAGCGCGACGAATGATGGCGCTTCCCATTTTCGCCGGCTTGCGAACGCCCGCGTGATCCCCGCCAGGAGCAATGCCCAGAGCGGCAGCATGATCAACGAGTGTGTGATGCTGCGATGCCAGGTGATCACCAGGAGTTTATCGTGAGAGAAAATATCCCGGATGACATCGGAATCCGGAAAGATCGCGCCCAGCATCAGCGACCACGTAATGATGCGCCCCCGGTTCATTGGATGCGAGGCAAACATGTCCTCGCCGCGAAAGACAGCTTTTCCGATCAATGCGCCCGCGATACCATGTGTGATCGTGTCCATCGTTCGAGTCTATCCGATGCGCTCCGGACGGGGCATTCTAGCGGACGACCAGGAGCGGATTTGTCTTGGCGATGACTTTTCCGATGCGGCGCGCGGAGATGCCTTGACGATCGAGAGTAGTGATGGCGGCCTCGGCAGATTCGGGCGAGATGGCGATCAATAGGCCGCCGGAAGTTTGCGGATCGAAGAGAAGATCGCGGTATACCTGAGTGACGCCTTCGGCGAAACTCACGCAATCGCCAATGAAATCCCGGTTATTCTTCAGGCCGCCCGGGAGGAATCCCTCGCGCGCAGCTTCCAACGCTCCGGGAAGATAAGAGATAGCCGAATGATCGATCTCCAGGGACACGGCCTCGATGCCCCGCGCAGAAGCACCAAGGGCCATCTCCCGAGCGTGGCCCAGCAGCCCGAATCCCGTAATATCCGTCACCGCGTGAATCGGTTGCGTGGCTCCCGGTTTCTCTTCCAGTTCCTGCAACGCTTCGGAAGCC
>WNFN01250357.1_pt1 | contig 18128 bp, 29 predicted proteins | sample 5400161 | NCBI WGS metagenome assembly WNFN01 (sample SAMN13153353, study PRJNA577476) | soil metagenome | isolation source: 80 cm saprolite on Douglas fir-dominated hillslope | place: USA:California | collected 2013-09-17 | reverse complement strand
CATAAAAATCTACCCTTTCTGTAGTGTTTGAAACAGTTGTTCCACTCGCATCGAAGGGTAGACTAGCAGCGCCTTCACAGCGTTCTATTCGGTTGTTGTGTGTTGGGGTAGCCACATACAGCCGCGCCCGGTGTTACTGCTTAGATGCCATTGTTGGCATTGCGATATTGCTGCATCGATGCAAGATCGTAGATGCCTGCACGCAGCTTGTTTAGAACCGTTGACTCGTCCTCGTCCTCTTGCTCTTCCTTGTGATCGTCTTCTTGTTTCTGCTGAGGCGGATCATCATTTGCATACACCTGATAGCCTTGCAGCGCATTGGCTCGTTGCCGCGACAGCTCGCTCTTGATCTCCTTGACATGGGAAGCGATGCCGTCAACCGCCTTGGTCATCTTGGCATGGCTGGCCGCGGAGAGGATCTTTGCATCCTTGGTTTCGGGATTGTCCTCCGCGCTCATGTAGAGCGGCATCGGCCCGCTGTCTGAGTCATCAGGTTGCAAGAACTCGGTCATGTCCAGCGCAATGCCCTGCTGCACATAGGCGAGCACGGCGGTGCTGAACTGGTCGAGCGCCTTTTGCACGTCTTCTGCCGGTGTATCGCCCGTCTGAAATGCCGTGATAATCTCGTTGCGCAGGGGGTACCAGAGGTTCCACAGGTCTGACACCCAATCCTGCTGTGAGGTTTGCTGATAGCTTTCCGCGTAGTCTTTGCTCCATATATCCATGACAGCTCCCTTCGCCCACGGCGGGGTCATCTTCATTTTGCTATAGTAGCTCGCGATCTTCTTCTTCACGCCATCCACGTCATCGATATTCGCGCCGCCCATCGCTCCCTGGATGACACCAGCGCAACTGATAATGCCTTGCGGGATGGCTTTCATTTCGCCGCCGCTTTTCGCTACAAAGGGCAGTTTGCAATCCCCCAGGATTTCAGGCGGGCTCTTGGACACCCAAAAGAAGCACTGCGCCATCTTGCCCTTGTCGTCACCGGCCCAGGCCTGGATATCCTTCTTGGCTTGCCCTGCATCCCAACTGGTCGCACGCTCGGCAAGCGGCCAGGAGGTCTTGCCTGATGCCTGGCCCTTTGCGCCATAATTCATATAGAAAGTGCTCCTTTTCACGGTGTCCACCTGCGCTAAATCGTTCATCGGAAACACGACAGCGCTGCCCTCCATCACGGCCACCTCTAAGAGATTGCGAATGCTCCGGCCATCCTCCTTCACCCAGTCCACCTGGATGGCGCGATAGCCCATGCTCTGCTTCTTCATCGTGCCCATCTTGAACGATGAGTACAGCTCCCGGCCAAGCTGGATATCCAGGTTATACTGCGTCTTGATGTAGAGCCCGCGCCGGTCCTCGTTCGCCTCAAAGATGCCCCCAGGCGGAATGATGCTGTAGTCATGGTTCCAGAGATAGGGCCACAGATAGTCTAAGTCCTGTGCAGATTTTCGCGCGTAGCTGTCGGTGAGCGTCTGCCGGAACGCGCCTTTCATCGTGCGGTCATCCCCGAGGTCAATGTTGCCGATATAGTTCAGGTAGCCCTCGGTGATGCCCTTTTGATCGTTGGTGGCCTTGATCTCACCGCCGATGATCGGGAAGTATTCTATTTTGCGCTCAATCTTTGGCGTTCTCATATGTCTATCCTCACAAGGCTTGTTGAGCCATCCTCGTTACGCTGGTAAATCGGGGTGACCTGGGGATATTCCATGCCCTCTATGACCACCGGCAAATCAGGGCCTTCCACCACAACATTCCAGGTACAATATCTCCACTCATAGAAAATGTTATGCACGATATAGGTTTCAGGCAGGAGCAAGCGCTTGCGCACTTCAGCAAAGACGCCTTTGTCGCGCAGTACCCCTTGAATGTCGGTAGCGTCTGTTTTCAGCAGTTCCCCAAACATCTCATGCCACACATTGCCTGAAATGCGGATGACACCAGCATGTACTTCTTCATTCATCGCTTTGCCCTCAACAATTCTCTGTACTGGTCCCGCGTCGGCGCTACCTGCGGGAATGATCTCGCTACCTGCGCCAGCGCTTTACCGATGTCCGTTTCGTCCAGGCTGCTATCAGGTGCTTGCTGGTAGTAGGTCGTGCAGCGGCAGTTGTGTGATATAATACCATTGCTGATATACCAGTTACTTTTAGTTTGGAGATTGTACACATGACCACTAAACGCACGCCTGATAACCTTCGTTATGCCCGTGAGTTGTACGAGTCCGGGAAAAGCCTCCACGACATTGGAGATATTCTCAACATCTCTGACAGCACCGCCTATGCCTGGGTTAAGGATGCCGGAGGCACTATCCTCAAGAATGAGCGCATTAGAGCTGCTCATACCCGCCATGCCGATATCGCTGACGAGGCTATTGCTCTCTTTCAAAGCGGTATGTCCGTCAAAGCTATTGCAAGCCGGTTCAATGTTGCCCGCCATGTGATTACCCGGCATTTGAAGATTGCCGGTATCACTCCCCGCAATCGCTCCGAAAGTATGTACTTGCGCATGAGCCAAACCAACAGTGACGAGCGAGTTGCGCTCACACGTGCATCTCACGCCGCTAGAAAAGCTATGCTGACACCCGAGGAATGGGGTATCAGACAAGCGCTTGCCAAACAAACTAACCTGTCCAAAGTCGGAGATGGGGAGAAGCTCTTTATCCAATGGCTTTCTGAAAGAGGCGTCGTCAACTGTATTCCTCAACAAGCTGTAGGGAAATACAATCTCGACATCGGCGTTGCTCCCATCGCCGTGGAAATCCACGTGACTGCCACTAACCCGCTCTCCAGGCTCAAAACGAGAGATCGCATCAAATACCTTACCAATCTCGGTTGGAGTATTCTTTATATATGGGTTACTCAGGGGCATTTCTTGAGCGAAGCGGCCGCTGACGACGCTATCGCCTTCCTTGAGGCTACCAAGTCCGATCCATCCCCTATTGGTCAATATCGGGTGATTAGGGGTTCCGGCCAATTTGTGGCCCAGGGACGTGGTGATCTCGACTAATTCACCCTCATACCATCGCTTTGTAGCCGCTTGAATGCCGCGAGCGACTACTTCTGTATCACCAGGGAAACAGTTCACGATCTGGTCAGCGCCCGCGCCCAGGCTGATGTCACCTGGATACATCAACTGCTCACCGCCCACTTCAAACGGCTCATCCATCCCGACGGTCTGTCCATCGGCTTCCCGGTGATCTGGCCTCGTATGCCCATCATTCGTTGCCAGCCACACCTTGTCGAGCGAGAGATCAGAGGCTTTGGCTGCTTCCTGCGAGCCATAGTTCGATGCCGCTACGACTTCTGTTGATGAGATGACCTGTGATCGGTTGGGGATGATTTCTGAGAGGTATAGATCATCGACCCTTTGCGAAAGCTGCGCGATGCTTTCTCCTGCTTCGACTCCATCGGCCAGTTCGCTGATGAGCAGCGCGAGTGTTGTACTGTCGATCTGCTGTACTTTCGTGCCCGCCAGCGACAGAAGGTATACCAGCACATCTGGCGAATAGAGGTTAAAATCGAGTGCAATCTGTTTCTGCTCAAACGGCTTCTCTCCATATTTCAAGTCCTTTATGACACTCTCACCACTATCAGTCCCGACATCCTGGTACAAACTCACAATGAGGTTTTTCAATGTCCCTTGTTGCTCAAGAACCAGAAGAGCGTGTTCAACATTAGCAGTTGCATCCGTTTGGCTGCCACGAGTAACGGCCGAGGCAATCGTCTTGTGTTCATCGCTGAAATAGTCCTCCAATCGGCCTTTGATGGTCTTCTCCCACTTTGTTCTCTGGCTCTCCACCGATTTCATGTAGGCCGCTTTCTCATCGGCGGTGTGCAAATCGAGCACCTTTACCGCTCGTCGGGATGGAAGTGATAATAAATTTTTACCGTTGCCACTACTGTTAGGCTGATGAGCAGGAGCATTACTGCCGTTGCTATCACTATTGTCCAAAGTATCAGTGCTGTCATCTGGTATCTCCGTAATGGTTGTAGGCGGTGGTAGCATGGGCGGCGGTGCAGGCGGATTGATCTTCTCGCCTGTCAATGCGGCAATGTAGTCATCTAAGTCCTCAACATGCACTGGAACCATGTTGATGATCACGAAGTCCTTGACGGGTAGTGGCTTCTTGCCCTGTATCTCCCTGGCCTCGTGGAACGTTGTAGTGCTCGCGGTGAATTCTGCTGTCGCTCTGTCAGATGCCAGCCCTTGCGCCTCTTGCAGCCGCTTCTGTATGGCTTCGATGTCCTTGGGGTCGTAGCCCAGGTAGCCGCCGTAGCGCGGCGTGAGCCACATGTTCAAAGAGCCTTCGAACATGTCCAAGAGCGGTAGCTCAATCTCGGTGTAGAGCGCATAACGCGCTTCTTCCTGGTTGGAATAGGTGCTATCAGCGAGCCCTAGCAGGAACAATGGGAAGTTGAAGAAGATGCCGGCAATGTCGCGGTCGCTCTTGTTGTCGCTTTCAATCCAGTCCAGCTCCATCGGGCTCATGCTCATACTCTGCCATTTGACGCCGCCATGCAGAATAGCCGTCTCACCGGCGTTGCGCGGCCCGCCGAACTTTGCCTTGATCTCGCGTTTGAGGCTGGTGTACTCCTGGTCCCCCAGCAAGGCATCGGTCACCCACGCGCCACCTGGCCGCGCCATGTTGTTCAGCAGACCCAGGTTCCACTTTTGCCCGGCTTTCTGGATATCCACCAGCATAGCAGCCACTTCGACGGGTGACATGCCGTAGAGGTCATCGTTGCCGGCGAAGAGCTTGTTATGCATCACAAACGGGTCAGGGTAGCGTTTGGGTGGCGTGAAGTTGCCGAACTCGTAGTACACCGGCCCGTTCGCATCGGCCTTGATCTTCGTGAGGTCAGGTCGCAAGTTGTACAGTTCGTCAAACTTGGCGGCAGGGCTCTGGCTGGTATTGATGCCCAGTACATAGCTGTTGCCGGTCAAGCAGTAGTAGGCGATCATGGCTTCCCTGAACTGTGAGCCAGAAGTCTTCGGCGCTGGCTTATCCCACAGCGCCATGAGTTCGTCGTTCGCGCTGCTGATCTCTTTCTGCTTGCTTTTGTCGGTGTAGTGCTTCCACTTGATGCCAGCGCCCGCACGTGCGATGTGCCCAACCACGCGAAAGACGGTTTTCGACGAGCGGTAGCCCTCCTGGATATACGCCCGCATGTTGCGCGGCATCATGGCCGGTGTGCCCACGCCCTGGTTCTGTACTACGACGGCGATGTTGGGGTTCTCTTTTTCGCTGTATTGCCTTTGAGAACGATTACGCCTTCTGCTCATGGTGACGCCTCCCATGTGCTATAATCACCCTGTCGCCTGTCAGCCAAGCTGGTCCTGGCAAGCCAGGTGGGAGGCTTCCCGCCTTCAGCAAGCGGGGAATCCGGGTTCAAATCCCGGCGGGCGGCCTTTTCGCTGTAGCTGCGCGTGCCACGGTTGCGTCGTCTGCTCATACCTGCACCTCCATGCTGAGGCCATTATGCCCTTGCGCCTGGTAGGTATCTGCGTCCAGACTTGTCACCTTGAGTGAGGTCCCATAGATGTGACTCACACGGTAACGTTCACCTTGCCAGGTAATCTCGCTCCCACGGGTTGCTGGGAGTTTCCCGGCAGGGTAGTCCAATCGCCAATGAACAGGAAGACCGTCGATCTCGACGCGCCAATCAACATTGCCAGAGGAAAGCCGGATAGGAGGTGCGGAGAGCGGAGTGGCCTTGAGTATACCCCGCTGCTTTTTGGGCTGGTCAGGTGCAGATTCCTCTGGAGTAGGTAAGGGTGGAGTAGGTAAGGGAAGCGCAATATTTTCACGCCTGAACAGACGAACAAGCGCCTCAATCTCATCGCTGGAAATGTTGATGGTGATATTCATGACGGCACCTCCACGACATTCCAGCAATCAGCCACATCGTCAGCAGGTGCCACGTCAAACACGCGGGTGGTATTCTCCGGCTGGAACTGGTGTATGGAGACTCTGAAATGCGCTTCGGTGACTTCCCACGCCTTTGTCAGCGTGAAGACCACCTGCTGGCGGCACAGGTAACTCACGACAGCATTGACCGCTTCCATCAGTTTCATTGCGCCACCTCGCTTTCAGCCAGTTCAATGAGCCGTTCGATATAGAATTTCGCCTTCCGCAAATCGGCCAACCCGTCTTTCTGCCGCCACCTGGACACATACTTGATGACATTGCCCTCGTGAAAGCCGAGGTTATTCTCTTCGATATACTGAATAGGCTCGATCTTGAACCCCTTATAGTGTGTGCCATTGGGCGAGTTGTGCAGCAATGCGCTCTTTTCCATTATTCCCAGCCACCTCCTTCGTGCGATGCAGCCCACTCAAATACACTTACAGGCTTTTTTGCTTGCTCTTCTGCGATGCGCTTCTCCTCTGCTGTTGGCTGATTCAGATCAATGAGGCCGGGTCGCCTCTGGAAGAGTTGCTCCATTGCACCTGAACCAGCATCAACAGGATCATCGTGTACTTTCGGAGACGGAAACGGCTCTAAGAAACCCAGATAGCCAGTATTCCACCAGGCTTTCAAGAGTCCCACATTCCTGGCTTCTGCCTGGCTAGAAAACGTATTCGCGCGTACTTCTTTCGAGCCTGTGGAGCGTATGCCATGTGCTGAAAAGCCCTCCAGCACTCTTGTCTTAAATGAGAACGTGTTGAACTTGCCCGCCGACCCTGGCTCTTCTTCAAACCACACCTCAGTCCCAGTCCCATCCTCTTCAGCTTTCTCGCGCACCTTGTTTTCAACCTGACCAGGGGAAAGCCGATCCCATGTTGCATCAAGGATGATATAGCGTGGAAATGCGCCCAACTTACGTCTCCCCAACTTCACGCTTGCGGTATAGTCCGGCCCATCACGCTCAGTATTGGCAGACTGCGCTTCCGTTGCAGCAAAGTCCCAGAAACGGACCGTCTTCTCAATATCGTCCGGTATCTGCTCAAGAATCGGGAACCAACCGCGTCTAAACTTGTTTCCACCTTCAACGCGTATCTTCCAATTCTTGTGTAAGAGGCGTTCACGCTCTACCAACGGAAGGGCATGCAGGTTTGCCAGGTATTCGGGATTCTTGTTGAGTAATGCAGGATTATCGTACACATCGGCTTCGATGAATGTGGCCGACTTCGCATAGGGGTACTGCTCATTGGGGTAACTGTCATCTTTGGGAAGCCAGACTAACTCATCGCCATCAATCACAAACCAGCGTATCTCACCTGATTGTGCCCGGTCCTCTTCCGGCCAGTCCTCATGCACCCAGGGCGCGAGAAAGATTTTCACCCAACTATCCGTGTCAGGGTTACACGTTGCCCGGACATAGGGCTTGACGCCACAGGTTGAGCGGTTACGACTGAGCATATAGAAAAACTGTGCTTTGGTGAAGAGCGTCACTTCATCGAAGCCAATCAGAGGAATTTGTGATCCTTGCCAGGAATATTTATCTTTCTCGTGTTGCATGTGGGCAAAGCGAATAGTAGCACCTGATGGGAATATCCACTGTGGTGGGCCTTCTGAGGGTTTGCCGCCAACCAGGGGATAGATCAGCATGGACTCATCCCACAGCCCGCCCTCGTTCATGATCTCAGGATACGTCCGCCTGAAGATCACCGCGCTAAACTCAGGATTGCCGATATGGCGCAAGGCTTCAAGCAAGAGTCCATATGATTTCCCGCCGCCTGCAGCGCCCCCATACACGCAGATATCCGCAGAGGTCGACAAGAATTGCTCTTGCGGCCCTGGCTGTGGCCCGTAGACTCTTTCTTGTGGCTTAGTCTCTACCATTGTCGGGTATCCTGACCTTATAGGTTTCTACTGGTTGCAGGTTGTTGTTGATGTTGATATCAGGTTGCTTCTCACGGTACTCAGGCATTAATGCCTTGCTATGGAATATCAGAAGCGTATCGCTATACTTGCGTACAGTCTTCGTGAGCACACCCAATTCATAGACTGACTCATCCCATCCCTCTTTGCCACGCCGGTAGATTTCTTCACGCAGGACGTCTTTGGCGTCTTCTTTGGCCTGGTTGTAGGCAAAGCCAAAGTCTTCATCATGCTCTAGCCAATCATAGACCGTTCGACGGGAGATATCAGCTGCTCTTGCAGCTATGAGCACATTGGCATGTTCGGAAAAAGCTTCAAGGAAAAGGTGCTGTCTGTCTTTGGTACTGAGGTCTTTTTTAGGTGTGAAATCTGTGTGCGATTGTGCTTGATTTGTGGTCCGTGGTCCGGTGGTCCGGTCCGTGGTCCAGCCCTCGCTATTGCGCTTGCGGATAAGCGTTGTCTTAGACACATCATGCCGCACTGCAAGCGCGCGCAAAGTACTCCCTTGTTCGTACTCTTGCCGGATCGCTTGCCAATCAGCCACGCATTTCTCCCTATTGGTCTAGTCGTCTGGTCGTCTACACGTTGCCACTAACACACATTTTAGGAAACGTCAATCGGGCATGCGGCCCGATTGATGACAATACTCATGTTCCATCCGAAAACGCTCGACGTCCTTGCGCCTGGCCTTGCCGGTATCAATCGACGCGCCACAGGCACAATGCACGACCGGCTTGAAGCCCATCTTGTGTACAATGCGAAACGGGCTGATCGGCATAGCCTTGTTTTCGGGCGCGCCTGGGATCATGGCTTGACCTCCAAAGACAACAAAAAAACGACGCCTCAATCATCACGATTGAGAACGCCGTACACTTGTTTCAGTGAGAACTTGACGCGTTCTGCTGTTTACTCTTATTCGGAGCCAACCACTTCACAGCAAAGCGGGATGCCTGGCATCTAGCAACGCTCAGTTAACGTCGTAGCGGAGGAGCGACGAGTCCCTGACGGGACGCTTGCTTGGGGTATGCGGTTTCTTCGGTGCACCGAAGAAACCGCATAGCTGTACCCCGCAGCATAAAAGGCATAAAGCCGTATGCTAGGCGACCGTGCGCCGTTTCCAAGGGATGTAGCGCAAGATGAGATCATACCAGCGTGGGCGCGGGTGGCCTTCGAACTGTGCTTCCAACCGGAAGTGCATGCCGTTCTCAGCGAGGGCACGCCCCGCCTTTTCATCGATTTCCTTGACCCAGGTCGGGGACAGGTGTTCAAGTTTGATGGCAACGGTCCGGTCGGTATCATCGCTGAGCATGGACATGGGCACGCACTCCTAAGAATTCTGTTATCAAGTATAACACCAAGTTGACGCAAAAAGAAAGCCTACTTGAGAATACCTTGCTGAAACAACTCAATCGCTAACTTAGCGGCGGCATCTTCAGGAGTGTCAGCCTGGCATATTTTTTCTATGTTGCTCATGCCAGGCGCATAGTGAATCTCCCATTGAGCACCCATAATCGGACATAACACAAAATTTTTCGGTAGTCTCCGCAGCAGATAGCCGAGGTCATAGGCAGGATAAGCACGCGCATGAAGAGGCGCTGCTACCGTTGGATTGGTCAGGTAATATCCTGTGCTCAAATCGCTATATTCAATGAACTGATAAAAATTGTCTGTCTCTTTCCACCCGCTCAACGTATAGAGCTTTTTACAGAGTTCTAAACTTGCGACGTTCATCTCGCCTCCTGTTTCTCACCATTATAGCAGAAAGCCCTCCGTTGAACCTTTTGTGCTGTCAACACGGTGGAGGGCTGTTCTTGTTGGAATACTCTTTCTATCCCATATTCGGTTGTTGGTTCGGTCTCTCAATTCGGGAAGCATCACCGCCTTTCGATAAAAAGACGATCAGTGAACCTCTTCGCCTGATCGTCTAGTGCCTACCTCCTGCCTGGAGAGGCGTGATAGGCTGCTGGCGTTTTCACCCACGCCTCCAGCTGGGGCGTATGAAAAAAGGTTCCTTACGGACCATCCTCATGCTAGCATCCGGGCATGCGGTTGTCAATCTCTCACTTCTCGCTCGACGAGGCGGCGCGCTCGACCTCAATTTGCCGGGCCTGGCGTAAAACGCGCCTGGGGCCATGCGCGTCCACATGCCGCGCTGCTCGCCGCGCTCAAAAAGCTCGCCACGGGTAACTGCTGCGGTGCCGTTGCTCGATGACGGCTTATTGTACTCCCGGCTGAGATCGGTCAGCAGCACGTTGGCGTCTTTGTAGGTCGCAGGTTTGACAATCGGCGGCCTGCCCAGGGCATTCACAAGACGATCAATCTCGGAGAGCTGCTGTTTCGATGCAGGCGAGTTGTCCAGCGTGTTCTTGACGGTGGCCGGTTGTGTCTCAGGTTTGGGATTGTCGGCCACACTTCCCTCGACAAAGGGCTTGCGCTGTTGGTATTTCTCACGCTCCTGCTCGGAGGGTTGGCGCTTCTCTACTGGGGCATCGACGATACGGTGCTCCTCGGAGAGTTCGTCGCCGATGAACTGCGTGCCATACCCGAGCATTGCCAGTGCCCGCCCGACCGCGCCGGTTTCAGCTTTCTCGACGTAATCAGGGAAGTCAACGGCACGCTCTGTTTTCGTGGCAGTGGCCCACCCGCCCTTGCCATCGGTCACAGTAGCACGGAAGCGTGCATAGCCTTTTGCAATTTTCAGCGTCTTCTCACTACGCCGGGTATCCTGGTTCCATGCGTAGATCTCAGCCTCACACTCGCGGTCCAGGTCAACGATGATTTCTTCAGTATCGATTGTACCAGTAGGGCATAGTTCCCTGAACCAGACCAATCTCCATTGAACCGGCAGGTAGTCAGCCTTTCCGCCCTTGTTCGGGATTTGAATGAGATGTTCATTTGGATTGAAAGTCAATGGTTGCTCGCCCGCGTAGGGCGCAATGCTTGTGGTCATGATTCCTCCACTGTTGTGAGCTGCGCATAGGCTGCCAGCGCAATGCGTGCATCGTGCTCTTTGAGAAAGCCGCAGAGCACCAGTGTTTGCAGCGCGCTGAGCTGGACCCCGTGCGCTTCGTCCAGGATGGTGAGCGTGCCTGTTGCCTCGTCCAGCTCGACGGCACGCTCTGCGCCGAGTGATTCGCTGATCAGGGGCTGATAGGGCTTGAAAAGTGGCATCAACCGTTCTCCTTTTTGTATTGCTGCTCAGCAAGATATGCCTGCATCGCCTCGTCCGCGCTCGCATAGATTGGAGGATTGGCTAGCTTGCTCAGATGCTCATTCACCTTTGCCAGTTGCAGGGCAATCTCAGCGAGCATGACGACTTGCGCATTGTGCGCGGACTCCGGTTGTGGCAAACGCTCGTAGGCTTGTGCCGCCTCATCCTGCAATTGACGAATAACTGATTGGTCCATTATGCCTCCAAATTCTTCTCTGAGGAGAAGCCGCCATTCCTCGGCCTCTCCATCTAACAACGTTTGCCATCCGTCGATCATATCGCCATCGCCAGTTCCCAGTTGAGATAGGCGCTGCGCTCGGCGTCCTTTGCACGCTGCTCACGCCGGCTGTCCAGGTGTCTATCAGTTGCTACGCGGTGTCCGCAATCATGGCCGGCTTTCGCGCCTTTGCAATCGCATGTCACGCTGTACAGTTTGTTGCTGACATACACGCGATGCGTGGTTCCCGGCTCACTCAGCGATGAGACGGTGCAGTAGCCGCAGCCGCTGCTGGAAAGATGCTCTGAAACGATTGCCAGGGTTTCAATCTCTGCTAGTGTCATGGTATAATTCCTTTCACTTGTTCGGATGCCACTCTCTGTGAAACGTCGGGCGTCCGATCTACCGCCTGGGCTTCTCGTCCAGGCTTTCTTTTAACTAAGTCTTCCGTCTTGCTTGTAGGCTACCATCGGGTTCAAGCGGAGCCAGGAGTAGGAACCTGCAACCCGTCTCATTGCCTCTTCTGCGCTGGCAGCCCAAACGTTCTTGCATGTGCGTTCCTCGCCGTAGCCGGTGTGCTTGTAGACATACACCGTGTAGTAGGCTTGCTCGCTTTCCTCACCCCAAATGTCCTCGCTGATAACTGGTGCCTGTATCTTTGTGCTTGCCATTGCCTTGATCTCCTTTGGTTCATTTAACTCTCTACTAAGATTATACCCCCCGTTTGGACACAATGTCAAGAGTTCATAGACGAATATTGGACGAATATTGACAAACTCATAAAACTCGTTTATACTGGTATTAGACAGAAGATATGCATATCGGATTGGAGGTCACAGTGTTGACAGCAGAAAAGGAGTATATGAACCTAGAGGAAACGGCCCAGTACGTCGGCATGAAACGCGCGTCGCTCTACAACTATATCAAAGACCTTGGCATAGAGACACACAAGTTCAAGCGGGATAGACGCGCTTATCTCGCATTGGACGATGTAAAGCGTATCAAGGAGCATAAAGAGAAGCCCTGGATAGCAGGAGAGGATGAAAGATGAGCGATGTCTCATTTTGTCTATAAAATTGCCAATACAGTGAATCCTAAGCTGTATATTGGCTGTACAATCGGCATTGAGAAGCGCTGGCAAGAGCACCAGGCAGATGCGAGAAGAGGCGTCAATAGACCGCTGTACCGCGATATGAGGGAGTATGGTATCGAATGTTTCTCAATTGAGCAGATTCAAGAGTGCTTTTATGAGCAAGCCATGTTCAAGAGAGAAATCTATTGGATGCGCATACTCAACACTATTCATCCATATGGATACAATCTCCAGGCGGCAAAAGTCACTGGAGTAGAACGATACGTTATTCGGTTTGATATCTGGAAATGGCCTGTAGAGCGATATGCCGATTTCTTTGGCATTAACGCCAATCGGGTTCGTCAGATTCAATCTCAGCGAGGCAGCCTATCGTCTTTCGTAAGATCATTGCGCCGCGCATCTCGCTGAAACAGAAGCCCTGGCTCGCCGGGGAAGACAAGAGGTAAACCATGAAAGACAAATACTGGGCGGGCTTTTTGACCGGAGTCGCTGTTGCTTGTATCACCGGTCTCATACTTGGAGACATCTGGCTACAAGCTCATTGTATGCAACTTGCAGGCTATTGGGCTTGTAAACCGTAAGAGAAGCCGACGTCGACACCGTGTGAGTAGTACGTCTACGTCGTTTAACGTAGAAAGGACCATCGTATGTCAGACCAACCAAATTATCCACAACCGCAGTACCCGTATCAGCAACCACCGCAGGATCAGCCACCGATGCCGCCGCCTGCACCAAAGAAGCGCACGAGAGGCAAGTTTTTTGCTATCGGATGTGGAGCACTCGCAGCCCTTGTCGTTCTTATCGCTGTGATCGCCATTGCTGCATCGGCAGGCGGGAAGAGTAGCAATACACAGGCTACGCCGACATCCGCGCCAATCGCGCAAGCGACACAGGCAGCGACGCAAGCGCCAACGCACGCACTAAAATGGACAACGACCCATACCTTCACCGGCAATGGCACAAAGAAGACAGCCATCTTTACCGCACCCGATGACTGGAAGCTTCTCTGGAAGTGTGACCCCAACTCGTTCTATGGCGGCTCGTACAATGTCATCGTCGATGTCACCGGCTCAGATGGAAGCCCTGTTGATCCGGGAGCCGTCAACACGATCTGTAAGGCTGGCAATACTGGCGATAGCACCGAAGAGCACCAGGGCGGGCAGGTCTATCTCGACATCAACAGCGAGGGCGCCTGGACCATAACCATTCAAGAGTTGAAGTAACTTACAAGCCATACCTGGCTTCAAGCAAGCGCGCGCCTGGGTCAGCAACGCCGCCGATACGCTGCAGATAGCGATAGGTGGTATCCAGGCGTTCGTGGTCCAGCAGTTCCTTGATGGAGAGAATATCTTGCCCGATCTGGTGTCGTTCATGTGCCGCTGCATGCCGAAGTGAGTGTAAACTGAGTCGGTTTACATCCAATCCAGCAGCTTCCAGATAGCCTTTCATCAGGGTATTCATGTAATCGTCATGCAGTGGCTCGCCCGTAGCACCATTGGTACGCCCCTGCCCTGGGTTCGTTGAGACAAAGATATAATCGTCCGGTTGCATGGTTGCAAGTCTACCGGATGATTCTAGATACTGCTCGATGAGTTGCCAGGCGCGAGGCGGCAACTCCTTCGTCTTGATTTGCCTGTGCTTGCCCTTGGGCCGGTAGCGGTAGATGTGCCCTATACGCCGCGTTCCGTCGCGCTCGACGATGACAGCAGGCTCAATATCTTTCCAGCGGATGGTGGCTATCTCATTGCGCCGCCTGGCCGTCCAGAAGTAGAGGGCGAACAGGGCATAGTCGCGCTTGCCTTTGATCGTATCAGTGGGGATCACGTCAAAGAAGCGCTTCAGTTCGTCGGTGCTCATTGAGCGATAGGGCGCGTCCGGCTTGAGGTAGCGCATGCCCTGCGTCGGCATGACTTTCTGATAGAGCGGCGCGCCGTCTACCTCGTAGGAGCTGGCGAAGCGATAGAACGAGGTGAGGACACACAGGCGTTGGTTTTTCGTGCTGGCCGAGGCCTCGCCGCCAGGGTTACAACGTGCTGTAGCCGGCGATTGGATGAACGCCAGCACATCACTACGAGAAACGTCATCCGGGGATTTGCCACAGTGCTTGAAGAATCGAGAGAGATTCGAGCGATACGTCTCGCGGCTTTGCTCTGAGCCGGAGATGTCGTAGATCGATTGCAGGTATGCGTCGATGCACGCTTGCCAGTCTTCGGGCATGGGGACTCCAGGTGTGAACGGCGGGAATGGCTCCCGCCTCACGCCTACGAAGTACGCATAAGGGGATGCAGTACAGACCGGCTACAATCTATGAGGACAGGTGTTACACCTGTGCGAGAAGTATACCATTCTTTACATAAAGTTTCCAGCGACAAACGTTCTAGCGACTTTAAAAACGTTTAGGTGCTTGTAAGGTACAATCCATTGCAATTGTTAAGGGGATATGCTATCCTGTAAGTAGCACGTCTTGATACAACTTAGCAAGGATTGACAATGTTTCTCAGAGAGCAATTATACATGCCACAGCCATTACTGACACTTGAGGAAGCCGCGCAACGACTGAGAACCTCTATATGGACCGTGCGCAGGTGGATACGTGAAGGCAAGCTCGTAGGCACAAAGATTGGTGGGGAATGGCGGGTCGACCCTGCTGACCTGGAAGAATTCATTCACAAAGGAAGACGGCCCAAACGCAAAGACGAAGGCCAGCAGCCCTAGTTTCCCGACTCAACTGCTGGCCCTGTTTGTCCACCGGCCTTTGCTGTTTATTATAGCATATAAACAGCAAAGGCCGGTGGACTATCAAACATCCAAGGAGGATGTCTATGTATATACTAACGCACTGTTGTACATCATACACTATCGCGCCAGCAAAGCGCAACCAATGTGAGGTGCGAGCATGATCACTGCACAGCTCGTGGCCGAAGCCATTGCGCGCTATCGCGGTGACAAGAACGCCTACCGCATCGCCAGCTACATCGCCTACCTGGGCCACAGCATTGGGCCCTGTGATATGCACGCCATCAGGGACATCCTGGGCGAGGCGCATCCCGATATGAGAGGTGATGCAAAGCCACGCGAGCCCAAAGGCAGGCGCCGCATGAGCCACAATCACATGAAAAAGGGCGAGGGGACACACCCTGCACGCAAGCCTAAGGGAGGTGCTGCATGAAGGTGCTTTTGCTCGATTCTAGTCTGCGCTACATTTGGTGGACTATCCCTCGGGGCGGCATGGTCAAGGTCCATGCCGTTGATAGTCACCGGCCTACCGCTTCGATATGCGGGCGCGCTATTCCATCCGATGCAGTCCCACTCGTGAAGCGCGAGATTTCCGCTGATCGACTATGCGGGCGCTGCCTTGCCTCTCTCAGAACCTATACCAGTGACAAGGTACAATTTGAGAGCGAGGTACCGGCATGAACATCCAGCACAGGAACGAGCGCTACTTCGCATTAAGTCCACAAGACAAAGAATTGTGGCTGCTGGGCATCAATAACGAATACTGCTGGGATGATGAGCACTCGGGCGGATGGAACTGTGTACAGTGTCGGTTGGCTATCACACTTCCAGCGTTCTTTGCGGCGGCGTCCTACTTCGCGTATAAGACGCTGGAAAGCGCGGGTGAGGTATGAGGAATTTTGAAGACTACATTTGGGTCATGGACAGCGAATGCTGTGAAAGGTGTGGCTGCATCTTAGATGAATTTGAATCGGTTCTGTGTACTGATTGCCTGAGAGATGCTTGGTACTTGGAAGAGCAAGACTACTACGACGGCTGGGGCAGCGATTGGGATGTACCCATAACAGCTACCACGCTCCCGGCGTTCTTTGCCGCGGTGAGCCTGTTCGCAAAGGCAGCGGTGCTAGAAGCAAGGGGTGAGGGATGAGTAAGCCACGATTGCTAGATTTGTTTTCAGGCGCCGGCGGGGCCGCAGTTGGTTACGCACAAGCGGGCTTTGAGGTCGTAGGCGTGGACAATGTGCCACAAAAGAATTACCCATTTGAATTTCACCTGGCAGATGCTTTGATGTTCCCGCTCGACGGGTTCGATGTGATACATGCCAGCCCTGTGTGTAAGGCATATACACAGTTTAATCTCTCCCCTAAAGAGAACTACGAGAAGCTCATTCCAGACGTTATTGATCGCTTGCGCCGCTCTGGAAAAATCTTTGTGGTAGAGAATGTGGTGGGCGCAAAGCATGAACTGCCAGGTGCATTATGGCTTTGTGGCTCTATGTTCGGATTAAAAGTATGGCGACATCGACTATTCGAGTCAAATATTCTTCTGTTTGCTCCAGGCCCATGCCAACATACATACAGACCGATTAGCGTGCATGGACATCACGGCTGGGATCACTCGCAAATAGTGAAGACTCGTAAAGGGGGCAATCGTTACCGCCTATGCAGTCCAGAAGAGAGTAAAGCAGCTATGGGTATTGACTGGATGCAACGCGATGAGCTTGCCGAAGCTATCCCACCGGCATACACGCAATGGATCGGTGAGCAACTCATGCAGGTGATCAGCACAGAAAGCGCAGGTGTTGCATGAAACAGTGCGTCAAGTTCCCTGAAGATAAATTCCTGGCCGTACGCACATGCCTGGTCGCTATCTGCATGGGCAATCGCCCGGCAGCCAACCTGCTCAGCATCTTATTGTTCCGCTACAACTTGCGCATGGAAAACAAGGATGATGCAGAAAACCAGAACGCCGTGAAAGCATCTAAAGGTGAATCACCAGACCAGGATACCTCAGTGCGCATCTTCCGCACACAAGCCCAACTCGTAGAGGATATGTGTGGAGAGATCACCGAAAAGACGCTGCACGATACAGCAGTGCCGATGCTGCAACTGCTAGGCTTCCTCGACCTTGAAGAGCATATGATTGCCAATTGCTACATCCTGCATGTCGAACTGGTGCAGCAGGCTTTAAGCCTCTACATTCCAGGTAAGAAAGAACAGCCTCAATTAGAAAATTTTCTTATTGAGCATATGCAATTAGAAAAATTTCTTATCACCTCAGATGAATTGGAAAATTTTCTAATTAATAGGAAAATTTTCCAATCTGGATTAGAAAAGGTTCTAATTCAGAATAGAAAATTTTCTAATCAGCAGAGAGGGCGTAGGCTCAGCGCTGATGTGCCCTTACGGGGTAAAAGACGACTCCCTAAGAAGAGGGAAGAAGATAATAAGAAGAATGTAGAAGAAGAGAGAGAGGACGTTTCCGCTAACGCTTCAACGTTACACGCGCCAGCCTCTTATCAAAATTTGCCTATTCCAGTGACCTATGCTGAAGCGCTGGCCTATCTTGCGCCCCACGGTCCACACGAAGGACTTGATGCGGTCCAGGTGGTGAAGCTGGCACAAAAGCTCTGGACTGAGGCGCACGAGTCTGACGATCTCTCAGAAAAAGATGGTGAAGAAGATACGAAGCCACGCCCTATTGTGGTCGGGGGACAATTCAAGCAGGTCGTACCACCATCACAGCAAACGACACCCGCCACAGAACCTGCGGCGCCTCGGATTCCCCCTACTGCATCGAGTGGCAGTAGTCCTCAGTGCGAGCCTGATCCGGATGTGATTGACCTCTTGCTGCATCCTGATTGGCGGCGCAACCAATCCGAGCCGCAAGAGAAGCCCAAACGCACGCGCAAGAAGCCCGCCGAAGTGCAGTTGACGCTGCATGAGCAGGAGATCAAGGAGTGGTACGAGGAGCTGCGCGGTGTGGAAGTATCGTTCTCTAAGCGCAATGTGGCGGCATTGCAGGCGCTCGGCAAGCGCACGATGAG